>Ga0302314_10015357_pt1 | contig 13017 bp, 8 predicted proteins | sample III_Palsa_N2_3_FD_200533 | JGI IMG/M metagenome (GOLD analysis project Ga0302314, IMG submission 200533) | Peat permafrost microbial communities from Stordalen Mire near Abisko, Sweden - III_Palsa_N2_3 | ecosystem: Environmental > Terrestrial > Soil > Palsa > Peat permafrost | place: Sweden...
AACGCGCGATACAGCGCGGCATCAATCGACGGCGGCGGCGGTGGTGGCGGCGGCGTGCGAGCCACATCCCCATGCACTGCCGGCATCTGAAGCGTCGACATCGCCACGATGCACAGCAGCGACGCCAGCATGCACGCGCGCGCCAACGACCTGCGCGTGATGAGCGGCGGCGCTGCGGCCGCAGCATCGGCAGGACGCATCGCTGGAGTGCGTAAATGGCCGCGGCCCCTTGTCCTATGTACGCGACGACCTGGACAGCGGCCAACGAGGCGAGGCTGCAAGTGTACGTAGTGTACTTACTGTTCAGCACTGCACGCTACTCGTCAAGCTGCTGGCGGCCCTGCGTTGTCCTGCGCGCGCGCGCGCGCTATGCGTCCGACCACGCGTCGCCGTCGTGGCGCATCTGCGCGTCGTCGCCGTCGTCGCCGTCGTCGCCGTCGTCGTCGTCGCGGCAGTCCCAGACGAGCAGCTGCCCGCCCTCGTCGGCGGAGAAGACGCGACCGCCCTCGCAGCACGCGAGCGCCGCGACTCGGCGCGTGTGCCCGGCTCCCGCGCCCGCGTTGACGAGCTCGCCCGAGCGCAACGCCAGCGCGCACAGCTCCGCGCCGCCGCTGGCCACTGCCACCGCGCAGTCGCAGCCGGGCACCAGGGCAAGACGAGTGCCCAGCGCAAAGCCGCCGTGCACGGGCGGGAGGTCGGCAAAGGCGTTGCGGAAGGAGCCAGCGCACCGACCCCACAGCCGCAGCGCGCCCTCGGCGCCGAGCGAGACGATGTCGTTGCCGCCCAGCGCAAAGTCCAAGGCCACCACGCGCGACGCGTGCGCGCGCACCAGCGAGGCCGCCTGCTGCGGGCCGACAAGGCGCTGGCGCTTGCCTTGCGCGCGTGCGTCGCTCTGGTCGAGCGCGTCGAGGCTGTGCACAAAGGCCGCCGCGCGTCGCAGGTCCCACAGCCGTACGCAGCCGTCGGCGCCGCCGGTGGCGGCCTCGTGCGCGCGCAGCGGCGACCAGGCGGCGCTCAGCACCGCGCCCTCGTGGCCGGCCAGCGCGTGCGAGCTCGCGCCCGAGCGCGCGTCGAGCACGACGGAGCGGCCGCGCGACGTGCCCACGAGGAGGAGGTTCTCGCGCATGCGCACGCAGTACGCGAGCGCGCCCACGGCGCTGGCGACGGGCAGCGCAGCGGCCTCGCTCGCCGTGGCCGTGTCCCACAGCTTGACGAGCCCGTCGCTCGCGCCGGCGGAGGCGAACACGCCGTCGTCTGCCGGGGAGAAAAAGTCCACAGCCGCCACCGCGCCCGCGTGCGCGCGCGCGTGCAATGAGCGCAGCGCGTTGTCCGAGTGCGCGTCCAAAACGACCACGGCGCCTGAATCCATGCCGCCGACCGCCCTCGCCTCGGACGCGCACATGCAGCGCATCGGCGACGGCAGCTTGTACGAGAGCGCATCCAAGCGCAGCCGGGCGAGCGACTGCCGAAGCGCGCGCGACTGAACAGCAGCGCGATGGCGGTTCGACTCTGGGGGCTTTTGCGGCGTTTGCGTTAGCACGTGCGTGCGTGCTTGCGCCGCGCACGTGCGTGCGTGCTTGCGCCGCGCGCGCGCGACGCGCAGGCGTACCCAGCCGCGGAACATGCGTCGAGCTCCCCCCACTCGCCTTCACAAAATGTGCCTTCAAAAGTTTTTTACGTGCGCGCGCTCGACGACCTGCAGCGGCAAACCAGCGATTGGTTATTCGAGCTCACTGGCCGCGGCCCCCGGGTGACCACGACGTGGGCGACGACGTGGGGCGCCACGCTGTGCGGCGAAGCCGCCAATTCGGCGCCGACGACGGCGACTCGCTGAGCGGGGACGTGCGGGGCGTCACACTCGACGGCGACTGCGCAGGCAGTCCATTGGGCGACGACCTCGGCTGCGCGGTCGCTGGTGGCCTGCGACGGCGCGTGCGACGGCGCCTCCGACGTAACAGCGACGACGTGGGCACGTGGAACAGGTGGTTGAGCGTGGACCGAGCTCAAGCAGCGTGCCCGGGCATTCAAGCCAAACGGGCACGCTGCCGGGTAGCCGACGCAGCCTTCGACCCCGCTGATGACGGCCAGCCTGGGATCAGTCCCCGCACGAGTAGCTCTGCGAGTTGATGGTCGGGTGCGTGCAGGCCGTTGGGCCTGCAGCCCGTCCAGTACCGACAGCTCGTAGTCGTTCTGGTCGGGTGGCAATTGCTTGCGTGAACGGAACCAGCGACGACGGGCCATGGCGACTTGTGTAAAACAGATTGAAGACGAATTGCAAAATTTGCGTAAAATGGAAACAGGTGTGAGACTTTGTTAGAACTTACCTAGCGCGTCCACTGAAGTCGCCCTGGCGTCTCTAACGTAGGTTTAACCAAATGTAAATATAAAATATAAATACTCTTTAATTAAAATTTAATTAAAAAATTATTAATTAAAAAAATTAAAAAAAAATATTCGCCATAAACAGGATCCGCTCCACCCTGCACACCACAATTAAAAAATCGCAATCGCGCGCGAGAGCGGAGAGAGAGGCACGGCGATGGCATCACCCACGAAAAAGGCCAAGGCGGATGCGACGCTCAGCATCGCCGAGGCTTTTGCGGTTTCGCGCGCGGAGAAGCGCGCAGCCTTCATTCCGTACATTACGGCTGGATTTCCCGCGCTCGACTCTACAGTGCCCTTGCTCTTGGCGCTGCAGCGCGGAGGCGCGGACATCATCGAGCTGGGCATGCCGTTTTCCGACCCGATGGCCGACGGGCCGACGATTCAAAAGAGCTCATACGACGCTTTGGTGAATGGTGTCAAGCTGGACCACTGCTTTGACTACGTGGCGGCAGCACGCGCGCAGGGCTTGACGGTGCCGGTGGTTCTCATGGGCTACACCAACCCTTTCCTTTCCTACGGCGAGGACAGGCTGGCGGCGCGCGCCAAACTCGTAGGCGTCGAGGGTTTCATCGTCGTCGACATGCCGCCCGACGACGCAGGCGCGTTTGCGACCTGCCTCGAGGCCAAGGGTCTGGCATTTGTGCCGCTGGTGGCACCGACGTCGGCCGATGCGCGCATGAGCACCTTGGCCAAGCTGGCCAAGGGTTACGTGTATTGCGTATCGCTCACCGGCGTCACGGGCTCGCGGTCCGAGCTGCCCGCTGACCTGCCCGTGTTCCTGAAGCGCGTGCGCGGGAGTTTCGGAGCCGACTTTCCCATCGTGGTGGGTTTCGGTCTGTCAACGCCGGCGCACGTGGCGCACGTGCACGCCATGGGAGCCGACGGCGCGGTGGTGGGCAGCAAGGTGATCGAAGAGCTGCGCAGGCACGCCACGCTGCCCGAGCAGGAAAAGGGGCTCGAGGCCTATGCAAGGCACATGCGCGGCGGCGCCGCCGCAAGTTAGGCGCTGGTATCGGAAAGTAACACGCGTGCGCGCACCACTGCACTCTGTGTTGTTTTTTTGTGCGTGCTTGTTGCCCCCCGTTGGGCCGTTGCCGATTGCCGCATGATGGAAAGCGCGCGAGTTGATGATGATGACCTACCCAAACAAACGCGTGTTATGGATGCCAAATCAGAGTTAAAACGCGCCGACCTACCTATCGTATGGAGGTAGCGATAAAAACGCGCTCGCCCGGGTCGCGCGTCACGGTGCAACAAGAGAGCGCGGCGCACACTCGTCGATGACCACCCCGACCAAAGCGACGCCGCCGCAGGCGTCGCCAGTGATCTGGAACAAGCCCGTGACGCCGCATCGCAAGGGCAGCGAGCTCGTTTCCACGTTTATGGGCCGCGTGCTAAAAAAGACGTCGTCGAGCGGCGACGGCCCATTGGTGCCGGCGCACCAGTTCCACGACGCCAGGTTGGACGCTCTCATCGCGCACGAGCGTCGGCGCGAGAGCGCGGCAGAGATTGAGGCGCAAAAAGTGGCTCCGCAGGCGCACGGCGTGGTGCAACGATTTGCCAAATTGCTTCACGAGGAACAAGAGCGTGCGATCAAGACTGTAAACGACCTTCGAGTCGAGGCCCAGGAGGTCTCCATTGCATCGCTACTCCGTCTGCAGCGCCTCCGCGGCCTGCGCAGGCGCAAAATGAGCCCGTCCAGTCACCGCGAGTCGCTGGCCATGTTCGACGACGACGCGCGCGCGGACCTGCCGCCGCTGCGCGAGGAAGTGCTCATGAAGCAGGCGCGCGACCTCAAGAGCTGGAAGCCGCGCTATTTCGTGCTGCGCAGCGAGGGGCTCTTCTTCTGGGAGACCAAGGAGGCGTTTGCCGCGTCGCCAACGAGCGCGCTGGGCAAGATTATGTTCGTGGACTTCGTGCTGCCCAACGGCTCTGCCGCAGACCGCGTGCCCAACCTGGTGAGCCGCATCCTGTCGCAGCAGAGCCACGTGTTTTGCTGCCACAAGGAGTCGACGACGTACGTGCTGGGCTGCCCCTCGGAGGAGAGCCTGCGCGCCTGGGTGCAGCTCATCAACGCCGCCTTCGAGGCCTTCCTCGTGCAGCAGAACCAGCGCACCAAGCTCGTCGAGGCCGCGCTCGGCGTTGGCTCCACGGAAATGTACGCGCTCGCCACCGACCTGGCGCGCACGCCGGCCAAGGCCGACCTCATGCTCAAGAGCATGCTCGCTGCCCTCGCGGACGAGTTCTACGACGACGTCGCCGTGCTGCGCAACCACCGCGTGATGCGGCGCGTGCTCGAGGGCTGGCGGCACTTTGCACGCAACGCGCGCAAGCGGCGGCGGCGGCAGGGCAGCTTGGCAGTGGCGTAGCATCGCCTTACTTGCCCCTCTTCTTCTTCTTCTCGCGCAGCTTGTCGCGCTTGGCTTTGTCGCGCGCGGCCTCGGCCTTGGCCTTGACGCGCGCCTTGTCCTCCTGCGCCTCCTTCGACAGGCCCACGCGCAAACGGCCAATCGCCCAGTCGTCCAGGTAGTACAGCTTGGCCTTGCGCACGCGACGCGCGCCGCGGTGAATAAACGCTGGCTGCAGCACTTTAATCGTCTGAACCAGCGGCGAGTGCAGGGGCAGCACCACGCGTAGCCTGGCGTCGCCCACCACGCTGATCAGGCGAAGCGACGCCGCCCAAGAGTGCTTGCGGTTAATCGCCTCCACCACGCCTGTCACCTGGCGAGGCTTGGCTGACCGCCAGTCCTTCATTGTCACCTCCACAGAGTCGCCAGGATTGATGTTGGGCCGCGACGCCGCGCCCTGGAGGAACTCCTTCTCCAGCTGGTTGAGCAAGTGCTTTGCGCGCTTCGTAGGCGCCTTGAGCTTCCCGACATGGCCGGCGGGAATGGGGGGTCGCGCTGATGCAGCCGCTGCACCAGGTGAAGGCGGCACAGGCGGCACAGGCGGCACTGCAGCGGGCGTGGACAAGAAGACGCGCCGCGGTGCTGCGAGCCACCGCGCGCGCGGCATGGCGAGGACGCGCTGCATGCTTCTCAAGAGTGATCGCCCGGCTCTTTACGCGCATCGCGTTGGGGTTGAGCGTGGAGTCGGGACTCAACGGGCGGCGGGGACGGAGAGAAAGCCACAGGGAGATTACCACTACCATAAGTCGTAACCGGCACGCGGCTACAACGCGTCAAACACAGCGCCCGCGGCGGCGACGGGCCGACCGACCAGGCCACGCACCGCGGCCTCTGCCGCCTCGCCGCCGGCGTGCACGCGTGCGTCGGTCACGCGGCCCGCGTCGTCGAAGCGCAGCGTGACGTCCGCGCCCGACTCGGCTGCGATGCGCACGGCGTCGGGAGCCACCTCGGCCACGCGCCACGTCAGCAGCGCCTGCAGCAGCCCCAGGTTGACCAGCGCGAGCTCCGTCGCCGCCTCCACGCGCTCCAGCGTCGCAGCCTGCGCGCCCTCGCTGTGCGCGCTCGCCCGTGCCAGCGCCGACGTCGCCCTGGCGCGCTCGTCCTCGGCCATCGCGGCCTGCGCGCGCAGAGACTCCAACGCGCGCGCTTGCTCGTCCACGCGCGCCGCCGCCTCCCGCGCGCGCTCGCGCACGCGTTCCTGCGCCCGCAGCGCCTCGGCGCGCCCCCTCGCCTCCGTGGCGGCGGCTCGCGCGGCCTTGGTCCATTCGCGCAGCGTGGCCGCGTCGTCGCGCAGCTTGCCGAGGTTCTTTTCCAGCGCGGCAGCCGTGCCCGCGTGCACCTTGGCGACCCATTCCTTCACTTCCGCCTCTGCCAGCCGCGCCGCAGCGTCGGCGAACGCGCGCGAGTCGTCCGCCTCGCTGCCGCCGCGGCCGCCCACAGCAGCCGCCCACGGCATTGCCAGCCCCTCGCCGTCGAGCTTGCGCGACGCCGCAATCGCGCCCACGTTGTCCACGACGACGCTGCGGCTGTAGGCCAGCGGCTTGCCCGCAGCGGCAGCGGCCACGTCGGCAGCGCTCGGCGCATTGGGCGCGGATTCAAACGCGAGCGCGGCGGGCTTGGAGAGCGCCGGCGTGGGCATGGCAGGACCAAAGTGGCGCGCGATGCAGTCGCCGATGCTCGCCGGTGCCCTGGGCTGCGGCCGCGGCACGACGGCGGGGGCGAGCGCGTGCCAGGGAATGGCCGGCAGCGCGGTGGGGAAGCGCACCGGCTCGCCTGCGCGGGGCGCCGCCGCCTCGAGCGGCGAGGCGGCGCAGAGCAGCAGTGCGCCCAGGTCGGGCGGCGCGTCCATTGTGGCCTCGCGCGCGCGCACGTTGGTCGCGGTCACGTCGTCGCCGTCGCCGCCGTCAGCCGCGTCGCTCAGGCGCGCTGCGAGGGCGCTCAGGCGCGGCGGCGCAACACTGTTCACCGTGGCGTCCTCGTCGTCTCCGCCGCCGCGGTGGCCAACCGCGGGCGACTCGTGCAGCGGCGGCGAGCTCATCTCGCGCGCGAGCATGCTGAGACGCACCGGGCCAGCCGTGTCGTCGTCGTCGTCATCGTCGTCGTCGTCGTCGTCGTCATCGTGGAGAGGGCCGAGCGCGCGCGCGATTTCGCTCAGGCGCGGGATTGCGCCCGTGCAGTCGTCCGCATCCATCGTACGCGACGCCGTCGACGCGCGCGACATCGCCGCCGCGGCGGGGCTCAGCGCGAGCGCGAGTTCGCTAGGGCGCGGCGGGCGCAGCATCGTGGGGCTGCGCGTCTGCGGCTGCGGCGCCGAGGTGGCGGCGGCGGCTGCGGTGCCGAGGTCGAGGCCGGGCAGCTCGCACGGGAGCACAGCCTCAATGGGGAGCGCGCGCGCGAGTTCGCTGAGGCGCGAGGGGGCCATGGTAGGGCTGCGCGGCCGCAGCGAGACGGTGGCCTGGTCGAGGTCGAGCGCGGGCATGGCGTCGTCGAGCGCGTCGGCCAGCGCCGAGAGCGACGCAGGCGCGTCCGACTGCTCCGGGCTGGGGGCCGCAAAGGACACGCGGGCGCGCGCGACGGGGCTTGGCGGCTTGAACGCAGCGTTGTCCTCGTTCTCCTCCTCCGCCAGCGCGGCCAGATTGCCGCCGCCAAGCGAGCTGCGGCGCGAGCCCATTGTGCGGCGGCGCTTGCTGCTGCTCGGCGCGTGCTGGGGCAGCGTGGCGTCGAGGTCGGCGAGGATGCGCGAGTTCGCGAGCGTGACGGCGTCGTCCTCCTCGTGCTGGCGGCGCTCGTCGTGAAGGTCGACGGCCATGGGCGTCATCCTGGCCGAGACGGGGCCGGCGCGGTCGTAGTACACGCCCTGCGGCGTACCAAACGCCACCGAGGCGCGCTTCTTCTCCTTGGTGGCGCTCTTCATGCAGCTCTTCAGCGGCTTCTTGCCCGTGCTGCGCGGCGTGTTGGGTTCAATGAGCGCGAGGACATTGTCCAGCCCGCCCGCTACTGTGCCTCGCCGGCCGGCATCGTAGGTGGCCCGGCGCCCAACGGCCGTGCCACCAAACGACATTGTGTTTCTGCCGTACAAGTCGCCAATCGAGTTGAGCGTGCGATCCAAATCGAGCGAGGCGAGCGAGGCGAGGGAGACGACGGAGGACGCGGACGCGGCAGCCTTGGGGCTCTTGCGCGCCGACCGCCGCGGCGTGGCGGTGTTCATGTGCGCAGCTCGCGCGAGCTTGCGTGTGTGAGAGCAGGGGAAAAAGCAAAGTTTTCTTGCCGGGGTAAGAGGCCGCTTTCGCGCCCCACGTCTGCGATGCGCCGCCTGTCAACGACGACGGCGACGGCAAGCATGCTGAGCCGGCTCGCGGGCAAGAGCCCCGGCTCGGGCAGCAGCCGGCTGTCGAGCCAGTTCCTCGAACGGCTGCGCGGCAAGGATGAGGAAAAAAAGCGCGAGGAGGAGAAGAAGGACATAAAGGCAGGGACCAAGGAGCGCTTCACGGCAGCGCAGGCGCGCACGGACATGCACAAGCGCAAGGCCGCCGACGCGCGCGCGCTCGTCTTGGCGCTTGGCGCAGCGGAGCAATGGACTCTGCAAGCTTTTCAGGCTCACGTGCAGGCATCGCTGCTGCGCGCGGCAGCCAAGGAGGAGGAGGAAGAGCGTAAGAAGCACGAGGCTTCGTGGCGATCGCTGCTCAAGCCGTCGTCGTTGGGCGCGAAGCCGTCCATGTCGCGGCAGCAGCTCGAGGAGCTCGACAAGACGTTTGCGCTCTTCACCCCAGCGGAGATGGCCGCTGACAAGCACGGCGCGCGCTTCCGTGCGACGGTGCTGAATCGCGTGGTGAACAAGGAGCGGCGATCGGTGCTCACCGACTTGCTGAACCAGATGGAAGCCAACGCGCGCATCCACAAGTTTGTACGCGCGCGCGTTGTCAGCGGCCTGCCCGTGCCCGACAAGCTTCCGCACCTGGAGCGCGCCATTGTCAACGTGTCGCGCGTTGGCCAACCTCGACAAGCCGGCGTTGCCTGGCGCGAGCAGAGGGCGCGCTCGACGCTGGACCGGTGGCGACTGCCCAACGGCAACCAGGTGGCTCGCGCCGCGCCGCCGGCTTCCGGCAAGACTATTCAGGCGGAAAAACAGCCGGCTGCTGCAGCAACTTAGAAGTGTGATAACCATGCCAGTGCAAATTTTTGTTTTGGGGTGCGCGCCGTCGGCCGTGGATGCGCGCTTCGTGCAGGCAGCAGCAGTGGCACACAGAACATTTTCACACACGAATTTAAAAAAGGAAAACGATTCACGACGACGACGTCCGTGCACGTGCTCTTCTTCGCCAAGGCACGCGTCGTGGCGGGCACGTCGCATGTCGACGTGCCGTTGGAAGGCGCATCGGGCACGGTGGGCAGCGTAATGGCAGACGTGGTGCGGCAGCTGCCCGCGCTTGAAAGCCTTGTTCCGCGATGCAGGCTGGCGCTGAACGAGGAATACTGCGACACGGCCGATGCTGTCAAGCCTGGCGACGTGCTTGCTTGCATTCCTCCCGTCTCGGGCGGCTGAATTGGTGTATTCAATTTTAAAAAAAAAAGAACCAAGGCTATAAGCCAGCCTGCACCTTGCAGCAGCTGGTAACCATCATGCGCGCGCCAGGAATGTACGACAACGTGTACCACAAACCCGCAAAGAATTGAATGATGAGCATGATGATGACGGCCACAATGTTGTGCGTCGTGAGCGCAACGATGAGTGTGACCACGATGCTAATGAGGAAAACGCAGGTGGCGACAATGCGGCCTTGCGCGAACATGTTTTGGCACTGCCTGTACGGACCCATTAAAAATCCCGTGGCGCCCATGCACACCACGTTGCCAAACGAGTACAGGATGACAAAGCCGACGATGTTGCCCTATATTGCGCGCCGTCAACGTCGTGGGTGTCAGAACCCGTCAGGCGAAAAAAAACGGGGTGGGGGGCGCACCAGCGAAAGCGCGACAATGCTGACAATGCTAAGCTGCCCACCGAAACGCGCGGTTAACACAGCGCTTGCCGGCGAGCGCTTGGCGAGACTACGCACCACCCATCCTAACGCAAAGAGCCCAACAAAGCCCTGCCTACCGAAATTGGCCGGTTGGGGAAGTCAGTCCACGTGGGCGAGCTCAAAAAGCGCGCGCACATCCTGGTCTCGAACGAGAGCGACGGGCACATGGAGTTGTTGGTCCCGACGCCCAGACTGCGCGCGCGCGCGCCGCGTCAACCCGACATTCGCGCTCGAAAGCGTACGCATTGCGCCCCAGCTCCACGGCCTCCGTGGCCTGCTGCGCGTTTGCCGAGGAACTAAAGGAGCTGAACAGGCTCTTGGGCATCTGCATCGTGGCTCGCTTCTTGCCTAGCCGCCACGTGCACGGGCTCCCCACCTGCACAGCGCTGCGTACGTGAAATCTGAAAGCCCCGATGAGCTCCTTGCGCGCGCTCGGTTGACAACTTTTGGAGCACGCGCTGCGCGCGCACACGCTTGCGGGTGAATGGCTGCCTCGCCGGCGTCGCCGTCGGCCAAGAGCATGGAGGCCACCATGAAGCAGGGCGGAGCTGCGGGCAGCGCGCTGAACCGGCTGTCACACGCGTCGGCCATCAAGAAGCATTCGTCCTTGAACCGCTCCGCCGAACCGCGGCCCGAACACATTTCCTTGTCGCGCGAGGCGACCACGGATGGCGCCAACAGCGACGAGCCCACGCCGTCGATGGAAGACATGTTCACGCCAGTTGACATGGACGACGACACCGAATTCGACGTCATCAACCCGCTGTACGTGCACGCCGGCTCGTCGGGGCGCTACCAGAACTCGCCAGAGTACGGCCAGTCTCTCTTTGCGACGCTGTCGTCCTGGGTGGCCGAGAAGACGCGCACGCCCACGGGCCGCATTGACGTTGTGGTCACCAAGGCGTCCAAGATTGGCTCGAGCAAGACGCTGCGGTTCCGGTTCACCATCAACGGCCAGGCCGCCACGGCGGATGTTCCCACCAACACGCTCTCGCTCAACGTGCCTGTGCAAGTGCAATACTACCGCACCGTGGGCGCCGTGGCGCAAGAGGACATGGCCGAGCTGCAGCTCGAGGTCAGCGACTCTGAAAGCGACGCCTTCCTTGGCTGCGCGGCACTGGCCAACGTCCACCTGCTCGGCGACAAGGGCCGGCAGGAAACGCTCGAGCTCGTGTCGCAAGACGGCGAGCCGGTGCGCGCCCAAGTCGAGGTCCACGTGTCGTACCACGTGGCGACGTTCGTGGACCGCATGGGCCTGCGCGGCCGCTGGGTCGTCGAGTTCCCGCGCTCCGTGGCACAAGGCATGGCGACGCGCGCGCGCATGGTCCCGTCGGCGGGCCGGCACTTGCTCGAAGCGGGCCTGCCAGGCATCCAAGGCGGCGCGGCCAGCTGGGTGGTGTTTGCCTTCATGACGCTGCCCTTCGTGCTCGTGACGGCGCTCACCAACTGGTCGTGGGCGTTTCGGCAGTGGTTTCTCTTCGTGCCAGTGTACACGTACGCGTACGTGTCGTGGCCCGTCTTCTTCGGGTGGTTCTTTGGCACGATGATCACCACGTTTGCCTTGCACGGCTATCCGGGCGCGCTCAAGATTGGCACGCTCATCGTGTCGCCGTGGATCCGCAACTGGGCGCTGCACGTGCGCATCACCGCCGAGGACGCCTTCTTCGGCAACCCGCCCGGGTTCCCGCTGGAGAACTTTGCCGAGTGCAACCGCGTCGACGTCAAGGGCTGCGTGAGCTTCCGGCACTTGTGGGACACGTTTACGCTGCGGTATAAAAAGTGCCCTTTGAAAAAGGTGCCCGACTTTAAGCTTCTGGCCAAGTTTGACATTGACTTTATCGAGTTTGACGGCTGCATGGTAGACATGCAAATGTACGACGGGCGCTTCAACATCCACACGTTTTCCTCCATGATTGCCAACGGCCAGGCCAAGAACAGCGCCTGGATGAAGGGCTACATGCGCTCGGGCGACCCCATGCCCAACGAGCTCGAGATTCGCATCATTCGCGCCAAGGACTTGTGCAAGACGCGCACCTCGTCCTCGGCCATTGGTGGCGCAGGCGACGACGCGATGCCGCGCGCGCGCTCGACCATCACGTCGCCGTTCGGACGCAACGACGTCGTCGACGCCTTTGCCGAGGACGTTGACAAGGAGAGCGACGACGAGGACGAGCCTAGACAGACGGCCTCTGATGCTTCGCCCACCGTGCAGTACCTGGGCGGCGGGCCTCCGCCCTTCAATCCAGCGGACAACACGGTCAAGGCGCGCGCCAACCAAGGCCACTTTGACCCGTACGTGGTCGTCACGCTGCGCCGCGACAAGCAAACGACGCACACGCAGACCAAGAGCAACTCGCCCATGTTCAACGAGACGTTTTACTTCCACGCCACTGACGCAGCCACCGTCGTGCACGTGGGCGTGTACAACCGCGAGGTGGTGGGCGGCGACGTCATGCTGGGCCAGTGGATCATGACGCTCAAGTGGATGCTGGGCGACCCCTTCTACTGCTGGCACGAGAAGGGCATGCAAGTAACGCCCGACCGCTGGATGCGCGGCTGGTTCCCGCTCATGAACCGGCGCTACAGGGGCGTGGGCAAGTGCGGCAAGATTGAAATGGCGCTGCAGTGGCGCTTCATGCCCGAGAGCATGCTCAAGCGCAAAGTCGACTTCCCGCCGCTCACGGCGCTCGCGCAGCTGCAGGAGAACTCTGCCGAGAGCCGCATGCGCATGGGCGACCTGTCCAGGGTCAAGTACTGGCTGAACCGCGAGCCGTTCCTGTACGACATTAAGCGCGTCACGGTGCGCGGTGTGCGCTACTACGTGCAGGACCTTTTCCGCGGCTACAAGGGCCGCATGGAGCGCGTCGGGATTGAGCGCTCGCACTGCGTGGAGATCCAGCGCCTCGACTACCTCACCGAGTTCAGGCCGCGCCACGGCGACTTGGGCATTACTACGTACAAGGTCGTGTACAACTTTTTCCGCGGCGTGGCGCCCAAGGTGCTGGACAGCGCCACCAGCCACACGAACGTGGGGTCGGCGGTGGGGCAAATCATGTCGGGCGTGGGCGTGCAGATGACCGGCAGCCTGGGCTCGGGGCTGCGGCACCTCATGCGCGGCGAGGTCGACAGGCTTGGCGCGGTGCAGTCGCTGTCGAGCGGCGTTGCGTCGGTGGGCAAGAGCGCCGACCGCGCTGTGCGGCTGC
>Ga0302314_10015358_pt1 | contig 13017 bp, 9 predicted proteins | sample III_Palsa_N2_3_FD_200533 | JGI IMG/M metagenome (GOLD analysis project Ga0302314, IMG submission 200533) | Peat permafrost microbial communities from Stordalen Mire near Abisko, Sweden - III_Palsa_N2_3 | ecosystem: Environmental > Terrestrial > Soil > Palsa > Peat permafrost | place: Sweden...
TCACCCGCGCCGGCGCGCTCCCGACGAGCTTGCCGCGCAGCAGGTTGGTCAGCAGGAACGGCGCCAGGTGGTTGAGCGCGAAGGTGTACTCGTAGCCGTCGACGGTGACCCGGCGGTCGCCCAGCACCAGGCCGGCGTTGTTGATCAGCACGTCCAGCCGGTCCAGGCCGGCCAGCCGCCCGGCCAGGTCGCGCACTTCCCGCAGGGACGAGAGATCCGCAATCTCTAGTCGCGGCGGGGCGCCGGCGGCTACGGCGGCCACCTCGGCGAGCGCCGCCTCGCCGCGCGCCTTGTCGCGGCATACTCCGATGACGTCAGCGCCGAGGCTGGCCAGCGCCACCGAGGTCGCCTTGCCGATCCCCGAGCTTGCGCCCGTGACCACGCAGATCTTGCCGTTCATCGGCCCCTCTGGCGATGTCATCGGTGAACTCCGTTCGCGCGCTCCGGTTGGCACAAGGCTACGCGGAGCTGCGGCGGGCACCCGGGCCCCAGGTCGCGGCGCTGAACCAGGCGAGTGGCTGATGCGTTCTCCAGGGGAACGGGCGTACTGGCGACGCGGAGGTGCCTGATGCGAGTGCTGAGCGTGCGGCAGCCCTGGGCCTGGGCGATCGCGCGCGGGCAAAAGCCGATCGAGAACCGTAACTGGGACACGACCTACCGGGGTGAGCTGGCAATTCACGCCTCGCTCCGGCTCGATACCGATGCCCTGGAGAGTCCGCTGGTCCGTGGCGCAGGCTGGGATCCGGCCGATCCGATAGCGGCGGCCGGCATGATCGTCGCGGTGGTCAGCCTGACCGACGTCTGCGCGGCCGCAACGTCAGGCGAGCCCTGTGACTGCGGCCCCTGGGCGGAGGCGGGCTACTTCCACTGGCGGCTTGGCGACGTCAGGCCGCTGCCGCGGCCGTTCGCCACGACTGGTCAGCCGAGCCTGTGGACAGCCTCGCCCGACCTAGCGGCCGAGGTAGCCGGGATCCTCGCAGGCCGCGCCGGGCACTGACGTCATTACCGGCCCGGGATGATCACTTTTCATGACGCCGCGGTCATGGTGCATGACGCCACGGTCATGTGTCCGGCATGGCTGGAGTGCGACCCTGCGGCCGACCCAAATACACTCGATCAGGTTCGGTCCTGGCCGGCGACCACGAGGGAGAGACCGGTGTCATTGCTGGAGTCCGTCTCGGGTCCGCTTGACCTCAAGGATCTGAGCCCCGGTGAGCTGCCGCTGCTGGCGGCTGAGATCCGCGATCTGCTCATTCAGACGATCTCGAGAACGGGCGGTCATCTGGGCCCGAACCTCGGCGTCGTGGAGCTCACCATCGCGCTGCACCGGGTGTTCGAGTCCCCGGCTGACCGGATCCTGTTTGACACGGGTCATCAGTCCTACGTGCACAAGCTGCTCACCGGCCGGCAGGACCGGTTCGCGACCATCCGGCAGCGGGGGGGCATTTCCGGTTACCCGAACCAGGCCGAGTCCGAGCACGACGTCATCGAGAACTCGCATGCGTCCACCAGCCTGTCCTACGCGGACGGGCTGGCGAAGGCGTACCAGCTCAGGGGCGAGGGGAACCGCTCGGTGGTGGCGGTGATCGGTGACGGGGCACTGACCGGCGGGATGGCCTGGGAAGCCCTGAACAACATCGCCGGGGCGCCCGACCGGCGAGTGGTCATCGTGGTCAACGACAACGGCCGGTCCTACCAGCCGACCATCGGCGGGCTGGCCGATCACCTCGCAACCGTCCGCGTGTCGCAGCGGTACGAGCAGGTGCTCGACTACATCAAGACGACGCTGTCGCACACGCCGCTGGTCGGCCCGCCGCTGTACGAGACGCTGCACGGGATCAAGAAGGGCCTGAAAGACGTCCTGCAGCCCCAGGTGCTGTTCGAGGATCTCGGCCTGAAGTACCTCGGGCCGGTGGACGGCCATGACGAGCAGGCTGTCGAGCACGCCCTGCGTCGGGCGCGTGACTTCGGCGGTGCCGTGCTCGTGCACGTGATCACGACCAAGGGATTCGGCTACCCGCTGGCCGAGGAGAACGAGGAGGACTGCCTCCATCAGGTCCAGCCCGCTGCCACGGCGGGCGCGGGTCCCGCGAAGGTCCCGTGGACGCAGGTCTTCGGCGCCGAACTCCTCGCGATCGGCGCCCAGCGCCCTGACGTGGTCGCGATCACCGCGGCCATGCTGCACCCGACCGGCCTGACAAAGTTCGCAGCGGCCTACCCGGACCGGGTGTTCGACGTCGGCATCGCTGAGCAGCACGCGGTGACCAGCGCGGCCGGCCTCGCGCTCGGCGGCATGCACCCGGTAGTGGCGATTTACGCCACGTTCCTGAACCGGGCTTTCGACCAGGTCCTGATGGACGTGGCGCTGCACAAGCTGCCGGTGACCTTCGTTCTTGACCGGGCCGGGGTCACCGGCCCGGACGGCGCGAGCCACAACGGCATGTGGGACGGGTCGATCCTGCAGGTCGTGCCCGGCCTGCGGATAGCCGCCCCCCGGGACGCAACGCGGCTCGCCGAGCTGCTCCGCGAGGCGGTCGCCATCGGCGACGGGCCGACTGCGCTGCGTTTCCCGCGGGGCACGGTGTCGGCCGAGATCCCGGCCATCGGCAAGCTCGGGACCATGGACGTGCTGAGCGCGCCCGGCCGCCAGGGCGGCGCCGGCGATGGCCAGCCGCGCAATGCCGGCCGCCCGGCCGGCGACAGTCACCCGGCCGGCGACAGTCACCCGGCCGGCAACGGCCTCCCGGGAGGCGATACTCACCCACTCGGCGACACTCACCCGGCCGGCGAGGACGTGCTGCTGATCGGGGTCGGCCCGATGGCGGGCGTCTGCCTGCAGACGGCCGGGCGCCTCGCCGACCAGGGCATCGGCGTGACCGTGGTGGATCCCCGCTGGGTCAAGCCACTGGACGAGGCGCTCATCGAGGCGGCGCGCAGGCACCGGCTCGTGGTGACAGTCGAGGACAACGGGCGGTCCGGGGGGTTCGGTGACGCGGTCTGCCGGCTGCTGCGCGATCATGACGTGGATACCCCGGCCAAGACCTTCGGCCTGCCGCAGCAGTTCCTGCAGCATGGCGACCGCGCCGAGATCCTGGCCGATGAGGGGCTCACCCCGCAGCATCTCGCCAGGGAGATCACCGCTGCGGTGGTCCGCCGGACCCCGGAATTGGTGCACGGCCCGCACGCCTGACAGGGACAATCGCCAGCATGGACACGCTCGAGGTCGCCATCGTCGGATCGGGGCCGGCCGGCCTCTATACCGCCGAGGCGCTGATCAAGCAGGCCGCCGCGCTCGATCCCCCGCGCTCCGTCCGGGTTGACGTGATCGACCGGCTGCCAACGCCGTACGGGCTGGTCAGATACGGGGTGGCGCCCGACCACAAGTCGATCAAGTCGATCGCCGACTACCTCCGCGGCGTGCTCGAGCATGACGCGGTCAGCTTCGTCGGCGGCGTGCATCTCGGCGTTGACGTGACTAGGGATGAGCTGCTGGCCTGCTACGACGCGGTGGTGTACGCCACCGGAGCGATGCGCGACCGGCGGCTCGGCATTCCCGGCGAGGACCTGCCCGGCAGCTTCGCCGCCACCGACTTCGTGAACTGGTACTGCGGTCATCCCGACATCGACCCCGCCGCCTTCACTCTGGACGCCGAGTCGGTCGCGGTCATCGGTGTCGGCAACGTGGCGGTGGACGTGGCCAGGATCCTGGTCAGGGATCCCCGTGAGCTGCGCGAGACCGACGTCTCGCAGCCGGTGCTCGACGCGCTGATGGCAAGCAAGGTCCGCGAGGTCCACATGATCGGCCGCCGCGGCCCGGCGCAGGCCAAGTTCACCACCAAGGAACTGCGCGAGCTGGGCGAGCTCGACGGGGTGGACGTCGTAGTCGGCGATGGTGAGGCCGACCTTGACGCGTTCGACCCGACCGGCGAGAGCGCCAGCCTGGCATTGTCCGACCGGCACGTCCGCGGCAACTACAAGGTGATCTCCGACTGGGCCGCGCGCGGCCCAGCGGGCATGGGGCGCAGGCTGGTCATCCGGTTCTGGCTGCGGCCGGTCGAGATTCACGGGCCGGAACGGGTATCCGGTCTCACCCTGGAGCGCACCAGGCTGGACGCCGGCGGCGCGTTCACCGGGACCGGCGAGTACGAGACTCTCGCCGCGCAGATGGTGCTGCGCAGCGTGGGGTATCAGAGCGTGCCGCTGCCCGGGATCCCGTTCGACGACCGCTCCTCCACCGTGCCGAACGCCGATGGCCGAGTGCTCGGCCCGGACGGCGCCCCGCTGCCCGGCGAGTACGTGGCCGGCTGGCTCAAGCGCGGGCCCACCGGGGTGATCGGCACCAACAAGTCCGACGCGGCGCAGACCGTCAGGTCGCTGCTCGCCGACCTGGCCGGCGGTCCCGGCCCGGACGACGTCCCGCTGCCCCGCGCCGGGTTGCTGCCCTATCCGGAGGCCGCACCCGGCCCCGTCGCTGAGGCGGGCGCCAGGGCGCGTCTCGGCGAGGTGCTCTCGGGCCGCGGCATCCGGCCGGTGAGCTACGCGGACTGGCTCAGGATCGAGACCGCCGAAAGGGAACTCGCCGCCTCACTCGGCCGCGGCGGCCGGGTCAAGCTGGCGAGCCGGGACGACATCTACCACGCCTGCGGCCTCGTCACCCGCTGACCCGCCCCAGGTTCCGGATGACAAGTCGATGCGGGTGCCAGTGGCGCGCCCCGCAGGCGGCAGACGGCGAGTTCCCATAGCCGCTGCGAGCGCTCGGCCGCCAGGACGGTTACCCGGCCGACGCCGATCCGGCGACGGCGGGCCGCGGGGCTATCTGCGGGTTCCTGCTGTCTGCGGACATCCTCCAGGCACCCGGCGATTCGCCCGGCCAGGCAGGAGAGCTGGAAGAGCTCGGCCTCCCTGGCCGACACGGGGCGGTCGGGGATCTGGCCGAGCAGGGCGTCGGCCTGGGCGAGCCCGCCCATGAACCGCGCTGCTGTGAACTCGTCGTCCGCGTCGAGCTGCGCGCCGGCCGCCGCCTGCTCCAGCGCGGTGGCGACCTCGCCGAGCTGCCGGGCCAGGGAGCTGACCGGCAGCCGACAGCAGGCACCGAAGCTGAGCGCGGTGCAGGCGTCAACGCAGTCGGGATGCAGCCACGGCGGGTCCCGCCGCGGGTCGTCGGCTCTCTCGCCGTCCAGGTATCGCCACGGATCGTCGTCCCACCACCGCATGCACCAGCCTCCTTCAACCTCGAACTTATATTCGAGATTAGGCCGACCCGCTGACAATCCGCGGCCGGCCGGCTAGAGCGCAGGTCAGGCAGATCACGTACAGGCAGAGCGAGCGGAACGCCGATTTAGGGGGGTGAACGGCGGCGCCGCTCACATGGCGGACCATACGCAGAATGTGCCAGCTCGGATGGACTTCTGGGCTGCTTAGCAAGGACAGCGGTTGATGCCGTCAGCTGAGGTAGCGGACCTGCTCAGATGCGAGCAGGTCGCGGACGTATTCGGGGACATGCACACGGCCGTCAGAGTCTTTGGGGTACGACGATTCGGCAGCACGTACGGCCAGCAGTTGCTCATGCACGTCGTCAAGGCGGTCCTGTGCCACCACGATCACGCCGTCGCGATCACCAACCACCACATCCCCCGGGGCTATGCGGACGCCGCTGATCACGACCGGCAGGCCGACGGTGCCGGGCCCAGACTGAGCTGCGGAGTTCGGTGAGATGCCGCTGGCGAAGACGGGGAGGCCGGTGGCGATGATGCCGTCACAGTCGCGAGCGAGGCCGTCGGTGACGATGGCGGTCACTGCCGCGCTCACAGCCATGGCGGCGAACAGGTCGCCGATGACCGCCGATCCCTTGAATGCCTCGGTCGCCGCCACTATCACGTCTCCTGGCTGAGCGATCTCAAATGCAGCAAGGATGGCGAGCGCGTCATCAGGGCCGGCATAGCAGGTGAGGGCCGCTCCAGCGAATGCTGATGATTCTGGATTGATCGCCTTGATCTGATAGCCGAGGGCCCCGCGCCCGTCCATGGCATCAGCGAGGTGGACCGTTGCAGCGCCGGAGAATCTTCCGACGGACCGCGCATCCGGCCGGGGAAAGCCACGGCGGACGGTGAGCAGCGGCCGCTCGTTGATCAACCTGCCTCCTCGGTAATGTGATCACCGGTACCAGCCCGAATATATAGCGCGTTATGTTGACCAGCGATCGCATACAGTTGCGCCGCCGGAGCCGAATGTATCGGCCGATACTTGCGCTCCGCATGTCGGCCGTGCCGCCACCGCCCGTGACGGCAGTCGGAGTGCCCCAGTGCCGTCCGAGATAGGGCTCGACGGTCGCTCGGCTTGAAAGGTGCAGAGAAACCCGAACATGTGGATCCCGGTACCCGGCGCGGAGCCGGGCAGGATGACCACTGGCATTCTGCTGTAGCGAGAAGCTTGCGGAAACGCTCTAGGTGCCCTCGGTGACCTCAGCCGACTGGCGGATCAGTGACGTGAGCAGCGCCCGGGTGCGGACGGCGTCCTCGCCGCGGCCGAACTCGCCGGCCACGAAGTCGGTCACCCCGGCCTGCGCCAGCGCCATGATCTGCGCGCCGACGGTCTCCTCGTCGCCGGTGATGGCCACGTCCGCCGGGCCCGCGGCGCCCTCCCGGTCGAGCATCGCGCGGTAGGACGGCAGCTGCCCGTAGATCGCGAAGATCCTGGCGGCCCGGGTGCGGGCCAGATCGGTGTCATCAGTGACGCACACCGGCAGGATGCAGACGACCCGCGGGGCAGGCCGCCCTGCGGCCTGCGCCGCGCTGTTGATCGCGGGCGCGACGTAGTCCCGCACCGTGGCCGGCCCGGTCATCCACAGCACGGTGCCGTCGGCCCGCTGGCCGGCCAGCCGGAGCATCGCCGGGGCCAGGGCGGCCAGCAGCACGGGCACGCGGCCGGCCCGCGGCACGGAAAGGCCGATCTTGGCCCGCATGGTGTCGCCGGCGAAATCGGCCGCCTCGCCGTTCAGCAGCGGCAGCAGGATCGACAGGTACTCACTCATGTGCCGGGCCGGGCGCTCGAAGCTGTACCCGTACATGTCCTCGATCACGATCTGGTGGGACAGCCCGATGCCGAGTGCGAGCCGTCCGCCGGTGGCCAGCGCGACGGTCAGCGCCTGCTGGGCCAGAGCGGCCGGATGCCGTGGGTACGTCGGAACCACGGCGGTGCCGAGCTCGATTTCCGGCACCTGGCTGCCGGCCACCGCCAGCGCGGTCAATGCGTCCAGGCCGAAGATGTTCGAAATCCAGGCGGAGGCGAAGCCGTCGTCGGCGGCCTGCCGTAGCTGGTCACGAAGCTCGGTGAGCGCGCCAGGACCAGTCTGGTCGGTCAGGGACATGCCAATGCGCATAGGTCATTCTCCGTTCAGGTCGGCGGGAACTCCCACTGGCTGGGCAGTCCGCCGGACTATCCGTTCCGCTGGATTGTCCGATCGTGGCGGTCATGGCTGGCTCGCGCAAGTGACGCAGGCCCGCGCTACGGTGGCGGCCGGCCGCGCGCGACAGGCCCTGCCGGAAGAAACCGGGCAGGATACCCTGAGCAGGTCGGACAGCTGACGACCAATCGCAACCCGCGGGCACCGCAATCTTTGGCAGGCGCGCCGCTGGGGACAATAGGGACATGAGTGTGGACCAGGCCAGCCCCCCGCGGGGCGATGGAAAGAAAGGCGCGGGCAAGACCACGGGAAGGCTGCAAGAAGTGAGTTCCCGGGTGCCGCAGGTTGCCGCCGACGGGCAGCGTCCCGCCGACGGGCAGCGTCCCGCCGACGGGCAGCGTCCCGCCGACGGGCAGCGTCCCGCACCCGCAGGAGCTGCTGAGCTGGTACGGGCGAACGGCGCGCGGCGCGATGCTGGCCGGCCCGCCGTCTCGGGCGGCCCCGCATCGGCTGAGCTGCCGCCTGATCGCTACCTCGACCGCGAGGAGAGCTGGCTCCACTTCAGCGAGCGGGTGCTGGAGCTTGCCGAGGATGCGGACGTCCCGCTGCTGGAGCGGGTGAGGTTCGCTTCCATCTTCGCTGGCGCCCTCGACGAGTTCTTCATGGTTCGCGTGGCGGGCCGGATCCGGCGGATGGCCACGGGCCTGCCGGTCGAGAACGCCACCGGGCGGCCGGCCAGGGAGATACTCGAGCGCACTCTGGAGATGGCCAGGAAGCTGTCCGCCCGGCATGCCCGGTGCTTCACCGACTCCCTCGTGCCCGCCCTCGGACACGAGGGGATTGAGATCCTGCGCTGGAAGGAGCTCGTGCCGGACGAGCAGGAGAGTTTGCAGGGGCTCTTCCGCGAGCGCATCTACCCGGTGCTCACTCCGCTGGCCGTCGACCCCGCGCATCCCTTCCCGTTCATCTCAGGCCTTTCGCTCAGCCTGGCGGTGACCATCGCCGATCCGAAGACCGGCGCGACGATCTTCGCGAGGGTCAAGGTGCCGCCGCTGCTGCCCAGGTTCATGAGCGTGTCGCCGAACAGGTACGTCCCGATCGAGGACGTGATCGCGGCCCATCTCGGCGAGCTTTTCGTCGGGCTGGACGTGATCGAGCACTTCGCGTTCCGGGTGACCCGGATCCGTGACCTTGAGATCGATGAGGATGTCACGGAGAACCTGCTGCAGTCGCTGGAGCGCGAGCTGATGCGGACCCGGTTCGAGCCTGCCGTCCGGCTCGAGGTGGAAGAGTCGATCTCCGCGGACGTGCTCAACAGGCTGGTCACCGAACTCGACGTGCACCCGCGCGCCGTCTACCGGCTGACTGGGCCGCTGGACCTGTCGGGCCTGTCGGCCATCGCGGATCTGGACATGCGCCAGCTGAAGTACCCCGCGTTCGTGCCGGCCGAGACCGCGCTGCCGCAGGACACCAGCGTTTTCGCCACGCTCGCCGATCACGATGTGCTCGTGCATCACCCGTATGACTCGTTCACCGCGAGCGTGCAGCGCCTGGTGGTATCCGCCGCGGCGGATCCCCGGGTGCTCGCGATCAAGCACACGCTCTACCGCACGAGCGGCGACTCGGAGATCGTCGACGCGCTCATCGACGCGGCCGAGGCCGGCAAGCAGGTCGTGGTGGTGGTGGAGATCAAGGCCCGCGGCGACGAGCGGGCGAACATCGCCTGGGCGCGCAAGCTGGAGCAGGCTGGCTGCCATGTGGTGTACGGATTCGTCGGCCTGAAGACTCACTGCAAGATGGTGCTGGTGGTGCGCGAGGACTCCGACGGGTCGCTCCGTCGCTACTGCCACATCGGCACCGGAAACTATCACCCGAAGACGGCCCGGCTTTACGAGGACTACGGCCTGCTCACGGCCGACAAGACCGTCGGCGAGGATGTCACTGACCTGTTCAACCACCTCACCGGTTACAGCCGGAAGAGCGACTACCGGCGGCTGCTCGTGGCCCCGGAGCGGGTGCGGGCGGGCCTGGTGGAGCAGATCGACGAGCAGGCCGAGCGCGCTCGCGCTGGCCTGCCCGCGCGCATCCAGATGAAGTGCAACGCCATCATCGACGAGCCGACCATCGACTCGCTGTACCGCGCGTCGCGCGCGGGCGTGCCCATCGACTTGTGGGTGCGCGGGATCTGCGCGCTCCGGCCGGGCGTTCCCGGCATGTCGGAGACGATCCGGGTCCGCAGCATCGTGGGCCGGTTCCTTGAGCATTCGCGGATCTACGCGTTCGGCCGGGGGAACCGGAACTCCCCTGGCGAGGCCTGGATCGGCAGCGCCGACCTCATGCACCGGAACCTGGACCGGCGGGTGGAGCTCCTTGTGCGTGTCACCGACCCCGCCCAGCAGGCTGAGCTGCGCAGTCTCATCGACCTGGCGATGGATGCGGGGACGTCGTCCTGGTGGCTGGGCCCTGATGGCCTGTGGACCAGGCATCACCTGGGCGATAATGGCTCACCCTTGCGCGATCTGCAGAGCCATCTGATCCGGCTGCGGCAGGTCCGGGCCGCCGATGGCTGATCCGGCGGTGGCTGATCCGGCGGTGGCCGGGATCGGCGCGTCAGGCGAGATTCGGGCAGCGGGCGGGGTACTGTGGCGCCACGGAGACCATGGCGTTGATGTGGCCCTGATTCACCGCGACCGCTATGACGACTGGACCTTGCCTAAGGGCAAGTGCGAGCCCGGCGAGCACGCGCTCGCGACGGCGGTGCGCGAGATCGCGGAGGAGACCGGGATCGGGGTGACGCTGGGCCGGTGCCTCGGGCAGACGCGCTACGACAGCGGCGGCCGGGTCAAGCTCGTCGATTACTGGGCAGCGCGCTCCGCTGATCGCAGCGCCTTCGTCCCCAACGACGAGGTAGACGCGATGGAGTGGGTTCCCGCCGCCGCGGCGCCTGCCAGGCTGACCTACCAGCGGGACGCTTCGCTGCTCGCGCAGTTCACCCGCGGTCCAGCCGATACCGTTCCGATCATCCTGCTCCGGCATGCCTCAGCCGGCAGCAAGCGAACCTGGCACGGCGACGACCTGGCCAGGCCGCTGGATCCTGGCGGCGCCGCCGACGCCGAGCGGCTCGCACCGCTGCTGGCCTGCTTCGGCTCATGCCGCGTGATCAGCTCCCCTGCCACGCGCTGCGTGGCGACCGTCACGCCCTACGTGGCGCTGGCCGGCACGACGGCGGAGACAGATGCCGGCCTCACCGCGGGGCCTGAGAGCGGCCCCGGCGTGAATCTGCTAAAGCTCGCCGGGCGAATCGTCGACCAGGATCAGCCGACGCTTATCTGCGCTCATGGCGAGAACCTGCCGGTACTCCTGGCGGCGATCTGCGCTCGCCTCGCGGCCAGCCCGCCGGCCGGCCCGTCGCTGCGCAAGGCGGCCTGGTGGGTCCTACATGTCGCCAAAGGCACTCTGATAGCCGCCGATCGTTATGATCTCGCGGCTGCCGTGCCGTCGTCTCCAGACGCCGTCGTGCCGTCGTCGCAGGACGCGCGCTGAGCGCGTCGGGCAGCACAGGTACCGCGCGGTCGGCGGTCGGCGGTCGGCGCCCAGGCGCCCGGCGGCCGTCCTCGCCGACGCTGACGGCCTGCGCTGACGGCCTGCGCTGACGGCCTGCGCTGAAGACGGGCGCTGAAGACGGCGGCCAGGGCCCGCGGCACGACCTCGCCGGGCCGTACCCCGGCCGGAACCCTTGCCAATGTTGTTTCAACAGCATCTGACCCGCTCAGATGTCGTTTCAACGGCATCGAGCCCTGTCCTGCTCCCCGGATCGAGCGGGGCACGCCCGGAAATGTCGGCAGCTGAGGTTAGAACTGCTCCCATCGGGTCACCGGAGGAGAAGGAGCAGCCATGACGGAGAGCCTGGCGGACGCGGTCGAGAGCCAGCTCGCGGAGCTGTCGTTCCGGCTTACCGAGCCCGGGCACAGGGAGTGCCTGCGCTGCTACCTGCTGCGGATGATCGAGCAGTTCGGCTGCGACGGCACCCACCGCTGGACAACCTGGTGGCGGGACCTCCGTGCGCCCGCTGCGCGGGGCCTGATCCGCCGCCTGGAGCGGCAGGGCGCCTGCTGCTGCGACTGCGAGGTAATACTCAACGTCTATCCGCATTACCCGGAGACCGACCGGCTGCTTCCCTGCGCCGGAGTCCTGCGGGCTGGGTCCTCGGTGCCGTGCGACCTGTCGGCGCTGCGGCGAAGCGCATGAATGGACCGCCGCGGACGACGTAACACTCGGCCGCCTGGGAGCCGGCCGCGGGAGCCTGGCGGCCCGAGCCTGGCGGCCCGAGCCTGGCGGCCCGAGCCTGGCGGCCCGAGCCTGGCGGCCCGAGCCTGGCGGCCCGGTCGCCCGGCGCCTGGGAACCGGGTCGGCGCTGTGACGCTGGCCGGTGAACGCCTCAGTCGGATGCCTTCTCGATGACTCTCAGCAGGGCACCGGAGATCGCCGCCTCCGTGATATCGACCTGCCATGGCCGGGCGCCATGGCTGGCCAGGTTCATGCCGACGGCCGCCGGGCTGACCGGATCAGGCGGCTGCCAGGCGAGCCGGCGCACGGCGTCCGGCGGCAGCAGGTTCTCCGTCGGCAGGCCATGCTCGTCAGCCAGTGCCGCGACCGCGGCCCGGACTGCGGTCAGCCGCGTGGCCGCCGCAGGGTCACGCTCCTGCCAGCGGTGCGCGGGCGGCGGCCCGTCGCTGACCTGTGCCGATGACTCGGGCAACGCGGGCTCGGGCTCAGCCCTGGCCCGCCCGACCGCTCGCAGCCATTCGCTGGTGTACTTGCGAGCCCCCCGCCCGTGGAAGCCGGCGATCCTGCCGAGGTCGGGGGCGCCCTTGGGCAGCGACCTGGCGGCCTCGATGATGGCGGCGTCGGGCAGGACCCGGGTAGGCGACAGGTCGCGCTGCCGGGCAATCCTGTCGCGCTCCAGCCAGAGTTCGCGAACTACCGCGAGGCCCCGCCTGCTGTGCACGCGGTGGATGCCCGACGTACGGCGCCATGGGTCTATCCGTGGCGGCGCCGGGCCGGCCGCGAGCACGGCGGCGAATTCCTGCCGCGCCCATTCGGCCTTACCCTGCGCCTCGAGCTGCTGGGCGAGCTCATCGCGTAGCTCAACGAGGACCTCGACGTCCAGCGCCGCGTACAGCAGCCAGTCATCGGGCAGCGGCCGGGTGGACCAGTCAGCCGCCGAGTGGCTCTTTTCCAGGGCCAGCCCGAGCACTGCCTCGACCAGGGTGCCGAGCCCGACCCGCGGGTAGCCGAGCAGCCGCCCGGCCAGTTCGGTGTCGAAGAGCCGCTGGGGCCGGTATCCGATCTCCGCCAGGCATGGCAGGTCCTGCGAGGCGGCGTGCAGGACGGCTTCCGTACCCTCCAGCACGCGGTCGATGCCTGACAGGTCAGGGCATGCCACCGGGTCGATCAGCACCGTTCCGGCGCCGCGGCGCCGGAACTGCACGAGAAAGGCCCGATGCCCGTAACGGAAGCCGGAGGCACGCTCCGCGTCGACAGCGACCGGGCCGTGGCCGGCCGCGAGCAACCGGGCGGCGGCGTCGAGCGCGTCGGCTTTGACCACCAGCGGC
>Ga0302314_10015361_pt1 | contig 13016 bp, 10 predicted proteins | sample III_Palsa_N2_3_FD_200533 | JGI IMG/M metagenome (GOLD analysis project Ga0302314, IMG submission 200533) | Peat permafrost microbial communities from Stordalen Mire near Abisko, Sweden - III_Palsa_N2_3 | ecosystem: Environmental > Terrestrial > Soil > Palsa > Peat permafrost | place: Sweden...
CGCCGCGAGCCCGGCGTCGGTGGCACCGACCGCAGCGGCGACAGGGACCGCCCCGGCCGCGGCGTCCGCTTCCGCGCCCGCCGCCACCGCCGGCCTGGACGGGCCCGCCGCGGCGCAGGTGCTCGCGCTGATCAACCAGGCCCGCGCCACGGCCGGCCTGCCCGCGCTCACTATCTCCTCCGGTCTGGAGACCAGTTCGTCCGCGCACAACCTGCTGATGGCCGGCGGCTGCGGGCTGACCCACCAGTGCCCGGGCGAGCCGGCCATCGGTGACCGCGAGACCACGGCCGGGGTCAACTGGACGGCGGCGGGCGAGAACATCGGCGACGGCGGACCAGTGGCCGACACCGCCGCGGCCATCGCCCAGATGGCGGTCGGCCTCACTCAGTCCATGCTCGACGAGCAGCCGCCAAACGACGGGCACCGGATGAACATCCTGAGCAGCGCCTACACCCACATCGGGATCGCGGTCGACCGGGACAGCTCCGGCACCGTCTGGCTGACCCAGGACTTCTCCAACTGACCACGGCCCCCGGCCGATCGGGTAGTACTCAGAGGCTCATCGGCCGGATATCCGGCGAGTTCGGCCGCGGGGACCGCCCGGCCGGGGTCCGCGGAGCCTGGCGCAGCAGGTACTCGTAGCCGGCCTGGAGCTGGCGCGGCGCCCATACGTCGGCGCGCTTGGCGACCGTGTCTTGCTCGTCGCCCCACACGCGCAGCGGGCCCGCCGCCATCGCGGTCAGCTGGGTCCGGCAGGCACGGTCGAGCAGCACCGCCGTCATGACCGCCGCGGGGAGGTCGGCACCGACGGTGACGATGCCGTGCTGCGGGAGCAGCAGCGCGACTGCGTCGCCGAGGGCGTCCGCCACCGCCCGGCCGAGCGCCCTGGTCTTGATCAGGCCGCCGGTCAGCCCGAAACGGGGAATTGACGGATAGCAGAACAGCGACCCGGCGTGGTCGAGCGGCCGCAGCGGCTCGTCGAGCGCCGCGAACTGGCACGCCGCCGGGGAGTGGGTGTGCACCACCGCGCCGGCATCCGGGCGGGCGGCCATCACCTCGGTGTGGATGGGGTACTCGATGTGCCTGGGGCCCTGGCCCGCCAGCACGTCGCCGTCCGGCGAGACGAGCACGATACGGCTGGCGTCGATCTCCTCGAACCCCCAGCCGGAGGCCTTCATCCACACGCCGCGGCCGGCCGGGTCGCGGACGCTCGGATGTCCCCAGACCATGTCCGCCTGGCCGGCCGCGGCCAGTGCCCGGCAGCCGTCGACCGCGAGGGCGATGGCGGCACCGTCGTCAGCCGGAAGATACCGCTGCGAGTCATCCGTCATAAATCACGATCCTAAATCGTCTGCCAGCACGTTCGCGCGCAGCCAGTGACGGGGGACCGCCGCGGCGCCGGGACTGACCGGGCCCGCCCCGTGGACCTGCTGCCGGGCCTTGTACCGGCGCCACCGAACCGGCCGCGGCCGGTTAGGCCGGCCACCCGGTCGGGAGGAACACCAGGGCGGCGCGGCGCGCAACGTTCTTTCATCAATCGCTAAGGAAAAATTAGTAGGGCTGTCAGGAAGGGCCACGGGGAGAGCATGATGGGACGGTGGCATACCAGGCAGGGGCATCTGTGTGTCCCCAGTGCGGGAACAGCGCGGCCGTGCGCACCGCCCGCGAGCTCTTCGACATGATGAACACGACCCAGCAGCAGGGCCTCCAGCGCCTCAGCCAGCAATTCGGCTGGCCTGGGCAGGCGTCCGGCCAGGGTCAGCCGCCGGGCCAGGGACAATTCCCGGGCCAAGGACAGCCGCCGGGCCAAGGACAGCCGCCGGGCCAGGGACCGTTCCCGGGGCAGGGTCAGGCTCCCGGTCAAGGGCAGTTCCCAGAGCAGGGACAGGCCCCCGCCCAAGGGCAGTTCCCAGAGCAAGGGCAGCCTGCCGCCCCGGGTCAGTTCCCCGACCAGGGTCAGGGTCAGGGTCTTAGCGGCGGACAGTTCCCGGCCCCGGGCCAGGGGCTCAGTGGCGGACAGTTCCCCACTCAGCCACCGGGCCAGTTCCCCGCCCAGGGACCGTTCCCCAGCCAGGGACAGGGCTGGAACAACGGCGATGACGACAACTACGACCACTACAACGGCGAGGGCTCCGGCTCGCCCTTCGGGCGCAACCGCGGCGGGCGGCGTGACTTCGGCTTCGACCTGGGCGAGGCCATTGGCGATGACATCGGCGGCGCGGTGCTCGGGTTCGCCGGGCGGGCCATCGGCAAGCGGTTGAAGAAGGCCTTCGAGGAGAAGGTCGTGCCCGCCATGCAGGCCAAGGCGGCGCAGTCGCAGCAGCAGTTCGAACAGCAGAAGGCGGAGCAGGACGCCATTGTGTCCCGCTACCCGGAGCTGCGCGGGTGCACCAGCGACCAAGTGATCTTCCTCGACGGCGGCTACCGCACCGTTCCGGTCAGCGAGCTTAAGGTGCCGGTCACGCTGGCCCAGGCGGACGCGGTGGTGGCGCGGCTCCGCTGAGCCGCGGACCGTCCGGGCGCCTGCGGCCGGATGATCGTGATCGAACATAATGTCGGTGACCCTGATTAGAGTGACCTTGTTGTCGCTTTAGTGTCGGAGGTCCAGACGTGTGCTGGCAGTGCGATCATCCCGGTGCCAACTGGCAGGACTACCTCGCCCATCTGCGCGAGCTGCTCGACCAGCACTGCTGGGTGGTGCAGGGAGTGCAACGGCAGCGGCAGCGGCCGTCCTATGCCTACACCATCGGGCTGGCCGCGCACGACCGCCCGGAGCTGGTCGTCACCGGGCTGCCCTATGACCAGGCCGCCGACCTGCTGAACGATTTCGCCGAGCTGGTTCTTGACGCCCCGGCGGCGCCTCAGCCAGGCGAGCTGGTCGGGCTGCCAGGCGGACCGGTGGCCGAACTTGTGCGCGTCGCCGAGCCGGGCGTGCATCTGGCGGTCGCGGCCGCGCTCAACGGGTCGCAGTTCGCGGCGCTGCAGCTGGTGTACGCCGACGACCGGGGGTGCTGGCCATGGGAGGCGGGCTTCCGCGGCGGGCTCGGCGGTCAGCCGGTCCTCGGGGGCCGGACCGAGCTGAGCCGGCCGGCTAACGGCCGCCCCGGGCCGGACGCGCCTGGCGTACCCTCGACCGCATGAGCCCGCACCGCGAGGGACCCGGCCCCGACGACACGGTGCACCGGCTCAGCCGGCCGGACGCGCGGCGTATCGCCGTGCTTGCGCAGCTGCTGACGGGCCGGCGGCCGCCGGACTTGCTCAGTGTGGTCAGGGGACTGACGGCGCTGCAGCTCGACCCGGTGAGCGCGGTCGCGCCGAGCGCCGACCTGGTGGCCTGGTCCCGCCTCGGAGCGGCCTACCGTCCGGCGGACCTGCGGGCGGCGATCGCCAGCAAGAGCGTGATCGAACTGCGGGCCTTCCTGCGTCCGGCCGAGGACTTCGCCCTCTACCGGGCGGACATGGCCGCCTGGCCCGACAGCGGCGACCTGCGTCGCTGGCAGCTCGCCAACCGGGACTGGGTGGCCGCCAACGACAACTGCAGGCGGGACATCCTCGCCCGGCTCGCAGCCGGCGGCCCGCTGCAGTCAAGGGAACTGCCCGACACCTGCGAGCAGCCGTGGCAGTCCACCGGCTGGACCAACAACAAGAACGTCACCAGGCTGCTCGAGTTCATGGTGTCGCGGGGTGAGGTCGCGGTCGCGGGCCGGCGCGGCAAGGAACGGCTCTGGGACCTCGCTGAGCGGGTCTACCCGGACCATCCCGTCGTCCCGGCCGCGGAAGCCGCGCGGGAGCGGGACCGGCGCAGGCTGCGGGCGCTCGGCATCGCCCGCCCCACCGGGACCGCGCTCCCGGGCGAACCCGCCCTCGTCGGCCAGGCCGGCGAGCCCGCCGAGGTCGAGGGCGTCCGGGGGCAGTGGCGGGTCGACCCGGTGTACCTGGCGGAGCCACTGGGCGGCCCGTTCGACGGCCGGGCGGCGCTGCTGTCACCGTTTGACCGGCTGGTGCACGACCGGGTCCGCGCACAGGAGATCTTCGAGTTCGAGTACCAGCTGGAGATGTACAAGCCGGCCGCGAAACGGCGCTGGGGGTATTACGCGCTGCCGATCCTGTACGGTGACCGCCTGGTCGGCAAGCTGGATGCCAGCGCCGACCGGCGGGCCGGCCTGCTCACCGTCAGCGCCGTCCACCAGGATGTGCCGTTCACCGCGGACATGTCGGCGGCAGTCGAGGACGAGATCGCTAGCCTCGCCGCCTGGCTCGGGCTGGCACCGGCGCCCGGCTCGTTACCGAGCCGGGCTACCCGGCCAGCAGGTGACAGGCGATGGCGGCGGCGGCCACCACGTTCAGTGAGTCCACCCCCGCGGCGCGCGCGGCCGGGTTCATCGGGATGCGCACCGCCTCGTCCGCCTGGTGCCGCCACCGCGCGGACAGGCCGTCGCCCTCGGTGCCGAGCAGCAGCGCCACCCGGCCGGCCTGGCCCAGGGCGGCGCTGATCGGGGCGGCGTCCTCGTCCGGGGTGAGCGCGAGGACCCGGAACCCGCTGGCCTTCAGTTCCGCCAGGCCGTCATACCAGCCGGTCATCCGGGCATAAGGAATGGCGAACACCGCGCCCATCGAGACCTTCACCGAGCGACGGTACAGCGGGTCCGCGCAGCGCGGCGAAAGCAGCACCGCGTCCACGCCGAGCGCGGCGGCGCAGCGGAAGATCGCGCCGACGTTGCCGTGGTCCACCAGATCCTCGAGCACCACGATCCGCCGGGCGTTCGCGGTCACCGCCCGCACGCCGGGCAGCGGGCGGCGGCCAAGCGACGCCAGCGCCCCCCGGTGCACCCGGTATCCGGTGAGGCGCTCGGCGACGTCGTCTGACACCACGTACACCGGGGCCCCGCCGGGCATGCCGTCCGGCGCGGCCCCGGCCGCCGCACCGAGGGCGGGCAGGTCGGCCAGCCGGCTCTGCGCGAGCAGCATCGAGCGCACCGGGTAACCAGCGGCAACGGCACGGGTGATGACCTTGGTGCCTTCCGCGATGAACAGGCCGTGCTCAGCCTCCAGGTGCGTGCGCAGCCCGGCCTCCGTCAGCTGGGTGTAGTCTGCCAGCTTCTCGTCGTCGGCGCTGCCGACCTCAATCGCGCGTAGCACGTTCCCAGTGTCGGCCACGTAGCTGCCCGCCCGCGGCCCCTGGGCCGGAAAGCTCGCCGTTTCCGTCTATGAACAGCGCAAATGGATGATCAAAATCTCTGGGTTACGACATAGGCACATCCTGGCGTGTCATGTTGCGACTTGTCCCGCGGTCCGCGATCCTGTTACCCGCCACGACCCCTCCGAGGCATCTGTCCGTGCTGCCCGAACGCGCAACTCGCGCTGACGGCATTCACCACAGTCAACGAGGAGTCGGTTCGTCATGCCAGAAGCACCCCTGATCATTCGGGGCGGCCAGGCCGTGCTGCCGCTGGAGGTTGAGCGGGTCCTGCTCAGTTACCCCGGGGTCGCCGAGGTCGCCGTCATCGGCATTCCCGATCCGTTCTGGGATGAGATCGTCGGCGCCGCCGTCCGGCTGTCGGCGCCGCTGCCCGCCGCGGCGGTGGAGCTCAGCGCGTACTGCTGTGACCGGCTCGCCCCGTATAAGGTCCCGGTCCGCTGGCTTTTCACCGGCGTCATGCCCCGCACCAGGACGGGCGCCATCGCCCGGGCCGCGCTCGCCACCCAGCTCGCCGTTATGTCCAGGCCCGACGGGTCGCCGTGGGCGGCCCGGCTCCCCGGCGCCGTCGGCGGCACGGACGCGGGGGCAGCGGCCGCGCTTGGCCAGCTGCGGCCGCGCGCGGCCATCGAAGACCTCAAGATCCCGCGGCAGGCGCGGTGGTCCGGGGCGCTGGAAGACCTCGATCACCTGTAAGCGCGGCAGGCGCCCGGCCCGTCCGCTCGGCCCGGAGCCGTAACCGCGGCTCCGGGCCGGCGTGGCCGGGGTCAGCCAACCAGCCGCCGCGCGTCATTGCAGGCGCGGCGCGGACGAAGATGGTGACGGTGAAGGCGAGGGCTTCGGCGTCGGCTTGGGCGTCGGCTTGGGCGTCGGCTTGGGCGTCGGAGTCGGAGTCGGCTTCGGGGTCGGCGACGGCGAGGAGACCACCACGGCGTCGATGGTGATGGTGTAGGTCGCGCTGGCCGTCTGCGCGGCGGTGTCGGTGACGGTCACGGTGACGGCGTAGGAGGTCGTCTTGGTCACGCTCGGCGTGCCGCTGATCGTCCCCCCGGCGGAGATGGCGAGGCCGGCCGGCAGCCCGGAAGCTTTGTAGGTGTCGGTCCCGGAGCCGCCGGTCGCGGTGACGGTCGCCGAGTAAGCGGTGCCCGACTTGCCGGCCGCGAGCGTGCCGCCGGCCAGCTTCAGCGCGGGCGCGCTGACGGTCAGGGTGTACGTCGCGGACGCCTTCTGCGCGGGCGTCGCGGTGTCGGTGACGGTTACGGTGATGGTCGAGGTACCGGCCGCGGTGGGGGTGCCGCTGATGGTTCCCGCGGCCGATATCGCGAGGCCGGCCGGCAGCCCGGCAGCGGTGTAGGTGTCGGTCCCGCTGCCGCCGGTCGCGGTGACCGTCGCCGAGTAAGCGGTGCCGCTCGTGCCGGCCGCGAGCGTGCCGCCCGCGAGCTTCAGCGCGGGCGGGCTGACGGTCAGGGTGACGCTCGTCGACGCCGTGTGCACGGGCGTCGCGCTGTCGGTGGCGGTCAGCTTGATGGTGGACGTGCCCGCGGCGGTCGGCGTGCCGCTGATGGTGAGCGTGCCCGCGGCCGCGGTCGACTTGAGCCCGGCGGGCAGCCCGGTCACCGACCACTTGTAAGCGCCCTTGCCCCCGGTGACGGTGGCCGTGCCCGAGTAAGCGGTGCCGACCGTCGCGGTGGCGGCGGCGCTGGTGCTGAGCGACAGCGCCGAGCCGCAGGAGAGGGTGAACGCGGCTGCGTTGGACGCGGCGGCACCGGGACTTGTCACCACGATCGAGCCGGAGCCAGTAGCGGTGTCGCTCGCTGGTTTGTAACTGGCCGCGGTTGCCGCCTGGGTTCCCGCCTGGCTAAAGGTCATCGTCTGGACCGGGCCGTTCCCGCTCGGCAGCTTCCAGTAGTAGCTGACGGTGGCGGCCTTGCTGGCGGTGATCGTCCCGCTGAAGGCGAACGTCGGCGCGGCGGCCGTGCAGGAAGTGACCGTGTCGGTGGCGGGGCTGACGGCGGCGGATGCGGTCAGCTGTGCTTTGACCGGGGCGGTGCAGGTAAGCGCGTAGCTCGCGGGCGCAGAGGCGGCGCTGACCGGACTGGTCACCACGAGAACCGCCTCGCCGGTGGCCGGATCACCAGGCGGGGTTATCGTCAGCGGCGCGACTGCCAGGGTCGACGGTCCGCTGAAGGTCAGCGTGGCGGGGGCCGAGTTCTGGCCGTCGGACAGCGCCCAGTAGTAGGTCACCGTCTCCGCCTTCTCGCTGGTGATCGAGCCGTCGGCGGTGAACTTCGGCGGTGCCGTGCCGCAGGTAGCGGTCTTGGCCGACGGCTCGACGGATGCCGCCGGGGTGATCCCGCCCGCGCTGCTCGCGCACATCATTTTGTAGCTGGCCTTGTTCGAGGTGGTACCCGGGGAGCTGAGCAGTTTGATCTCGCCCCAGCCGCCGCCGGCCTGGCTGGTCTTGACGACCTCGCCTGCCACGTGCTGGTGCCCGGCGGCGGCGAAGTGCGCGGTCTGCACCGGGCCGAGCTTGCCCGATGAGTACACCCACCGGTACGAGAGCGTCCCCGGCGCGGTCGCGGTGAGCAAGCCGGTGTAGCTGAACGTTGCGGCGGTTGCGCAGGTGGATGCCCTCACTGGCGGCGACACCGTGGCCTCGGCCGAGAACGCCGGCCTGATCACCGGCATTTGCGACGAGCCGGTCAGGTTGGCCTGGTGGGGCCGGCTGGACAAGGTGACCGCGGTGGCGACCGCGGCGACGGCGACGACCGCGGCCGCCGCAATGGCGACCACGGCCGCTACCCGGCGGCCGCGACGGCCGCCGCCGTGGCCGGCCCCAAGCCCGGCGCCGCCGGCGCCGAGCCAGGTCGACGCGTGCGCTGTGCCGCCAACGGCCGGCTGGCCGCGCAGCAGCAGCAGGGGCAGCAGCGCCGCGACACGCTCCGCGAGCTGGCTGCGGCCCCGCTCTTCCCACTCAGGTCCGTAGACCGCGGCCGCGGTCGCTTCCAGCTCGGCCACGAACGCGATCGCGCTCTGCGGCCGGTCGCGCGGGTTCTTGGCCATCCCGCGAGCGATGAGGCCCTGCAGCGGCGGGTAAATCCGGTCGAGCGGCACCACCGCTGTCTCGTGCAGCTGACGCAGCTGCCCGAGCTTCCCGGTAAACGGCGTCTGCGCGGTCAGGCACTCGAAGAAAACGGCGGTGGCGGCGTAGACATCGGTCGCCGGGCTGTTCGGCGCGCCGTGCCACTGCTCAGGCGCCATGTACAGCGGCGTCCCCGCGCTGAGTGCCCTCTTGCCCGCCTTGATCGCCACGCCGAAGTCGCTCAGCTTGCTGTCGCCCGCGAGGTTGACCAGCACGTTCTCCGGCTTGTAATCCCGGTGCACAATGCCGAGCGCGTGCGCTGCTGACAGCCCGAGCAGCGAGCCCTTCAGTACCATGAGCGCGGACTCAGCGGTGGTCGGTCCCTGCTGCGCGATCATCTCGTGCAGCGAGACCCCGTCGACCAGCTCCATCACGATCGCGGCGCCCTGCCCGGGCTGCTCGACATAGTCGTAGAGCTGCACGACTTGCGGAACGTCGAGCGCGCGCAGTGTCTGCGCCTCGGTGCGGAATCCCCACATGAAGCTGGGATCGCGGACCAGGGCGGGGCTGAGGTACTTGATGGCCACCCGCTGGCCGGTCGCCTCGCTGACGGCCGCCACCACCCGGCCCGATGCCCCCGCGCCCAGCGGCCGCTCTTCGACGTAGCCAGGTACCGTCCAGCCTTCGGCGAAGCTCGGTACCGTCCACCCGCTCATGGCAGAACTCCTTGGTAAGCCAGGTACTGCATGCTGCGCTGCCCGAGACCGATCCACGCGCCCGGCTCGACCACCGTTGGTTCAAAAGGGGCGAGTGCGTGCTCGCCGCCCGGAAACTGGAGAAACGACCCGTTCGCTGAACCGAGGTCGCTGATCTCGACCCGCCAGCCGGCCAGCGCTATTTTCAGGTGCGACCGGGATAGTGTCCCGTCAGGATCGGATATGCGCAGTGGCTTCGCGCGCCCCGCGATCACGTCACCGTCGAGCACCGGCTCCCGCCCGAGTACGTAGTCTCCGTCGAGGGTGATCCTCGTTCCGTCATCCAGCACCAGCACGCCGAGCGGCGGACGCGGGCGCCGCTGGAAGTTCCCCGGCTGACGGTCGAGGCCGGCCCCGCACTGCCGGCACACCGCGGCGCCAGGGTCGTTGAAGTGCCCCCGATCGCAGAGCACCCCGTCCACCAGGACGGGGTGCGCGCTGTCTTCCGGGTAGCTGCCGACGGGCCCCGGGCGGCCGCCGGCCGGCTCTGGGACGCCGACTGGCTCCGGGCCGCTGCCGACCGGCTCCGGGCGGCCGCTGACCGGCTCCGCTGCAGCCGGGACTGGGCGGCCGCCACTGGCCGACACCGTCACGGCGAGGCCCGCTCCCGGCACTACGCCGCGGCCGAGCCAGCACCCTGGAACAGGCGCCGCCGGGTCGCCGGCAACGAGGGCGAGGCTGACCGCCGCCGTGCTGAAAGTCCGGCTGACCGGGATCACCGAGTCACCGGCGGCGAGGGTGAACTCCGGGTCGTCAGCCACCCGGACGGTCGCCTGCGCGTGGCCGTGCACGAGCACCGCCACGCCACCGTCCGCCGTGACCGCGGCGCAGGCCAGCGCGGAACGCCCGGCGCAGCCGAGCGCCACCCGGGCCAGTGCGCGGACGAGTTCGCTGCCGTCACCGGGCGTCGCGGCCACCTCGGCCAGCGCGCCCAGGAGCGGGCCGGCGCCGTTCCCGCGGGCGTCAGTGACCGCGACCAGGGCGCCGTACCTGGCAATCAGGCCCGCACCGGGCAGCGGGACGCAGCTGGTTATCCTCATGCCGGTCTCATGACGGGCATGAGTAGGGGATGTTGATGGTGAAGCTGGCTGCCTGGGGTGACAGGACGCGGAGCGTCGCGCTGGCGGTGCCGGTCCCCTTGCCGTGGAACGCCCATTGCAGGGTGACCCGGACCAGATCGCTGTCACTGCCGGCCTGCGCCAGGTACACCTGCGGGTTCGCGGCCCCGCTGCGGACCCATTCATAGCGGATCGGCCCGGGGTGGCCGTTGGTCCCGATCGTGCCGATGACCTCTTCCGTGCCGTTGCAGCCCACGTTGCTCGTGCCGGACTTGACGCTCACCGAGTTGATGGCCAGCTTGTCGTGCGACCGTTCCCACACGTAGGCCCACACGCCCGCGGCGAGGGCGATGGTCAGCAGGGTACTGAGAACTCCGAGCCAGCGGCGGCGGCGCGGAGCACGCGGCGGTGGCACCGGCCACGCCGGGATGCCCCCGCTGTTCGCAGGCAGCGCGCCACTGGTCCGGCTGCTCACGGGCAGCGCGCCACTCGTCCTGCTGCTGGCCGGCGGCGGGTCCCAGGCGGCCGCCGGGACCTGGTTCGCGCGCGGGTCCCGGGCCTGCGCGCCCGCCAGTTCCCAGGGCGGCACCGCCACGGTGTCCTGCCCGGGCGGCGGCCCCGGCCGAGGCGGGGTGAGCAAAGCCGGGCTCGCTCGTGGCACGATCTCCTGGAACCGGGTCTCCGCGACCGCATCGGCCGCTCCGCCCGCCCCGCCCGGCCTGACGGTCTGCCGGTCCGCCTCGAGCACCAGCACCTCGCTGCCGCGGGTTTGCCCGATGGCCATGATGCGGCTGATGACCTCGGCCGTGTCCGCCGGCCGGGCCGCCCGGTCCTTTTCCATCAGGTCACTGACCAGTTCCGGAAGCCCGGCGGGAAGATCGGGCCGCACAGCATCGAGCGGGACCGCCTGATCCATCACCTGCATCATCAGCAGCGCGGAAGGCAGCGCGGAGCGGAACGGCAGGCGACCGGACAGCAGTTCGTACAGCACGCAGCCGAGCGAGTAGAGATCGGCGCGCCCGTCTACCTCGTCGCCCTGGGCCTGCTCGGGCGACATGTAGGCGACGGTGCCGATCGTGTGCCCGCGCATGGTGAGGCGCGGGGAGTTGTCGGTGAGCAGCCGCGCGATACCAAAGTCGATGATCTTGACGCCAAGCTGCGGAGTCACCATCAGGTTGCTTGGCTTGATGTCGCGGTGGACGACACCCGCCTGGTGGGCGGCCCCGAGGCCGGCACTCACTTCCTCAGCCATGCGGAGCACGCTGGAGACCGGGAACAGCCCCATCCCCCGCTCTCCCCGCTCGTCCATCATGCTGGCCAGCGAGACACCGGGGGCCAGGTCCATCACCATGAAGAGCTGGTTAGCGACCCGGCCGGCGTCGAGCGAGCCCACGATGTTCGGATGCCTGAGGCCGGCGATCACCATGGCCTCACGCCGGAACCGGCCGATCGTCTCCGCCAGCAGGCCAGGGTCGTCAATATCGGAAAGCTCGACGACCTTGATCGCGACAGGGCGGCGGGTAGCCATGTCCCTGCCCCGCCAGACCTCACCTGATCCGCCCCGGCCCAGCGGGACCTCGAGCTCGTACCGTCCGGCCAGGACCCGCTCCACTAGTGGGCTCGCCCCCCTCCTGACCTGTGCCGAGCACACGAACTTGCGCGGAAATGGTGAAACCCGACCACCATTCGCCGCCCCCTGTTCAAGTTCGTGCAACACCCGACCCGCGCGCTCACATAGTAGGTGAAACGCGATCTCTACTCCTACCAATGGGACGAACGACCCCGGCATTCGGTTCAGTGCTTTGCCAGCTTTTTTGGCAGATCTTTCATAACGTCAGCCGCATGACGCTCGGTAGCCGAGGATGTCACTGCTTTCACGTTAAGTAACAGTTGAACCTTGCGGCACAGAGGATGGCGGCCCCGGCCGACGGCCGCCGCGTGCTCGAGCGAAGCTGCCCGCCGGCGACCGCCCCGGAACCTTCCAGCCGACCGATTAATTCACCCGGCGAGCCCCGTCGTGTTCTACAGAGAACCGAGCAACCGGAGGCTGCCATGGCTTTTCCCGAGGTAGTGACCCACGAGCAGTGGCTGGAAGCGCGCACGCAGCTGCTGGAGCGCGAGAAGCGGCAGACCCGCGAGCGGGACGCGCTAAACGCCGAGCGGCGGCGACTGCCGATGGTCCGCATCGAGAAGGACTACCAGTTCGAAGGACCGGACGGCACGGTGACGCTGGCCGGCCTGTTCGGGAACAGCCGGCAGCTGATCGTCCAGCACGTCATGTTCGGGCCCGACTGGGATGCCGTCTGCCCCGGCTGCACGGCGGGGATCGACGAGATCGCCGACGGGGTCCTCGCGCACCTGCGGGCCAGGGACACCGCGTTCGTCCTGGTGTCGCGCGCCCCGCTGGACAAGCTGGAGAAGTACCGGCTCGCGCAGGGCTGGACAGTCCCCTGGTTCTCCTCCTACGGCAGTGACTTCAACTACGACTTCCACGCCACCGTGGACCGGGAGCACGGCCAGGTCGTCTACAACTACCGGGAACAGCCGGACATGCTCGGCGACAGCGACTCCACGGAAGTACCCGGGCACAGCTGCTTCCTGCGTGACGGAGACCAGGTCTTTCACACCTACTCCACCTGGGCGCGCGGCTCGGACACGGTCGGCAGCGCCTACTCGCTGCTCGACCTGACCGCGCTGGGCAGGCAAGAGGACTGGGAGGAGCCGAAGGGACGGGCGCCGCGGCTGCACGGCGCCGACCCGACGTTCACCGACTGACGCACCAGGACGAGTTCACCGACCTCGCCGCGACGTACTTCCCGGCCGGCGCCGTCCTGGCTGCTCGCCGGCACGTTCGCCAGGCAGCCCCGGGCAACCCCGGCCGGCCGGTCCATGCCTGGTCAAAGCCAGCACCGGGATGTATTTGC
>Ga0302314_10015362_pt1 | contig 13016 bp, 8 predicted proteins | sample III_Palsa_N2_3_FD_200533 | JGI IMG/M metagenome (GOLD analysis project Ga0302314, IMG submission 200533) | Peat permafrost microbial communities from Stordalen Mire near Abisko, Sweden - III_Palsa_N2_3 | ecosystem: Environmental > Terrestrial > Soil > Palsa > Peat permafrost | place: Sweden...
GAACTTGCGCGGGAATGTCCATCGAAGACGCAAAATCGCGCAGGCCTCAGATTGCAAAGAATCTCGCCAATGGAGAAAATCCCGCCAATGGGAGGCACTGTAACAGGGCACGACTTCACAGTTTGCAGAAAAACTCTTTGAACGCAGGCTTTGTAACAGGGCACGACTTTAGTCGTGCCGCCAAAGCCAACTAACTCGTCGTCGGGCTTTAGCCCCTGCGGAATCTCTGCCTCGATTCTTCCTTCAATTCGGCCTTTTTCCGCAGTCCGTAAAACCCGATCCTGACCTGGCTGGCTCTTGCGGCACGAGCCCGCCCTTACCCGCTACACTTGCCATGGAACAATGACCCAGCAACGACCAGTCCGGCGCTACCGCTTCGGAGCTTTTGAGGCGGACGGCGCCACCGGGGAACTGCGCCGGCTAGGCGTGCGCATCAAGCTCAATGCGCAGCCGTTCCAGGTGCTGCTGATGCTGCTGAGCCGGCCCGGCGAGCTGCTGACCCGCGAGGAAATCTCCCGCGAGCTTTGGCCGGAAGGAACGTTCGTCGACTTCGACCACGGCGTCAACTCGGCGGTCAACCGCATCCGCGAGGCGCTGGGCGACACGGCCGGCAGTCCGCGCTTTGTGGAGACGCTGGCGCGGCGCGGCTACCGGTTTGTGGCGCCGGTCGAGCGTATTGGAGAGCGGATCGGAGAGCGGATCGCTCTGGAAAACGACGCCGCCGGGCCCGAATGTGCGCCCGAACCGAAGCGGCCGGAGCTTCTGCCGGCGAGCCCTCCGGAACCCATATCTGACCATGCAATTGCGCCCGGACCGACGCCGCGGGAACCCGCGACAGCCCTGCAAGGCGAGTCCGCATTTCGCATCGGCGGCCTCTTCCTGGCCACGCCGGACGAGCTGCCCACCGCCTCGCCCCGCGTGGTGCAGACGCTGTTTGTCCTTTTCCAGCTGATGTACGTGGGATTCTATGTCGGCGCGCTGGCAAATCTGGGCGAGATCGAAGACCTGCTGTCTCCGCTGCCGCGAGCCAGCCTGACCATGATCGTGCTGATTGTGACCGCTGCCATCCTGATCCCGGTGCGCGCCTTTGTGCTGTCGGCGGTGCTGTTTCACGCGCCCGGGGCGCGGCAGAAATTCCTGCGCCTGTGGCCGTTTCTGCTGGTGTTCGATGTGCTCTGGGCCCTGTCGCCGTTTTTGCTGCTGCACCACATCAACTTCGGCCTGGCGCTGGCCTGCACCGTGCTGCTGGTCTATGCGCCCTTTGCGCAGCGGTCGCTGGTGTTGATGGGCGCGGGCGGCGCGGCGCGGGAGGTTTCGGCCATCACGCGCTGACTGCCCGGCAAATCATCGCGCCGGACGGCGCCTACTTCTTGAAGATCGGCCCCAGCGACCCGGCATTATCGCCCAGCTGCGGATCAACCCGGAAATCCCACACCGACTGGTTGATATCGGACGGCGACAGGATCTCCACCAGCGCATATTCGCCGATCAGCAGCGTCTTCTCAGGCTGGATGCGCAGCCAGTGCTTGCCCGGCAGCACCTCCACCTTGGCGGGAATCACGTCTTCGTCCTGCGTGACCGTGCCGGTGAGGCTGACGTGGACGGCGCCAACGATGCGCAGCGCCTTGCGCTCGTCCGCCTTCACAATCACAAAGCCAGACGCCGCCGAGTGCGCCCCATGCTTGCGGTTGGTCGCCTCTTTGGTGCCTCCGGTCTGCACCGTCATGGCGTGCGACAGCACTTTTTCCGCGTCGTCGCGCGCGCCCAGCGAAAGATAGATGGCCGGGTCGTTCACGTGCAGGTGCACTTTGGCGTGCGCCCCGTCGAGCTCGATGTTGGCCTTCTGGCCGGACATGGGGTTCAGCGTGGCGATGCCGTGCTTTTGTTTGGCGTTCAGCGCCGCGTCGCTCGGCACCAGCTCCACCAGCTCCGGCGTGCCTTCGTAGGTATCCAGCGCAAACACGCCGTCCTCGTCGGGCAGCTCCAGCCCCTTGGCCACCTCCGGCATGCGCGCCTTCGACTCGTTGCGCTCTGCCATCTCTTCGTTGTCGATGGTCGCGGCTTCCTTCATGGCCGGCGAGGCTTCCTCGGTCTCGGAGGCGTGGTCCTGCTCGTATTTCTTGGTGGCCACCCAGTCCACCAGGGCATAGGGCAGCTCTTCCCAGTCGCCGCTGCGCTCAATCGAGATATAGCGAACCCGGTCGCCCACGACCTCGTATTTGCGGACGAGCTGATAGGTGCCGTCTTTCAGGATCAGCCGGTGATTGCTGGCCATGCCGGGCACCTCCGGCTTGAGCGGAATGGGCTTCTGCTCCTGCGCGTGCGCAGCCGGGCCTGCCAGCAGCAGGACCGCAAGGCCGGCCCTCAGCATGAGCAATTTGGGGCGGAAAACGGGCATAGCAACCCAGTATAGTGACTCACGTTAGACGAATCCAACCGTCCATCGTTTGCGGGCCTGCGTTTGCGGGCCGTACATTTCCAGGATTTGGCACGCACTTCGGCGCATATTGCGGAAAAATGCCCGTTCCCGCTGTAACCGTCTTTCCCTGCGCCGCATCCGTATTATGTGTATCCTTGAAAAAAGGAACTGGTTTTCTTGACAGGATTTGGCACTCAAACCGCACTGAACCGCCGCCCCAGGCAAGTTTCTTTTGGCCTGGCAGCCTTGGTGTGCGTCGTCCTGCTGGCCCTGCTCACGGTGGTGCAGGTGGCGCACCAGCACCCGCTGGGCACCGACGCCGACCACTGCCCACTGTGCATCGTCATGCACTCGGCGGCGCCTGTGGCCGTGGCCGCCGCGGCTATCGTTCTGGTCAAGATCGCCACACCGCCGCCGGTGTTTGCCACGCGCGCGATTGTCCGGCGCTGGCATCCGGTTCTCTTTACCCGCCCTCCACCCATCGGCTGACCGCGCATCGATCCCGTCGTATCCGCCTGCCCGATTGCCCGCCGCCCATTCTTCCGGAGCCCCGGCGCACCGTCACAGGCTGACTTTTCATCGGGAACTTCGGGATCGATGCCCAATGCAACGACGTTGCCGCGGCATTTTTTTTGAGCCACGGCCTGCATCGCGCATTTCAGCCACACCATTCGGAGGCCACTATGCCGTTCCATCGCGGCCCGATTCTTCACATTCTTTCTCTTGCAGTTCTTCTCGCGTCGCTTGGCGCGCACGCCCAGGGCAACGCCGGGGCTGTCCGCGGCACGGTTGCCGATTCCTCCGGCGCCGTCATTCCCGGCGCCACCGTTCACCTCACCAACGACGTGAGCGGGCTTGACCGCAGCGCAATCTCCGGCGACCAGGGCGACTTTGTCTTCACCAACGTGCCCTTCAATCCCTATCGCATCAGCGGCACGGCCAACGGCTTTGCGTCCGCCACCCAGAGCATCGAGATCCGCTCCGTGGTGGGAATTACCGTGAAGCTGGTATTGCAGATCGCGGCCGCTTCACAGACCGTGACCGTCGAGGCCAGCACCGGCGACCTCATCGAGACCGATCCCACCTTCCACTCCGACGTGGACCGCGACATGTTTGTGAAGGTGCCGATGGAGAGCGCGTCCTCTTCGCTCAGTTCGCTGGTCACCGAGACTACGCCCGGCGTCTCGGCCGACTCGAACGGCCTCTTTCATGGCCTGGGCGACCATGCCGAAAACTCGTTCTCGGTCGATGGCCAGTCGATCACCGACCAGCAGAGCAAGGTGTTCTCAAACCAGATTCCGTCCAATTCAATTCAGTCGATCGAAGTGATCAGTGGCGCGCCGCCGGCCGAATACGGCGACAAGACCAGCCTGGTGATTGTGGCCACCACGCGCTCCGGCCAGGGCGTGACCAAGCCGACCGGCAGCATCAACAGCTCCTACGGCACGTTCGGCTCCGCGACGGCCGGCTTCGATCTCGCCTACGGCGGCAAGAGCTGGGGCAACTTCTCTGAGATCGACGGGCTCAACTCAGGCCGCTTCCTCGATCCGCCGGAGTTCGCCGTCTTTCACGACAAGGGCAACGAGGAGAATGTCTTCGACCGCATCGATTACACGTTCTCCGCGGTCAGCTCCATGCACCTCGACCTCAACTACAGCCGCTCGTGGTTTCAGACGCCCAACGCCTACGACAATCTCAACGTGAACAACGTGGTGAGCGACGGCACCGGACCAAGCCCTGTGTTCGCGAGCGTCGGCAACACCGATCAGCACTCCAAGATCGGCACATTCAACATTTCGCCCACCTACACGCGAGTCATCGGCAATAACTCGGTGCTTAATGTGGGCGCGTTTGTGCGCAAGGATCTCTACAACTACTATCCCAGCGGCAATGCACTGGCCGATCGCGGGCCCGCAAACTTGCAGACGTCCTCCATCGCGCAGCAACGCACGCTCACCAATGCCGCTGTCCATTCGGACTTCTCTTACTCCAAGGGAATTCACACCTTGAAGGCCGGCGTGCAGTACGGCCAGACCTTCCTGCGCGAGAACGACAGCCTCGGCATCGTCGATCCGCTTTATAGCTTCTCTGCGCCGTGCGTCGACGCGAGCGGCAATCCGCTGCCCGGCTACTCAAGCCCCGCGCAGTGCCCCGGCGGCGCGGCAGGGCAGAATCCCAACTACCGGCCTGTACTGGCGCCCTACGATCTCACGCGCGGCGGCGGCCTGTATGACTTCCTGGGCCGCGCCGATGTGAAGGAGGCCAGCCTCTACATCGAAGACCAGATCAAGGCCGGCAACTGGCTCTTCAATCTCGGCATGCGCGGCGACATCTACAACGGCCTCGCTTCCGCCACGCAGGCCGAGCCGCGCGTGGGCGTCGCGTACGATATCAAACCCAGTTCCACGGTGCTGCGCGTCTCCTATGCGCGTACGCTCGAGACACCATTCAATGAGAACTTGGTGCTATCGAGCCGCGGCTGCGAGGACCCGGTGCTGGCGCCACTGCTTTCCTGCTCCAACGGCGCGTCGGGCACGCTGATCCCCGGCTACCGCAACGAGTTTCACGCCGGACTGCAGCAAGCCTTTGGCAAGAAGGTTGTGGTCAGCGGCGAATACATCTGGAAGTACACGCACAACGCGTTCGACTTCAGCGTGCTGGGCAATACGCCCATCACGTTCCCCATCGACTGGCACAGCTCGAAGATCCCGGGCCTGGCCGTGCGCGCCGACGTTCCCGAGTTGCACCACATCAGCGCTTACGTGGTTGCATCGTCGGTGGCCGCGCGCTTCTATCCGCCGCAGGTTGCGGGCGCCGGCGCTACGGTGGGCCAGACAGGCCTGCCGTTCCGCATCGACCACGATGAGAAGTTCAACCAGACCACGCATCTCCAGTACACATTTGCGCACACCAAGGCTCTCAGCGGCCTGTGGGGCGGCTTCAACTGGCGTTACGACTCCGGCGAAGTGGCCGGCCAGGTGCCGTGCTACAACCTGCTCTCAAACGACCCCAACAGCGCCTGCGGACCGACGTCGACCACGCTCAATGGCCAGCCTGCCGTGAACCTGAGCAGCCTCACCGCGGACGAGGAGTTCCAGGCCGGACTGACGTGCGGCGCAGCCCGAGCCACGCCCGGCCACTCGCTGCCGGCCGCCTGCCTGGCATCGCAGTTCGGCTCCTCGCTGGTATCGATCCCTGCGCCCGGCACCGGCGACAACGACCACAACCCGCAGCGCATCCAGCCGCGCGACCTGTTCGACGCATCGCTGGGCAAGAACAACATCTTCCGCGCCGACCGTTACAAGGTGGACCTCGACCTGACCGCGATCAACGTGACGGACAAGTATGCGCTCTACAATTTCCTGTCGACGTTCAGCGGAACGCACTATGTGACGCCGCGCGCGCTCACGGCGAAAGTAACGCTGAACTTCTAGCGATCCCAGTCGCCTCCGGGGTGCCCCAGGTTCGGCGCGTCGTTGTTTTTGCGCCTGGCCTGGGGTACCTCGAACCCCTGCACAGCCGCGCCATTTGACTTCCCTCACCCTCCTTCTTCAGAATCGTGATCGGGCCGCGCAGGCATCTTTCGCACGGCCCTTCACGCCGATTCACCCGAACGGAGGATTCATGCACCGCTTTCGCTCTCATCTGACCCTCATCGCCGCGCTCTTTCTGGCCGCCGCTTCCGCCACCGTCCACGCACAAGGCGATGCATCGCTTATCGTTAAAGTCGCCGGAAAAGTCGACACCAAGTCGGCCAAGGCCGGCGACGCGGTGACGGCCAAGACCATGAAGGCCGGCAAACTGAAGGACGGCACCGCCGTGCCATCGGGCTCCAAGCTCCTGGGCAAGGTGGTCAGCGTGCAATCCAAGCAGGCCGGCAGCGGCAACGCCATGCTGGCCATCAAGTTTGACCAGCTCCAGGTCAAGAACGCCGCCCCGGTTTCGATTCAGAGCCAGATCGTGGCCATCGGCCCCGCGCCCGAGGGCGGCAACATGGGCAAGGACACCGTGCCCATGATCAGCCGGCCTGGCGGCGTGCCCACCATCGACTCGCAGGGTCCGTCCAGCCTGGCTTCCGACGATATTCCCATGGGCAGCACGCTGCAGGGTGTGGCGCTCGCCAACCGTCCCGATGCCGACGGGGCAACCGAAATGAAGGGCGCCAATCGCGACATCAAGCTCGACAACGACGTGCTCATCAAGGTCGCGCTGCAGTAGTTGCCCTTCGCGCTATCCGGCGTCTGGGTTGCCTGGTTGCGCTGAAGTCTCTCTCGGAATGTAGTGCAGCGTCGTAGCCCAGGCGTGGATTTCGCTCCAGCTCTCTTTTTTCCGGGCGCGCCTCGGGGCGCCCGGGTAACGCTTCCGCGCGCCAGCCGCGGCCTCTTCGAGGAATGGCGTCTCAGGTGATTCAAGCTCCGCAGCGGGCTTCGCGGGCAGCTCGGCAAGTGTCTCAGCCAGTTGCATCCAGGTCTTTTCGCAATCGAGCGCCGGCGCCTGCCGTTTTTCCGTTCCGGCCTCTGTCTCCGCCGCAGCCTCCACGGTGTCCAGTGTCCCGATGGCGGGAATTGCCGCCTCGATCGGAGCAATCTCCTCCGCCCCCGCAGGTTCCTCAGGCGCGGCCTCAGGTTGAGCTGACCGCGCTGGCGCATTCCCGCCTTCTGCAGTCTGCATTGGCAAAGCGGGCGTCTCCGCCATCGCCTCTGCGGAATCCAGGGTCTCGTTGCCCAAAACCTGAATCGCCACAGATTCCTCTGCAGGCCCCTCCGGCGTGCTCGGTGCCTCAGCGGGCAGCACCGAAATCCTCTCGTCGTCGGAAACCCGCCCTAAAAATGCCTCAGCGCTTGCCTCTGCCACCTCTTCAGCGGGTCCCAGATATTCAAATGCGGGAAGCGCCGGCTCGATCTCGAATGCTTCCTCTGCGGCGGACTCCAAATGCTGCATGCCCAGTGCCCCGGCCAGCTGCATCCAGCTCTTTTCCCTGTTCTCGCTCCGTTTGTCTTCCGTCCACCTTTCCTCGCCGACAGACTCGATCTCTGCCGCAGCGATCACGGGAGCGAGCAGTTCAACTGCGGGAATCGCAGCCTCAATTCCGGCAATCTCCTCAGCCTTCAGATTCCGTCCGCCGTCCGCCGGCTGCGCCTCCCTGCGTGCCCTGTCTTCCGGTCCGTGGGCCAGGGGTGAGCCGGCTTGCGGCTGGCTCGGCGCCTGCACTTCGTCCTTGAGTTCGTCGTCTGCTGCCGGGGCCAGAACCGGCGCCTCAACGGCAGCGGCCTCCTGGGCAGCCGGTGGCTCGAGGAGCGCGTCCTCTAAATCGTCCAGTTGCCTCGTCTTCTCTTTCCTCGCATCCGTGTTCCCGCGGGCGCCAAACTTCCGCAATGCATTTTGAACCCGCCTTGAAGCAGCCTTTGAAACTCTCTGCGCCAGGCTCTGAGGCTTCTCGCCGCCAGGGGGAATCTCCGCCACAGGCCCGGCGAGCGCCGGTGCCTCGGCGGCAGGCTCGAGCGCTTCGACCACCGCCTCCACCGTCCGCTGCGGACCATCCAGTACGCCCTGAAACTGCGGCGCCAGCTCCGTCTCGCCCATCGCATCTTGCGCCGGCGAATCTTCCTTGAGCGTCTCCGCGGCCTCGTTTGCAGAATCCGCTTCGATGGCGGGAGCCGGCGCCTCAGCCAGAACGATCTCTGCAGCGGCCAGCTCCGCTTCGAGCTCGGGGAGCGCGTCCTCCGGCGTCGACGTCTGCTCGTCCTCCAGAGCCTGCATCGGCGGATCGGCAGGGTAGATCTCTCCCGATGCCTCCGCGAGAACCGGCAAATCGATGGCAGCGACCGTCTCCAGCGCCGAATTCGTCTCGACCGCTGCCGTCCCGTCGAGCGCCTCGAGCGGATCTGCGGCCGCCGTCTGCGCCGCCTCGTCCTCCACTGTCTGCACATGCAGGCCATCGACGTGCGGCTCCGCGAAGGTCTCAACGAGCACCGCCGTTTCGATGGCGGCAATCGGCGCATCGGCGGCAGCGGTCTCCTCAGCTGCCGGCTCATTCTCCGCGGGCGGCCCATCGACCCCATCCAGCGGCCATTCCTTCCGCTTCTTCTCCCGGGGCGGCGCCGTTTTCCTGCGCGTGGCGACGTCCCGCATCGCATCCCGGACGCGTGCGGATGCGGCCTTTGAAATCCGCCGCACCATGCTCTGAATCTTCAGGCCTTCGGTGCGCTTCTCTGCCGCAGCCTCCATGACCCCCGGCGTCTCGATGGCGGGAATTGCCGCCTCAATCGCGGCAATCTTCTCGGCGACCGGCTCCAGGGCCTCGCAACAGGGCACGACTTCACAGGGTGCGGACGAACTCAGCGGAAGGGGTGCCTCGTAACAGAGCACGACTTCACTGGGTGCGGAAGAACTCAGGGGGAGGGGCGCTTTGTAACAGGGCACGACTTTAGTCGTGCCGCCAAAGCCAACCAAATCATCGTTGGGCTTTAGCCCCTGCGGGTGCTTCACTTCGATTTCAGCTTCGATTCGGCCTTGTTCCGCAGCCTGTTCAGCCGGCTCCGTCCGCGCCACCGCGCGATCCGGAGCCTTTATCTGCTCGCGGTCCGTGCGCGCCTCCGCCATGGCCTTTGCCGTAATCGCCGCCTCAATCGCGGCAACCTCCGCCGAGGTCAGCTCCACCTCCAGCGCGCCCAGCGCCTCTGCCAGTTGCGCCCGCGTGCGCGCCGTCATCAGCGGCACAACCCAGCTCTGCTTGGCCAGCACCCACGCCATGGCCAGCTGCGCCTGCGTGATGCCGCGGTCGCCGGCGATCTCCTCGAGCCGGGTTCCAATCAACCGGCTGCGGTCCCGATTCTCGCTCTTGAACCGCGGCAGCCGGGCGCGGAACTCTTCCCCAGGCATCGGTTCCGAGCTCGAAGACAGCGCTCTGGGATGCACGCCGATCACCGTCGCCCCCACCCCAAGCCCATTCAACCTGGGAAAGAGCTTCGCCTCCGGTCCGCGGCTCACCAGCGAGTACTCCACCTGCAAGTCCACAATTGGGCACATCGCCGCGGCTCGCCGCACCTCTTCCGGGGCCATTCCCGACAGCCCGATGTGCCGCACGTAACCGGCTTGCATCAGCTGCGAGAGCGTACTGAGCGTCTCCTCAATGGGTGCATCGGGGTCAAGCCGGCCCAGCCGGTAAATGTCGATAAAGTCTACCCCCAGCCGCTTCATAGTGCTGGTGAGCGCCGTCTTCAGGGCTGCCTGGCGGCCGGCGATCCCCAGCCAGACTCCCATAGGCGCGCGCGGAGCATTGAATTTCACGCTCAGCACCACCTGGTTCCGATGGGAGCGAAGCACCTTTGCAATCAGCATCTCGTTGCGGTGTTTGCTGTAGAAGTCGCTGGTATCCAGCAGGTTAACGCCCGCATCGAGGGCGGCCTCCATGGTGGCCAGGCTCTCTCGATCGCTCCCCGCGCCGTAGATGCCAGACATGCCCATGCAACCGAGGCCGAGGGGGAAGACCTCCGGCCCGGTGCGTCCAAGCTTGCGGCGCTCCGTCGCCACTGTTGGCAAGGGGTGGCTCCTTGTATGCTGTGCATCCTAATCCGGCCGCTCTGGCCCGGCAAGATGACTTTGGAGTTTTATTCGCACAGGTGCGATGGCCGCTCTCAGCCCCGAGCGGGAACCAATCCCGCGCCGTCCTCGTAGTTAGACAAGGGATTCAAGATCGGTTCGAAGAGATCCCGGTAACCATTCGTGATTCGCCGCGGTCTAACGCAGCGCAGGTCCGTTCAATGTTTGCAGCCAAACCCGGTCTTCCACGGCCGGACAGTACGGGTCCTTGCCTGCATGCCTTAAGACAGGCGTAGGGACCGGAGGAACCATGAAACACGCGCATGTGAACAAGGTCGTCTTCGCAGCTGTTTTTTTCGCTCTTTTTTCTTGCCTTTCGCTGGTTGCCGCTGCACAAGCCGTTCCGCAGGTGCTGGTGGCTAAATTCACGGGGAAGCTGGGTTCGAAGTCGGCAAAGATGGGCGACGCCCTGACAGCCAAGGCCCTGGGAGCGGCAAAATTAGCCGACGGAACCGAGATTCCCAAGGGGTCCAAACTCATCGGCAAGGTGGTCGCGGTGCAGTCAAAGGACGCAGGGGCTGGGACTTCGACGCTCGCCGTGCGCTTTGACCAGGTGGAACTCAAGGGCGGCGGCACGCACCCGGTCTGGGGCTTGATCGTCGGCATCGGCCCTTCGGCCGACTCGCAGGCCGGCCTGGGTTACGATTCTGTGATTGGCCGCGGCGGCCCCGGTTCGTCCCCAGGCCTTGATCCGCACGATGGCGCCGGCACGCAAATCAATCGCGACGACGCCAAGCTCCCCTATGGCAGCTCTCTCGAAGGCGTGGGCCTGGGCAAGCACATGGGCGCCGACGGCGCATCGATCTTGCGCGGCTTTCACAAGGACATCCTGCTCGACAAGGATGTGGTGTTCAAGCTAGCGGTGAGCTGACCCCGCTGACGGCAATCATTGAGTTTCGCCCCCGTCCTCGCGCTCGTCTTTCAGGCGCGAGGGATGGGGTTCCTCAATCTCGGCCTTGCCGGCTCGGTGACAAATTTCTAATCTGCGCGTAACCCTCTGACTCCAAAAAATATAGCCGCGTTCTCCACACCGCCCCGCTCCTCCCCGCGATTTTTGCGTTTCCCTCTCCGCCCCATCTCTGCCATACTTGACTGTGCCCACCCGGTACGTCCAATCCCAACATTCCACTTCTGAGGTTGCATCGATGTCGGCAAAGTATGTCTTTGTGACGGGCGGAGTTGTGTCCAGTTTAGGCAAGGGTCTGGCGGCCGCCTCCATCGGCTGCCTGCTTGAGAGCCGCGGCCTGCGCGTCAACCTGATGAAGTTCGACCCCTACCTCAACGTCGATCCCGGCACCATGTCGCCTTTCCAGCACGGCGAGGTGTTTGTCACCGACGACGGCGCCGAAACCGACCTCGACCTCGGCCACTACGAGCGCTTCACCCACGCTCCGCTTTCGCGCGACAACAACCTCACCACCGGCCGCATCTACGAGCAGATCATCTTGAAGGAACGGCGCGGCGACTATCTCGGCAAGACCGTCCAGGTCATTCCGCATGTGACCAACGAGATCAAGAACGCCATGCGCAAGGTCTCGGCCAACGGCGCCGACGTAACCATCGTTGAGATCGGCGGCACCGTGGGTGACATCGAGTCGCTGCCGTTCATTGAGGCCATCCGCCAGATGCGCCAGGAACTGGGCCGCGAAAATACCGTCTTCGTCCACCTCACGCTGGTGCCGTGGATCGCCGCCGCGCAGGAGCTGAAGACCAAGCCGACGCAGCATTCGGTCAAGGAGCTGCTCTCGATCGGCATTCAGGCCGACATCCTGCTCTGCCGCTGCGATCGCAACCTCAGCCGTGAGATGAAGCAGAAGATTGCCGCCTTCTGCAACGTCGAAGAGCGCGCCGTGGTGGCCGCGAAAGACGTACCGTCGATCTATGAGGTACCCCTCGGCTTTGCGCTAGAGGGGGTGGATGCACTGATCCTGAAGTATCTTCACAAGGAAGCGCCGGAAGCTGACTTATCTAAGTGGCGCGACTTAGTGGACCGCTGCTATCACCCCAAAGATGAAGTATCGATCGCTATCGTCGGCAAGTATGTGGAGTATGAAGATAGTTATAAGTCGCTGAAGGAAGCATTGGTGCACGGCGCCGTGTCGCAGCATCTCAAACTCAACGTCACCTGGATCGAAGCCGAGGGCCTGGAATCGAAGACTCCCGAGGATCGGGACTATGAGTCGCAATTAGCCGGATTCGACGGCATCTTAGTCCCCGGCGGCTTTGGCAAACGCGGCATCGAAGGCATGTTGAATGCAATTCGCTACGCGCGCGAACACCAGGTTCCCTACTTCGGCATCTGTCTCGGCATGCAGACCGCGTGCATTGAGTTTGCGCGCAACGTGTGCGGATTGAAAGACGCGAACTCCAGCGAATTCGACCCTGCAACGCAACACCGCATTATCTACAAGCTGCGCGAATTGCTGGGCGTCGAAGAGATGGGCGGCACCATGCGTCTGGGCGCGTGGACCTGCATCCTGCAGGAAGATTCGCTGGCTTCCAAAGCTTATGGCGGCGCTACCGAGATCAGCGAGCGCCATCGCCATCGCTACGAATTCAACCGCGAATACGAGGCGCTGCTGACCGGCGGCGGGCTGCGATTGAGCGGCACCACTCCCGACCTGACCTATGTTGAAATAGTCGAGCTGCCAGGCCATCCCTTCTTTCTCGGCTGCCAGTTCCACCCCGAGTTCAAATCCAGGCCCCTCGAGCCGCATCCGTTGTTCCGCGAGTTTGTAAGTGCGAGTTATCGGAATCGCCTCAGGCGGGTAGTTGAACTAAGGGATCCCGTGACCACGGCGTCTGGAATAAGCTAACTGAGCAGCACCGCACCCTTCACTTTCCCAGCCAGCGCCCGGTCAAATGTAACCAGTGTTAGATTCGCAGCCTCGGCGAAGGCAGCCAGATAAGCATCCGCCCAGGCCTTAGGCGATGCGGATTCCACAGTGCATAAAGATGGTTCGGGCGGGCTCAGTCACCTTTGTATCCACATGTT
>Ga0302314_10015363_pt1 | contig 13015 bp, 10 predicted proteins | sample III_Palsa_N2_3_FD_200533 | JGI IMG/M metagenome (GOLD analysis project Ga0302314, IMG submission 200533) | Peat permafrost microbial communities from Stordalen Mire near Abisko, Sweden - III_Palsa_N2_3 | ecosystem: Environmental > Terrestrial > Soil > Palsa > Peat permafrost | place: Sweden...
CTCGACGGCGCCTCCGCGGCCCCGGCCCCGCCACCGGCGTCGGCCCCAACGCCCGCAACTCCGCGAGCTCATGACCCAGAGTTACCGCATCCTCGCCCCGAAAAAGCTCACCGCGCTGCTCGACTAGTGCCCGGCGGCCTTCACCGACCGCTCAGGGGCCGCCTATATGGTTTGACACCATGAGGAACGCCCCAGCCGCCGCTAGACCCAGCGATATGCCTCCATGGGCGTGATCAGCCGGGCTGACGCTTATCAGCGGCACCACCGCTGGGCGGGCCTGCCGGTAGCCGTGGTCTACAAATTCTTCGACGATCAGGGCAGCTACCTGGCCGCGCAGATCACCTACTACGGCGTCGTGTCGCTGTTCCCGCTGCTGCTGCTGCTGACCACCTTCCTCGGGTACGGGCTGCACGGCAGCGTGCACTTCCAGCGGCAGGTGCTGGACTCCGCCCTCGCCCAGTTCCCGGTGGTCGGCGACCAGATCGCCCGGAACATCCACTCCTTCCACGGCAGCGTGCCCGGCCTGGTCATCGGCATCTTCGGCTGCCTCTACGGCGGGCTGGGCATCGTCCAGGCGACCCAGAACGCGCTGAATAAGGTCTGGGGAGTGCCGCGTAACGCCCGCCACAACCCGCTCCGGGCCCGGCTGCGCAGCCTGATGCTGCTGGCGGCCGGCGGCGGCAGCGTGATCGTCACCACCGTGCTGTCCGCGCTGAGCGGCGCCGCCGACTCCTACGGCGCCAGCGCGATCAGCATCGGCGTGCGGGCGGCGGCCGCCACGCTGGCCATCGCGCTGAACGTGACGCTGTTCATGGTGGCGTTCAAGATCCTGATCGCCACCCCGGTCTCCATCCGGCAGATTCGCGCGGGCGCGATCGCCGCCGCCGTCATGTGGCAGGGCCTCCAGTTGGCGGGCGCCATCCTGCTGGGGGACAAGCTCAAGGGCGCCACCGCCACCTATGGCCTCTTCGCGATCGTCCTCGGCCTGCTGGCCTGGGTGTACGTCGGATCGGTGACGGTGGTGATGTGCGCCGAGTTCAACGCGGTGCGGGCCCGGGGGATGTGGCCGCGGAGCCTGCTGGCGCCGTTCAGCGACAACCCCGACCTGACCGTCGGCGACCAGCGCGCCTACATCTCCTACGCCAAAACCGAGCTGCACAAGACGTTCGAGACCATCGACGTCAGCTTCGACGCGCCTCCGCCGGACGAGCCTCAGCTCGAGTAGACCTGCAGCTCCGACAGCTGCCCGGCCGGCCACGCGGTGTTGGCGGTGAAGGTCAGCTTGACGTATCGGACCTGAGCGGCGGAGAAGGTAACCGTCACCGTGTTACCGGTCGAGGGGTTGAAGGTGTATCCCGCCGAAGCCGCCAGGGTGCTGTAGGTAGAGCCATCGGTGCTGCCCTGAATGGTGATCGTCTGGGTCCGGGTTCCCCACGAGGTCGACGGCGGCAGGTCCATCACGATCCGGCCTACGGTGACCGAGGACCCGAGGTCCACCTGGAACCACTGCGGGAACGCGTTATCCGTGCTCTCCCAGTAGGTGCTGGTGTTCCCGTCGACCGCGTTGCCGGGGACGTAGGTCTGGGTGTACCCGCTGGCGGTGGTCGGCTGGTTCAGCGCCAGGTCCGCGTTCGCGCTGACCCCGGCGCCCGACAACCCGAACGTCAGCGGGCTGCCGGGCGCGCTCGACGCCACCGACAGCGTCCCGCTCGCCGCCCCCGCCGCGGTTGGCGCGAACGACACGCTGACCGTGCACGACCCGCCCCCGGCGATCGAGCTGCCGCAGGTGTTGGTCTGGCCGAACGGCCCGCTCACGCTGACCGAGGACACCGAGGCCGCAACCGTCCCCGGGTTCGATACCGTCACCGTCTGGGCCGCGCTGGTCGACCCGACGGTGGCGCTGCCGAACGACAGGCTCGACGGCGACGCCGTCAGCGGCGAGCTGGTGCCGCCACTGCCGGCCAAGGACAGGTAGTTGAGGTTCCAGCCGCCGTTGTCCTGGTCGACGGTCAGGGTCTGCTGGCCGGCCGCCAACGTGACGGTCGCGGTGACGGTGGACCAGTTCTGCCAGCCGCCGGTCGCGGGGATGCTGACGTTCCCGCTCAGGTTCGCGCCGGACGCGCTGGACAGGTGCAGGGCGTCGGTGACGGCGGAGGGGGCGGCGACGCGGAAGCTGACGGTGTAGGTCCCGGCCGAGGCCGCGTTGACGGTGTAGCGGAACCACTGCCCGCCGGTCGTCCAGCCCAGGTCATAGCCGCCGCCCGTGTCTGACGTGGCCTCCAGGTCGATGCCGTCGGACCGGTAGCTGTTGCCGGTGCCGTTGGTCGAGGTGACGTTGTAGGCCACCCCCTGGCCGCCGGTGTCGTAGTTCTCGGCCTGCACGACGCCCGGCACCGCGGCCGGCGTCCCGCCGTAGGGGCCTTCGCTGCTGCCGGTCTGCCAGCTGTTGTCGCTGAGCGTGGCCGTGAAGCCGCTGGAGTCGTTGCTGTAGGCGGAGAACCCGGACCCCACCCCGGTCACCGAGTTGCCGGTGATGGTGGCGTTACCGGTGGGAGCCGGGTAGTACGGCGGCGAGATGACGATCCCGTTGCGCCAGGGGCTGGTGATCGTGTTGTCGGCCAGGTTGGTGCTGGTGGAGGTGGAGAAGCCGATCGAGTCGTACACCGAGTTGATGATCGTGTTGCCGGTCACGGTGGCGTCGGTGACGGTCCCCACGTTCTGCCCGTCTCCGCCGTTGCCGATCTGCAGGGCCGGCTGCCCCTGGAAGTAGGCGTTTCCGCCCGACCTGACGATCACGTTCCCGGTTACCGTGGCGCCGAGCATGTCGCTGCCGTTCACCCCGAACCGGCCCACGCCAAGGCCGATGTAGCGCGCGGTATCGGAGATGAAGTTGTCCTCGACGAGGTGGCCGCTGCCGCCGTAGATCCCGATGCCCTTACCGCCCCACGGGGCGATGACGGTGTTGTGGGACATCGTGATATCGGACATCGCGGTGTAGGTCTGGCTGCCGTTGTAGGCGACCGAGTTGATCGCCATCCCGTCGTCGCCGGTGCCCCGGATGAAGTTGTTGGTCGCGGTCAGGTTGCTGCCCGACGTCCCGGTGAGCGAGACGTTGTTCAGGTTGCAGCCGTCGGCGAAGATCACCGTGAACAGGTTGTTCTGCGCCGTCCCGTTGCTGCCGGAGGCCCACAGGCTGGACTCCACGTGCTGCACCCACATGCCCGAGATGAGCCAGTTGTTGCCGGTGGTGTCCTCGGCCCCGCCGCCCCCGTCGACCTCGGCCCGGCTCATCGCGTCGGAGTCGATGTGGAAGTTCTCCAGCTGGCACGAGTAGCACTGAAAGGCCGCCCCCAGCGGCGTGTTGTTGGGCAGCGGCACGTCCCGGTAGACCTCGCTGTACCAGTAGCCGGCCCCCTCGATGGTCACGTTCTGCGCCACCAGGCTCGACGTCCCGATCAAATAGAAGGTCCCCTGCGGAATCCACAGGATCTCGCCCGCCGACGCCGCCTGGTTGATGCAGTTCTGGATGTCGACCGTGCTGTCGACCGCGCCGGGCGCGGCGCTGCCGTTGGTCGGCGTGTTGTCGGCGATCGCCCCGCAGCTCGTGATCGAGATCGAGTTGGCGGGCTGGGCGGCCGGCGCGGGCGCGTCCCACAGGTCAATCGAGTTGATCCAGTAGAACGACGCCGTGTTGGTCGAATCCTCCTGCAGGCTGAACGTGGCCCCCGCGGGAATCGCCGAGCCGCTGACGAACGCGTGGAACTCGTCCCAGAAATCGCGCGGGTCGCCGTCGGCCGGATTCTGGTCGCTCCCGTTGTAGTTGTTGTTGCCCTCGTACTGCCAGCTCTGGATGGAGTTCATGTTCAGGGCCTGGCGGAACGTGCCGTTCACGTACAGGTCCAGGGTGGCGGTCAGGCCGCCGCCCGCGGCGGAGTCCGGAATGGAGGCGCGCACGTTAATGAAGTTGATCGGCTGGCCCGTGTTGTTGGTCCACTGCACCGACTGGCCGGGTCCGGTCAACTGGACGTAGGCGTGGCCGTCGGCCTCCCCCTGGGGGCTGTCGTACTCGCTGGTCGGCGCCGAGGTCAGCGAGACCACGCTGGCGCCCCCGCCCAGCACGCCCTCCGGCGCCTGATACGTGGTGAAGGGGGTGGTCGCCCCGGCCACGCTCGGGTCCGGGGTGTCCGGCGCCTGATAGGACGTCGCCGCCACCGCCCCGGGCGCCGCGGCCAGCATCGGGACCCCCACCAGGGCCGCGACCACACTGCAGACGGCGAGTACGCTGCCGAGGCGACGTTTCAAGTCCATGTCGCGGAACATACATTTACCGACGACATGATGCAATAACCAGATTTAATTCAGCAAATTACCGACGCATCTACGCAAATTTGCGCGTCCCCCCCACACCAAGATCAAATCCATCATCCCGAACGGTCCGTGTCCTCCGCCCCACCCCTCCATTCCCCTCAATCCCGGGTCGACCTAAGCCTCGCCCCGGTCCACCCGCCTCCGCCCTGCTACCCGCCTCACTGTCACCACTGTCACCACGCGCAACCGGCCGGTCGAATTTCGTCGTTAGCGTGGGGACCTCGGGTCGCGGGCTGCCCCCTTCTGCGCACGATGACGCCCGAGACCGGAAAACACGGCCCCCAACGGCACACGATCGCCGCTCCCGCCCACGGCGGGTCGTGGTCATCGGCGCCTGAACCGTCTGTGCTAAAGAGGAAGCACGATGTCCACTCCTCGAACCGGACGCCGACGGCGCCTGTGGGCCGTCGGCATCACGGTGCCGCTGCTCCTGGTTGCGTCGTGCACCGGCCCCGGCCCCGCCTCCCCGAGCGCCTCCGCTCCCGGCCCTTCAGCCACCCCCGCTGGCACGCCGACGACTACCCCCGCTGCCACGCCGACGACGCTGCCGCCCGGTGCGTTCACTTCCAAGCTGCGCATCCCCAGCTTCACCGGGACCTGCCCGGCCGCGACGGTCCCCGCCGCCTCCGGCCGGACCGTGGTCATCCCGCTGCACATCCTGACCCCGTCTGCCGTGATCTCCCAGCTGTTCGTCGGCGTCTGCCTGGACGGCCACGGCCCCTACCCGTTCATCATCGACACCGGCTCAAACCAGACCTACGTCGACGCCGCCCTGGCCAGACAGCTGGAGCTGATCAGCGCCGCCGCCGCGTCCAGGCTTCACACGACGACCTGCAACGGCCCTGAACAGCCGGTGGCGGTGCGATTGTCGGCCGGCCCCTACGTCTTCGCCGGGGACACGAAGGTCCTGGTCACGGCCCTGGCCAGCCGATCGGCGCCGCTGATGGGCATCCTCGGGGCGGCCGAGCTCAGCCGCCTCGGCATCGACCGCATCGACTACCGAGCCCAGACGCTCAGCGTGCCGGCCCCGACGGCCCCGGCGGCCGGCGCGGCCGCGCTCGCGACGCTGTCGGCCGGCACCGTGCACCGGATCAGCCTCCACCCCAGCGGCGCGTTCCAGCTGCTGCCGGTGACGGTCGGGAAGGAACGCGGCGAGCTGGCACTCGACACCGGGGCGCAGGGCACCGCCCTCACCCCCGCCTTCGCCCGGCAGGCCCAGCTGGCCCGGTCCTCCAACGTCACCACCCAGACCTACGCCAGCCTGGGGTGCACCCGGCCGGTGAGCTACTACGCAACCCGAACCTGGTCCATCGGCGCAGTCGCGCTGGCCCCGCAGACCGTCGGGGTGGTGCCCAATCTCCTGGTGGCCGACGGCTCGCTCGGCTCGGGCACCCTGCAGCGCTACAGCCCGATCGTTATCGACTACCAGGATGAGGAGCTGCTACTCGGCCCGCTCCGCCCGGCCGGCTGACGCTGACCCTGACGCGGCTAGCGCGCGGCTAGCGCGCATTCCGGCTGCCGACGACCCGGCGCTTGCGCAGCGACTCGAGCCACTCCTGTCCGCTCAGCAGTCGCGTGGTCTTGGCCGACTTGACCTCACCCGCGGCGGCAACGGCCATCGCGACGCTGGCGGCGGTCATATCGTCGGGCGCCTCGTACACGACCAGCAGGTCGTACTCGCCGAACGGAAAGGCGGCCACCACGATCTCGGCGCCCACCTCCTCCAATGCCGTCGTGATGTCTTCGACCGGGTCTTGCGGCTCCTTCAGCTGAGCCGCCATTGACTTTGCGGTGTATGAGGCTTGGTACATGTAGAGCGCCATGGAGAGTCTCCCGGGTGGGAAGCTACGGTCTAAAGATCGTAGACCGGGCCTCGGCGGCGCACCAGCCTCCGGTGGCCCCGCCTCCACCGCCGCGCGCTCGCCGGACGCCTCCCCGTCGCGGTGACCGTTACCGTGACCGTGACCGTGACCGTGACCGTTGCCATTGCCATGCCCGTCGGGCTGCAGCGGCACGGTCTCGGCGAACGCCCGGTTGGCGATCACCCGGGCGTGCCCGACGAGGCCGCTCGTCTCCGGCGCGGGCACCCCGTTGCGGTCGTGCGACTCCGGCTCCGGCAGCAGCTCGGGTGCCTCCTTGGCCTGCAGCGGCGCCAGCTCCTCCTCGGTCAGCGCCCGATGCTCCTCGACGAACTCGCCGTTCGGCAGCTGCCGGATGATGCCGGTCTCGACCCCGTGGGTCACCAGCCCGGCGTCCCGGCGCTGCAGCCCGATGCAGATCCGCCGGGTGATGATGAACGCGAGAACCGGCCCCACCACGACCATCACCCGCGCGATCCAGGTGAGCGTGTACAGCGGGATCTTGAACTGGTCGGCGATGATGTCGTTGGCGCTCTCGCCCCACAGCACCCCGTAGAAGACCACCGCCGCCATCCCGGTCGCGGTCCGGATCGGGGCGTTGCGCGGCCGGTCGTTGATGTTGTGGAACGCCTTGTCCCCGGTCGCCCACCGCTCGAAGAACGGCCACAGCGCCGCCCCGCCGAAGATCAGCCCCAGCGGCAGCAGGGCGGGAATGAGCACCGAGAGCGAGAGCGTGTGCCCGAGGAAGTTGATCTCCCATGGGGGCATGATGCGCAGCGCGCCGTCCAGCAGGCCCAGGTAGAAGTCGGGCTGGGTCCCCGACGAGATCGCCAGCGGCGTATACGGCCCGTACTCCCAGACCGGGTTGATCTGCGCGAACGTGGCCAGCAGGACCAGCGCCCCGAAGATGAAGAAGAACCACGCCTGCCCCTTGAGCAGGAAGTACGGGAAGAACGGCTGCCCCACCACGTTCTTCCCGGTGTTTCCCCGGGCCGGCATCTGCGTGTGCTTCTGGTGGAACATGATGAACAGGTGCGCGGTGATCAGCGCCAGGATGACCCCCGGGACCAGGAACACGTGCAACAGGTACATCCGAGGGATGATCGAGTTCCCGGGGAACGCGCCGCCGAACAGGAAGTACGACGCGTAGGTGCCGACGATCGGGATCCCCTGGAGTATCCCCTCGAGCACCCGCAGCCCGGCCCCGGACAGCTGGTCGTCGGGCAGCGAGTACCCGAACAGCCCCTCGATCAGGCCGAGCGTGAACAGCACGATCCCGATCAGCCAGTTCACCTCGCGCGGCTTGCGGTACGCGCCGGTGAAGAACACTCGCAGCATGTGCACGATGATCGCGACCATGAACAGGTCGGCCGCCCAGTGGTGGATCTGCCGGATCAGCAGGCCGCCGCGGACGTCAAATGAGAGGTTCAGCGTCGACTCGTACGCCTGCGACATCGTGATGCCGTCGAGCTTGGTGTACGCGCCGTGGTACACCACGTCGCTCGTCGACGGGACGAAGAACAGCGCCAGGTAGGTGCCGGTCAGCAGCAGGATCACGAACGACCAGAGCGCGATCTCGCCCAGCATGAACGACCAGTGGTCAGGAAACACCTTGTGCATCAGCACCCGGACGCCCTTGGCGCCGCGGAACCGGTCGTCCAGCCACCCGCCCACGCCGCTCACGGCCCGCGGGACGTCAACCTCCTGGCTCACCGCTGACCCCTCTCCTCAGCTCCCGTGATGCCCGACGGCCTTATACCTAAACACCATACATAGATAAAACTCTGCACGTTGCGGAGTAGATCCTTATGCAACCAAAGGTTGCGCTATTGGGGCGGGCCGGATACGCTGACATGCAACCGATGGTTGCAGAAAGAGGAGATAGCAACGATGCGCAAGCTCATCACCGCCATGAAGATCTCGCTGGACGGGAAGTTCGAGGGCCCGCAGGGCTACGCGGACTGGGTGACGGCCTGGTCGGATGACTACGGCCTGACCGCCCAGATCGACGCGTGCGTGCTCGGCGGCCGGATGTACCCCGGCTACGAGCAGTACTGGACGCCGATCAGGGACGAGCCGGGCAAGGTCCACCCGCTGATCGGCGCCGCGCCGACCCCGGCCGAGGTCGAATGGGCCCAGTTCGCCAGCCAGACCCCGCACTACGTGGTGTCAGGCACCCTGACCTCAACCACCTGGCCCAACACGCGGATCCTGCCCAGTCTGGACGAAGTGGCGGCGCTCAAGCGCGAGCACGGCCAGGACATCTACCTCATGGGCGGCGGCGCCATCACCGCCGCCGCCACCGAGGCCGGCCTGGTGGACGAGCTGCGGCTGATCGTCTATCCGGTGATCGCGGGCGGCGAGAACACCCTCTTCCAGCCATCCGCGACCCGCCGCGGGCTCGAGCTCCGCAAGACCGAGCAACTGCCGGACGGCCGCCTGAGCCTGGTCTACGGGATCGGCCGTGACTGACTTCGACCGCAGGACGGTCGAGGAGTTCCGCGCCAGCGGGGGCCGCCCCGGCGGGACGCTGGCAGGCACCCCGCTCGTCCTCGTCCACCACCTCGGGGCCAGGTCCGGAGCCGAGCACGTCACCCCGCTGGCCTACTCGGCCCAGGCCGACGGCCGCATCGCGATCGCCGCCGCCAACGGGGGATCGCCGGGGCACCCGGCCTGGTACCACAACCTCAAGGCCAATCCCGCGATCACGGTCGAGCTGGGCACCGAGCGCTTTCCCGCGACCGCCGAGGAGCAGGTCGGCCCGGCCCGCGCAGTCCTCTGGTCCAGGCTCGCCGCCGAATTCCCCGATCTGGCGGAGTTCGCCACCAGAACCGACCGCCCGATCCCGCTCTTTCTCCTGCGCCGAGTCGACCAGGAAACCAAAGATCAAACTCATGATCATCCCGAACGGTCCCTGCCCTCCGCGTCATTCGCCCATGCCACTCCGGCGTGCTGACCGGCCCGTCCGCCCTCCGCGTCAGTCCGCCTGTCACTCCGGCGTGCTGACCGGAACGGCCGCCAGCCGACGGCCGGCCCGCTGACAGAGTTCCGCCGTCACCCGCTCGCTTGCCAGCGCCACCGGCACGTCGGCCAGCCACATCCGCGCCGCTGACCGGACCGACACGCGGCTGCCCGCGATGCGGGCGCCGTCGCGTTCGAGGCGCGCGCCGAGCGGCTCCCGGCGCACGCCGAAGCCGGCCAGTGCCTTGCCCAGCGGGAGATCGGACGGCGGCGGGGCCGGCTCGTCCGGGCCGGGCAGTCCCAGCGCCGTGCACGCGGAAGCGGGGAGGCGGCCCGGAACAACCAGGGAGGACACCTCAGCGGCGACCAAGCCGGAGTTAACCGTGCGCAGAGTCCCCACGCGCTCGTATCCGCGCGCGCCCGGGGCAAGGCGGAGGTCGTGGCACTCGGCCGGGGTCAGCGGGCGGTCGGCGCAGCCGGTCAGCTCGATCCGGATCTGCTCGCCCGCCAGCTCCTCGAACAAGATCGTGGCCGGGCCGGTGTTGCGGGCCAGCAGCGCCACCACCGACGCCGCGGCCTGCGCGCCGCTGGCGGCCGGCCCGGGCGGCGGGGCCAGCTGGTCGACGGTCTCGGTGATCGCCCCCAGCTTGGCCGCGCTGCCGAGGTCCGAGTGGACCAGGATCAGCCGGATATCCCTGATCAGCCCGCACAGCAGGTCGCCGAGGGCGGGTTCGGTCTCCGGGGCGCGGAGCCAGGCAAGCGATTCTTCCATATTCATAGCGTAATCAATTGATTACAGAATGCGCCAGTATCGGAGCGCGACATTTGCCGATATTTACCACCGTGCAGGGAGCGGCAGCGCACAGCCAAGAGGCCTGCGTGCCAGCTAGTCGAGCAGCGCGCTGAGCTTCTTCGGCGCCAGGATCCGGTAGCTGTCGGTCACCAGCTCGCCGATCTCCGTCCAGTCCGTGCCGTCGTCGAGCACCACCCCGATCCGATCGCGCCCGGCTCTGGAGGGGAAGAACGGGTGCCCGCCGGCCAGTAGCGCCTTGCGCTCGTCCGGGTCGGCCCGCAGCACCAGCACGGTAACGGCCTCGCCAGCGGGGTCCGCCCGCGCCACCAGCAGGCAGAACGACCTTCGCCGGATCTCATACGACCAGGCCGTCGACCGCGCGGCGATGCGCGATTGGTCGACCCGCACCGTCACCTCGGGCAGCGCCAGGCAGAGCGCGCGGATCCGCTGGGCGACGTCCTGCGCGACCTCGACGTTGACGCTGGCATCCTCGGACATGGACCAGACTCCCCCCGCGCACCACTCTTGCCGAGGCCCCCGGTCTCCGTCAAAGATTTCCCGCGATCGCCCCATGCGGAACGCGCCGGCCGTGCGGCAGCATAATCCTTAGTCCGCGAGAACCGCCGCTGGAGGTGTCCCCTTGCCCAAGTCGATCGCAGTGTTCGGCGCCGGCCCGGGCCTCGGCCACGCCGTCGCCCGCCGCTACGCGCACGACGGCTACGAGGTCGTGCTCGTCGCCCGCCGCCGGGAACCGCTGGACCTGCTCGCCCGCGAGCTGACCCAATCCGGCGCCAAGAACCACGTCATCACCGCCGACCTGGCCGACACCGAGGCGGTCCCCGCACTGGCCGACCAGATCCGCGCCGCGGTCGGCGACCTCGACGCGCTCTATTACGCGCCCACCCCGCAGGACGGCTTCTTCCCGGCGGCGGATCTCACCCCCGAGCACGCCCAGGCGTTCATGCCCCTCGTCTTCTACACGATGGTCGCCCTCGTGCAGGAGTTCCTGCCGGCCATGCTCGCCCACGGCGACGGCGCCATCCTGACCGCCCAGGGCGCCAGCACCCTGCACGGCCTGCCGAACATGAGCGGCCCCGGCCCGGCCCAGGCCGCCCAGCGCAACTACCTGCAATCCCTGCACACCGAAGTGGCCGCCAAGGGCGTCTACGTCGGCATGCTCTACGTCGGCGCGATCATCGAAGACAGCGCCTTCCACGCCTGGCTCCAGAACGCCAAGGCGACCGGCGCGGAAACCCGGGACTGGGGCCCGGCCGTCAGCCCCGCCCGCCTGGCCGACCTCCTCCGCGACATGCACCAATCGAGGAGCGAGCCGGAAGCCAGCTACCCCGGCCAAGCCGGCTGAGCGCCGATGGTTCCGCCGTCGGAGCCGCAGCTGATGATGGAGCCCCGCGCCGACCTCGGCGACCCTTGGGCCGGAGTCGATGCCGCCCGTCTGGAGCGCGCGGTCAGAGATCAGGCGGGCCGGCCGGTGCCCGGCGTCGGGGACATGGCGTCGTATCTGGCTGCGGCGGTGTCCGATGTCGCTGCCCGAGAGGTCGTCGGCCCGCTGCTGAACGGGGGAGGACCCAGCGGCGTCGTGCTTCGTCGCGGCGCGGTCATCGCCTCGTGGGGGGATCCGACCCGGGTCGAGATGGCGTTCAGCGCCACCAAGAGCGTCTTGTCGCTGGTGGCGGGGGTGGCATTCGACCGCAGACTGCTCCGCCTGGACGAGCCGGCCGCCCGGTCCGTCCGCCTAGCGCAACTGGCGGGCGCCCACGGGCAGCGGATCACCTGGCGTCACCTGCTGGACCAGACCAGCCAGTGGGAAGGCGAGCTGTGGGGGAAGCCCACCGCGGCCGACGCCCAGAGCAGGCGGGAAGGGAACGAGTCGGCCGGAGGGCCACCGGGTGCGGGCTGGGCCTACAACGACGTCCGGGTGAACCTCGCCGCGCTCGCGCTCACCGCGCTGCTCGGCCGCCCGCTCCCGCAGGTCCTGCGGAGCCAGGTGATGGACCGGGTCGGCGCCTCCGCCGAGTGGTCCTGGCACGGCTACGCCAATTCCGTGATCGACATCGACGGCCGGCCGGTAGAGGTCGTCTCCGGCGGCGCCCACTGGGGCGGCGGCCTCTGGATCAGCGCCCTCGACCTGGCCAGGATCGGCCATCTCGTCCTGCGCGGCGGACAGCGGGGCGCGGAACAGGTCATCTCCCGCCAGTGGATCAAGGAGCTGTGGTCGCCCTGCCCGGTCAAGCCGAACTACGGCCTGTCCTGGTGGCTGAACGACGACCGCACGGTCTGGCCCGCCGCGCCCGCGACCGGGCGCTGCGCCCGCGGCAACGGCGGCGCCCACCTGCTGTGGGTCGACCCCGCGCGGGACCTGGTGATCAGCTCGCGCTGGGGCGCGCAGGTCGAGTCGCTGCTGGCGGCGGTGTCGGCGGCCGTCGAAGCCAATGGTTAATGAACCGTTAACATCCGCTCCAGGCCATTGACGCCGCGGTTCCCCTGTTATTGCATCCCGAGTACAAACCGGCACTAAACAACACTGTCGCCCGCTGCTGCACGGGTTCACGTCTCTTGGTGAGGAGTCACCCGTGCGCGTACCCAATTTCCCATGGCGCCTGCGGCGGATGCGGATCGCGGCGGTGGTACTCGCCGTCGTGGCGGCGCCGCTCGTAGCGGCCTCCGCCGTCGCGCCGCACGCCGCCGCGGCGGCCTCGTGCCCGTGGGTCAACTCGACCGCGCCGATCTCCACCCGGGTCAGCGAGCTGATGGCCCAGATGTCGCTCAGCCAGGAGATCGACCTGATGACGGGCGCGTCCGGTTCGAGCTACGTCGGGAACATCCCGGCGATCAGCTCGCTCTGCATCCCCGCCATGAACCTGGAGGACGGCCCGGCCGGCGTCGGCGACGGGATGAGCAACGTCACCCAGCTCCCCGCGCCGGTCGACGTCGCCGCCACCTGGGACACCGCCGCCGAGCAGGAGTACGGCCACGTGATCGGCGCCGAGCAAGCGGCCAAGGGCAGCACGGTCGA
>Ga0302314_10015364_pt1 | contig 13014 bp, 14 predicted proteins | sample III_Palsa_N2_3_FD_200533 | JGI IMG/M metagenome (GOLD analysis project Ga0302314, IMG submission 200533) | Peat permafrost microbial communities from Stordalen Mire near Abisko, Sweden - III_Palsa_N2_3 | ecosystem: Environmental > Terrestrial > Soil > Palsa > Peat permafrost | place: Sweden...
TTCAGTTACGAAGCATGCGCGATGGCAGAGTCCAAATGGATGCGACCCGGGCGAGCTTCGGGCAGCGCGACGTCACTTCGCCCCCGTGCGCGATTCGGCAGGCGGGCGGTGCTAATGTGCAAGATGAGGTTCAACATGTGACAGACGGACTGCAGATGCGCTCTGTACAGCGAAGCGAACGGCCATGCGCCGGCAAAGCAGGCGCAAGCTGGGGCGTTACACCATAAGGAGAACTCATGCCTTCTATCGAATCCAGCAATGTGCGCATTGGGCGAGACTTAGGCGGCGACTCGGTCCAGCAGCCGGAAAAGCTGGCGCGCGAGACGAAGGCCTCTGCTACGCCGCAAGCGGCGGACGAATCGATGAAAGATCTCATGGCACTGCGCCGGCAACGCCCGGGGGGCGAAGAGCCGCCGGTAGCGCATACGCCGAATGCAGACGAGCCGCAAAAGAGCGAAGGCAGGCGCTCAAGCTTGCGCAGAGGTCTTAGTTCCGACGCGATGCAGGTCTTTCAGATGGTATTGCAGACAGAGAATAACTCGCGTCAACTCATGAATCAGGCCATGGACTCCAAGGAACAGACCAGCGACTCCATTGCTCAAGGCCTGATGAAAGCGGCGCGATAGCGCAGATAGAAAAGGCCTTTAAAACAGGTTGAAAACGGGCGGGGCTGGGAGCGCGACATGCCATTCAAGCCATTCGAAAGCATGGAGACTGAGCGACTGCTGTTCCGGCCGCTCACGCCGGACGATTGCCAGGCGCTGTTCGGGCAGATGCTAAGCGACCCCGAGACAATGCAGGACCTCGCGATCGCGCGTCACACCGACGCATGGATGACACATGAGTACATCACGGAGTCCATGCTTGGCTGGCGGCACGGCACGCGGTTCCGTTATGGCCTGTTCGGCAAGGAAAGCGGCGAACTGTCCGCGATCGTCGAATTGACGCCGCGCCTGCCTCAGGTCGAACTGGGTGTCGTGATCAGCCGCAAAGGCGGCACCCGGCGCCGGCGCGACGGCATCATCGCGCTGAAACAACTGCTCGACTGGCTGATCCTGCAGCCCGCCGTTTATCGCGTGTTTGCGTGTTGTGCGGTCGACGGGCGTGCGTACAGCGCGATGGAGCGGCTAGGGTTCTCACGCGAGGGCATCCTGGTCAATTATGAAGCGCGGCCCAACCGTCAACTCGTCGCCGCCGACAGTTACCTCTACGCCATGACGAGAGCTGCGCCGCTGCCCGAATCGGCGGACAAGATCGTCGAATGTGCGGAAGACGCTGCCTGACCTCTCCTGCTTCGCGACCGGGCTCCGGGCGACTGGCGACGGTTCGGCGACGGGGCGCACCAGGTCATACGGTGCGATAGCTTGCCAGCCACCAGCGGCCCTGCGGATCGGTCTCGTACTCGAAACCGGAGGCGCGGCCAGCCAGCATGTTCGACATCTGCTTCGCCGTGGGAAAGTTCTTGACCACTTCGAAGCGCGTGCCATCGAAGAGCGCACGCTCCTCGACGAGATCGCCGTCGTCTATGTGCCTCGGACCGGAATGCGCGTAGGGGAGCTGATCGGCAAACACAACGTGCGCCCCGGGTTCGAGCTTGCCATGGAGTGCATCGATGAACTGCGCAATGCGCGTGTGCGGCATATGCGACCACCAGAACATGCCGAAAGCGCCGTTGAAGCGAGACGGCACGCCGTCGAGCCGGTAGGCGTCGGCACGGTGAAACGACACGTGATCCTGAGCGGCGAGACGGTTTTGCGCGAGCGTCAGCGACACCGCATCGAAATCCACGGCGAGCATCGAGCGCGCAACCTTTGCGGCCACTTGCGTCCAGTAGCCCGTTCCGCAGGCGATCTCGAGCACATCGAGGCCATCGAGGGCTGCCGCAAGGCGCAACTTGAGCGGCATGAGAGCTGCTTCGACGGGCGCCTTGCCGTAGCCGACCGATGCGTCATATTCGCGGGCGCGGGCGGCATAGTATAGGGTGTGTTGCTCCTCGCTGAACATGAAACCTCCTGGTGGCAGGCGTTGGCTGGTTGTGTGACGAATGTTTGACGATGCAGGCGATCTTCGCTGAAAGCGGCAGGGGAATCGTCCGTATAACTACATAAACGTGGGTCCTTAGCGTGCAAGACAGCGCCCGATCAAGGCGAGCAGTGTCGCATGTTCCGCGGCGCCTGCTCCTTCGACGAGCCGCGCGGCTGCGGCGAGTGGTAGCCAGCGCATGTAAGCCGCATGACCGCGCTCGCTCGCGGCCGATGCGAAGTAGGTATCCAGGTAAGCGTCGTGCAAGGCACGGCGTATCGCCATGTGGGCCGGATCGATCTGTGCCTCGCGAGCCACCGGTGCGAACTGAATACGAAGCGAGGTTTTCGCGACGTCGCAGAGCGCGATGCCCCGTTCAGCGGCGGCCCAGTCGATCACTGTCGCGACGCCGCGCGCATCCTGCAGCACGTTGAACGGATGAAAATCTCCGTGACATAGGCTGTGCGCTACATGTACGGGTTCTTCCAGTGCCTGCAATTCTTCCAGTTCGGCAAGGAGTGCGATGCGGTGATCGGCAGACAGGCCAGCGGCAGTTTGAATTGCGAGGTTCAAGCGTTGCCCTTGCGTGGGAAAAACGTCGAGCGTATCGCGCTTCTCGAGGTCTTCGGGGTCGATGCGATGGATGGCGAGATGCAGTTGTGCAAGCCGCTCGCCTATGCGTTCCCACGCGGGGCTGCCGTCGTCATGAACACATGCACGCGTCATCAATCCGCCTTGCACGCGCGCATACGAGAGCCCGACACGCTCACCGACGTCAATCAGATCTCCGACGGCGGGTACGCGGAACGCGGCGCCATCAGCGGCATCGCTTGTGCCTCCGTGCACCGTTTCGTACACCGCTCGAGCGACGTGGACTTCCATCTGCGCGTAACTGCGCGGCACGTCTGCGTGAAACAGCTTGAGCACCCAGCCCGGTTGCCACTCGAACACGTCGGCGGACCGTCCGGTTCCGAGTAACGCTGCGCGCGATACATCGATCGACGCGGTCATGCGCGCAGCCAGAAGTATTGGCCGGATGCGATTCCTTCGAACATCTCGTCCGACGACTCGACGATGTTGCTGCGCCAGTAGCGGCCATGTTCGGCGTAATGGGCGAGCAACTCGGCAAGCAACTCGCCAGTCAGATCGTCTACGAACGGCAGGCGCAGCACCAGCACGATCCCGCCCGTGTCGGTGTCGAGGCCGAGCTGCGCCTGATCCTGCGCGTAGACGAGCAGGTTGGCTTCGAGCATCAGGCGGAACACCACGAGCGTGCGGCCGGCCGTCACCGTGCCGTAGTGGAAGTTCGCGTACATCGCGTCAAGATCGCGATCGAAGTAGTCCAGTCGGACGTCGAACCCTTCCACCTCGATGCAACGCTTGTCGAGCACATGGTCGACATCAGGCAGTCCCACGACCTCGCACAGCTCGGTCATGACCTGCGTGTAGCGTTCGGTGCTCACGGCGCGCTCCGGTCAGTGTGATACGCAAGCCGCATTCAGCGCTGGGCCGCCAGATGCACGTCGCGCACATGCTCGACCATCCGCGCTGCCGCCATGAAGCCGCGATAGAGCCGCGCCAGGTTGTCGCGGTCCTGCTCGGTATGGGCCGGTGTGTCGCCGATCCGGTGGGCGGTGGCTTCAAGCGCGCTGCGGATTCCGTCGATGCTCGCACCGTGCTGCACGGCGAGCGTACCCCGCAGGTTGTCGAATTCGGCGGCATACGCTTCGATTGCTTCGTACATGAGGTTCTCCGGAGGCGAGGGTGGTGCGTTGATGCGTGCTGCAACGGCGTACTACGGGGGCATGGGCGCCCACGTTCAGCCAGCGGGCCCTTCGCGACGCGGCGGCAGCGTGCTCGGGTCCGGCAACGGTGGGTATGCCACGCCGCGCGCAGCCGGCGCCTGCGCGGCTTCGTTTGACTGCGCTTCTGCGGCGCTCGTGTTTTGTCCAGCGGCATTGGCGTTGAGGCCGCCGTCCGCCGAGTCTGGCGCCGCGCCAGCCGTGGTTGAGCTCGCGGCTGGCGTGTCGACGGCGAAGATATGCTTCACGCCATCGGGCGTCTCGGCATAGCGCACATCGTCGGACGAAACCATCTCGGAGTATGTCGCCGACGGCGCATCCGGCGTCGCGACGGTGATCTGCCCCGCCTGAATCTCGAGCGCTTTCACGTTGCTGTCGAAATCGGCACGGACGCGGGCGACGGCCGCGTCCAGCTCATGCGTGTCGGTCACTTGGCCTGTAATGACAAAGCGGCCGCCGCCGGCATACGAAACATGGACGCCAGGTATGCCTAACGAATCCTGAATGCTGCGCACGTCGTCCTGCGCGACGTCGTAGCGGCGTTCGACACCATCCGGTGCGACGCGGTCGAACAAGGCGCGTACGGCGGTATCGTCGTTGCTCGTCGCGACCATGCCGGTGACAACCACGGCGTTACCAAGCGCCTGCGCGTGCAACCCGCTCACGTGCGATGCCGCGAGTGCCTGGCTGACCCGCAGCGTGCGGTCGTCGGCGCTCGGCGGGAAAGCGGCGCGGCTAAGTTGCGTCATGCCGAGCAGGGCACCCGCGACGATCACACCGCCCAGCACCACGCAAGCCGCCACCGCGGTGAGCTGGCGGCGGCGCCGCTGTTGACGCTGATACGACGCGAGTTGCGACTTGACCGGGCTCGCGAGCAACGTCGATAGCAGATCGACGTCCGAGGGCCAGGTGACGTCTTCCGCACCGATGCACAGCACGGTTTCGCCGAATTGCATCGGCACGAAGTCGACCAGCAGTACCGCGCCCGCTTCCTGGTCGTCCGGTTCGCTGCGCGCGATGCGGATGACCTCAGTGGGGTCGACCTCGAGTATCGCGTCGGCGCCTTGCCAGTCCGTCAGCCGGATATCGGCATCGTCGTCGCAGCCGATGCGATGCGCGCCAGGCGCCAGCTGCAGCGATGCGCCTGCGTGAATCCCGGTCAGCACTCGCAGAAGTTTCATCGCGTTTCCTGTCGTCAACGGGTTTCAGGCGGGCCGTCACGGGCGTTCCATGTACCGCTTGGATGGCCGCTGGACCACTACACGATAGCGGCTTGTCCTGCGGCCGTCGCGTGGCAATGCGAAGCCCGTGCGTCGCACGCGAAGCCGCTCAGATGGGCGCGAAGTCAAGGCGTCCAATCGGGCCATGACACAGGGCTACGCGGTAAGGCCGCCTTCGTCAGGCCGTTTCGTCGGGCTCGCCGTGAGCCTGCTTCGGCAATGTGGCATGCGCGGATGGCTCCGCGGGTGCTGCTGCGCCGGTACGCCGGCCACGCCCGAATGCCCGCTGGTTCTCAAGCCGTGCGAGAGCAGGATCGATCCATGCGGACGGCCGCGGATGGTCTCCATTGAGCGACATCAGCGGCATGAGGAAACGCGCGTCGCGTAGCCGTTGTTCGCGCCGGTCGGGTCCCGCGCCTGCATGTGACGCCTGCGGTGACGATGCCGGCGCGGCTATGCCAGCAGTGGCCGTGGCCGATGCATCAACGGGGTGAGAACCGCTTCGTTTGGCTGCCCGCTGCGTGAACACCGCGATACCACCGGATGCGTGCTGACCGAACCGCTTCTGAAGCGCAAGCCACGCCATGTTGAGTTCGACCACGCGCTCATCGAGCGCCATATCGGGGTGAGCCGCAAGTTCATCCAGCAGGTCGAGCAGGTCATCGGCCCACGCCGCACCGAACGCATCCGCGTTGAGCGGCTGCTCGCCGTTTGCCGTGGCCTGCGCTGCCGCCTCTCCAAGCTTGCCGCCAATCGGCAGGGCGTGACCGTTGCGCTCCAAAGCGGCATCGGCCGACGTTGCCTGCCCTTCGTCGCGACGGCTTTGGCCGCCGCCCTGCCCGTTTTGCCCACCTTGACCACTTCCGCTGCTGCCACCTCCAAAACTACCGCCCCCGCCGCGGTCCTGCTGCCGGCTGACTCTGCTTCGCTCTACAGCACCACTGTCTTTTACGCCTGACCGCTTCGCTTCGCGAGGCTTCTTGCCCTGACCGCCGCCACGACGTCCGCCCTGGCCGTCGCCCTGGCGCGTCACACGCTCGCCGCTGTCGTGGCCAGCCACTTCGCCTTCCGCCCCTTCGTGCCCACCACCTCCGGAACGCTGGTTGCGTTTCATCAGCGTGGCGCGTAACCGCGCAAGCTGTTGCAGGCGTTTGGCATTGAGCGAGCGCATCAGTCTTGCGTGAGGTGTATTGCTACCGTACGCGAAGCTCGTGCCGTGATGTAGCGTGGCGTGCCGCTGCGCGTCGTGCGTGTGGCTCGCGCGCTGTTCCTCGGCATGACGCTCGACTTCGGTCGTCTCGTGGTTCGCCAGGTTCGACTCGATCCGTGACATCGATGTGCTCCTCGCCGCGGCGCTATTGCGGCAACACGGTACGCATCATCTCGTTCGCGAAGTGCAGCACGGCGGCGCAGGAAAGCGGCGCGACGATGACGATTGTTATCGTGACGGCAATCAGCTTGATCGCATGCGAGATCGACTGGTCCTGCATGGAAGTGATCGCCTGCAGAAACGAAACGCCGAGCCCGACCAGCCCGGCCACGATAACCACGGGCAGCGACACCGTCAAGCACAGCAGCATGCCCTGCGTCGTGAACTGGATAAGGGTGTCCAACGGCATGCATGGCCCTCAGCGGTAGGTCATCACAAGTCCGTGAATCAGCGTGGACCATCCGTCCATGACGACGAACAGCAGCAGCTTGAACGGGATGGCGACGTTGGTTGGCGTAACCTGGTTCAGGCCCATCGCGAGCAGCACATTTGCGATGATCAGATCGATCACGATGAACGCGATATAGAGCATGAAGCCGATCTTGAACGCCTCCGTGAGTTCGGTCAGCGTGAACGCAGGCGCGAGAACGACCAGATCCGTTTCTTTGAGCAACTGTGCCTGTTCTTTCGGCCAGACCATGTTCGCGGAGCGCAGGAAGAAGCGCTTCTCACGTTCCTGGGCGTGCTTTTCGAGGAACGAGCGGAACGGTTCGCGTACGGCGTCGAACAGTTGCAACATGGCCTGCGACGACTGTGGCGCGATCGGCTGATTCTCGAGCGCCTTCGATGCGGTGATGCCCACCGGCGCCATCACGTATACCGAAACGAGAATGGCGATGCCGTTGAGCACCATGTTCGGCGGCACTTGCTGAACGCCTAACGCGTTGCGCAGCAGGCCGAGCACCACGACGATCTTCGCGTACGACGTGACCACCATCGCGACGAAAGGCACCAGACTGATGACGACGATCGCGAGCAGCAGCCCGGTGATGTCGCTAAATTGAACCATCGTCCATCCTCGGCGGGGCACCATTGGTGTGCGCCATGCGGACGATGCGAACGCCGAGATGCTCGCCTACCGTGACCAGTTCGCCGTAGCCTATCGTGGTGCCATGCGCGACGAGGCGCAGGCGCGCGTCGTTGAACGGCACCGGAAATTCGATCACGTAGCCAGGGCCGAGCATGGACAGTTGCGAAAGCGGCATGGCTAGCGTATCGATTTCGAACTGGACCGGCAGCTCCAGTTCGCCGACGCGGATCAGGTCGTCGGCCCGGTCGATGGACACTCCGGCGTCGGCGAACGCCGAGTCCAGATGGTCTGACATGTAGGGCTCCTTGATGATGACGGGTAAGGTCCCGTCGAATTTCACGGCGGCGCACAGGCGCACGAGACCAGGCGTTCCCCACGCTGCGACAGCGCGCGGCGTCGCGGAGGTGCCTCCCGGCACGCCCGCTTCGTCGCGAGGCGCAAGCAGGTGGGTGTCGAAAGAGGGAAACAGGGCACGCAGCAGCACGTCGCCTGGCTGAAGCCGGCCAAGCGTGTCGAGTGGCAGCGGCTTGATACCGAGGACGATGCGCCCGGGAGCCGGCAATTCACCGAACGTGAGCCGCGCCGTAGATGGGTTGACGGCGTGCTTGACGATCGGTTCGAGGCATTGGATCGCAGCATCAGGAAGCGCGATGAGGTGCTCGTAGCGCATGCGGGGGGCTTCGCTTACCGCGTGGTCAGCGAACGAAAACGCAAGATGGACGAAGGGGCCGCGACACGTCTGCGCGATACGCCCGCGCTCGATGCCCGCGAGCCGCAGGTCGTCGAAATGCAGTTTGCCGAGCTGAACGAACAGCGGCTCGATCAGCAGAGCGGCGACCGCGAGCGTCAGTGCAGGTTGACGCGGCGGCACCACGGCACCCCGTGGGTCGGCTGATTCGGCTCGGGCGGGCCCAAGCGCGATGCGCAGCGCCGGGTACTGCTCGAGGTCGATTTCGATCGACGCCTGGGCGCGTTCCGGAGAGTTGGCTCGCGTGCAGAACGTCATCGTGAGTACAGCGGGGTCGGCCGCACGGTACGTCCGCGGCAATGCTTGCGCCGTTTCGTAGACGTCGACCGCACTCAGTTCGATGCCGGCCTGTGTCGCACGTTGCGCGAAACGCAGGTCGCAGAAGATCTGCGTCAGCCGCAGTGTGGCGATATCGACCGCAGGCAGCACCGGCCGTGACACGGCAGGCGAGTCCTTCAGTGCCACCGGCCGTGCCAGGGTGGCCTTGGCCGCGTCGGCGGCTTCGGTCGCTGCGGCCACTGGCCTGGCGGCGCCAACCTGCGGCGTCGAGACCGGTGGCTCGTCGCAAAGCTCAGGAAGCGAAGCACCCATGGGGTCAGCCCGTCTACCAAACCGTCAGTTGAATGTCGCGGGACTCGCCCCACGCGCGAAGTGTTGCATCCAGTTCTCTTTCGAGCATTGAACTATGGTCCAAGAGTAACTGCTTTACGTTGGGGTCAGGAGCGTCGAACCGAAGCTGTATGATGAAACGCGAAAGCGTCAGGTAGAGCGTGGTGTGCGGCGCGAGATGTTCGTCGAGCGGCATCTGCACGTCCCAGTTACCGCCGTTGACGATGGCGGAATCACTGCAGAATCCGGCGATTTCGCGTGCCAGGGTGCCCACGAGGTCCAACATGCGTTGCTGGCGCATGAATACCGACGACACCAGCGGCTCCGCGGCGTGCGCGACGCGCGAGCCGAGCGCGGGGTCCGTTGAGGCTTCGCGAGGCGCGACGAGTGCCGGTTCGTCCTCGGCCTCGTGGTTTGCAATGGAGATGGCGTTGTCGTTGGCATTGCGAAGCGCTTCTTGCGCCGGCTCATCAGGATCCTGCTGCAGCGATTGCGCCACTGTGCGCTGTGGGGTCTGCGCCACGCGAGCGACCGGACGATGCGGAGCGCTGCGCGAGCGCAACAGCTTTGCGTAGTCGAAGCCACGGGCAGCACCGTCCGCGCCCAGCCATGTGTCGTCCGCTTCTGCACCTGGCACGTCGCGCACACGACGCGATGAGATCGAGGTCATAAGCTTCTTCCTCAGAACCCGACGCGTCCGAGCGGCATCAGCTCGACGTGTTCACCCAGTTCCTGATACGAGTACACACCGAGCCAGCCGAGCCGCGCCTCGATCATGCGGCGCACGTAGCGACGGATATCCATTGACGTCACGAGCGCGACGCCAACGCGTGGCGTCGCGCCGACAAACGCCTCAATACGCTCGGTCAGCGCGGCGACGTCCTCGGGAGGAAGCGCGAGGAAATTGCCGGTCGGCGTCTGCTTGATCGACTGCCGGATGTGCTGTTCCACCTGCAGGTCGAACATGACCGCCGACAGCGTGCCGCTTCCTTGTGTGGCCTGATAGGCGAGAAAACGTGAAAGGTCGCCGCGCACGTACTCCGTGAGCATCAGCGTATCTTTTTCTTTAGGTCCCCAGATCATCAGGCTTTCCATGATGCTTCGCACATTGCGGATGGAGATGCTTTCCTCCAGCAGACGCCGCAGCACATCGGCGATACGCTGCGACGGCAGCACTTTCTGCACTTCGGCGACGAGTCCCGGGTACTCGGCGCCGAGTTGATCGAGAATCCACTGCACTTCCTGGATGCCGAGAAAGAGCGGCGCATGCCTGCGCAGCATGCTTACCGACGCATGCGCGATGATCTGTTCCGCGCGCCACACGACGGACTTTGCCGGCGCTTGCCTCTCGTCGATCCACTGGGTGGCGTGGCCGTTGGCCTCGATCGGTCCACGCGTTTCGCTCCTGGCAAGCAGCGCCTCGTGAGCGGAGGTAGCGGCATCACTGCCAGGAAGCACCGGTACTGCGGACACCACGGACGCTGCGGGCCGCACGGCCTCGCGCAGCAATACCTTGCCAGGCGGCAGCTCGATGCGCAGTTGCGGAACGTCGTGAATCAGGATTTCGCAGGTATGCGGCGGCAGTGTCGCGTGTGTCCAGATCACGATGCCGGGGAAGGGCAGACCGAGCTCTTCCTGCAGTTGTGTGCGCTCGGCGTCGAACGACCTGTCGAGTGTTGGCATCGTGAGGCGTGCGACCAGGTCGGCCGAGACGCGCACGCCGAGCGCACAGGTGAACTGTGGCGCGCGCGACAGGATGGCCGGTACCTCGGTCTTCGAGCCTGAACGCTGCATCGCCTTCAGCGGCTCATGCTCATTGCCGTGCTGCTGCGGGGATTTACGGTTGAGCCGCCAGGCGGTGAACGCGAGCGTTGCGGAGATGAGCAGGAACAGTGGCGTTGGAAAACCCGGCACGGCAGCGAACGCAAGAAGCAGGATGGCGGCGAAATACAAGGCGCGCGTGCTCGAACCCAACTGCCGGCCGATTTCGTCGCCAAGCGAGGTGGATTTGCTGTTCCGCTCGTCGGTCACGCGCGTGATCATGACGCCCGCGGCGACGGACAACAGTAGCGACGGAATCTGCGACACCATCGCATCGCCGACTGAGAGCACCGAGAAGCGGCTCGCTGCTTCCGACGCGCTCATGCCGTGATAGGCCACGCCCACCGCGATCCCGGCAACGATATTGATCGTCGTGATGATGAGACCAGCAATCGCATCGCCTTTTACGAACTTCATCGCGCCGTCCATGCTGCCGTTCAGCTGGCTTTCGATTGCGAGCGTTGCGCGCTTGAGCCTCGCCTGCTCACCCGTCAGTAGATTCGCGCGAAGGTCCGCGTCGATACTCATCTGCTTGCCCGGCATCGCGTCGAGCGTAAAGCGCGCGCCCACCTCGGCGACGCGCTCCGAGCCTTTGGCGATCACGATGAACTGCACCGTCGTGATGATGGCGAACACAACCAGCCCGACGACGAGATTGCCGCCCACCACGAGCTCGCCGAAGCTATCGATGATATGACCGGCTTCAGCATGTAGCAGGATCGACTTGGTTGACGCGATATTGAGCGATAGCCGGTAAAGCGTCGTGAACAGCAGCAGCGCGGGAAACGACGAGAGCGACAACACGGTCGGCACATACAGCGTGATCATCAGCAAGGTGACGCTGATCGAGATGTTGACCGCGAGCAGGATGTCGATGATCAACGGTGGCAGCGGCAGGATCATGAGCGCGATGATCGCGACGATCATCGCCGCAATGCCAATTTCGCCACTGGCAGGCAGCTTCAAGGTCTTCAGCATGGGATGTCCGTCGAGTCGCTGGTGTTGGCACTGGAGTAAGCGCTGGCGTACGTGGTGGCCGTATCGGTGCGTTTCGCACCAATCGAATTGACCCAGCGCAGGATGGCCGCCACCGTTTCGAACAGCTCCTCGGGGATCGGCTGGTCGAGCCCGACCTTATACAGCGCCCGTGCTACCGGCGGATTGCCGATGATCGGCACGCCTGCATCGCGCGCTTCGCCACGCAGGACCGCCGCGTGTTCGTCCATGCCTTTGGCGATGACGAGCGGCAACGGATGTTCGTCCGGTGCGTAGCGGATCGCCACGGCATAGTGAGTCGGATTGACGAGCATCACGTTCGCAAGCCCGACCCGCGACGGCGCCGGCCCATTGACGTATTCACGCGCAATACGGCGCCGCTCGCGCTTGATACGAGGGTCGCCTTCGCGCTGCTTGTTCTCGCGCTTCGCTTCGTCCTTGGTCATCATCATCTTCTTGATGAACATCACGGACTGCAGCTTCACGTCGGCGGCGCCCGTCAGCACGAAAATCGCGGTCGCCACGGTGAGCAGGCGCAGCATGACGTCCCACATCATCTGTGCGAGGCCGGAAAGCGGCTGGTACAGCGACCCGACGATCAGCGGAAACAGGCCCTTGACGGTGATGTACATCACGGCTGCCATCAACGTCACCTTCACAATCATCTTCGCTATCTCGACGACGGTTCGCATCGAGAAGATCCGCTTGATACCGTTCATCGGGTGAATGGCCACCAGATTCGGCACGACCGGCTTCGTCGCGATCTTGAAGCCCACCTGGGCGATCTGCGTCGCCACCGCGGCGAGCGCCGCGGCGCAGCAACAGGGAACGATAGCCATCAACGCCGTGCCGCCCAGCTTCATCAATTGCGTGTGGATGTTGGTATCCGAGTGGTCGCCGTTGACGAACTGCATCGCGACAATGATGACTTCTTTCATTGCGTCGCTGAGGTGGCTTGCGCCCGCGACGAGCAGCAACACCACCGCGGCCATGCCGATCGCCGAGGTCAGATCGGCGCTATGCGCAGCCTGGCCGTCCTTGCGCGCATCCTTGAGTTTCTTTGGTGTGGGCTTTTCGGTCTTGTCGTCGGACTGGCTCATGGATCGTCTCGTCGGGGCCCGCGATGTGCGCACAGTGCCGCGGTGACGGCGTGGAGGCCTGCCAGGAAGCCGGACCTCATGCACGAACTCATACACACGAAACTAGCACCCGCGGTATGCGCGCGCGAGCCGCGAGGCGAAGCGGAGGTAGCCGTTGCGAAGCGCCGTAAGCGCTTCGGCTGCGCTGCGTTCGCTTCGCATTGGTGCTTTTGGGCGGAGGGGGGCGATGATAATTTTGGACTGTCGATCCCATTCGTGCAGGAGTCAGCCGCCGTGTACACGAGCAAACCGGAATATCTGAACTGTAGCGCCGACGTCGTCGGCGGCTTGATCGAAACCGTTTCAGTCGCGCTGATGGACAATTTCCCGAAGTCTACCGTCGATTGCGACGATGTC
>Ga0302314_10015366_pt1 | contig 13013 bp, 8 predicted proteins | sample III_Palsa_N2_3_FD_200533 | JGI IMG/M metagenome (GOLD analysis project Ga0302314, IMG submission 200533) | Peat permafrost microbial communities from Stordalen Mire near Abisko, Sweden - III_Palsa_N2_3 | ecosystem: Environmental > Terrestrial > Soil > Palsa > Peat permafrost | place: Sweden...
CGGTGTACCGCTCGGGCCTGGGCGGCGGCGGGGCGCTGGTGATCAGCGGCAGCTCGCATTCCAGCCAATGGGCCCTGGGCCTGCACTGGTAGGGCTGACCGGGCATTCCATGCCTTGACCCGGGCTGTGACCGGCTATCGTGCCTCCCTCCCCTACGCCGGGTATCCGGCTTGGTGTGAGCTGGAGCCTGCATGTCTGCTACGTCTTTTTCCTGGGGTCTCGGTCGTCGTAAGACGAGTGTCGCGCGCGTCCGCCTGACGCCCGGAACCGGCCAGATGACCATCAACCGCAAGCCGCTGGCGACCTACGTCACGGTCGAGCGCCTGCGCAAGTACATTGCGACCCCGCTGGAAGTCAGCCAGACCACCGGCCGTTTCGACATCCACATCAATGTCGATGGTGGTGGCGTGACCGGCCAGGTCGGCGCCTGCGTGCTCGGCATCTCGCGCGCCCTGATCAAGGCCGAGCCGGCCGCCGAGGCGGCCCTGCGCCGTCATGGCCTGATGACCCGCGACAGCCGCATGGTGGAGCGCAAGAAGTACGGCCTCCACAAGGCCCGCCGCGGTTGCCAGTTCTCGAAGCGCTGATACCGCTTCCGTCTGGTCGTCCTGCACCAGCCCGGGTTTCACCCGGGCTGTCTGCGTTGGTGGCGCCATTCCTGCGCCATTCCTGCGCCGGACCGCCCGTCGGCGCAAGCTCGGCTCCGGTGCGCTTGCGGAGCAGGGGGCTCGTTCGATACTCCGCTCCATGATCGTCCCGCGTCCGCGCCTGCTGAAGCTCTCCGGTGAAGCGTTGGGCGGTATGGACGGCATCTTCGACCCGCTCGCGCTGACGCGCGTCTGCGCCGAGGTCGTGGCGGGATCTGGCCCCGGCAGCGCCGCGCTCGGCATCGTGGTCGGTGGCGGCAACATCATCCGCGGCAACACCCTCAAGCGCGGGGCGATCGACCCGACCCGTGGCGACTACATGGGCATGCTCGGCACCCTGATCAACAGCCTGGCGCTGAAGGATGGCATCGAGCGGCAGGGGGGCCGGGCGGAGATCATGGCGCCGCACGCCATCCCGAACGTCGCCCAGCTCTATGACCGCGCGCGCGCTCTGGCGTGGCTGGCCGAGGGCGTGGTGCTGATCTTCGGCGGTGGCACCGGGCACCCGTTCTTCACCACCGACACCGCGGCCGCGCTGCGCGCCGCCGAGATCGGCGCGGGCGAGCTGCTCAAGGGCAGCAAGGTCGATGGCGTGTACAGCGCGGACCCAAAGCTCGATCCGCACGCCCGCCGCTTCAGCACCCTGACCTTCCAGCAGGCCCTGGACGGGCGCTACGGGGTCATGGACCTGGCCGCCTTCGAGCTCTGCAAGGAGCGCGGCATCAGCATCCGCATCTTCGACATGACCGCCGCCGGAGCGATCACCGCCGCGCTCGGCACCCATCCGCCGGGCACCCTCATCGGTCCCCATCCCGGACCCTGACCGGCTCAACCGGCTCGACACGATACGCCCCGATCACCGGGTACCCTTTCCCACCGCAAGGAGCCGCCATGGCATTCGACGCAGAACTCGCTGATGCAAAAAACAAGATGGAGAAGGCCCTGGGCGCCCTCAGCCACGACTTCAAGCACATCCGCACCGGTCGCGCCACCACCGGCATGATCGAGCACATCCAGGTCGAGGCCTATGGCAGCGTCACGCCCCTGCCCCAGCTCGCCGGGCTGAGCGTCCCGGAACCGACCCAGATCGTGATCAAGCCCTGGGACAAGAGCCTGATCAAGGCCATCGAGAAGGCGCTCTCCGAGGCCCAGCTCGGCATGATGCCGCAGTCGGATGGCACGGTCATCCGCCTGAACCTGCCGTCGCTGTCGACCGAGCGCCGCCACCAGCTCGCCGCCCAGGCCAAGGAGGCCTGCGAGAAGTGCAAGGTCTCGATGCGCAATGGCCGCCGCGACCTGATCAAGGCCATCGAGACCAAGGGCAAGGCCGAGAAGGCGCCCGAGGACCAGATCAAGAAGTCGGCGGAGAAGGTCTCCGAGCTGCTCAAGGCATCCGAAGCCAAGGCGGAGGTCTATCTCAAGGAGAAGACCGAGGACATCATGCGCTTCTGAGCGTTGTGAGGCGCTCCTATGCGCTCCTATGCGCTCCTATGCGCTTCTCAGCCACTTCGCCGCACGGATGACCACGCATGGAGCGGCCCTGCGTCGGCCTACTTGGTCTCGGTCAGGCGCCGCAGGCGCGCGCGCAGTCCGACGACCTCCTCCTTGAGGCGGCGGAACTCCTCGCGCATCTGATTGGTCTTCTCGCGGTCCTCGGCGCTCTCCTTCATGAACTGCTCGCGCAGGGCGGTGACCTCCTTGCGCTTCTCGTCGAGCTGGGTCGTGGACTCGGTGTGCTGGCTGAGCGCATCCGCGAGGTCGCCCTCGAGCTGGCGCAGGCGGTCGCGCTGCGCGTCGCGTTCGGCCTGCGCACGGCGCAGCTCGCGGGCCAGGTCGAGCGACTTGACGTTCGAGCCGGCATGGATGCCGAGCGCGGCCTCGAGCTCCTTGATGCGGTCGTTCGCGGTCGCGATCTGGCTCGCCATGGCCACGGCCTGGGCCTCGAGGCCTTTGACGTCGACGCGGCGCGCGCCGAGGTCGTCTAGCAGCTGGTCCTTGTCGCGGATGATGTGATCGCGCTCCTCGAGCATGCGCTGGAACTCCTCGCGGGTGCGGCGCATGCGCGCCTCGGCCGCCTCGTGGCGTTCCTTGTGCTCGGCGAGGGCCGCCTCCTGGGTGCGTCCGCTGGCGTCGTGCTCGCTGAGCCTCTTGCGCAGCTGCGTGATCTCATCGGCGTTGTGCCCGGACGAGGCCTGGTCGCGGGCGCGCAGGTCGTCGACCTCGGCGAGCGCGAAGCGCACCTCATGCCTGGCATGCTCGAGCTCGGCGGCGAGCGTCTCGCGCTCCTTCTGGGCGGCCATCAGCTCCTTGAGCAGGCTCTGGTGCTGCGCCTCGAGGCGCTCGCGTTCCCCGCCCAGTTCGCTGATCGTGCCATCGCGGTCGATGAGCGCGGCCTTGAGGGCGGCGACCTCCGCGAGGAAGCGCTCACGAGCGGCGGCCGCCGCGGTGAGGTCGCCCTGGGCCGAGGTCAGGCGTTCGGCCAGGGCGCGTGAGCGCTCCTGGACGGCGGCGGCGAGGCTGCGCCCCGCATCGGCGAGCTCGTCCGAGCCGCCGGCGCGCGCCAGCTCGAACTTCTGGGTGGCCTGGGCCAGGGCGTCGTGCGCCTGGTCATGGGCCGGCTGCCAGCTGGTCAGGCTGCCCAGGGCCTGGGCCATGGCCGCCTGGTTGGCCTCGGCGGCGTCGCAGCGGCGCTGCAGGACACCCGCGCAGCGCTCATGCTCGGCCACCACCTGGGCGCGCTCGGAGAGCGCCGCCTGCAGCTCGCGGGTGCGCCGTTCGTGGTTCTGCAGCCGCTCCTGGTCGGCATCGCGGTCGGCGATCATCGAGACCAGCTCGGCGCGGGCCTGGCTGTGCTCCTGGATCTTGGCCGCCAGCGCTGCGCTCTGCTCGGCCATCTCGCGACGTACCGCGGTGACCTCGCCCTGGTGGCGGCGGGCGGCGCTCTCGCCCTCCTGCAGCGCGGCGCGCACCCGCTCCAGCTCGCGCGCCGACTCCTCGAGGCGGCCCCGGGCATCGAGGCGTTCGCGCTCGATGCGTCCGGTCTGGACCAATTGCGCGGCGTGGCGCCGCGCCAGGGCCTGGGCGGCGGAGACGCCGGCCTGGGCGACCTCATTGAGGGTCTCGGGCTCGACGCTGATCTCCTCGTCCTCGGCCGGCAGGCGGGTCAGGGCGGCATCGAGGTCGAGGTGGCTCTCGCCCGCGGCCTCGGCCATCTGCGCGCAGGCGTCGCCCAGGCGGCGCACCGCGGCGACCGAGAGGTGGGTGAGGGTGCGCAGGCCCTCGATGCGGGTGATGCTGGCGCTTAGCTGCGTGCGCAGCGCGCTGAGCTCCGCCTCGCGCGTCTCGCGCTGGCCGGTCAGCTGGGAGATGACCTCCTTGCCGCTGGCCGCGATCTCGTCGCGCTCGCGCTCGGCGGATTGCACCGCCTCGGTGCTCTCGGCCAGCTCGGTGCGCAGCTGCACGGCGCGCGCCAGCTCGCCCTGGGCCTGGGCCTGGCGCTCCTTCCAGTGCCCGGCGAACTCGGCCAGGGCCGGCGCCAGGCGGCTGAGCGCCTCATGGTCGCCGCGATTATCCAGGGCGCGGTGCGCGGAGGAGATGTCCTGGACGTGCGCGACCATGGCCGGCTCGAGCTCGAGCAGGCGCTGGGCCTCGGCCAGCAGGGCGTGCTCGGCATGGCGGCGGCGCGCCGCCTGGGCGCCGTACTCGTCGATCTGGCGCTGCAGCTGGGCGCCGTCGTGCAGGGCCTTCTGGTGCAGGTCCTGGTGCGTCGCCAGCCTGGCAGCGAGCTCCTTGCGCTCGCTGTCGAGCTCGCTCAGGCGGGTCTGGGCCTGGATGTGGTTCTGGCGGTGGGATTCGGCGTCCTCGCGCACGAAGTCCAGCTCGTGCTTGAGCGAGCCTTCGTTCTGCTGCAGATCGCCGATGCGCGAGAGGTGGGTGCGCACCTCGGCCTCGGCGGCGGTGCGCTTGGCCACCGCCTCGCGCAGGCGTTCCTGACCCTGGGCGATCTCGTGCTGGGCCTGTTCGATCTCCAGCGCCTGCTGCGCGGCCTGGGCCTGGAGCCGGGCGATCTGGGTGGCCTGGCCCTGGCGGTCGGCCTCGGTCGCGGTGTGCTTGCCGCGCAGCGTCTCGAGCTCGGCCTCGAGGCCGGCCGAGGCCTCGATCAGCGCATGGCTGCGGCGCGCGAGATCGGCATAGGCCTCCCGGATCTGCGCACCGAGCTCATCGGCGCGTGAGAGATCGGAATGGATGAGGGCCTGGTGCTCTGGTCCGACGGTCATGCAGCCTCCAATGGGCAGCTAGCCTGCCCGGTCGCGCGGCGAAGGAAGTGACCATCAGGTGTTTCGGGGTCCGGATCCAGCGCGCATCGGCCAATGCAGAAGTGCAGCGGACGATGGCCGGCGGTACGGCGGTTAGCTCTGGAGGATTGAGCATCGATAGCGCTCGATGCGCGTGGCGACAGTGGTGAGAGCGCTTCGAGTGTTCCAGGCCGGACACGCCCGCGCGGAGGCCTCCTAAGGTCGTCGTCGGGTTGCCACGGCTGGCACAGGTCCTGGGCTTCGAGACGCCGGCGGTGAGCGCGCATGCGCCTGCTGTCGCGTAGCGATCGCGGGGATCACCTGCGCGAAGCCTATGAGATGACCACCGCGCGCGATGTGGTCATGCCCTTCGTCCTGCTGCGGCCGTCGCTCGCGGGCAGCGCCTCCGCAGCCGATCAGCGCCGGCCCCTGGTCCTCGCCTGCAACGGCCATGGCTTCGGGGGCGCGCGAGATCGTCGGCCTGGGCGAGGACGGCAAGGAGCGCGCTATCCCCGCGGGTTATCAGCAGGATTTCGCCGTGCAGCTGTGCCGCCGCGGCTTCCTGGCGGCGGTGCCGGAGCTGGCCGGATTCGGACGGCGCCAGCACGACCTCAGCGCCCTGGAGGCCGCCGGCTCGCCGGTGCCGAGCATCTGCCGCTACCTCAGCACGCTGGCCTTGCATCAGGGCGGCTCGCTGCTGGGGATGCGCGTGCGCGACCTGCGCCGCCTGGTCGACCACCTGTCGCTCAGTCCGCTGGTCGATCCCCAGCGTATCGGCATCATCGGCATCATCGTCATCTCCGGCGGCGGCATGCTGGCGCTGTTTGGCGCCGCGCTCAATGAGCGCCTGCGAGCGGTGGTGGTCAGCGGCTGCTTCTCGACCTTCCGCGATTCGATCCTGGCGATGGGCCACTGCTGGTGCAACGTCGTGCCGGGCCTGGCGGCCTTCGGCGAGATGCATGATCTCGCGACGCTGGTCGCGCCGCGCCCGCTGTTCATCGAGGCCGGCACCGAGGATACGATCTTTCCTCTGCAGGCGGTGCGCGCCGGGCTGCGCCAGGCCGCTGGCCACTACGCCGTGCACCACGCCGGGCAGGCCCTGGCCCGGCATGTTGTCAGGGGCGACCACCGCATCGATGGACGCCGGGCCCTGCCGTTTCTGCAGCGGCATCTCGGCTCGGCGCTCGGCCGCCCGCCCTGCCCCGCCACCGCGCGCAACGTAGCCCGGCTGCCTCCCCGGGGCGACGCCGCGGGCGCGGTGCCTAGTGCTTGTCGTCGGTCAGGCGGCGCAGCCGGGCGCGCAGTCCGATGACCTCCTCCTTGAGCTTGCGGAACTCCTCCTTGAGGAGGTTGGTCTTCACGCGCTCCTCGCCGATCTCCTTGGCCATCTCATCGCGGGCGCCGGCGACCTCCTTGCGCTTCTCCTCGAGCTGGGTGTGCAGCTCCTCGTGCGCGCTGACCGCATCGGCCAGGTCGCTCTCGAGCTGGCGCTGCTTCTCGCGCAGCGCATCGCGGTCGGCCTGGGCCTTCTTCAGGTCGCGGGCCAGATCCCCGCTCTTGCTGGTCGCCCCGGCGTGCGCGCCGTGCACCGTTTCGTAGTCCTTGACCCGCTCATTGGCCACCGCCAGCTGCTGCGAGAGCGCCGTGACCTGGGCCTCGAGGCCCTTGATGTCGACGCGCTTGGAGCCCTGCTCGTCAAGCAGACGGTCCTTCTCTTGGATGAGCTGGTCGCGCTCCTCCAGGCGGCGCGAGAACTCCTCGCGCTGCCGCTTGAGGCGGGCGTCACCAGCCTCGGCACGCTCGTTGAGGTCGTGGATCTGCGCCTCCGACTGCTTGCGCAGCTGGTGCTCATGCGCGAGCTCGTCGCGCAGCTGGGTGAGCTCCTCGCTCAGCCCGGCGCTTGAGGCGCCGCCACGCGCCTTGTGGTCCTCGAGCTCGGCCTCGGTCTGGCGCAGCCGCTCCTCGAGCTCCGCATGGCGGTCCCGGGCCTGGGCCACGTCCTGCTCGCGCGCGGCGATGGTCGCGGCCAGGCTGGACTTCTCCTCGGCGGCGGCGGTGATCTGGCGGTGCAGGTCCTCCAGCGACATGTCGCGGTCGACCAGCGCCGCGCGGTGGTTGGCGAGCTGATCGCTCAACGCGGCCGACTCGCCGTGCACCTTGTCGAGCTGGGAGCGGGTGCTCGAGAGCTCCTGGGACAGGTTCTGGGCATGGCCGCGCACCGCCTCGACGAAGGCCCGGCCGGCGGCCGAGACCTCGTCGCCGCCGGCATGGCGCGCCAGCTCGAGCTTCTGTGCGGCCTTGGCGATCGGGTCGGAGAGCGCCGAGCCGCTGATCGAGCCGAGGCTGCGCAGCGACTGGGCGATGGCCAGCTGGTTCTGCTCGGCGGCCTCGGCGCGGGCCCCCATCGCAGCGTGCTCGGCGGTCAGGCGCTCGAGCTCATGGCTGGCCTGCAGCAGCTTGGTGCGCGTCTCGGTCAGGCGCGTCTCCTGGTCGAGCAGGCGGCTGCGTACGGTGTCGACGTCGGCGCGCGCGCTGGCCAGCTCCGACTTGCTCTGCGAGAGCTCCTGGACCTGGGCGGCGAGGGCCGCGCCCTGGCTGGTCATCTCGCGCTTGATCGCGGTGACCTCGTTGGCGTTGCGGCGGATGATCGCGTCGCGCTCCTCGAGCGTCGAGCGGGTCCTGCTGAACTCGGCATTGATGCGCTCGAGCTGGTCGCGCAGGCGCCGGTTGTCGGTGGTCGCGTTGGCCATGGCGTTGGCCACCGCCTCGCGGCGCGCCTGCAGGGCCTCGGCGAGCTTGTGGCCGCTGGCGGCGATCTGCGCGGTCAGGTCCCCGGTCTGCGCCACGTCATCGGTGTCGTCCTCATTGGGCAGCTGGGACAGCGCCACCTCGAGGTCCATGCGCGGATCCTCGATCGACGGCGCATCGGCGAAGTCGTGCTTGGCCTCGACGGTCGCCACTGCGGCGAGCGCCTCGGCCAGGCGGCGGTTGGCCGCCTCGGCCTGGTGCATGCGGTCCTGGAACTCGCTCAGCTTGCCGGCGGCGAGCTCGTTCTCGGCGCGCAGCGCCTGCACGTCCTTCTCGCGCGCGTCCTTCTGCTGGCGCAGCTGCGAGATGATCTCCTTGCCGCTCTCCGCCATCTCGTCGCGCTCGTTCTCGAGGGCGGTGGCGCGGCTCTCGTGGTTGACGAGCTGGCCCTTGAGGATCATCAGCTCGGCGGCGAGGCGCTCGTTGTCGGTGACCAGCTGCTGCTTGCGGGAGGTGAGGTTCTGCAGCCGTCCGGTGACGTGCCGCTCGAGCGCGGAGGTCGGCAGCGACGCGCCCTCCTTGGTCTCCTCGAGCGCGATCGCCAGATGCGGGGTGTCGTCGGAATCGGGATCCTGGCGCGCGAGATCGACCAGGGTGCTGGCGAAGGCGCTGTGCGACTGGCTGACCTCCTGGCTGTGGGCCTTGAGCTCATTGAGCTCGGCGGTGGTGCGGTTCAGGGTCGCGGTCAGCTGGTCATGCTCGCGCTGGATGGCCAGCTTGCGCGCGGCGAGCGCGGCGACGGTGTCGACCAGCTGCTTGGCGAAGGCTTCCGGCGGGAGCTGGGCCTCGTCGCCCTGGTCCATGACCAGCGCCAGGTCGGCGCCGGAATCGGCGAGCTGCTCGTCGCCCTTGATCGCCTTGAGCACGTGGCCGGCGATGGCGCGGCCGCTGGCGGCGTGGATGCGCGCCTGGGTCTGGGCGGCGTAGAGGTCGTTCTGCACCTGGATCAGGCTGCTCTGGTTGGCGCGCAGGCGCTCCAGCTCGGCATTGACCATGCGCTGCTGCTCGCCGTTGGTGGCGATGAAGCCCTCGAGTTCGAGGATGCGGTTCTGGCTGGCGCCGTGCGCCGAGCGCGCCTGGTCGAGGGCCTTGGTCAGCTCCTGCAGCTGGGCGGTGGTCGCGGCCTGCTCATGCTGCGACTGCTCCTGGAGGGCGGCGACCACCGAGGCGGCGGCCTCGACGGCCTCGAGCGAGGTGGTGCGCTCCGGGCCCGAGAGCACGGCGCGCAGCCGGTCGGAGCTGCGCTGCAGGTCCGGCGAGCGCTTGCCCTCGGCGGGGCGCTGCGCATCGGCTAGCGCATTGATGCGCTGCGCCAGGGTGCGTTCGCGCGCCTCCGCCTGCTCGAGCTGGCGGCGCTGCTCGAGCACCAGCTTCTCGAGATCCTGGCCGGCCTTGTGCATGCGCTCGGCGAGCTGCTGGTGGTCGGTGGCGGCGACCGGATCGACGGGATTGCCGACCAGGCGGTCGACGACCGCGAGCTGCTCGGCCAGGGCCTCGTCGGCCTCGGGGTGTCCCGCCTGGAACTGCTCGATGACCATGAGCGCGGCCGCATCGCGTTCCGCGCCCGGGGCCTGGGCGTCGGCCAGCGCCTGCGGGATGACCAGCTGGTCGGCCTTGGCCTTGTCGGCCAGGGCGGTGAGCAGGCGGCCATGCTCTGCGGTGAGCTTCTCGATGGCGTCCTCGCCGGCCGAGCGTTCCATCTCCGCCTCGTCGGCGATCTGCTTGAGGGCCATGACGCGCTGGCGCGAGCGCGACAGCTCGGCGGCCAGCTCGCGGGCGACGATGGTCGCCCCGGCCAGGACCTCGGCGGGCGCGCCGTCGGCGTCCGGCACCGCGGTGAAGGGCGTGCGCTGGCTGGAGTTGCCGGTGACGGTGGAGACGGTCTCCTCCATCGCCTCGGCTTCGGAGCGTGCGCCGTCGAGGGCCTCGATCAGGGTCGCCACGGGCTGCGAGACGTCCATCGCCTGGAGGTTGCCCTCCTTGAGCTGCTCGAGCAGCTGCAGGTCGCCTTCGAGCAGGTTGCGGCGCGGATCCTTGTCGTGCGCCTCCCGCTCCTCGAGCGAGCGCTTGGCGATCGAGCGCAGGCGCTCGAGATCGTGCATCAGCGTCTGGATGACCTTCGCGCCGGTGGAGAAGTCGTGGTAGAACTGCTCATCCTGGCCGGAGTCCTCGGCGACCGGATTGTCCTCCTGATGGCGCGCGCCGTAGTACTGGTTGTCGACGCCGAGCACGCCGCCGATCAGGTCGCCCGAGTGCACCATCTGCTGGCGCACGGTGTCGCGCAGCTTCTCCTTCTCGGCCAAAGTGGTCGAGACCAGGGCCATCTTCTCCTGGAGCTGGTCCTGGAGGTCGTAGTTGTCCTGCTGCAGGTCGTTGACCGAGGCCTCGGCGCTCTCGAGCTTGGCGCGCAGCGCGTCCATGGCCTTGGTATAGTCGGCCTGGGAGAGCTTGGCGTCGTTGAGGACCTTGACCGCGGACTCGTACTCGGTCTGGACGCGGGCGCGCTCGGACTCGGCGGCCTGCTCGCGCAGCATGCGGCGCTTGAGCTCGTCCTGGGTCTTGCGCAGCAGCTCCTCCTTCTCGGCGTCGGAGAAGGCGTCGGCCTTGCCGGCCATGTGCTGGCGCAGCAGGCTGAGGATCCACTCCATCAGCTTCTTCTCGCTGATGACCTTGAGCTTCTTGCTCTGCCCCTGCTTGCGCACCAGTTCGGCCGCGGTCGTGGTCTCGCCCAGGCTGCTTAACGAGGAGGCAAGCTCCTGCGACGAGACTTGATCATTACCGGCCATAGCCACCACCCTTTGACCCAGCGCGGTGTGCTGTGGAATGAGGATCCGCCGCGCGTCCCGTTAGCGTGCGGGGGCGCCCGGAAAGGCCATTGGAGTGAACTGCTGCATGGATTTAACATGGTGATACAGCACCATTTAGTACGACCGGCCGGGTGGCAACTAAGGCCAGAGTCAACAAACAAACCACCCCCGGTCGACTGACCGGGGGTGGCACGCTGGATCGATGACTGCAGCAGGCTACTTGACCTTGCTGAAGTACTCCTTGGAACCCTTCGGATCGGCCTTCATGGTCGGCTTGCCTTCGGACCAATTGGCCGGGCAGACCTCGCCATGCTTCTCGACGAACTGGAAGGCCTTGATGACGCGCACCACCTCATCGACCGAGCGGCCGACCGGCAGGTCGTGGACGATCGCGGCGCGGATGACCTGCGACGGGTCGATGACATAGAGGCCGCGCAGCGCGATGCCGGCTTCCTCGATCAGGCAGCCGTAGTCGCGGGCGATCGACTTGTTGATGTCGGCGACCAGGGGGTAGTTGAGCTCGCCCAGGCCACCGTTGTTGCGCGGCGTGTTGCGCCAGGCGAGGTGGGTGAACTGGCTGTCGACGCTGACGCCCAGGACTTCGGCTCCGATCGTCTTGAAATCGCTGTAGCGATCCGAGAAGGCGATGATTTCGGTCGGGCAGACGAAGGTGAAGTCCAGCGGATAGAAGAACAAGACGACCCACTTGCCCTTGTAATCGCTGAGTTTGATCGACTTGAACGAGCCATCGGCCATCACGGCTTCGGCGGCGAAGTCAGGGGCCTTTTTTTGGACGAGCGACATGCGGTACTCCAGGACGGGGTTGAGCGGTTGGTTGAGAAAGGGGAGGAGGCGACGGTAGGAGAGGAAAGGAGAGGAAAGGAGAGGAAAGGAGAGGAAAGGAGAGGAAAGGAGAGGAAAGGAGAGGAATGGGTCCCCGAAAGGGGGAGAGGATCATTCCGCCGGGGGTGGGTAGGGTCAATAGCCCCCGACCGGGACCCTGTGGCGGCGAATCGCCGCCACCATCAACCATGACCGCGGTTGGGGATGGCCGGCTGGGCGTGATGCACGCGCTGGCGCGCAGCATAAGCTCAGCTTGATACCAGCCGCCTACGGCCAAGCATGCCGATCCATGCGCACCCTGTCCCTGACCCTCGCCATTCTCGCTTCGGGCACCGCCGCCTGGGCGTCCGACCAGCCCGATTACGGCAGCGGCGATGTGCTGCATCCGGAATATTTCGGCGGCATGCGCTTCGATGTCGGCACCGCGCCTGGCATCAAGAAGGTGACCACCAGCCGCTCCACGGACGCCAACAGCAACCCCGATCCCCAGGCCGATGGCGGCAGCAACCTCTCGCCCAAGCAGGGCTACCTCGCCGGCATCAGCGTCTACTGGGATTCGAGCCTGGCTGGCGGCCGGGGCTGGGTCATCTCTCCCGGCCTCTTCTACCGCGACGTGGTCGGCAAGTCGTCCATGTACCGCGACACCTTCACCTCCGCGGGCGTGGAGCTCGCCGCCGGTCCGTCCTACACCCTCGGCCATCTCAACATGGAGCTGCAGCCCTATGTCGGCTTCGGCGGCTGCAACCTCAAGCAGGACGCCAACTTCAACGGCTATACCGGCACCCGCTCGACCGGCACCGGCAATGATCTCAGCTACGGCGCCAAGTTCTCGGCCAACTGGCTGTTCCAGTCCAACTCCTACCTGGGCCTGACCGCCGGCTACGAGCGCTTCAACGCGCAGTGCAAGGGCGCCTATACCCAGACGGCGTCGGGACTGATCTTCGACGCGCAGAAGATCCAGGTCCAGGGCCAGGGCGTCATGGGCTCGGTGACGCTCGGCTTCTGGTTCTAGGTCGAGACCGAGGCCGGCGTTGCCGCCGGCATTCCATCGGCCATCGGCCCATCAGCCATCAGCATTCGGTCCCGTCAGCCCGGCGGGCGCCTGCCAACAAAAACCCGGCGCCGCAGGGCGCCGGGTTTTGTCGTAGCGGCTGGGACTGCGCTGCGGGATGGCCCCGCAGCGCAGCCTGGCCTCACATCGCCGCGATCATCGCCTCGCCGAACTCCGAGCACTTGAGCTCGGTGGCGCCCTTCATCAGGCGGGCGAAGTCGTAGGTCACGGTCTTCTTGGCGATCGCGCCGTTGAGCCCCTTGATGATCAGGTCGGCCGCTTCCGGCCAGCCCATGTGGCGCAGCATCATCTCGCCCGAGAGGATCACCGAGGCGGGATTGACCTTGTCGAGGTTGGCGTACTTGGGTGCGGTGCCGTGGGTCGCCTCGAAGATCGCGCGGCCGGTGGCATAGTTGATGTTGGCGCCCGGCGCGATGCCGATGCCGCCGACCTGCGCGGCCAGCGCATCGGAGAGGTAGTCGCCATTGAGGTTGAGGGTGGCGATGACGCCATACTCGGTGGGACGCAGCAGCACCTGCTGCAGCATCGCGTCGGCGATCAC
>Ga0302314_10015370_pt1 | contig 13011 bp, 8 predicted proteins | sample III_Palsa_N2_3_FD_200533 | JGI IMG/M metagenome (GOLD analysis project Ga0302314, IMG submission 200533) | Peat permafrost microbial communities from Stordalen Mire near Abisko, Sweden - III_Palsa_N2_3 | ecosystem: Environmental > Terrestrial > Soil > Palsa > Peat permafrost | place: Sweden...
GCCTCAAGGTCGACGAGTCCGCCGCTACCGGCGATCGCGCCCCGCCGGTGGGCCTGGAGATGATCGCCGTCGACGGCGCGGGGCGCCGCATCGCCGCGCCGGCGGTGACCTACTCGTTGATCGCCGAGAACTGGAACTACGACTGGTTCCAGCAGGACGGCCACTGGCAATGGCGCCGATCCAGCCGCGACATCGTGGTCGCGCGCGGGGCCATCGACATCGGCGCCGGCGCGGCGGCGCGGCTGACCCGCCGGCTCGGCTGGGGCGACTATCGGCTCGAGCTCAACGGCCCCGGCGGCGCGCGCACCGTGCAGCGGTTCTCGGCCGGCTGGGGCGGCCCGTCGGAAGACGCCCAGGCTCCCGACTTCGTGAAGGTCTCCGTCGAGCCCGGCCGCCACGCCCAGGGCGACACCGTCGGCGTGTCGATCCGCGGCCCCTACGGCGGCGAGGCCCAGGTGGCCGTGGCCACCGACCACCTGATCGACTTCAAGACGGTGACCCTGGGCGCCGACGGCGGCGTCGTGCGCCTGAAGACCGACGCGCAATGGGGCGGCGGTGCCTATGTGCTGGTCTCGATCATCCAGCCGCGCGACCCGGTGGCGACGCCTGTGCCGCGCCGCGCGCTCGGCCTCGCCTATGTGCCGCTCGATCCGAAGGGGCGGCGCCTGACCGTCGATATCGGGACGCCGGTGAAGCTCAATTCCAAGGCGCCGGTGGACGTGCCGCTGAAGGTGGGTGGCCTGGGCTTCGGCCAGAGCGCCTATGTCACCGTGGCCGCCGTCGACGAGGGCATACTGGCGCTCACCAAATTCGACAGTCCCGACCCGGTCGCCTGGTATTTCGGCAAGCGGGCCCTGACCGTCGACTATCGCGACGACTATGGCCGGCTGATGGACGCCAACCTCGGCGCGCCGGCCAATGTCGATTTCGGCGGTGACGAGCTGGGGGTGCAGAACCTGACGGTGACGCCGATCAAGACCGTGGCCCTGTGGTCGGGCGTGGTGAAGACCGGCCCCGACGGGCGGGTGACGGTGCACCTGCCGCCCGGCGACTTCAACGGCCAGCTGCGGATCATGGCGGTGGCCTGGACCGACAAGGCGGTCGGCTCTGGATCGAAGGCGATGACGGTGCGCGAGCCGGTCGTCGCCGACCTCGACCTGCCGCGTTTCCTCAGCCCCGGCGACAAGCCGGTGGCGACGCTGGAGGTGCACAATGTCGAGGGAACGCCGGGCGACTACGTGGCCCGCATGTTCGGCTCCGGCGACATCCTGGCCGGCGTCAAACAGGTGTTCCGCCTTGTGCTCGGCCAGCGGATCGCCGCCCACATCCCGTTCCTCGCCCCCAACCACACCGGCGTGAGCCAGGTCGGGTTCCAGGTCAGCGGCCCCGGGTTCAGCACGACCAAATCCTATCAGATCGAGACGCGCCTGGGCTGGGGTCCGGTCACCCGCGTGACCACCGAGCTGCAGCGCCCGGGCGAGGCCTATACGCCGCCCGCCGCCCTGCTCTCCGGCCTCGCCGCCGGCGACATCGACATGCAGGTCAGCTACTCGCCGTTCCAGGGCTTCGATCCGGCGACGGTGGCCCTGGCGCTGTCGCGCTACCCGTTCGGCTGCACCGAACAGCTGGTCTCGACCGCCCATCCGATGCTGTACGGGGCGGAGGCTGCCAGCAGTCCGCTGGTCGCACGCGGGCTGAACGACGCGGTCGGCAAGCTGCTCGACCGCCAGAGCCTCGACGGCTCGTTCGGCCTGTGGCGGGCCGGCGACGGCGACGCCGATCCGTGGCTGGGCGCCTACGCCACCGACTTCCTGGTCACCGCCCGCGCGCGCGGGGCCCCGATCCCGGACTCCGCCCTCGACAAGGCGCTGTCGGCCATGCGGCAGATCAGCCGGCCCGACGGCACGACCAGCGTCGGCTACCGCATGGAGCTGCCGGACACCTGGACGCCGGGCGGCAAGGACGCCTCGAAGGCGGCGACCGTGCGCCTGCGCTCGCGCGCCTCGGCCTATGCCCTCTATGTCCTGGCCAAGGCCGGCCGCGGCGACCTGCCGCGCCTGCGCTGGTGGCGTGACGTGCAGATGAAGAACGAGGGCTCGCCCCTGGCGCGGGCCCAGGTCGGGGCGGGCCTGGCGCTGATGGGCGATCACGCCCGGGCGCGCGATGCGCTCAACCAGGCGATCGCCGCGCTCGGCTATCACGACGACGCCGACGATTATCAGAGCCCGCTGCGCGACCTGGCCGGTGTGATCGCGCTCGCCTACGAGGCGGGCGAGGTCGATCTGGCGCGCAGGCTCCAGGGCCGCCTGGCCGGCGCGGTGAAGAATCCCGACCGCCTGAACACCCAGGAGGAGGCCTTCCTGCTCCGCGCGGCCCACTTCATGTTCGCCCAGGCCGGCGCGATCCGCGTCGAGGCGACCGGGGTGGCCCCCTCTGCGACGCCCCGCTGGGCGGTCGGCCGCCTCGCCCTGGCGAAGTTTGTCAACCGTGGAACCGGCGCCCTCTGGCGCACCGTCACCGTGCGCGGCACGCCCCTGCAAGCGCCGCCCGCCGGATCCAGTGGCCTGAGCGTCGGCAAGACCCTGTTCACCATGTCCGGCGGCTCGGTCGATCCCTCCGCCGTCCACCAGGGCGACCGGGTGATCGTGCGTGTCGCGGGAAGCTCGGGCCAGGGCCGGACGGTGTCCATGGCCATCAACGACGCCCTGCCCGCCGGCTTCGAGATCGAGACCCTGCTCAGTCCCGACGACGCGCAGAACGGCCCCTACAAGTTCCTCGGCAAGCTGACCGCCGCCGACGCCCAGGAAAGCCGCGACGACCGCTACGTCGCCACCATGTCGCTGCCCGGCCACGACCCCTACGCCTTCGCCTACATCGCCCGCGCGGTAACCCCCGGCGACTTCTTCCTCCCCGGCGCCCAGGCGATAGACATGTACCACCCGGGCGTGGGGGCGCGCTCCGCCGCGGGCCGCCTGAAGGTCGCGCCGCAAGGATGAGCCGCGCGCTATGCAACGTCGCCCGTTTATCGCCGTCTACATGATGACCAACAAGTCATATGGGACGCTCTACACGGGTGTAACAGCAAACCTGCCCGCCCGGGTCCAGCAGCATCGCGCGGGCGAAATCGACGGATTCACCAAACGGTACGGCCTTGAGCGCATCGTGTGGTTCGAACAGCACGAGTCGATCATCCTCGCCATTCAGCGGGAGAAATCGATCAAGAAATACAAACGCGATTGGAAGATAAATCTCATCGAAAGAGACAACCCGCATTGGCACGACTTGAGCGGGATGCTGTTTTGACACTGATATTATTTGCGATGACTGTTGTCTTCTCTCAAAGGTCCACCCAAATTACTACCGTCATGGCCGGGCGTAAGTCCCGGCCACCCATCGAACGGCAAGGGGCGATGTCGATCTGGTCGCGCCCCGCGCGGCCACCCAACGGCGGTTCGGGCAGGCGCTCTATACCGACCAAATCCGGTAGCCGCGCGCGGCGCGGCCATCAACTACCGTCCTCGATGATGAAATGGGTGGCCGGGACTTACGCCCGGCCATGACGTTCCGTTTTAGGGGTGGCGAAGTGTCAAACTCGACGGACGTTGATATTTCGCTCATCCGCAACCTCACCCTGGCCGCGATCGCCCTCGTCGCCGTCGAGTTCAGCCTCCTCACCTTCGACGCCCTCGCCCCGCCCGACGTCTCTCGCGCCGAGCGCTCTTCCCCCGTGGCCCTCGACCGGCGCGGCGCCTGGCTGCGCGCCCTGCCGGTGGAGAACGGCCGCTGGCGGATCCGGGCCGACCTCGATCGTACCGACCCGGTGTTCGTCGCGCGCCTGACGCGGATCGAGGACGGGCGGTTCTATCTGCACAAAGGCGTCGACCCCCTGTCCCTGCTCCGCGCCGTCGGCTCGGCGATGGTCCACGGCCACGCCACCTCCGGCGCCTCGACCCTTACGATGCAGACCGCCCGCCTGCTCGAACCGCATCCGCGCACCATCCTGGGCAAGCTGGGCGAGATGGTCCGCGCCGCCCAGTTGGAGACCCGCTTCACCAAGCGCCAGATCCTGGCGATGTACCTGACGCTGGCCCCCTACGGCGGCAACCTGGAGGGCGTGCGCGCCGCCTCGCTGTCGTGGTTCGGGCACGAGCCGCAGACCCTCACCGACGCCGAGCAGGCGCTGCTGATCGCCCTGCCGCAGTCGCCCGAGGCCCGCCGCCCCGACCGCCATCCGCTCGCCGCCCGCGCCGCGCGAAACGCCGTGCTCGCCAAGATGCTGCGCGCCGGCATGATCGGCCCGGCGCAGATGGCCGAGGCGGACGCCGAGCCCTTGCCGCACCGGATCCCCTTTCCCTCGCTCGCCTGGCACACCGCCGGCCGCCTGGCCCGCGCCGCGCCCGTCGATCAGGCCAGCATCGTCACCACCATCGACGCCAACCTGCAGCGCCGCCTGGAGACCCTGGCCGCCCGCACCGCCGCGACTCAGGGCGACACCGCCCAGGTCGCCATCATGGTCGTGGAGATCCGCACCCGCGCCGTCCGCGCCGCCGTCGGCTCGGCCGGGCTGGACCGTCCCGGCGGCTGGATCGACATGACCCGCGCCCTGCGCTCGCCCGGCTCGGCGCTGAAGCCGCTGATCTACGGCTTCGCTTTCGACGAGGGTGTGGCGACCCCCGACACCCGCCTCGACGACGAGCCGCGCCGCTTCGCCGACTATGCGCCGGAGGATTTCGACCGCGTCTTCCACGGCCAGGTCAGCGCGCGCGAGGCGCTGATGCATTCGCTCAACGTCCCCGCCGTCACCCTGCTCGACAAGATCGGCGCCGCCGGGTTCGAGGCCCGGCTGCAGGGCGCCGGCGTGCGGCTGGTCCGCCCGCGCGCCGCCTTCGTCGATCCGGGGCTGGCGCTGGCGCTGGGCGGGGAGGGGATCACCCTCGCCGACCTGACCCTGCTCTACGCCGCGCTCGGCGACGGCGGCCTGGCCAAGCCGCTTGCGTGGACCGAGGAGGCCGCCGCGCGCACGCCCGGTCTCGCCGGCTCACGCCTGCTGCGGCCGGCGGCGACCGATCAGGTGCTCGACATCCTGCGCGAAACCCCCGTCCCGAAGGGCCGCGCGCCCTCGCCCCTGACCCGCGGCGGCCCGCCGATCGCGTTCAAGACCGGCACCTCCTACGGCTATCGCGACGCCCTGGCCGCCGGCGTGGCCGGCGGCTACGCCATCGCCGTGTGGACCGGCCGCGCCGACGGCGGCGCCCGCGTCGGCCTCACCGGCCGCGAAGCCGCGCTCCCCCTCCTCTTCGACGTCGCCGACGCCATCGGCCTGCCGTCGTCGGCCCCGCGCCCGATCGCCCCGAACGGCGCGAACACCCCGGCAAACCCCCTTTTATCCCCTTCGCCCGGCCCCCGCCTCCTCTTCCCCCCCGACGGCGCCACGGTCATCGCCGACAGCTTCGGCCCCACCAGCCGCGGCCTCGCGTTGGCCGCCGCCGGCGAGGGCCTGACATGGTACGTCGACGGCGCCCCGATCGCCTCCGATCCCCCCCTCTGGCGCCCCCCCGCCCCCGGCTTCTACCGCGTCACCGTCGTCGACCGCGAAGGCCGCAAGACCGAGGCCAGGGTCAGGGTGAAAGGCGCGGAGTGAGGGCGCTCTTCCTCCCTCCCCCTTCATGGGGAGGGACAGACGGCGGAGCCGTCAGAGTGGGGTTCTCCCCGAAAAAGCGCGAGCAGTCGTTGCGCGGCGGACCCCACTCTGGATGCTCCGCATCCTGTCCCTCCCCATGAAGGGGAGGGAGGAAAGTGATTAAGGAACCCGCACCACCTCGTTCTCCGCCGGCAGGGAATCGTGCCTGGCGATAGGCGCCTGGCCGGCGCTCGGCTTCCAGCCGGTCTGTCCCATCATCTCGTCACCGGCCTCACCCAGGGTCTGGTAGCCTTCGAACACATAGGGGACGCCCTCCGACCCCAGCGGCGAATTCGCGTCTGAGACGTGGAAATGCAGGTGGGGCGCGTCGCTGTTGCCGGTGTTGCCCAGCAGGGCAAGCACCTGCCCCTTGTGCACGACATCGCCGACATGCACGCGCTGCGTCCCAGGCTGCAGATGGGCGTAGAAGCCGTAGCGGCCGCCGCCCAGGTCGAGGATCAGATAGTTGCCGCCGACGGTCTCCAGGGTGATCGGGACGGCGCCGCCGTTGAACGGGACGTTGTTGGGAATGCCGTCGTGCGAAGCGCTGATCTTGCCATCGGCCACCGCCAGCACCTCGACCCCAAAGTCCGTCCAGTTGCCCACCACGGCCTTGTCGCCATGATAGGGGCGCCCCTCTCCATCCAGCTTGATCCAGTCGATGGCGTAGCGCTGGGCGATCCGCCCCGTGCCGTTGACCTGCTGCAGCGAGCGCCGATGGATGGAGGTGTTCGAAGGACCGTTGGCCGCCACCCAGTCGCCGCCCTTGAAGGGAAACCCGATGACCAGCGGCGGGCCGCGGTCGACGGCGATCTGGCCGGAGACCGGCGTCAGGTCCTTGGCGGGCTTCGACGGATCGGGGTTGGCGATCGTCAGACGCCAGGCGAGGGCGGTGGGCCCGGCGCCCGATTTGGCGAGCGGGGTCTGCATGTAGATGACCGCGACGCCGCCGGCGGGCAGCCGCCTGGCGTCGGCGCCCGCGTCGGGGCGCCAGATGAGAGGATCGAGGGCCGGCCCGGCATAGTCGGCGAGCACGGCGCCGCCGGCCGGGTCGGTGATCTTCAGATCGTCGAGCGCCAAGTCGGACCGGCCATAGTTGGCGACGTGGAACTCATAGATCAGCCGCGGCGCGTCGCCGATGGTGACGATCTGCGGCGCCAACGGAACGCGGACCTCGAGCTCGGCCGCCGAGTCCTTGGCCTCTGCCGCCAGCGCCGAGGACGCCACGAGTGACGTCATCGCCCAGACGGCGGTGGACAGGCAGAATAGTTTTTTGCGCACGGACGTGCCCCCCTCGGTCCACCCACGGTATACCCCGCCCGCCGCCCGTCAAGCTCAGCAGTAGATCACCAGCTTGAGCCCCGGGTCGTCGTTCGACTGGAACGTCGCGTACCGCAGACTCAGCGCCCCCTTCTCCGGATGCGTCATCCGCTTGCGCCCCGCCGTCGCGGCGCGGACGTCGTGCGCGTCCCACCAACCGGCGAAGTCGGGGCAGCCCTCGCGCAGGCGGGCCAGCAGGGCCTGGAAGGCCGGATCGCCGGCCCACAGGTCGTGGCTGGCGCGGAACTGGGCGACCATGCGCCGGGCCTCCTCGGCCCAGTGCTCACCGAACAGCGCCCGCGACCGCGGCTTGGTCAGGACGGTGATCAGGGTGTTGCGATCGCCCGGCGCCAGCCGGCCGAAGGCGAAGATGTCCTCGGCGGCGGCGTTCCATGCCAGCACGTCCCACAGGCGGCCGGTGACATAGGCCGGCTGGTTGAGGCTCTCCACCACCGCCTTCAAGGTCTCGGGCACGGTCTCCGGCGTGAACAGCCGCGCGTCCGGGGCCTGGGCGAGCGCCCGCAGATGGGCCTGCTCGATTTCGCTCAGTTTCAGCGCCCGGGCCAGGGCGTCGATGGTGGCGGCCGAGGGGCTGACCGAACGGCCCTGCTCCAGGCGGACATACCAGTCGACGCCGATACCGGCGAGCTGCGCCACCTCCTCGCGCCGAAGTCCTGGCGTCCGCCGCCGTCCCGCCGGGGGAAGACCGACGGCCTTGGGCGTCAGGCGCTCGCGCCGCGATCGCAGGAAGTCGGCCAGCTCCTTCTGTCTCGACAGGGTCACGCGGCGCTCCAGGGTGGGTCGGTCAGTCCTAGGATGATACCAGGGCTTACCGAGGTGCGGAAGAGGCGCCAACTTTGCCTTCCCCAACCAAGGAGACCCGCCATGAAAGCCGCCATTCTCAAAGCCTTCGGATCGCCCCTCGTCGTCGAAGACGTCCCGCCTCCGACGCTGGGCACCGGCGAGGTGATCGTCGACATCGTCGCCGCCGGCGTCCTCGCCTACGCGGGCGAGGTCTACAGCGGCAAACGCGAATACCTGATGGAGTTGCCCATCATTCCCGGGACCGGCGGAATCGGCCGGGTGCGCGCGTTCGGGCCCGACGCCACGCGTCTGGCGGTCGGCGACTGGGTCTACTGCGACCCCACCGTGCGCTCACGCGACGACGCCCTGGCCCCCGACATCTGGCTGCAGGCCCTCTCCGCCGCCGGCGAGGGCGGCCTGCGATTGCACGAATACCACCACGACGGCTCCTACGCGCAGCAGATGCGCACGCCGACCGAGAACGTCACCCGCCTTGGCGGCATCGATCCCGCCCAGGCCGCCGCCTGGTACCGCATGGGCGCCCTGCTGGTGCCCTACGGCGGCCTGCTGTCGATCGAGCTGAAGGCCGGCGAGACCCTGGTGGTCAACGGCGCGACCGGCAAGTTCGGCGGCGCCGCGGTGGAGGTGGCCCTGGCCATGGGCGCGGCCTGCGTCATCGCCACCGGCCGTAACCGCGAGGTGCTCGGCGAGCTGGGCCAAAGGTTCGGACCGCGCGTACGACCGGTGGCCATGGCCGGCGACGAGGAGGCCGACCGCGCCGCGATCCTCGGCGTCGCGCCCGGTCCGATCGACTGCGTCTTCGACATCCTGCCCCCGGCCGCGACCCAGTCGCAGGTGCGCGCCGCGGCGCTCACGGTGCGACCCAACGGCCGGGTCTCGCTTATGGGCGGCGTCGGCATGCAGGGCGGCCCCGACCTGCAGCTGCCCTACCGCTGGTTCATGCGCAACAACATCACCGTGCGCGGCCAGTGGATGTACCCGCGCGAGGCCATCCCCCGCATGATCGGCCTGATCAAGTCCGGCCTGATCGACCTCGCCCGCGCCGACGTGACGACCTTCCCCCTCGACGCGATCAACCAAGCCATCGACCACGCCGCCCTCCGCGCCGGCCCCTTCGAGATGACGGTGGTCGAGCCATAAAACCCTTCTCCCCTAGACAGAAACTAGGTTGGGGATTGGCCGCCCGCCCCCCAGAAGTTTCATTCACGGGGGTCGGCCAAAGGCCGGTGTGGAACTCGCGGGAGAAGGTGGCCCGCAGGGCCGGATGAGGGGGCCCCCCGGACCATCCGCGCGATCTCACCGCGCAACCACTCCGTCCCCAAGACCCCTCATCCGTCTGCTTCGCAGGAAGGTCTTCTCCCGCAAGGGGGAGAAGGAACGCGGCATCACCATCCTTAACAAAATGTAATATATTTGCAATATGTTGGACGGCCGGCGCCCGTTAGCGTCGACCGTCGACGCTATGCGAAGAGTTCAACGACCGAGGAAACGCAATCAGGAAAATATATAAATAATTCAGATAGATAACGACACAAGACAACCAATCGGACCGCCCTTCGACCGCCATTGAACCGCCATCCGACCGCCCGCGAACCGCCAACCAGCCGCCGCGCGACCGCCTCCGGGCCGCCCGGCGACCGCCCTCAGGCCGGCTTGACCGCGTCCGGCTGGCGCTCGGGGTGGGCGGCGATGAACGCCGGGCGGCTCGCCGCCAGCTCGGCGACCGCCGCGAGCGCCGGGAAGGCGGCCATGTCCACGCCGAACCGGCTGGAGTTCCAGATCTGCGGGATCAGGCAGCAGTCGGCCAGCGTCGGGCTTTCGCCGAACGCGAAGCCGCCGCCGTGACGCGCCACCATCGGCTCCAGGGCGGCGAAGCCGTCTTCGATCCAGCGCGAGGCCCACGCCTTCTGCGCCGGCCCGCCTATCGGGGCGCCCATCTCGCCCAGCGCCTGCAGCACGCGCAGATTGTTGAGCGGGTGGATGTCGCAGGCGACGATGGCCGCCATGGCGCGGACCACCGCGCGGTCGGCCGGCTCCCGAGGCAGCAGCGGCGGCGAGGGGCAGGTCTCCTCCAGCCATTCGAGGATCGCCAGGCTCTGGGTGAACAATACCCCGTCGGCGTCCAGGGTCGGCACCAGGTGCTGCGGGTTGAGCGCGCCATAGCGCTCGCCGCGCTGCTCGGCGCCCAGCAGATTGACCGGCGCGTACTCGAACGGCAGCCCCTTCAGATTGAGCCCGATGCGGACCCGGTAAGGCGCGGTGGCGCGCCAGTAGCCGTAGAGCGTCAGGCGCATCGGATCACGGTCATGGCCTCACGATTGCGGGAAAACCAGGGTGACGATCTTCTGCCCGCTGGCCGGCGGACTGACCGAGGTGATCTGATGCTGCAGGCCCGCGCGCGGCAACCAGCCTTCGAGCTTATAGGTCCCCGGCGCGGGCCTGAGCATGATCCACGGACCCGCGCAGCTCACCCTCGCCACTTCGGCGCCGTCCTTGCCCGACAGGCTGAGCGCCATATTGGCCAGCAGGTCGCCACCCGGATTGGCGGCCTCGACCCGGATCGGGTAGGCCTTCCAGCGGGGATTGTCCTTCTCCTGGCCGATGCCCGTGCAGCCGACCGAAACGTCGCCGACGACCTGCTCGCCATCGAGCGGGACGCGGACCGTCGTGTCTTGAGAATAGGCGAGCATCGGGCCGCCAAAGCTCATCGCCGCGCTGGCTGCGACGGCCGTCCAGAGTGATTTCGAGGGGTTCATGTTAGGGGGCCTTTCCGTATGGTCAGACGATCGTGAAAGCGAGAGCGCCGACGCCCTCGACCTCGCCCTCCAGCCGGTCACCCCGCACCAACGGCCCAACCCCCTCCGGCGTTCCCGTATAGATCAGATCCCCGGGCGCCAGCCTCCACAGCCTCGAGGCTTCGGCGAGGATTTCCGCCACGTTCCAGATCATGTCGGCGACCTGCGCGTCCTGCCGCACGGCGCCGTTGACCGACAGGCGGATCCGGCCCGTCGGCGGCGCCGCGAGATCGCGGCGGATGGCGCTGATCGGCGCCGAGTGGTCGAAGCCCTTGGCGGACTCCCACGGCTGGCCCTTGTCCTTGGCGGCGTTCTGCAGGTCGCGGCGGGTGAGGTCGACGCCGACCGCGTAGCCGAACACCAGCGACAGCGCCGCCTCCACCGGCACATCGGCCCCGCCGCTTCCCAGCGCGACGACGAGCTCGATCTCGTGATGCAAATTGTGCGTCGCGTTCGGATAGGGGACGTCCGCGCCCGGCAGGGTGACGGCGTCGGCGGGCTTGGCGAAGAAGAACGGCGGGTCGCGGTCGTCGCCACCCATCTCGCGCCGGTGAGCGGCGTAGTTGCGGCCGACGCACAGGATGCGCCGTACGGGGAACAGGGCGTCGGAGCCGATGACGGGAACGGCCGCGATGGGCGGCGGCGGGAAGCAGAAGTCGGTCATGGCCTGGAAGTTAGGCCCGGCTGGGCGGCTTGGCCAGCGCCCTCACCACCACGCCTCGCCCTTTCCGGCGTTGTCCGCGCCGCCCAGGTCGGGACGCCCCGAGATCGCGCGCGCCGCCGCCAGGCCCGACTGCACGGCGTTCTCGACACACCCGCCGCAGAAGCGCGTCCTGGTCCAGTCCCCGGCCAGGAAGAGGTTGTCGTAGATCCGGGCGTCCGACGCCAGGCGATGGCGCGTGCCGCCCGGCGGCGCCTGGACGTAGCGGTCGGACGGGCCGTGGTTGGCGGTCAGCCAGCCCTGTCCTGGGGGCCTGCCCGCCTCGGCGGGCGCATGCGGGAAGAGCGCCGAAACCGCATCGCCCAGCCAGGTCCGCATCGTCGTCTCGACGTGCGCGGCCGACGTTTCGCGGACCGCCGCCTCGTCGGGGAGCGGGCCGCAGACATAGTGCACCGAGCCCGGCGCGCCGGCCCCGCTCCAGCCCTCGACGTCGAGAAGGTGCGACATGTCCGCCCAGGTGGAGAACGGCGGCGCGTAGGCCGACAGCAGCCCGTCCGCGCTGCCGCCGAGTTCGTGTGTCGAGGCGTCGAGCCACAGCTGATAGGCCTGGGTGGCGACGCTGGCGCTCTCGTCGAGCATCCGGGTCCAGCGCGGGTCGCGCAGATCGCGGGTGGTGGTCTTGAGGGCCTCGGGCGGCGTCGCCAGGATCACCTGGTCGAAGTCACGGCCGCGGCGCAGCTCGATCCGCTCGACGGCCGCCGTCTCGTCGTTGTCCTCGAAGTTGATCCCGCGCTCAGCCAGATCCGCACCGCCCTCGATCTGCTCCCAGATCGGCTGGTTCGGCCAGCACTCGGCGCCGCCGACGGTGACGAATGGATCGTAGCGGCCGCCGACGATGTCGGCCTGACGGTCGAGGACCAGGGTTTCGACGCCCGCTCCTGCCGGATCGGGCGACACGGTTTGCAGGCGATGGAACAGGGCGATGTTCACGCCGCGCGCCTCGAGCACGCGATAGAGCGGCGCGAAGATGGTGTCGCCCATCCCCGACGCCATCTTGAACAGCGGCGCGCCCCGGTAGCCGGCCATCATCAGGACGAGCCCGATCGTCGATCCGGCCGCCAGGGCGCCCGGCTGGCCGCAGTCTCCGCGCGGATAGGCGAACGCCAGGTCATAGATGCCGCGCACCGGCGGCGAGTCGCGCAGCCTCCGTCCCGCGCCGTGCCTGGCCAGCCAGTCGCGGAAATCCTCCTCGTCCAGGGCGGCGATGCGGGAATTGAAATCGCCCCCCCGGAGCAGGATGTCGCTCACCAGCCCCTTGACGAACACCGCGGTGAGGCCCGCCATCACGGCGAGGCGGGAGAGGCCGCGCAAGGGGTGGAACCGCGGGCGCCAATGCCCCGCCTCGACGCCGCGGCCGCCGAGATCGCGTCTTTTGAAGACGCCCCCGACTCTCTCGGCGAGCAGCGTGAAAAGCGACGTCGGTCCCGCGCCGGGAAACGCTGCGGACACCGGCGCACGCATCCGCCACGGCGGCGCCGCGCGGCCGGAGCGCCCAGGCTCGAACCCTCCCAGATCGAAGCCGGACAGCGGCAGGAAGGCGTCGGCGAGTCCCGAGAACGGCGAGCGGCCGTTCATTTCCGCGTAGCACAGGCGCATCAGCTGGAACGCGCGGTGATAGCAACCGAGCCAGAGGTGCAGGCCGTGCTCCTCGATCCGGTGGTCCGGCGCCA
>Ga0302314_10015371_pt1 | contig 13011 bp, 8 predicted proteins | sample III_Palsa_N2_3_FD_200533 | JGI IMG/M metagenome (GOLD analysis project Ga0302314, IMG submission 200533) | Peat permafrost microbial communities from Stordalen Mire near Abisko, Sweden - III_Palsa_N2_3 | ecosystem: Environmental > Terrestrial > Soil > Palsa > Peat permafrost | place: Sweden...
CACGACGTCTTATCATCGGGCTCGCGCGCATAATGGCGCACGAATTTCCAATCCTTGGTAAATTTCACCGGATCGTGGATCGTCACCTGATCCTCGATCGTGGTGGGATTAATTTTGCGAAGACGCTCTTCGACGCTGGCCTGGCTCGAAAGCATCAACGGCGTAGGGTCGGTCCACATATCGTTACGCATGTTGATGGTGTCGATTACCAGGGTATCTCCCTGCCAAGTCCCGCGCGAACGTCCCAACATCAGCGGCCATTGCGCGTCCGTCGATGGCCACGGACGGCCGTCGGTGAATACCTGTCGAACCGCCTTATCGATTATGATAAAAACCTCGGTAGGCGTGATCAAGAAATTATACGAAAACGGCGCTGCGATCAGGCGTGGCATCCCGGCGAAGCAGTTCAGCGTATTGGTATCGGTGATCGGGTCTTTGGCGTTAGGATCGCCTTGCTCTTCGGCGCGTACCCTTAACGCGTCGTATTCCGCCTCATATTGCGGCTTCAGCGGCGCGTAATCGCGAGTTTCCTTGGCAAATATGATGCCTTTCTCAGAACCCAGCGTTCCCACCGAACCGACCGCTCGCCAGGTGCCGGACCAGTCCGGCGGATTGAAGTTCGCGGCGTGGGCGGGCAGCACCACCGACAGGAAAACCGCCACGGCGGCCGAGACGACACCACGCTCAATCATGCCACTAATGCGATGTTTGTGACTCACCGGCAGTCTCCTCAGGATCTATTTGATCATCTCTGTGATTTCGGGCAAAGGCAGATTTATGTCAGCTGCCCGGAGGCGGCTTCGGCATTGCGCCGAGTTCGGTGCCGTTGGCCAGTGTCACCGACATCAGGCTACCACCGGGACGTCCGTCACGCAACGGATGGAAAACGACGGTAATTTTATCGCCTGCGATCACAGCACTTGGCCGCCAGCCGGCTTTGTAAAGCTCCGACGGACCGTTGGCTTCGAAACCCCAGGTCGCCGTTTTGCCGCTCGCATCGGGCGCCACCACGTCAAGCCAGCAATGTGGGTTGGTCCAATCCAAATCCTTGATGGTGCCGACGATGGTCGAGGTCTTGGTGCGATCGAACATGGCGAAAGAATGATGAGCCCACGCCATCTGCGCGCCGCCACTCAAGACCGCTAAAATGCTCGCAGCTGCCAGACGGCATTGTTTGCAACATTGGAACATGGTGAGGTCTCTCCTCCTGTTTTCACATAGCGAATAATGCTGGGCCGGTCTCTACCCGGCGTTCGAGGCTTAGAATTTGTAGGTGGCACGAACCCCGTAAGTGCGAGGGTTGCCGAATATATCGTTGTTCGTCGTCGACGAGCTCTCGATCGATTGAACATAGACTTTATTCAACAGATTTTGCACGTACGCCTCGAACCGCCATTGACTAGACACGTCGTCGGTCAGCCGCAGATCAACTAGGAAATGGGAGGCGACGAAATCATATCCTGGAAGCTCTGCCGGTGCGTCCCATTGTGAACCGATATACGAAATCTGAACCCGCGGCCGGATCGACGAGCCGTTCGCGGTCTCGAGATCATATTCTAAACCTCCGTTCGCAGTCCATTTCGGCGCGAACGGTAGCGGCTTTCCGCCAAGTTGCACCGGAAGCGCCGGCGTGAACCGGCTATCCAGAAGCAGACCTGGCCCAAATCTCGAATCGACGTAGGCAGCGTTCGCATCGATCGAGAAATTTCCAAGCAGTGCCTGAGTAGCTGCCTCAAGCCCCTTGATCGTGCTGGCCCCTGCGTTGGCGACGCCGCTACCCTCGATGACGGGATTATAGACGTTCAACTGATAGCCATGATAATCGTCGTAGAACCCATCCAACTGCATGCGCAGGTGTCTATCCAGCAGCGATGTTTTCCAACCGAGTTCATAGTCGTAGACTCGTTCCGGTTTGAAGTTGGGCCCCCCCATATTGTACCCGCCCGCCTTCGCTCCCTTCGCGACGAACGCATAAACCAGGTCAGTACTGTCTGGTGTGTAATTTAGGCCGAGTTTGCCGGTAACGCTGTCATCATATTCAAGACCGTGATTGGGTATAACAGGGCCATTCGGTGGGTTGATCGCAACGCCCCCCGTCAGCGAATCGCGCCGATCATTGGTGTAGCGCACCCCGGCGATGGCTTGAAATAGACTATTGATCTGGTAGGTGGTTTGTCCGAATCCGGCCACGGTGTACGCGCCGCTGGCGCCCCCGGGCGAAATGACCAGTGGCCCGGGGAACGGCGCTTGCGGCGTGCCGTTGTTCACGATTTGGAAATGCGAGCTGCCACCGCTGTTCCGGTCAGCGTAACCGAACACGCCGGCGCTCCATTGCAGTGCCTGCTTACCCGTCGAAAGCAGGTCAATTTCCTGCTGAAAAGTCGAAAACGGCACCTTGAACTGCAAGGTCTGACCATAATAGGCGCTGTCGTCGGTGTCGTCACTCTGTTCGTTCTTCGCTTGCGTCCACGCGGTCTGGGTGCGGAGCTCAGCAAAGGACGAGAACTGCCAGTCGGCTTGTAGAATCGAACGCCAATCCCATTGGCGTATCGACGTCGACGAATTGTAGTCCGACTGGAATGGCGTGTGCGCGGCGTAAGCGTAATACGGCGAATAGACTGTGGGTTCGGCGGGGATACCCGTGCTGTCGTAAAGGTTGTATTCGGTCTTCAGCAAAAAAGTGAGATCGCCGGAAGGCTTGTAAAGCACGCTTAGGCGCGTAGCGGCTTGGTTGAACGCACCCGGTGCTCGCCCAAATGAACCCAAGGCACTGTAGGGTGGCGGGACCACTTTGAAAAAGCTGTCGCGCGATTCGAAATTTCCGGCCAGCCGCACCGCAAGCTCGCCATTGATCGGGTAATTAATCGCGGCCTCGGTGCGGACATCGCCATAATTGCCGACGGTCTGTTCGATGTAGCCATTGGTACTATCCAATGTCGGGCTGCGCGAGGTGACAAACACCGCGCCGCCGGTCGAGTTCGAACCCACCAGCGTTCCTTGTGGTCCGCGGAGCACATCGATCGAGTCCAAGTCATAGTAAGCATCGATCAAAAATGGTTCATGCGTGATCAGAATCCCGTCGCGATAATTCACGATGCCGGAGGTCGTGATCGGGCTCACCAGCCCGAGTCCGAGTCCGCGTATGTTGATCAATTGGATCATGCCGGCGTTGGCGACGGTTACCCCGGGGGTGTTGTTGGCGAGGTCCTCGATCGTGCTGATGCCTTTTTTCTCAATGTCTTCGCGAGAGATCGCAGTGAGCGAAATCGCAGTCCGTTGCGCACTGACCCGCCGCTTCTCCGCCGTAATCGTAACCTCCTGCAAGACCGGCGCGGCCTTCGCCGAAGCGCCGCCGCTGGCCGGCGGGGCCGCGGTCTGCGCATAGGCCGCCGAAAATAGCGACCCAGGAACAAGTATGGCCGCCGCAAGCATGCGTGACGATGTGCGCATCCCGTCTTCCTTCCCGGTATCTGTGATGGTTCTTCGCGCTTTCTTCGAGGAGTGACTATTATGAAGAGTTACTATTATTGGCAAGACCTAAATTCTCGTCTAGAATGCAAAAATCAAACGCCTTTCTTAGAGGCGCTAACACTAGGGAGTGTCTCGATGGCTCTATCGTTGTGCCACCTTGGCCGGAAACGTCAAACCGCCGTTTTTGGTGCGGCCTTGGCCTTGTTGATCGGTGCCGGCAGCGCTCAGGCGGCGAGCTGCGATCGCAATTGTCTTGCAACGATCATGCAGAATTACCTGAGCCACCTCACCGCTCACAATCCCGCCGGATTGCCGATTTCCGATAAAGCAACTTCGGTGGAAAACGCCAAACCCACGCCGCTCGGTTCCGGTGCGTGGCAATCGGTTTCCCGCATTCGCTCCAGTCAGATCTACACCGATCCCATCACGGGCGAAGCGATATTTGATGGGGCGGTCGACACCAAAGACGGGCTCGGTGTGCTGTTCGTTCGGCTGAAGCAGGTGGCCGGCAAGATCACCGAGTCGGAGATCACCTTCAGCCACCAGACCACTCCTTTCTCTAATCCGGCCAATATGCTCGAGCCGGACATTCTTTATGACGCTGTGGTGCCCCCGGAACGCCGGATCGGCCGCGCGCAGTTGATTGCCATGGTAGATAATTATCTGAATGGGATCAGCATCCACGACGGATCGCACGTCGCCTTTGGTCCGCGCTGCGACCGCTACGCCAGCGGCGCCAAGGTTACCAACTCGGCCGCTCATCCCGCCGACAAAGAAGGTGGCACTTGCGCAGGAAGTTTGGTCCACCTTACCGGCGAACTGGTGGTGAATCGGCGGATTGCGGTGGTCGATCAAGAACTTGGTCTGGTCGGTGTCATGTTTATCATACCGCACGACGATCACACGCCGCCCGCCAGCACCCATGTCAGTGAATTGTTCAAAATCGTCGACGGTAAAATTCGCTCGATTGAAGAATTTTCATTTTCTGGCGGGTGGCCGCCCGACTCGGGGTTTCAATCCGACATTGAAACCGGCACCCCCGATACCAAACGGGTGCAGAACATGCATCCGTCGCCGGAGTTTCTGCACCAAGTGCTGAGCGGCCCCCCGCCGATCGTGACCTTCGACCGTCCGCTGGCCGCGACCACTGGCCAATTGCAGGTTCATTCCGCCACGATCGAAGACAATCACGGCTATTTCCCGATCAAGAATACCGGGTGGGCGAACTCGATCTCTCCCGCGGTATCCTGGTCGGCGGGTCCGGCGGGCACCAAATCCTATTTGGTGATCATGGAAGACGGCACGGCCGGCATGAAGACCCGCGCGGTCCTGCACTGGGTTGTGTTCAATATCCCGCCCGATACAACAAGCCTGCCGGAAGGCATTTCGCAACTTCCGGGCGGCATGAAAATGGGCGGCAACCAGGGCGGGGATGCAGCCTACACCGGCCCTCACTCGCCGGCCGGCGGTCCGATTTTCCATTACCATATCCAAGTCTATGCTCTCGATAAGCTGCTTGATTTACCAAGCGGCGCGACCCGCGACCAGGTCTGGGCCGCGATGACCAGTCACGTCTTGGCCAAAGGCCAATTTATCGCCAATTTCCAGGGGCCGCGGATCTGACCGATCCTGCGTTTTGCGGCTGTCCAACAACGTACCGGGAGTAACAAATGACGAAATCCTGCTCTGCAACGCACAAGTTCGCATCGAAACTACTGAACGGCATCGGCGCGGTGGCGCTAACAGTTGCTCTCGCGGGCACCGCCAATGCCGCGAGTTGTGACAGCAACTGTCTCGATAACATGATGCAGCAAGTGCTGCGGCAGATGGTTCTGCACCAGCCCGGCGATTTGCGATTTGCGCCGGGTGCGGTCATTGTCGAAAATGCGGTGCGTAGCGACGACCAGCACGGTTCCTGGTTAAATCTAGAAAAAATCCGCAGCGGTCAGACTTTTGCCGATCCGTCCACCGGACAGGTCGCCTATTACGGTGCAGCCGACACATCATACGGCTTGAGTGCCCTGTTCATTCGGCTGAAGGTGGCTGACGGCGCCATCACCGAACAGGAAATTTTCTCCAAAGGCGGGGAACCGCCTGCGCCCGCAGCGCCCGGTGCTACGCCCGCACCGAAGCCCGATTACAGCGGTTTGCTTGAGCCGGACATTCTCTACACTGCAGTGGTACCGCCGGATCGGCGTGAGAACCGCGCCGCCCTGATCGCCACCGTGCACACCTATCTTCTTGGCATCGGCAAGCATGACGGCAGCATTCCTTCGTTCAGCTATCGCTGTGATCGTTATTCGGCCGGCAGCAAATTTACCGATAATCCCGCGGTTCCCGCATCGCGCGGCGGCGGCACCTGTGCCACCGCGCTGAACGGCCTCAAGGGCCAAATGCCGGTCAATATTCGTACCCCGATCGTCGACGAGAAGCTTGGCATCGTGGTCGCATTCTTTATCATTCCGCACGGCGAGCGCAAAGTGCAGGGTTCCACCAACGTGGCCGAAGTATTCAAGATCGTTGACGGAAAGATCCGGTCGATCGAGGAATTCGGCGGCGGCGGAAAATATCCCCCAACGTCAGGCTTCCCTGACGAGTCCTGAACAGCCTAGGCGCATCGGCAAAGCCGTTCCCGTCGCAACTTGCCGAAAGACGAAAGCGTTGCCTCGGCAACGACTTCGTTATAGTAAATAACCAAGTGCAACTGGGTTTCGCCAGTCGGCGGCGGGTCTGCCTTGCTTGCTGCAACACGAGAGCGACATGAAATCAGTTGGAATCAGGAAGAGAAGGAGGTCTTCTTTTTTGAAAAAAAGAAGCAAAAACTTTTGTCAATTTGGCGCAGCGCAAGAACTCGCTCCAGTAACCGAACCAAACGAATAAAAGTTTTTTGCTTCTTTTTTTCAAAAAAGAAGACTTCCTTCTTTTCCCGCTTCCCGCACGAAAGTTCATAGGCGGCAGCTGCGGCTCGCTCGGCGTCCCGGCCATTCAGCGCCCTCGGCGGCCAGCGCCGCTGCGCAAGGATAACCCAAGCCGCCGGTGGACGCACAAGCCAAGGCACGCTTTCCGTTAAGACCGGGATCCATGATGCCTCCGTTGCTAAGTTCCGCGTTTCGCGACCAGGGTGATCGCCGCTGCTCCGGCCAGCACCAGTCCGGGAATAGTCGCGAAAAGCACCATATTGCCGGTCATGCCCGCGCTCAAGATTGCGCCCGCGGCCAGCGGGCCCGCCACCGCGCCCAGTCTGCCCGCCGCCACGGCCGCGCCCACGCCGGTGCCACGCATGGCGGACGCATAAAACCCCGGCGCCAAGGCGTAGAGCACCAACTGCCCGCCCACGACAAAGAGCCCCGCCGCAAACCCGGCAATTTGCAGTCCGCCAAATCCGGCCGTGAAAGCCAAGGCGAACAACGATAAAACCACGCCGCCGTACATCAAGATCACCGCCATGCGCCGTGCTCCACGATCGAGCACCCAGCCGAAGCCGAGGCTGCCGATCGCGGCGCCGATGTTGAACATGATCTGCACCAACCCGGTCTCGGGCCGGGTCAGCCCGCGCTCCTCCAGCAGCGACGGCAGCCAATTCAGCAACAGATAGACCACTGCCAGAGTAAAGAAATAGCTGATCCACAACCCGATCGTGATTGCCGTCCGGCCCTCGCCGAACAGCACCTCTCCCAGCGAATAGCGCGTCACGGCGGGCTCGCCGCGGTCTCGCAGGAAAGCCCGGCTTTCCGGCATCAGCACCGCCATCACCGGCAGCAGGACCAGCGACGCACCGCCTCCCACCAGAAAGATCGCGCGCCAGCCTTCGGCACCCGGCACTGCATTGCTGGTCAGCGCTGCCACGACGCCGCCGAGCGGCACGCCGGCGTACATGAACGCGACCGCTCGCGCGCGATGCGGGAGCTGCACCGACTCGGTAGCCAGCGCGATCAGGTTGGGCAATGCAGCCCCCAGCCCGACGCCGGTCAGGAAGCGCGCCAGCATCAGCATGCTGACGGTTTCCACCCTTGCTGTCAGCAACGAGAACAGCCCGAACAACAGCGTCGCGCCCAGCAGCACGCGCTTGCGTCCAATCCGATCGGCCAGCCTGCCGCCCAGCACAGCCCCGGGAAACAAACCGAGCGATCCGATCGCGAACACCGTGCCAAGCAGCGCTTTCGAGATGTGCAGCGATGCGCCCATGCGGGACGCCGCGATGCCGGTCGATTGCAGATTATGGCCCTCGAGCATCGCGACCAGGAAGCACAGCGCGAGCGTGCGCAAAGTGTGCGCGAGCGCGTCTTGATTTTTTTGCACCGTGATCTCCCTAGAACGGATAGTGCCGATGCCCCGATTGCAGCGTGATCCAGCGCAAATTGGTGAACTCTGCGATGGCAGCCTTGCCGCCGAACCGTCCGTAGCCCGAATCCTTGACGCCGCCGAACGGCATTTGCGCCTCATCATGCACGGTCGGACCGTTGATATGACAGATCCCACTTTGTATCCGCGCCGCCACCGCCATGGCGCGGCTGACGTCGCGTCCGAACACCGCCGCCGACAGGCCGTAGTCGCTGTCGTTAGCGATCCGCACAGCATCTTCGGTGTCGCGCGCGCGCACCACCACCGCAACCGGTCCGAAGGATTCCTCGGCGTAGAGCTTCATCGCCGGCGTCACGTTGTCGATCAGTGTCGCCGCCATGATGGTGCCTTCGCGGCCACCGCCGGCGGCAAGCCGCGCGCCTTTTTCCAGCGCGTCATGCACCAGGTGCTCGATCCGCTCCGCCGCCTCCAGGCTTACCAGCGAGCCCAGCACCACATCGTTGCGGCGCGGGTTGCCCGCGGGCAAACCCGCGGTCTTGGCCGCAAGCCGCGCCACGAACTCGTCGGCGATCTTATCCACCACCACAATCCGCTCGGTCGACATGCAGATCTGGCCCTGGTTCATATAGGCGCCGAATGCCGCGGCGTTCACCGCCCCGTCCAGATCGGCGTCGTCCAGCACCACCAGCGGCGCCTTGCCGCCGAGTTCCAGCAGGCACGGTTTGAGATATTCCGCGGCCGTCTTGGCGACAATGCGGCCGACCCTGGTCGAGCCGGTGAAGTTGATCCGCTTTACCGCGTGGTGTGCGATCAGGGCTGCCACCACTCCGCCTGCGTCTTCCGGTGCATTGGTGATCACGTTTACCACGCCAGCGGGCAGGCCGGCGTCCTGCAGGATCGTGCCGATCAGCCGGTGGGTGGCGGGGCAGAGCTCCGACGCCTTCAAGATCACCGTGTTACCGCAGGCGAGCGCCATCGCGATCGCGCGCACGCCCAGAATTACTGGCGCATTCCACGGCGCGATCCCCAGACAAACACCCACCGGTACGCGCACCGCCATCGCCAGGTTGCCGGGAATGTTCGACGGGATCACCTCACCGCCGATCTGGGTTGTCATCGCCGCCGCTTCGGACAGCACGCCGGCGGCGAGCATCGCGTTGAACCCCGCCCAGCCCGCGGTGGCGCCGGTTTCGGTCTGCATTGCGGCGATAAATTCGGGCGTCCGCGCCGACAGCAGGTCGGCGGCTTTTTGCAACAGCGCGCGGCGTTGGGCCGGCGCGATCGCGGACCACGCCGGAAAGGCGGCAGCCGCGGCATTGCCGGCGCGGTTCGCGTCGGTCACGGTGGCCGCGGCGGCGCGACTGGCGATCTCGCCGGTTACCGGGTCGCGGCGGTCGTAGGTGGCGCCGGACGCAGCTTTTTGGTTCTCGCCACCGATAAGAAGATCGACTTCGAACATTGGTCCCTCCTAGCGGCGATTGTCACCGGTCGTACGGCGCGCCGATTCGCTTGGTTGAAGTTTAGCGTTGTTAGAGCCCGTCCGCAAAATTAACAAGTAAAATCAATAGGTTGAAGGGAAGAGGAGAAGCATCTTTTTTGGAAAAAAGAAGCAAAAAACTCTTGTCACTTAGGATTTGGGATGTACGGTCCCATGGACTGTGTGCTCCGATCCATTCGAACAAAAGTTTTTGGCTTCTTTTTTCAAAAAAGGATGCTTCCTTCTTCGCTTCTCCCCACTGTTTTCACTCATCGGCATTCCGCGCATTTTCCAACGCCATCATTTTTTCAAGTATCTGCCTAGCTCTTACCCCGCCGCCATCGATATTCAATTTCATCAGCCGGCGGTCGGGATAATTCAGATGATTGCGCTGTTGCAGTTCCAGCATCTGTTTATCTTCGCTGAAGATCGCGCCCTGGCCTTCGCGGATACGATCGGTGAGTGCCTGGTCCTGCGGCGCGAAGTTGCGTGCCATGCCCCAGAAGTACCAATGCGAAGTGTCGGTTTCCGGCGTGATGAAATCGACCACGATGCCGCGGGCGCGATATCGGGCCGGGGCGTCGCGTCCGCCGTGGCCGGCGTGCGCGACACCGACATCGATCAGCACGTGGCTGGGCGGGGTGAAGCGGCAAATCTGCCAACGATCAACCTTCACATCGTCGGCGAGACCCGCGCCGCGCAAGGCGGCGCGCCAGAACGGCGGAGCGTCGATGTTCCACATCGATCGCCGGGTCACCGCCTGACCATCTTCGACCATAGTCTCCACCGGCGCCTCGTCGATTTCCTTCTGGCCGATGCTGGTCGCGTGGACGTAGGTCTCGTGGGTAAGGTCCATCAGATTGTCGATCATCAAGCGGTAGTCGCAATTGATGTGAAACAGGCCGCCGCCGTAGGCCCACTCCGGGTTTTCGGCCCATTCCAGAGGGTGTATCAGCGCCGGATCGGCGCGCGCGGCGTCGCCCGGCCAGATCCAGATGAAGCCGTGGCGTTCCACCACCGGATAGGAGCGAACCCCCGGGAATGCCTCGACCCGCTGGCCTGGCATGCTGTGGGCGCGGCCGTCACACTGCAGCGCCAAGCCGTGATAACCGCAGACCAGGTTGCCATCCCGGACGAACCCAAGCGACAAAGGGGCGCCACGGTGGGGACAAAAATCGTCCAGCGCCGCCACCGGGTTATCAGCACTTCGGAAAATCGCGATATATTGCCCGCAGATGCGTCGCCCGAGCGGCTTTTCAGCGATCTCATCGGGCGTGCAGGCGACGTACCAGCAGTTGCGCGGGAATGTCACGAACTTTCCCCTGATGTTTTGCTTTCCAATCTTCTCATCGCCCCGGTAGATCTCATACGGCACCGACATGGATCAAGGCATCTAGCGCCAGCGCCCCCTGGCCCTCAGGATAAAGCACAACCGGATTGATATCGATTTCGCTGATTTCGGGATGGGCCTCGACCAGTGCACCCACCTTGGCCACGATGTCGGCCGCGGCGGCGATGTCAAGTGCCGGCGCGCCGCGAAATCCCTTGATCAGCGCAGCGGTTTTTAGCAAGAGCAGTTCGTCCATGATCGCGGCGTGGCTGAGGTCGGGCGGCAGCAGGCGGACATCGTGGAATGCCTCGGCCAGCACGCCGCCCGCGCCTACCAGCAGCACAGCCCCCCATTCGGGATTGCGCCTGGCGCCCACGATCAGCTCGAAGCCGCGGCTGCCCATGCGTTCGACCAGCACGCCATCAAGCTGCACGTCCGGCCGCGCCGCGCCCACCGCGGCATGAAGCTTGGCCCAGCCAGCGGCTAACCCCACGGGATCGGCCAGGTTCAACACCACGCCTCCGGCATCGCTCTTGTGCGACAGTGCCGCGGCCTGCGCTTTCAGCACCACCGGGTAGCCGATCCGCGCGGCGACCGCTTCAGCCTCCGGCAGATTGGCGGCAAAGCCCCCGGCCGGGACGGCGATGCCCAGTTCGGCCAAAACCTGTTTGCTGCGATACTCCGGCAGAACGCCGGGAGGCAACAGCGTGGCCGCCAGCGCCGCCGCCGGCCGGGTCGCGCGCGGCGGCAGCCCCAGCGCCGTGAACCGCCCCAGCGCCCGGAACGCCCGCTCGGGCGACGGGAAAAACGGCACGCCCAGGGCGCGCAAGGCCTCGATATGGCGGTTCTCCACCACCGCCCCCTCGTCCAGCCCGGCAAATATCACCGGCTTCGCTGGACGGAGCTCGCGAATCGCCTCGATGATCGGACCGAGCTTGAGGTTGCTGGTGGCTTCGTTGGTCAGAATGATCGCGAGCACAACGGCGCCAAGGCTGGGATCGGCGAGTAACGGCACCAAAGTGCGGCGATACAGATCGGGCTCCACCAGCCCGTGAGCGGTGAGATCAAGCGGATTGGCGGGCTGAATAAATGGCGGCAGCGCCTCGCGCAGAGCGGCCAAGGTAGCGGCCGGAAACTCCGGCAGTTCGAGACCGATGGCTTCACAAAAATCCAATGTCAGCGCCTTGAACGCCCCGGATTCAGCGAGCACCGCGGTGCCGCCCACCGGCGGCCGGCCGCAACGGAACACCAATTCGGCCAGATCGTTGAGCTCCTCCAGCGTATCCACGATGGCGACCCCGGCGTGGGTGAGCTTCATTCGCATCAACGGATCGTCGCCCGCCATCGCACCGGTGTGGGTCTCCGCGGATTTGCGCGCGGCGGCACTTTTGCCCGGATGCAGCAGCAGGATCGGAATACCCTGGGCGCGGGCGCGGGCGGCGAGTGCGAGGAAACGCGACGGCGCACGGAATTGTTCCACCACCATCAGGATCGCCTGTGTGGTGGCGGCTTTGAGCAGGTGCTCGACGAAATCCTCGACGCCGGCCGCGGCCTCGTTGCCGGTGGAGACAAAATGCGAGATCCCGATGTCGCGGCTGGCCAACACCACGCTGATCACCGCCGCCATCGCGCCGCTCTGCGATACGATCGCGATGCCGCGCGGATGGGCGAGATGTTTGCCCGGAATTTCGACGAAGGTGAGCGGGACGTTGTCGACGTAATTCACCAGTCCCAGACAATTCGGCCCTTCGACGATCATGCCATATTGCCGGGCGATGGCACCGATCTCGGTCTGTGCCGCGCGTCCGGCCTCGCCGTCTTCGGCGAAACCGGCCGAGAAAATCACAGCACTGCCGACCCCCTGTTCGCCACAGGCGCGGAGCGCATCGATCACGCCCGCACGCGGGATCGCCAACACTGCACAATCGATATCGCGCGGCAAATCGGCCACCGACGGCGCGCAAGCTCGGCCTCCGATTTCGGAGCGGCGCGGGTTGACCAGATGGATCGCGCCGGAATAGCCGGCGCGCTCCAGGTTCGCCAGCACGCTGGCCCCAAGCGCACCCGGCGTGGGTGATGCCCCGATGATCGCGATCGAGCGCGGCCGCAGCAGCCTTTCCATGCCGGTCATCTCTTGTAGGTCTGCAAGCCCGGCTTGATCGATTTCTCGTCAAGGAACTGTTTCATCCCCTCCTCGCGGCCGCCCTCCTCGTCGCGATGACGCGACTGATCGAGCTTCGCATAGAGGTAATCTTCGTTCTGCTCCCAAGTGAGCTCGCGGCAGAGTTTGAAGCCGATCTTGGCGGCGCGGAGCACTACCGGGTTCTTGTCGAGCAGCTTCGCCGCGAGCGCAATGGTTTCCTCGCGCAGCTTGTCCAGCGGCACCGCCTTGTTGACCAGACCCCATTCGGCCGCCTGGGCGCCGGTGAAG
>Ga0302314_10015373_pt1 | contig 13009 bp, 9 predicted proteins | sample III_Palsa_N2_3_FD_200533 | JGI IMG/M metagenome (GOLD analysis project Ga0302314, IMG submission 200533) | Peat permafrost microbial communities from Stordalen Mire near Abisko, Sweden - III_Palsa_N2_3 | ecosystem: Environmental > Terrestrial > Soil > Palsa > Peat permafrost | place: Sweden...
CGCCAAGCGCTGTCTTGGCACCATCGGTCAGTACAGCACCTTCTGAAACTTGGGTGCGGATCAAGTAATCCTGGTAAGCAGGAATGGCAATAGCGGCGAGGATAGCGATGATCGCGACAACGATCATCAGCTCAATTAGGGTAAAACCTTTTTGAATTCCAATCATGGCAATTTCTTCTCCTATTCCAAACAAAATTCCCAAGTATTTTAATCAACAGAATATACGGTTTTCATTAAAGTGATAGTACGGAAATGAAACGTTTTGATTTGTTGGTTCTATAAAATTAAAAGGGCCGCATTAATGCGGCCCTTTGGAAATCTGCAGCGCCGATCTAATTAGCGGCAGGAAGTCGGTAGATATTTCTTGGCCACATTGCTCTGTTGGCATGTCCACGCGATGGCACCGGCAGAGGTGACCGCAGACAACACGAAAGTGTCTCCTTGGATAGCTTTGTTCGCATTGGTCGCGTTGAAGAGAGCGGTGATGCGGCCAGTAGTGGTCGTCACACTCACGCTAGCCACATACTTGCCCGATATGCTGGATGCCGTGGCCAAGCCCGCGGACGACTGGATAGTCGGGAAACGGCCCGTGTTGCTGTAGAACTCGCCAAGCGCTGTCTTGGCACCATCGGTCAGTACAGCACCTTCTGAAACTTGGGTGCGGATCAAGTAATCCTGGTAAGCAGGAATGGCAATAGCGGCGAGGATAGCGATGATCGCGACAACGATCATTAATTCGATCAGTGTAAAGCCCTTATGCATACTCTTCATGGTAAGTCCTCTGTAATTGTGTGGTTGACCAGCCGTTTTAGTGATGCCCCCTGAGCCCCAGTTCCGCGCTCCTAAAAAGGACGATGAACCGGTTCCCCTAGCTCATGGTCAAGAACAACCAGGAAGCTCAAAGCTCGGTGAAGCAGGTTTTGTGCCATCTTAGCGGCGGTGCTATTTCCGCATACAGATTGAAAGGGCGATGTGTCCATCGTCACGTAAGCAGACATATTCCCAGATCTATGTTGCTGGCAACATCAAATCTGCAGATGTTTACTTCGGAGCTCGTGTTTACAAAAGCTGGCACTAAGTGACGTGATTTGTCAGTTTCGTGCTCGTTTCAGAGCTATCTGCCACGTTATTTTCGGCAGGTTGTCGGCAAGTACTTGTTATCGATCGTGCTCGGTGTGCATGTCCATGCGATGCTGCCAGCATATGTGACTGCCGACAATACAAGCACTTGGTTCTGAATATTCACGTTTGCCTTGGCCCCTTTGAATGTCACGGTAATCTGCCCTTTTGGTGCCAGCGTCAGATCCGAAACATAGTTCCCATTGATCGATCCACTTGTGGCAAGGCCTGCGGATTGATTGTTGTTGGGGAACCGACCGGTGTTGGATACAAAATCCCATTCTGCCGCCTTGGCGCCGGTTGCCAGCACGGCGCCCTCGCTGACTTGGGCACGAATCAGATAGTCCTGATAAGCGGGGATGGCGATGGCCGCGAGAATAGCGATGATGGCCACTACGATCATCAACTCGATCAGGGTAAATCCCGCTTGGTTTCGTCGATGAGACATGATGGCATTTCCCCTTTTGACAAAAAGCTACGCACGTTTTGTACCAACACTATTTGCAAGCGGTTTGCCAGGGCAAAAAATGGGGAGGTGTTTACCATATTGCGATGTGTATCACTCATTGATTGGCTTCGTCCGGTGCTCATTTCTAATACGAATCAGCGAATAAGAGCCGCGGCAAGTTGCAGACATGGCAAGCATAATCTCCATGCCACGCAACGGAGAAGCGTAGCGGGGTTCTGCCTGAAGGGTGCTGTAGACAGCTGTTATAAAAATCATCATCAACGCCGTCGCGGCCATCTCCGGCCGGGTTCGCTGATCGGGTAGGAAGGCAAGCAGACACGCCGAAAGCATTAAGTAAAACAACACTGGATTGAGCGAATGACAGATGGCGGCAACTATCCGGTAGAACATATTCGTTTCAAAGGGCGAGTTTCTTGTTGGATAGACGTAAATATCGCCTTGGCCAATTTGGATATCCCAGCTCCACAGCAACGAAGGCTTGCTCAAATACCAGCGAATATAAGTGCTTGGGTCACTTTTGAGCCTCTTCCAGATCGTACGCAGCCCGTTGGCAGGATTTGCTCTTATGGAAATCGCTTCGGCATCAACCTCAGCCATAACGACTTTGGCGTTGGGATCGCCTTGCATCGCTGCTTGATAAACACTCTGGAAAATTGGCCACGATCCCTGTACAAAGTTGGTCAGTGCGCGTCCTGATGAACTGGCATCGCTAGGCGGCAATGTGGTATTTCGAATAGCCCAAGGAATCGTCAACGCCAACACTGCCGCCACGAGGCAGGCGACGGACGAAACACATAACTGCCGACGAATGAGCAGATAGAGCGCTAGCAATGGCGCAACGGGCAGCATGACAGCATTGGTCAGCGCCGCCAGTGCAAGTAAAGCGCCGCTAGCAGCAGCCCAGCTTCGATTGCTGCGATCAATAGTCAGTCTGAGACAGAAAAGTCCGGCAGCGCAGAGAAAGCCTACCAATGTCTCAGTTAACAGGATGCTGCTGATGACTACGCTGTGAGGCCATATGGCCATCAGCATGCCTGCGGCCGCCAGCCAGGGCAAAGGCATCCAGCGGGAGCCGACACTCAACATTATTACGACGGTTAGTGCGCCAAGAAGAGCCTGTGACAGGAGCATAGCTGCATACCAGCTGTCCCATTCCGGACAAACTTTCATCCACGCGGCCATGAAAAGCGGATAGCCCGGGTCGCGATAGCTGTCGCTAATGAGCGGCCGTGTTTCCTCGGGTGATATGGAAAATACTCGATGAACTACCAGATTGCGTGCATAGCGGTAATAGTCGACAGCATCTCCGCGCGTATTGGCTAGGTTGACCGGCTGTAAAACCTGAGCATGAGTGACGTAGTAAAAACGAAATGCAAAAGCGAAAAGACCTATAGCAAAAAACAGAACCCATCTTTGCCGGTGCTGGTGGCCTTCAAGTGTCGCCATGAGTGTTTCCTGCTGCCTGAGTTGCGGTGGTATTAAATTGGCCCGAGCAAGAGCTCTGGCTTGCGGCTTCCATAATTAAGAGATGCCAAGAGAGGGTTGGCGCTATTTGCCATGGCTGCAGCCTGAAACGTTTTTCGTTCTCAGGTCGTATGGTTTCGTAACTGCCATACTTTTTGAGTTAACCAGCTGAGTGCAAATAGACCAAGCATGATCTCTCCTCCGCGGTAGGGAATCGAATAGCGCGGTTCGGCTTGCAGCAGGGAGTGGATGATGGTGATGAACAGCAGCAATAGTGAAGCGACTTGGAGATTTCCGACAAAGATTCGTCGCGACAGCGCCAGCGCGCATCCTGCCAGCGCTAGCAGCATCAACAGCCGGTTGCAGGCGTGGCATAGGGCCGCGGTCGCCTTCCAGATTGGGTTGACATCAAAAGGTGAGTGGTAAGTGGCGTGAAAGTAGATGTCGCCCGCACCCGTACGGATACTCCAGTCCCATAGCAGCATGGGTTTTTGCAGATACCAGAACAGGTAGCTCCCCGGGTGTTGCGCCATTCTTCGGTAGATTGTAGATAGACCAGCCAAGTGGTTGTCTTCGATCGTATAGATCTCAACGTTGACCTGATTTATCACCGCTGTCGCGCGCGGATCGCCCAGGATCTGCGACGCTCTGACTGCGCTGTGATAAATGGGCCATGACCCTTGCACGAGGTTCATAAGCGCCCTGTCTGAAGATGATTGCCTGTCGCTTTGCAGGGAGGCTTTGTGGATACTCCAAGGACTCAGAATAACTAGCATGCTGACTATCAGGACGACGGCAGTACCTATGCGCATCTGATGTCTGAAAAGCGCGTACAGCGTTATCAGCACAGGAAATGGAAGAAGTACTGAATTGGTCAGCGCAGCCATTGAAAAGCACAGCGCGCTGGCCACTGCCCAAATCGGACAGCCTCTCCGTATTGCGATGCCAAAGACAAGCAGCGCCAGAGGAACAAGAAAGCCGTACAACGTCTCAGACATGATATTGCTGCTCATAGCAACGCTGTGCGGCCAGATTGCCATGATCACGCCAGCGGCTAGAAGCCATCTCAGCGACAGGAAGCGACGTCCAAGCTGCAGCCACAACAACACCGTTAACGCACCAAGCAAAGCCTGTGAAAACAGCACCGCTGTATACCAGCTATCCCATTGCGGGAAAACTTTCATCCACGCAGCCAGAAACATCGGATAACCTGGGTCACGGAAGGTGTCAGCAACAGGTTGGAGCGCGCCCAAGGGATCTCGGGAAAAAGTTCCGTACTGCACCAAGTTACGCGCATAGTTGTAGTACTCGACCGCGTCCCCGTGTGCTTTCGGCAGGTTGGCAGGCTGAAAAACAACGGCGTGAGTTACGTAATAGATGCGAAAGCCCAGTGCGAAAGCGCCAATTAGAAGCAGGGTCAGCCACCAGCGCCAGCTCTGATTCGATAATGAGGTACTTGCTAGCTGCGCTGTTTCAGCGTTTCTGGCCGAGATGCCTCCTATTGATATGGATGAGAAAAAGGAATGATTTGACTCAGAGTCAGTCATGGCGCTTGTAATCTGGCTTGAATAATAGATGAGAGTAACCGTTCAAATGACGAGCGGTCGGGCTGGGTGTGGCTCCATGAGCGTCAAAGCCATGTCACGCGGTTCTGGCGCGGCGTTGCCTCGTGTTCTAGGAAGCTGAAGAGCTGGTATCGCATATTGCGCTACCAGTTGGAATTTCAAAGCTCCCTGAGTCACCAAGTCAGCCAGCATCTTTTGGCCACACTCAGGATTGCATGCAGATATACCTTTTCCTGATCTCGCTGATCAGAATTCGCGGAGAAGAAAATAGTAGATAGACTCCGAAGGCAATTAGCTCGGGAAAATTGTAACTTTCAGGAAATTTTCGGAGAAATCTCGGCAAGCGCTGCATGTCGGATTCTTTAATCGGCAATTTGCAATGCCAAGGCATTATTTTTTGACCGCGCAAAAAGATCGTGCCGTCATAACCAATAAAAAGATAGGTAATGGCGCTGAGATCGATCCTGAGTTTCGCGACGCTGTTGTCATCTATTTCGAACAGGGGGAAATATTTCGACAACACAAAAAAGGCGTTGACCCCAGCAACGCAGACCAGCTCATAGCCCTTTGTCTTGCCCAGCTCAACCAGTGCTGACAGACTTGAGCCCTGGGTGACTGCGGCATCGGCGGCCTGCACGAACACTATTTCATTCGGTATGGTCTGGTTGAATTCGATACACACTACTTTGGGTGTGTATCGTGTTGTGGCTTTCCATACATGGTAATCATTTCCGTCGATATCGATGGACAAAAAATCGAACTCTGCGGGAATCGCTGTGTCTGCGAGGATATGGTCAAGATTGTCTTTTGCGTCAAAGCCGACAAAGCGATTTAGCGCAGTCACGTTTTTAACGTGTGCATAGTTGGATTCGAGTGTCTTGAAGCGAACCTTGCTGCCTTCGATGAGAACGGCCGAATAGTCGGCATTCTCGATCAGGTTTCGGGTATTGCTGAGTGATTCGCCGTCTAGTGCACCGAATTCCACGCACCAGCGGTCAGTATCCGGAAGGGTCTCCAATATTTTATCGATGATCCCGTCTTCGCCGGACTGAGAGTAAATGCTGGCTTGATGATCTAGTAGCCAGTTAGCGGACTTGGTCATGGGTTCTCTTTACCAGTTTGCTGGCACCAGCTGTTATGAAATAGGGCGGCGGAAACCACAAAAAGTACAGCGCCGCTGCGATCACGGTAGCAAGAACAAAGCTGATCTTCAGATGGATAGTGGCAGCTTTCCAGTGACTCATCATTCGACGTCGGGGGAATTAAGATTGCTGATTAAAAACGTACCGTCTTGAGTTTTACACATAGAAATAGGCTCAGGCGCTTGGTTCAATGGGTTCTGCTTCAACTGCAGTCGTCAGATAGAAAATTTCGGCGAGCGTGAACGCCGCCACCATGTCGTTGCTGCGGAGATGCTGGTGACAGACAGCAGCATTTCGAAAGAGCGGAAAGGAATGGAGTAGCGCGGCTCCGCCTGCAACGCTGTGTAGACCAGTGTCACGAATACCAACAAACCTATCACCATAGCGAGCGCTGCACGATTGGCTTGCAGGTCAAGCTTTGTCTCGCATCGCCGGTTTGACCATGCGCAGAAAGGGCTAGCCAATGCCAGCAGCATCAGTAACACATTGAGTGCCTTGCAAATGGCGGCCGAGGCAAGCCAGATTGGGTTGATCTGGAAAGGCGCATTTTTGACAGGAAAGACATAGATATCGCCTTGCCCGATCTCAATGCTCCAATCCCACAATGAGTAAGGCTTTTCGAACAAATACCAAGCGACATAACGGAAAGGATGCGTACCGAAGCGCCGGATGATTGCCTCGGCACCATATGCAGGAGAGCTTTGCAAACTGCCAATTTCATTGTTAACTGCTTGCAGCGAGGCGTGTGCCTTGGCTTGCGTGTTGGCATCGCCAAATATTGAAGCGCGCCAGGCCGAGTGAAAATTCGGCCATGAACCTTGCACGAAGTTTTGTAATACGCGGTCCTTCGATGAGCTACCTGCAACTGGGGCCGAAATCTGTATGTCGTAGACGGCCCAGATGCCCGGCAATAAAAGGGAACCTAAGGCGAGTGCCATGCAGATCTTATGGGGAACGAGTTTGCACAGCGTCAGAAAACCCGCCAGTAATATCCCGAAAGGCAGCAATATTGCATTTGTCAGTGCGGCAGCGCCCAAGACCATGCCCGCTGTGGCTGCCCAAAACAGATTTTGCCGACGGAACGCGTTGGCCGACAACAGCAGGCTGAGAGCGCAAAGAAAGCCAAACAGGGTTTCCGATAGCAGGTCGCTGTTAATCGTGATGCTATGCGGCCAAATGGCCATCAGCAAGGCAGCCCCCATTGCCCATCGCGGTGAAAGCCAATATCTGCTCAGTCGAGTGGCCAACAGAATCGTCAATGCGCCGAGAAGCGCCTGACATCGCAGGACAGCGATATACCATGAGTCACCGGCGTACCATGAATTCCCCGTGCTCCCTACCAGTTTCATCCAGACAGCAAGAAAAAGTGGGTAACCTGGATCCCTATAGTTGTCAGGAGTGATAGCCGCTGCGCCGGGCACATTTTTGGCGAAGACCCAATGATGTGCCAGGTTCCACGCATACTCGTAATACTGCATTGCATCGCCACGCAGTGGTGCGACTACCACAGTCGTGTTCACGTAGTGCCAGCGTAAAGCAAGGGCAAACAAGGTGAGGGTAGAAAGTGCTAGGGGGTAGAGCCAGCGATTTTGGGCGGTTGAATCATTAGCAAGCATGCGGTCGTTGTCTGTCACCGGTGCATCAAAGTATGCATGATCATTGCAACTAACGAAATGACGGTTCTTGCGTCTAAACCATCTCAAGCTTACCGTCACGGTTTGGTTAGACCCAAGGAAACCTTCCATGAAACCTCTTATTGCAGCGCTGGTGCTTGTGCTGCTCGTCGCACCGGCGTTGGCTGACAGCGCTGTGAATACCAGTTTGGTCAAGGCTGTGGAGCCGCATCCCTTCAACATCCGCGATCTGGTGATGATGGATCGGGTGAGTGATCCGCAGCTCTCGCCCGATGGGCGTTACGCGGCGTTCGGGGTGCGTAGTACGGATTATGTGGCGAACAAGGGCGTGAATGCGGTTTACGTGCTAGATCTTGCAGGTCATTCGGCGGGTAGTGGCAAGCCTGTAAAGGTGGTCGACAAAGCGAGCTCGGCGCGCTGGTCGGCGGACGGGCACAGTCTTTATTACGTCGCGGCTGCGAGCGGCGTGGCTCAGCTTTGGCGGGTGGATCTTGGAGGCAAAGGTGGCTTTAATCTGTCGACCCACGCCAGCCCGGTGCAGGTCAGTCATGCGCCGCTGGATCTCGGCAGCTACAAGCTGTCGCCGGATGGCAAGCGTGTGTTGCTGTCGTACGAGGTGTTTACCGATTGCACCACATTGGCGTGCACGAAAGAGCGCGTGGATGCGCGCGACAAGGATAAGGCTAGCGGTACGCTTTACACCAAGCTATTCGTGAGGCATTGGGATACGTGGGCCAACGGTCGGCGTAATCAGCTGTTTGTTGCCAGCTTTGACGGCAGTGGACAACTGCCTGCGGAGCCGACCTTGCTGAGTCGCGGCATCGATGGCGACATTCCGAGCAAGCCATTTGGCGATGAGAGCGAATTTGTGTTTGCGCCGGATGGCCAGAGCGTTTATTTCGATGTGCGCATTGCGGATAACAGCGAGCCGTGGTCGACCAATTTCGATGTGTATCGCGTGCCGGTGGATGGTTCGTCTGCGCCGAAAAATCTCACCGCCGACAACAAGGCCTGGGATGCGTATCCGGTGCCTTCGCCGGATGGCAAGACGCTTTACTACCTGGCGATGAAGACGCCAGGTTTCGAAGCTGATCGCTTTGCAATCATGGCGCTGGATCTGGCGACGGGAGCGAAGCATGAGGTTGATCTCCGCTGGGAGCGCTCGCCGGGAAGCATGGCGATTTCCGCTGACGGCAAAACGCTCTATGCCACGGCCGACGATGAAGGCCAGCATCCACTGTTCGCGATCAGCACGTCCAATGGCGAAGTCACGCGACTGTCGGGTGATGGTGCGGTGGAAGGTTATTCGCTGGTCGGCGACAAACTGTTGCTGGCTCGCGATGATCTGAAACACCCGGCCGACTTGTATCTTGCATCGGCGACCGGCTCGCATACAAAGCAGGTCACGCATTTCAACGCAGACGATCTGAAAAACGCCAAGGTCGGTGATTTCGAGTTCTTCAAGTTTGCGGGCTGGAACAACGAGACGGTGCAGGGCTACGTAGTAAAGCCGGTCGATTATCAGCCGGGCAAGACCTATCCCGTGGCTTTCATCATCCATGGCGGCCCGCAAGGTGCGATGAGCAACGAGTGGAGCTATCGCTGGAACCCGCAGACCTACGCCGGGCAGGGCTTTGCGGTGGTGACGATCAATTTTCACGGTTCCACCGGCTATGGTCAGGCGTTCACGGATGCGATCTCGGGCGACTGGGGCGGCAAGCCACTGGATGATTTGAAGCTCGGCTGGAAAGCCGCGCTGGACAAGTACAGCTTCCTTGATGGCAATCGCGCCTGTGCGCTCGGTGCGAGTTACGGCGGCTACATGACTTACTGGATTGCCGGCGTCTGGAACCAGCCATGGAAATGTCTGGTCGACCATGACGGTGTGTTTGATGCGCGCGCGATGTACTACGACACCGAGGAGCTATGGTTCGAGGAGAAGGAGAACGGCGGCACGCCGTTCGATCACCCGCAGAATTACGAGAAGTTCAATCCGGTCAACCACGTCAAGGACTGGCGTGTGCCGATGATGGTGATCCATAGCGGTGATGATTTCCGCATTCCGATTACGCAGGGGCTGGGCGCATTCACTGCTCTGCAGCGTCGCGGTATCCCAAGTCAGTTACTGACTTTCCCTGATGAGAACCATTGGGTCTTGAAGCCGCACAACAGCGTGCAATGGCATGACGCCGTGAACGCGTGGCTGAAGCAATGGATGGCCAAAGACGCACCCAAGGCACCATCGAACTAATTGAATCGAGTAATGAAAAAGGCGGCCGAAAGGCCGCCTTTTTCATTACTGGCATCTAACGCCGGGGCGCAACGTTACAGCCACTTCGCCCGTTTGAGCGCAACAAAAAGTCCGCCGACTACGATCACCACGACACCAATGACGATGGGGTATGCCCATGGCTGGGCGAGTTCCGGCATGTGGGTGAAGTTCATGCCGTACCAGCTGGTGAGCAGGGTGGGGGCGCCGAGCATGGCGGCCCAGCCGGCGAGTTTTTTCATCACTTCGTTCTGGCCGAAGGTGACGAGTGAGAGGTTGACGTTGATGGCGGCGGTGAGCATTTCGCGCATGGCGCTGATGGCTTCGTTGACGCGGAAGACGTGATCGTAGACGTCGCGGAAATACGCGCGCAGCTCTTTCGGTATCAGGTTCGGATGTAGCCGGGCTAGCTGGCTGATGATGTCCTGCATCGGCGCGACGGCAAGGCGTAGCGTCATCAGATCGCGCTGCATGTTGTACAGCCGGCGCACGGTGCTGCGCTTGAAGGTTTCGGCGAAGATGTCTTTTTCCAGCTGCTGCAACTCTTCGCGCGAGGCCCGCACGATGGGCAGCAGGTTGTCGACGATGAAATCGAGAATGCTGTAGAGCGCATAGCTTGGGCCCAGCGCCATCAGCTCGGGCGTGTGCTCGCATGCGCGCCTGGCGGGTGCATAGGAGAGCGAGGCACCATGACGCACGCTGACCAGATAGCGTGGACCGATAAAAATATGGGTTTCGCCGAACGCGAGGTCGCCATCAATCTGTTGCGCCGTCTGCACGACCAGAAACAGTGAGTCGCCGTAGGTTTCAATCTTGGTGCGCTGATGCGCGGTGTGCGCATCTTCGATGGCCAGGTCGTGCAGGCCGAATTCTTCCTGCAGCTTCAGCAACAGCACTTCGTCCGGCTCGTGCAGGCCGACCCATACGAAGGTGTCGGGTTGCGCCAGCACGTCGCTGATCTCTTCGAGGGTGATGTCACCGATACGACTGCCATCTTTTTTATAGGCGATGCAGTTGACCACCATATTTTTGTCGGCGACGGCAGGTACGGGCGGTGCAGTTGTCAGGTTCATGTCACGCATGATGCCCGGCGCCTCAAGACAGGGCAATTGCAGTGGCTGTTATGACCGAAGGTGGATTTCCTGCCGAAGGCTCCAGGCCAGTACCAGCCAGCATGGCAACGCGAATAGCAGCCAGGGCTGATTCTGCTGCACGATGCCGGGTAGCAGGTGTAATGAAAGGGCGATCAGCATGGCCAGCAGTTGCAGCAGCAACAGCACGTCGATAAAGCGGGAAGGTACAACGCCACGGCGAGCGCGCCAGATCGACGGCAGCAAGACAAACGCCAGCGGGTTGAACAGAAACAGATTGGCGTTGGCCCAGGCCGAGTGATGGGTGGTGAGTGTCCACAGCACCAGCAAGAGCACGCCGACGATGCCGGCGGCGACGAGATAGATCGAGCTGAGCAGCGCGTAACCTGTTGGCCACCAGCGCCTTGCCAGCAAGATCAATACGGCGAGCAGCAAGCCCGATAGCGCCAGTGGCAGTCGCAGATCGGGCGGGTTGACTGGTGGCACGTCGAGTCGATTCGGCGAAACGAGTTGCTCACTCTGCACCAGCGGTTGAGAACCACCATGGCCATCGTCGATGCGGATGTTGCGCAGTTGCTGTTGCAGCACCATCGGCAGAAAACTTTCCTGCCACGCATTGAGCGGCTGGTCGGCATACGGGCCGAGGCCGAGATCGAGCACCAGCATCAGCCAAGGCTGCGCGCTCATCAGCCGAGCCGTCTGCTGGCGATAAGTCATGCCGCCAGGCTGAGCGGTCAACTGTATTTTCAATGCGCCGCCAATAACTTTGTCCAGCGCATCGCGGACGCGGGTGGTGCAGTTATCAGCGTAGTAGTCGTACGGATAACCGGCGTTTTCCGGGCGCAGGTTCCACAGCAGAAAATCTCGCAGCGCAGCGGCTTGCGTTGCCGAAAGTGCCAGGCGCTGACGTGTAACCGAGCGGCCGTCCTGCGCGTAGCTGGCCTGCTCGGCCGCGCTGTATTCGGCGTCCATCAGGTAATGCATGTGGCCGCGGGCGAAATTGATGAAGAAGTTCGATTCGTTGAAATCGAACACGCCGTAATTGAAATCGACTGACTCGCCTGAAACGGTGTCGCGTACTTCGATCGCGTCGTGGCCGAAGCGTTCCCAGTAGGTTTCACCGGGACCGTAGCTGATCAACGAGACCTGCAGGTTTTCGCCGGGTGCATTCGCTACGCTGGCGTCGGCGGCAGACATGCCAGCCAGCAGCAGGAACGTAACGAGCAGCAGGCGATGAATGGAATGCATGTGGTGATGGCCGGGCGGAATGGATCGGGTTGTGTCGATCAGAAGGGCAGAACGCGTTTATACGTTTTTATCGATGTTGCCGAGGAGTTTGATGGATTAAAGCCATCTAATGCTTGCTGAAAGTATGGCTGTTGCCCTTCGACTCCGCTTTGCTACGCTCAGGGCGAACGGTGGGGGTGAGCGCTTGCGAGTTCAGACGCTGCTGCTGCTTTCAACATTAGCCTGGCAAAGCGAAGTGCTTCGGCCGATGGCGCCTGCAACGCTTCCCTTAGCTTCAATCCTTGCCTTGTTTCACCACGCGGAATGCTTGTACGCGCCGGTCATCCGCTTCGGTGACGTGAAACAGGTACGTGTCGATCACCACCTCTTCGCCGACCTCCGGCAGGTGACCGAATTCGGACGTGACCATGCCACCGACCGTGTCGTATTCCTCATCGGAAAAATCCGCACCGGTGTTTTCGTTGAAATCAGCGATCGGCGTCAGCGCGCTGACAATCCAGTCGCCGCCGGGCTGTTCGTGCATCAGCTCAGGCTCTTCATCGTCGTGCTCGTCGTCGATTTCGCCGACGATTTGCTCAAGCACATCTTCGATCGTAATGAGGCCGGCCACGCCGCCGTACTCGTCCATCACCACGGCCATGTGGTTGCGCGTGAGGCGGAATTCGGCCAGCAGCACGTTGAGTCGCATCGATTCGGGAATCAGTACGGCCGGCCGGAGGATCGCGAGGATGTCGAATTGACTGGTGTCGCCAAAGAATTTCAGTAGATCCTTGGCCAGCAGGATGCCAAGAATGTCGTCCTTGTCCTCGCCGTGCACGGGGAAACGCGAGTGGCCGGATTCAACGACCACGGCCAGCATTTCGGACAGCGACGATTCGGCTGCCAGCATGACGATCTGCGCACGCGGCACCATCACGTCGTCAACGCTGAGTTCGGTGACCTTGATCGCACCCTCGACCATGGTCAGGGTGTCGGCGGACAGCAGTCCGTTGGTCTGGGCGGCGCGCA
>Ga0302314_10015374_pt1 | contig 13009 bp, 12 predicted proteins | sample III_Palsa_N2_3_FD_200533 | JGI IMG/M metagenome (GOLD analysis project Ga0302314, IMG submission 200533) | Peat permafrost microbial communities from Stordalen Mire near Abisko, Sweden - III_Palsa_N2_3 | ecosystem: Environmental > Terrestrial > Soil > Palsa > Peat permafrost | place: Sweden...
TCAGAGCATGATCCGGAAAAGTGGAAACCGGTTTTCCGAAAAGATCATGCTCAAATAATAGACCAGCGCGCGTTCATCTCGCATTCACGCAATAAACCCCGGGGAACCCTGCATCGCGCGGAACATCGCCTATCACCTGTCGTTGTTGGCGCGGGCAAGGACAACAGGTGAGGAGAAATTACATGACTAATCGTTTGATGATTTCGGTTGCCGCAGCCGCGCTGATCGCGGGAACCGGTTTTGCTAATGCACAAGGTACGGGCATGAGTCGCGACACGCCATCGGCCGCTCCCGCGCAACAGGGCGCCCCTTCTTCCGATCGTGGCGCTTCCGACCGCGGGACTTCGGCCGGCGGCGAGATGAATCGCGATGCGGCGAAGCCGGAAATGAAGTCGACACAGTCTGAGCAGCAATCACCGGCGGCCGGCAAGAACCAGCGCGCCGACGAGAAGAATATGCCGGGCCAGAACAAGAGCTCCCAGAACGACAATGCTCAGAAGAAGAGCATGAGTTCGGAGAACGACAACAATGCCAAGACTGGCAAGGACATGAAGGCCGAAGGTGGCCAGGACCGCAATGGTATGAAGGCCGAAGGCAGCGAAGACCGTAATGGCAAGATGAACGCCGATTCGAAGGGCGGCGCGGAAGGCAAGACCGTGGGACAGGCCGGCGCCGGCGCGAAACTGTCGGGCGATCAGCGCACCAAGATCACGACCGTGATCCGGGGCCAGCACGTTCAACCCGTCACCAACGTGAACTTCTCGATTTCGGTCGGCACCCGCGTGCCACGCGACGTATCGTTCCACCCGCTCCCGGCGGAAATCGTCACGATCTATCCGGATTGGCGCGGATATGAATTCGTCCTGGTCCGCGACCAGATCCTCGTGATCGATCCGCAGAGCTTCGAGATCGTCGCGGTGCTGGACGCCTGATCAGGGCCGCTGGCGGCTCCGGGCCGCAACGGCAGATTTCTCAGGGCGGGCAGCGATGCCCGCCCCTTGCGGCCTGAAAGACAGCCTCGAGGTCCCCTGCACCCGCTGTCGCTATCCAAAGCCGTCGCCCTTTAATTTTGGTTAACAAGCCTTTTCCGCAGGTTCCACAGGACTTTTTACGAATCGGATGAGTTGGTTGAGGCCTGTGCAGGACGGCCTAAAGGCTTCCCCTTGGCCCGGTTGTTACCTATAACCGCGCCAACTAGAGCATGATCCGGAAAAGCATGCCCTCAGGCTTGACCCGAGGGTGGAACCGGTTTTCCGAAAAGATCATGCTCAAAGTCTAAAGCTAAATTTTGCCGGGATCTGGATGGCCAATACATCTGCCGCGACGATTTACGTCCTCAACGGTCCGAACCTCAATCTGTTGGGGACCCGCGAGCCCGAGACCTACGGCCACGCCACGCTCGCCGATGTCGAGAAGCTGTGCGCCGAAACCTCGGCGCAATTCGGCATGAAAGCCGATTGCCGGCAATCCAATCACGAAGGCGAACTGATCGATTTCATTCACGAGGCCCACGCCAGCAAGGCGGCCGGGATCATCATCAATGCCGGCGCCTATTCGCACACCTCGATCGCGCTGCACGACGCCCTGATCGCGGTGAAAATTCCGGCGGTCGAAGTCCACATCAGCAATATTCACGCCCGCGAAAGTTTCCGCCACCATTCCTTCACCGCCAAGGCCGCGTTCGCAACGCTTTCCGGCTTCGGCATCGACGGTTACCGGCTCGCGATCGCTGGCCTCGCCGGCAAGATCGGCGTCAAGGCAAAAGCCTGAGCCCGCCCGTTAAAACAGAAAGTCCAGGGAACGAGACCATGGCGCGCCAGCCCGACAATGCAAAATCCAAGAGCGACAGTAAAGGCGACGACAGCGCGTTGATTCGCGAACTGGCGATGCTGCTCGACGAAACCAACCTCACCGAGATCGAGATCGAGCGCGCAGGCTTGCGCGTGCGCGTGGCGCGCAACATCAGCATCGCAGCGTCGATGCCGGCGGGCGTTGCAGCCATAGGCGTCGCGCCCGTCGCCGCGGCGCCCGCCACCGTAGGCGATATCGCCAAACACCCCGGCGTCGTGCCCTCCCCGATGGTCGGCACCGCCTATTGGGCTTCCGAACCCGGCGCCAAGCCGTTTATCGAGGTCGGCAGCAAGGTGTCGGTCGGCCAGACCCTTTTGATCATCGAAGCGATGAAGACGATGAACCAGATACCATCGTCGCGCGCCGGCACCGTGACGCAGATTCTGGTCGAAGACGGCCAGCCGGTCGAATTCGGCGAGCCGCTGGTGATTATTGAGTAAGGGGCGAATAGCGAATGGCGAGTGGCGAATGATTTGCTCGCTTCCACTCGCCATTCGCCATTCGCCACTCGCTACTTAGGACCCCATGTTCGACAAAATTCTCATAGCCAATCGCGGCGAAATCGCACTTCGCGTGCTGCGTGCGTGCAAGGAACTCGGGGTCGCGACCGTCGCGGTGCATTCGACCGCCGATGCCGACGCGATGCATGTGCGGCTCGCCGACGAGAGTGTGTGCATCGGCCCGCCGCCGTCCAAGGACAGCTATCTCAACATTCCAGCGCTGCTGGCCGCCTGCGAGATCACCGGCGCGGACGCGGTCCATCCGGGTTACGGCTTTCTGTCGGAAAACGCCCGGTTTGCCGAGATCCTGGCCGAACATAATTTGCAGTTCATCGGGCCCAAGGCCGAGCACATCCGCCTGATGGGCGACAAGATCGAGGCCAAGAAGACCGCGAAGCGGCTCGGCATTCCTGTTGTTCCCGGCTCCGACGGCGGCGTCGGTCCCGATGACGATGCGATGGGAATCGCCAAGGCCATCGGTTTTCCGGTGCTGGTGAAGGCCGCTTCGGGCGGCGGCGGACGCGGCATGAAGGTAGCGCAGACGCCCGACGATCTGCTGCTGGCGCTTTCGACCGCCTCCAACGAAGCCAAATCGGCGTTCGGCGATGCCTCGGTCTATCTGGAGAAATATCTGCAGAAGCCGCGCCACATTGAAATCCAGGTGCTCGGCGATGGCCGTGGCGGCGCCATCCATCTCGGCGAGCGCGATTGCTCGTTGCAGCGGCGCCATCAGAAGGTCTGGGAAGAAGGCCCCTCGCCGGTTTTGACCGCGGCGGCCCGCGCCAAGATTGGCGCGACCTGCGCCAAGGCGATGCAGGACATGAAATATCTCGGTGTCGGCACCATCGAGTTTCTGTTCGAAGACGGCGAATTCTATTTCATCGAAATGAATACCCGGATTCAGGTCGAACATCCCGTCACCGAGATGATTACCGACATCGATCTCGTGCTGGAGCAAATCCGCATCGCCGCCGGCGGCGAACTTCCGGCGACCCAGGATGAAGTCGCGATCATCGGCCACGCCATCGAGTGCCGGGTCAATGCAGAAAATCCGCAGACGTTTCGTCCCTCGCCCGGAAGAATTACCCAATACCATCCGCCCGGCGGGCTCGGCGTGCGGATCGATTCCGCCGTCTATCAGGGCTATGTGATCCCGCCTTATTACGACTCGCTGGTCGGCAAACTGATCGTGCACGGCAAGACCCGCGCCGAATGCCTGATGCGGCTGCGGCGGGCGCTGGACGAGATGGTGGTAGAAGGCATCGAGACCACGCTGCCGCTGTTCCGGGCGCTGGTGCGCGAGCCCGGCATCATCGACGGCGACTATCACATCCATTGGCTCGAGCAATATCTGGCCGGCGAATCGGCCAATTGATTTGAGACCTTGGCGCCGCCGGGGGGCGCCCCGTTTCCCCGGGGAGCCTTTTGCGGAACCTTTTGCCCAAATCGACGTTCTCCGACCTGCCGGGACCATCCCGTGGGGGGAAAGCTGATTTCGCTGCGCGAGACACTTCTAACCATTGCTGCCACGCGACGGCGTGCGATGGGTCAAATCCTGCTGCTTTCAGCGGGATTTTTGGTGCTGGTCGCGATCAGCGCGCTGTCCGTGGTGCTGGTAACCCAGTCCCGCAAGGATAATGGCTGGGTGGTTCACACCGTCGAGGTGGAAAACCAGTTGAACGCGCTGCTGCTGGAAATCCGCCGCACCGAGAGCGCCACCCGCGGCTACCTTCTGACTTCCGAGCCGCGATTTCTGGCCGAGTATCAATCGGTATCGCGCAGCGTTGTGCCCGATCTCGACAAGCTCGCCAGCCTGACCCTCGACAACCCGCCTCAGGTCGAGAACATCAGGCAGTTGCGGGAGCCGGTCGAATCCCGGCTCGACGAGTTTGCCAAGGCCATCGAATTCGCGACGCGCCACGACATTCCCGGCGGCGTCGCGGTGCTGCATGAGGCCGGCGCCGAGGATTCGGTGCGGCGTATCGACGACGTTGCCGGCGCCGTCAGGGCGGAAGAGGACCTGCTGTTTGCCCGGCGCACCCAAACCGCCGATCGCACCCAGCAATTGGCGTCGATCGTCACCGTGGTGGGCTCCGGCCTCGTGATTACGCTGGCCGCCATTTCGATCTTCCTGGTGCGGCGCTCGTCCCGTGCCCGCGACGACGCCGAAGCCCAATTGCGCGACAACAACCTCAATCTGGAAGCCACGGTCGACGAACGCACCGCCGATCTGCGCGAGGCCAACAACGAGATTCAGCGCTTTGCGTATATCGTCAGCCATGATCTGCGCTCGCCGCTGGTGAATATCATGGGCTTCACCAGCGAACTCGAGGAGTTGCGCGGCGACATCTTCCGGCGGATCGCGGCGCTGGCCCGCACGAGCGATTCCGCGCCGCTGGTCCCGGCCGGCGGCGGAGATGTCGAACTGCCGCTCGATGGAAAAGACAAGCAGCTCTCGCAGGATTTTACCGAGGCGCTCGGCTTCATCAAATCGTCGATCGGCAAGATGGATCGCCTGATCACGGCGATCCTCAATTTGACCCGCGAGGGACGCCGCGAATTCCAGCCGGTGAAAATCGACACCCGCGAATTGATCGAAGGCATCGTGGCCACGATGGCGCATCAGGCCGCCGAAGCCGAGGCGCAAATCAGGATCGAACCGCTGCCGGACCTCGTCAGCGACCGGCTCGCGATGGAGCAAATATTTGGAAATCTGATCGACAATGCGCTGAAATACCTCAAGCCGGGCGTGCCCGGCGACATCGCGATCCGCGCCCGTACCAAGCTCGGCTTTGCGATTTTCGAGGTCGCCGACAACGGCCGCGGCATCGATCCCAAGGATCACCAGCGGATTTTCGACCTGTTCCGCCGCGCCGGCACCCAGGACAAACCGGGGCAAGGTATCGGGCTCGCCCATGTTCGCGCCCTGGTGCGGCGGCTCGGTGGAACCATGTCGGTGGCCTCGGAACTTAACACCGGGAGCACTTTTACGATAACGTTGCCGATCGCGTGGGCGGCCAGTAACCGAAACCGGGACACGATGCGCAAGGGAGATACATGACCAAGCCAGTCACCATCATCATGATCGAGGACGACGAGGGCCACGCCCGCCTGATCGAGCGCAACATCCGCCGCTCCGGCGTCAACAACGAGATCCTGCCGTTCACCAACGGTACGGCCGCGGTGAACCATCTGTTCGGCAGCGACGGTACCGGGGTCAACCACAAGGATCAGGCGTTGCTGATCCTGCTCGACCTCAATCTGCCTGACATGACCGGCATCGACATCCTGCGCCGGGTCAAGGAAAACAAATACCTGAAATGCGCGCCCGTCGTTGTGCTAACGACAACGGATGACGCCCAGGAGATCAAGCGTTGCTATGAACTGGGCTGCAACGTGTACATCACCAAGCCAGTGAACTACGAAAGCTTTGCCAACGCCATCCGCCAGCTCGGACTGTTCTTCTCCGTTATCCAGGTTCCGCAAGCCGCCCCATGACCATTGCTACTGCCCCGTGCACATTGCTGTATGTCGATGACGATCCAGCGCTGGCGCGATTGGTCGAACGCGGCCTGACCCGGCGTGGCTTTTGCGTGGTCCATGCCGCCGACGGCCAGCAGGGGCTCGACCGGCTGCGGCAAGGCGGCATCGATGTCATCGCGCTCGATCAACATATGCCCGGTCTCGACGGTCTCGAAACCCTCGATCGGATATTGGCGATCCCGGATGCGCCGCCGGTGGTGTTCGTCACCGCATCGCAGGATTCCACCATCGCGGTCACCGCCCTGAAGGCGGGCGCCGCCGATTATCTGGTCAAGGACGTCCAGGGCGATTTCATTCCGCTGCTTCAGGTCGCCGTCAACGGCGCGTTGCGCCAGGCGCAGATTCGGAAGGCCCGCGACGACGCCGAAGCCGAAGTCCACGCCTCGCGCGACCGCTATGCCGCGCTCGCCGCCGAGCGTGAGGTGCTGTTGCGCGAAGTCAATCATCGGGTCGGCAACAGCCTGCAGATCATTGCCTCGCTGCTGCATTTGCAGGCGAGCTCTTCCGCGCAGGACGACGTCAAGGCCGCGCTGACCAATGCGATGGGACGCGTCGCCGCGGTGGCCCAGGTTCACCGCCGCCTCTACACCTCGCATGACCTCAAGAACGTGATGCTGAACCAGTATCTCGAAGCGCTGCTCGAGGATCTCCGGCGTTCGGCCGAAGGCAACCGGATGTCGCGGCTGACCCTGAAGGCCGAGCCGATCGAGATCGATCCGGATCGCGCGGTGGCGATCGGCATCATCGTCAATGAGCTGGTGATGAACGCGGTCAAATACGCCTACCCCGACGGCGCCGGCCCTATTCACGTCGTGCTCACGGCGCAAGACGACGAGGTCCTGCTGTCGATTGCCGATGACGGCGTCGGCCTCAACGTCAAGGCGGATCCGCGCTCCACCGGCATGGGACAGCGTATCGTCACCGCGATGGCGACCAAGCTCGACGCCAACGTCGAGCGCGATCCCGACCACCCCGGCACCCGCATCCTGCTGCGGTTCCGCCGGGTCAATGTATCAGCGGAAAAGCCGGCAGCCACCGTCTCGGGCTGAGGCGCGACCAACGGTGTCCGGTGCGGATGAACACCAAGCCGCCCAATTGAGCTCATTATTCCCCGTGCCTCGATCACGATATCGCCCGCCCGCATTCACGCCGCGTTCAGGCGCAGAGGCCTAGTTATGACGAAGCCCTTCGGTCGGAGATCGCTATGAGAATTTTACTTGCCGCCATCGCCGCGTCGCTGGCGATTGCGGCAACCGCTTATGCGCAAGCCCCAACCACTCCCGTTACAACGGATCCTGCGACCGCAGCGCCAGCCGCGGCGGTTCCGGTCCGGAGCAGCAAGCGTTTTGCCTGCCGCACCGCGTCGCAAGGATTGCAGGGGCAGGAACGGCACGATCAGATGCAGCTTTGCGTGGCGCAGGCGCGCATCGACTGCCTGAAACAGGCGATCGACCAGAAGATCGTCGGACCGCAGCGCAAGGAGTTCGTCAAAAGCTGCCTGGAATAATCCGGTTGTCGCGGCTTGACCATCGGGCTCGGCGGCGTTTCAGGCAGGGTCGCCACCCGCCAGTCGCACATCTGCCCAGATTTCTGCTAACCTGTGGCGCATGACGTCGCGCGACTCCGCCTCCTCCGAAATCACGCCCGAAGTGCTGCTGCGCGCCTACGCCTGCGGCATCTTCCCGATGGCGGAAAGCGCCGACGACCCGACGCTGTTCTGGGTCGAGCCGGAAATGCGCGGCGTGATCCCGCTCGACAACTTTCACATCTCCTCGCGGCTGGCCCGCACGGTGCGTTCCGACGCCTTCGTCGTCACGGTCGATACCGCGTTCAAGGCCGTGATATCCGGCTGCGCCACGCCGCAGCCGGGGCGCGACGACACCTGGATCAACAAGCGCATTCGCGACCTCTATTACGGGCTGCACGAACGCGGGCACGCCCACAGCGTCGAGGTCTGGCAGAATGACGCATTGGTCGGCGGACTGTACGGCGTCAACCTCGGCCGCGCGTTCTTCGGCGAAAGCATGTTTCATCACGCCCGCGACGCCTCGAAGGTCGCGCTGGTGCATCTGGTGGCGCGGTTGATCGTGGGCGATTTCGAATTGCTCGACACCCAATATGTGACCGAGCATTTGCGCAGCTTCGGCGCGGTCGAAATCCCGCGGCGACGCTATGGAGCACTGCTCGACCGGGCTGTCGCCGGCACCGCGGATTTCGCCAGGCTGCCGCTTGATCGCCCGATCAGCGGCGCCGAAGCGCTCGGGATCATCGCCGAGCGCGGTTAGACGGCGATCGCGCGGGACTACCTTCAGATCAGCATTCGCCGGTCGGAATGCCGGCCGCGTTCAATCCCCTCGCCGCTGGCAACGCCGGGATCGACACGCGTTGTCGCTATGTTGCGACGCACTATTCGCGACCCGCGCGGCAGCTCATATAATTCCCCTCAAATTCAGGACTTTTTCCCTTTTATGCTTGTCATGTGTGCCCGGCAGCGTCAGATTTGAATGGAACCGGCGTCATTTGCAAAGAACGCCGGTCGATATCGACGAAAAACCGGGGCGGGAAATATGAACAAGCATTCGATGGTATGCGCGACACTGGTCGGCCTGGCCGGCATCTTCGCGGGGCCAGGCCACGCGCAGCAGGAGACCAAACAGGAGGCCAAGTCGGCGGCGGGTGTCGCGGCGGTTTCGCCGGTGACGCAGGAGCAACTCAACGCGGCCGACAAGAACAGCAAGAATTTCCTGCTGACCAACGGCAATTACGCGCAGACGCGGTTTTACCCCGCCAAGCAGATCGGGCGCGACAATGTGAAGAACCTGCACGTCGCCTGGATCTTTCAGACCGACGTCAAGGAATCACTGGAGACGTCCCCGATCGTCGTCGATGGCGTGATGTATGTGACGACGTCGTTCAGCCATGTCTATGCGCTCGACGCCAAGACCGGCGAGCAGCTCTGGCACTACAATCACAAGATGGGACTGGTCACGACCTATTGCTGCGGTCCCAACAATCGCGGCGTCCAGGTGCTCGGCGATCTCGTCTATCTCGCCACCCTCGATTCCAAGTTGGTTGCCCTGAATGCCAAGACCGGCGACGTGGTCTGGTCGACCGACATCGCCGATCCCGAGCTCGGCTACAGTGAGACGATGGCGCCGACGGTCGTCAAGGACAAGGTGCTGATCGGAACCAATGGCGGCGAATACGGCATCCGCGGCTTCCTAAAGGCCTATGATGCGAAGACCGGCAAGCTGATCTGGACGTTCAACACGACACCGGAAAATTCGGTCGGCGTCTGGGCCACCAAGGACGCGACCGGGCGCGACATGCATCGCGATATCCAGGCCGAGAAGGCCCAGCTCGCCAAGACCGGCGACCCCTTCGCCAAACTCGGCGGCGGCGTCTGGCAGAATCCGTCGGTCGATCTTGCCACCAACCGGATTTATTTCGTCGTCGGCAATCCGTCACCCGATCTCGACGGCTCGACGCGTCCCGGCGACAATCTCTATACCGACTCGCTGGTGTCGCTCGATCTCGATACCGGAAAATATGTCTGTCATTTCCAGTATATTTCCCACGACCTCTGGGACCTCGATGCGGTGAGCCCGACGGTGCTGGTGAACGTCAAGGGTAAGGACGGCAAGACCATTCCCGGCGTGCTGCATGCCGGCAAGACCGGGCACATCTATGTGCACGATCGCAAGGATTGCAGCCTGATCCGTTTCTCCGAGGCCATGGTGCCGCAGGAGAACATGTGGGTGCTTCCGACCAAGGAAGGCGCTCGCATGCTGCCGGGGGCCAATGGCGGCGTCGAATGGTCGCCGATCGCCACCGATCCCGGACAAGGACTTGCCTATGCCATCAACCTGCACCAGCCCATGACCTATCAGGTTGAGAATTCACCGTATCCGAATGGCAAATTGTGGCTCGGCGGCGCCTTCAAGGCGATCCCGGGCGAGAAGCAGTCCGGCAACATCACCGCGGTCGACTACAACACCGGCAAGATCAAATGGCAGGTCAAGACGCCGGAGCCGATGATCGGCGGCATTCTCGCCACCGCCGGCGGTCTCGTGTTCACCGGTGAAGGCAACGGCAAGTTCGCGGCCTATAATTCGTCCAGCGGCAAGGAATTGTGGAGCTTCCACGCCGGCGCCGGCGTCAACGCGCCACCCTCGAGCTATTCGCTCGGCGGCAAGCAATACATCGTGGTCGGCGCGGGCGGTAACACCCAGGTTGATTTCCACCGCGGCAACAACATCATCGCCTTCTCGCTCGACTGAGCGGACGCCGATGATCGCAGTGCGAAGCGGGACCGGTAGCGGTCCCGCTTCTTTTGATGCTCTCGGTTGGAATGGATTGATGAGCGGCAGTTTTAATTCATGGGTTTCCGGCGCTGCGGCGCTCGCACTCGTGTTGATCGGTACGATGCCGTCGAACGCTCAAAGCATCGAAGACAAGACCCAAATATGCGCCGGCTGCCATGGCGCTGACGGCAAGCCGGTCGACAAGACGATTCCCACGATCTGGGGGCAGCAAGCTGGCTACATCTACATTCAACTGCGCGATTTCAAGCGGGGTGACCGCAAGAGCGACATCATGCAGCCGATCGCTTCATCGCTGGAGCGCGACGACATGCAGGCGATCGCGGAATATTTCTCCAAAAAGCCGTGGCCTGATCTCGGCCAGCCGCGCGCCCCCAAGGATGTCGCGGAGCGGGCCTCGAAGGCCAATGCCTCGATCGGCTGCACCGGTTGCCATCTCGATCATTTTCAGGGCGACGGTACGGTGCCGCGTCTGGCCGGCATGGGCCGCGACTATCTGACCAAAACCATCGGCGATTTCCGCAGCCACGCCCGCGCCAACAATCCGGGCATGTCGGATTTGATGAATGCGACGTCGCCTGACGATCTTGCGGCGCTCGAGGAATATCTGTCCGGCTTGTAATTATAGCGTTTTCGAGCGAAGTGGGCACCGGTTCGCGTGAAGAAAACGCGTTAAAACAAAAGACTACAGTCCCCGTTCCGATTCAATCGGAACGGGGACTGTAGCCCTAACGCGGCGTCAGTCTCTCGCGCAGCGACGACAGCACGGTGAGGTCGGCGGCGCGTTTTCCAACCTTGTCCTTCAGCGACGGATCGGCGCCTCGCGCCAGCAGCAGATCGGCGATCGCCGCGTGGCCGCCTTCGGCCGCGATCATCAGCGCGGTGCGTCCGCGGTCGTCGCGATCATCGATATGGGCACCGCTATCCAGAAGATATGAGACAACCTCGATCGCCTGCTCCTCCGGAATTTTCTCATCCGGGCCGGATGCCCACATCAGCAGACTAAGATCGTTGGCATAGCGGGCATTGAGCTCGATGTTGCCGGCCGCCATCAACTGCTTGACGATGTCGAGCCGGCCGCTGGCAGCCGCATAGATCACCGGTGGCTTGCCGGTATCGTCGGCAGCGCGGGCGTCGGCCCCGTGGGCGAGCAATATCTTGACGATGGAATCCCGCCCCGCATAGGCCGCCGCGGCCACCGGGGAAACGCCGCTCCGTCCGGTCAGATGGACATCGGCGCCGCGCTCGATCAGCCGTTGCACCACCGCGGTTTGGCCGCGATCGGCAGCCTGGTAGAGCGCCGTCGCGCCGTTGAGATCACGGGCATCGATCGGCGCGCCACGCGCGAGCAGAAGGTCGAGCATCTCGATATGGCCGGATCGCGCGGCGTGGCTGAGCGGCCGGGCACCGATCCGGTCGCGGGCGTCGACCGAGGCGCCCTGGTCGAGCAGCAGCGTCGCGAGATCAACGCAATTGCCGTCGGCTGCCGAAAACAGCGTCAGTGATATCTCGATCGCCGTGATCTGAGGCTTGCTGATTTCAAATTTGCGGTTGAGCTCCCGGCAGCGCTCCGACTCGGCGGCGTCAGCGGGAGGCATTCCCTGAGCAACGTAGATTGCACCCAACAGCGCCAACACAGTCGATCGAAGGTAAACGGCGCCACGATGCAAGATGATCTCCCCAAACAATGCTCTTTTGTGATGACGAAGATGCCACGCCGGACGGCCGTTGCCAACAAAGCCCCGTTGGTTCATGCCGGATGGCGACAGGCGCTGTTTGCCGCGGCGGGAATGGCCAGGAAGGTGATGGTGGCGGGGGCGAAGTTCGCGACGCCGGCGGCCACTGGCGCGCCTTCGATATCAGGCAGTCCACCGCGCGGATCGAGCGCGAGCGTGGTGCCGTTGAGCCTGATTTCGGCATCGTTCAGATCGGCGGCGTCCAGCGTATAGCGCAGCGAAGCGTTGGCCAGCATGAGCTGACGCGGCGCGGCGCGATCGGTGTTGATGACCAGAAGCGAGACGCTGCCCGGCACAGCTCTCTGGCAATGGGCGTAGACATCAAGGCCTGTGTGAAGCGGCACGCCGGCGTCGAGCACGGTGGTTCCCATCAGGCGTCGCCACAGCAGCGCGCCCCAATAGTTCGGCCTTGGTTGCAGCGTGTTTTCATCGAGCAAGCCATAATCGCTCGCCGCCAGCGTGTTGTGCATGACGATCTGCACGCCTGCTCGCGCCAGCCGTCCAAGCTGTTCGAGATAGCGGAATGTATCCAGAAGGCTCACCGCCCACGGATTGCCGCCGCAGGCGGCATCCGCGGTCTCCGTCAGCCAGATCGGCTTGCCGGGCGCGAAGCGGTCGCGCAGCGCTTTGTTCGAAGCCAGCGCATGATCGGTGCCCGAGAGCCAGTCTTGCGAAAGGGCGGCTTCCGGCTTGGCGTTGCCGTGGCATCGCGCCGACAGCGCGCCGTAGTAATGATACGAAAACCCACCCAAGCCGGGACCGGACGCTGCCAGCAGCCGCGATGCGGTCGCGGAATCGCCGATGGTACCGGGACCGAGGATCAGGGTGTTCGGCGTCGTGCGTTTGAGCAGCGAACGGAAGCGCCTAAAATCCCGTCCGTAAGCGTCGGCATCGTAGCCCGCGGGTGCGCCGCCCATCGCCGCGAGATCCGGCTCATTCATGAATTCGGCGGCGGCGATCTTTCCGCCGATCGCGCCGGTATAGCCGATCAGGCGCCGCGCCTGATCCGGTGTCCAGCTTCCGGCCGCATCGCGGCTGCCGGTGCTGATGGCGAACG
>Ga0302314_10015376_pt1 | contig 13009 bp, 10 predicted proteins | sample III_Palsa_N2_3_FD_200533 | JGI IMG/M metagenome (GOLD analysis project Ga0302314, IMG submission 200533) | Peat permafrost microbial communities from Stordalen Mire near Abisko, Sweden - III_Palsa_N2_3 | ecosystem: Environmental > Terrestrial > Soil > Palsa > Peat permafrost | place: Sweden...
TGGCCCCACACCTTGCTGCTCTGGGTCTACGACGAGCACGGCGGATATTACGATCACGTGCCGCCGCCGGCCGCGGTCCGGCCCGATGACGTCGATGGCCGGAGCGTGATCGGGAGCCGGACCCGGCCGGAAACGTTCCTGCGGCCGATCCTCCCCGGTCTGGTGAAGAGCAAGGAGAATCTGGACCAGGGGCCGAAGCGCTATGACCGGTACGGGTTCCGGGTGCCGGCCGTGATCGTGTCGCCGTACGCGCGGCCGGACCACGTCTGCTCCGAGGTGCTTGATCACACCTCCGTGCTCAAACTCCTCGAGGAGAAGTGGAATCTGCCCGCGCTCACCGCGCGCGACGCCGCGGCCCGCACGCCCCTTGACGCGCTGGATCTGGCTGGTGATCCCGCCTTCCTGAAGCCCCCGTCGCTGCCCGAACCCAGCCTCCGCTGGGGCACCTGGTAGCGGCACGCGACGACGTTTCCCGGCGGGCTCACACGGTAGTTAAGGGCACGATCGGGACCAGCGCCCGCGGGGTGATCTTCGCGCTGGCTGGCGTGCTGGTAATCGAGGCGGCGGTCACGCACAACGTGGCGAAGTCGGGCGGCATCGACAAGGCCCTGCTGACGCTGCGCGATCAGCCGTTCGGCGTGGTCCTGCTGGCCCTGGCCGCGCTCGGTCTGGTCACCTTCGGCGTTTACGGGCTGTGCGAGGCGCGCTGGCGAAAGGTCTGAGTGCCGTGCCGCCGCCATCTGACTAGATGGGATGGCGGGTTGGTTCTGTGGTGTACTGGCGGCCCGACGGGACCGTCCAGCGGAAGGTCGCCGGGTGATGTGAGCGTAAGAAGGTAACGAGTTTCCGGTGTGTCGCGACCGACGGGCGTCAGATGCCGAGGTAGGACACGACCTTGTTGCCCTCGGGGACGAACAAGCGGGAGCCGGAGGCGGACAGGCTGGGGAAATCGGTGTCGACGGGCGCGATCGGAGTGGAGAACACCTGCTGACCGTTGGAGAGACGGTAGCCCGCCAGGGTGCCCTTGCGGCCGACGTCCCAGACCACGCCGCCGGCGATGATGGGCGGCCCCGGGCTAAGGCCGGTCACCGACCACAGGACGCTGAGCTTGGGCGCGGCACCGCCCTGACCGGGCGTGACCTGGAGGGCGCGCAGGCTGTCGTAGCAGGAGAACATGACGGTGTTCCCGTCCACCGCGTCACCGCCGAAGCCTCCCTCGCACACGCTCGCGGAGGTCAGTTCGCCGCCGGTTCCGCCCAGCTGGGTGCCGTCGAGAACGTAGCCGACCCCCTCCTTGCCCACCTGGAAGACCAGGCCGTCCGGCAGCAGCGCCGGCGCGGTCGACCCGAGGTCCTGGTCGTCGGCCGACAGTGACTCGAAGTTAGTGGGGGTGAAGCGGCTCTCGACGGTCAGGTCCGGGCTGAGGCGCAGGACGCTGTCGGAGTCGTCGACCTGGTCGTACGGCGTGCCGTTGCCGGTCGCGACGTAGAGGCTGTCGTCGCGGACGGATTCGCCGGGCGGAGCCCAGATGCCCGCCTGGCGCTGGTTGTCGGTGGTAAAGCTGACCAGCGGACCTGAGCCCGAGATCGGCGCGCCCACCACGCGCCCCTTGTAGTCCGAGCAGTCTCCATCGAGTCCGCCGAACGGCACGTACACCCGGGAGCCGAGCAAGGTCAGAGCGCCGCGCTCCTGCTGGGCCAGCGGGTCGCTGCCGCTGACGTCGATCTCTCGCTGCGCTATCGTCTGCCCGGTGGTCAGGTTGAGTTCCCACAGGGTGTGCCGGTAGGCCGGCTGGGCGGTGAACGTCACGAGCCAGAGCCGCCCGGCCGCCGCGTCGGCCACCGGGGTACCCGTGATGCCGGAGGGATCGATGTTGCCGCACGGCAGCCCGCTCGGGACCGGGGAGGCCAGATGCCGTGACCAGCGCACCGCGCCGGTAGAGGCGTCGAGGGCGTAGACGGTGTCGTTCTCGGTGGCCACGATCACCTCGGAGCCGACGACCAGCGGCTGGGCGTACACCGCGCCGTCCACGGACGCCGTCCACGACGACCGCACCGTGCCCGGCGCCGGAGAGCTGACCGAGACCCCGCTGCGGTCCGCGGTGCGGTCGTAGGTCGGCCAGTCCGTATCCTGGCCGGCCGCGGCGGCACGGGGGACGGCCGAGGAGGCCGGCGAAGAGGTTGCGGTGGGCGGGGATGGCGGCTGTTCGGTGCCGGTGGCGGTCGAGGCCGTCGTGCCCGACGTGCAGCCCACCGCGGCCAGCAACACCGCCACCAGTACCGGCAGTAGCGATACCGGCGCGAAGCCCATCGTGCTGAAGGTCTGGCCGCCGCGTCGTTTCATCCGGCTATCCTCGGCCGCCTCGGCCGACCAGTCAAACCAGGTGTTAACACTCGCCGTCCGCGCCAGGACCGGCCGGTGCGGACGATCCGTTCCGAAGGTGTCCGCTCGCTTATACGGCACGATGCCGGGACGGCACGTCGCGGCCGAGCGCTGAGTGATTCCTGACCGGCGCGGCGTGCCGGCCTGTCGCGCGCTTCTGTTTGCCCTCGCGCGGACTCCGACGGGCGACCGCCCTTTTCATAACCGCCAGAACCGCAGTGGCCCGGAAGGCATCAGCCATCCAGGAGCCGTTGATCGAGTGTTTCGCCTTATCCTGGGCAGCACTTGTCCTATCATCGACCACGATGTGCCCTCCCGTGCCTGGCCGTCGCCAGGCGTCGCCCCCCCAAGCGGAACGCCGCAGCAGTAACGTTCGCGCCCTACATGTCGACAGACGCGACACCACGAACGGCGGTTTACTTTGTAATTGCTTATTTACAAAGAGTTATTAACGGCGGTAACAGTGAGACACCGCGATCGCAGGGCATATCGCGCCCCCGGTGGGCTTCCCCGCGCTGCTGGTGCCGGGCTCAGGCCGTGGCGCTTGTCCCGAGGGTCGCCGCGGTGACGGCCGTGGCAGTCCGGACGAGGCTGGCGATCGCGTCCTCGGGGGTGAGCCGGGCCAGGTCGGTCAGGGAGAAGAAGGCCTCCGCGCTGACGACCGCGGCGAGGTCCTGCTTGAGGCGGGTGAGCCGCGCGCGATCCAGCGTGTCGTTGAGCGGCGCCAGCGCCTCATCGATCAGGCCGAACCGGATGCCCGGGCGGATGGCCGCCTGCTCGGGGCGGGTGATGGTGGCCGCGATCATGGCCCGAACCGCCGTCTGCGACGCGAGCACGCCGCGCAGCAGGAACTCACAGGCGAAGGCGACCCGCTCGACCGGATCGCCGGAGTCCGCGACCGGGGCGAGAGCCTGCGCCGGACTCGGCCACAGGCCGGCGAAGGCCTCGTTGACCAGGGAGACCAGGTCAGGAAAGTAGCGATAGGCCGTGGCTTCCGAGACGAGCGCCAGCCGCGCGACGTCCGGCATGGTCACGGTGGCGCCGGAGCGGATCAGCTCGCGGCAGGCACCGACGATCGCCATGCGGGTGCGCTTCTTCTGATTGATCCGCCCGGTGTCGTTCTCGGTCGTCATCGCCATGAACCTCTCATCCCCCTCAGATCCCCGCTCACTTATGTTACGTGTTGCTCGTAATGATAGTTCACTTGCATTATGGATACCAGCACTCTATATTGATGAGAGTTTACTCTCACGAAGGAGCGGTCAGATGGCTGAGGTCTCGATAGTCGGACCGGCCGACGGCGAGATGATCCGCCTGGGGCCTACCCAGATGCGCATCCTCGAGGACGGCCACACTACCGGGCACCGGCTCGGGCTGGGCGAGATCACCCTTGCCCCGCACACCGAAGGGCCGCCCCAGCACCGGCATGCCCGGCACGACGAGGGCTTCTACGTCGTCTCGGGCACGGCGAGCTTCACCATCGGGGAAAACACCTACCAAGCCGCGGCGGGGACCCTGGTCATGATCCCGCCGGGCGCCCCGCATACCTTCGCCAACCCGGGCGACCAGCCCGCCGTGCTGCTGAACTCGTTCACGCCCGACCTGTACGTGCAGTACTTCCGGGACCTGCGGGACATGATCGCCAGTGGCCAGGAGCTCACCCCGGGCAGCACCGTCGAGACGATGAGCCGGTACGCCACCGTGCCCGCCACCGACTTTGCCCCTTAAAACCCGGAAACCCGGTAATCGTTCAGCTAGGCCGGCCGTTTACCAGAGGGTGTAGCCGCCGTCGATGACCAGCACGGCGCCGGTCATGAACGCCGACGCCGGGCTGGCCAGGAACACGACGCTGGGAGCGATCTCCTCGGGCAGCGCGTAGCGGCGCTGCGGGGTGTCCTCGATCCAGTACTGGCGGAACTCCGGTCGGTCGACCGGGGCCATCTCGGTCTTTACGTAGCCCGGAGCGATCGCGTTGACCCGGATGCCGGAGCCCGCCCACTCCGCGGCCAGCGACTTCGTCAGCTGGTGCACGGCAGCCTTGGAGGCGTTGTAGGCGGGCTGCCACTGCGGGCGGTTGACGATCATCCCCGAGATCGAGCCCACGTTGACGATCGACCCGCCGCCCGAGGCGGCCATCAGCCGGCCGGCGGCCAGGCTGCATTTCCACAGCGCGGTCACGTTCAGGTCGAACACCTGCGCCCATTCGTCGTCGGTCACCTGCCAGGATTCCTTGTGGATGCAGATCCCGGCGTTGTTGACCAGGATGTCCAGGCCGCCGAGCGCCTCGGCGGCCTGGCCGGTGACCGGCCCGGCGTCGGCGGTGATGTCGGCGTCGAGGGCGGACACGGCCAGACCCTGGCTGGTCAGCTCGCGGACCGCCGCCGCGTTGCGGTCGGCGTCGCGGGCCACGATGACCACCTGGGCGCCGGCCTGCGCCAGCGCGCCGGCGAAGGCCTTGCCCAGACCCTGGTTTCCGCCGGTGACCAGTGCCTTCTTACCGGTCAGGGCGAAACTCTCCAGTACCGTCACCATGTCCTCCCGCCGAGCCCGAGCAGATGACACGACCTTAGTCCGGAATCCGCATGCTGCGGGAGCCGAGCATGCGACCGCGGCGTAAGTTAGCGGAGTGTCGATCGTGGTTCGGCGGCGGAGACGGGAGGCTCGATGCCGGAGGGTCAGGCCCTGGTGCTGGGCGGCGGAGGCGTAGCGGGAATCGCGTGGATGACCGGCGTGCTGGCCGGGCTGGCCGACGCGGGCCAGGACGTGACCGGAGCGGACCTGCTCGTCGGCACCTCGGCCGGAGCGGCCGTGGCGGCGCAGGTCGGCAGCGGGCTGCCGCTCGACGCGCTGTTCGCGCGGCAGGTCGACCCGGCTCTGCAGGCCCGGGAGATCTCGGTCGAGCTGGACATGGAGAAGCTCGGGGCCGAGTTTGCCGCGTTGCTGACCGGCATGAGCTCCGCTGAGTCCGCGCAGGACGCGCAGCGGCGGGTCGGCGCCTACGCGCTGGCGGCCCGCACGGTGCCCGAAGCTGAGCGGCGGGCCGCGGTGAGCTCGCGGCTGCCCTCGCCGGAATGGCCGTCGCGGCGGATGCTGCTGGTCGCGGTGGATGCCGAGAGCGGCCAGACCCGCGTCTTCGACCGCGAATCCGGGGTGAACCTGATCGACGCGGTGGCCGCGAGCTGCGCGGTACCTGGCATCTGGCCGCCGGTGAGCATCGGCGGCTGCCGTTATGTGGACGGCGGCATCCGGTCGAGCGACAACGCCGACCTCGCGGCGGGTTACGCGCGGATCGTGGTGCTGTCACCGCTGGGCCTGAACTCACCCTTCCCGCAGCCGGTGCCGCTGCGGGACGCGGTGGAACGGCTGCGTTCTGATGGTTCGCAGGTCACGGTGATCGCCCCCGATGAAGCGTCCGTCGCCGCGCTGGGGATCAACCCGCTCGACCCCGCCACCCGGGTCCCGGCCGCGCAGGCGGGCCGGGCGCAGGGGCGGGCGGGCCTGCCCGGAGACGGTGCGGATCCAGCCTTAGCGGTGGTAGAAGGGGGCGAGGATGTCCCGGGCCTGGTTGATGGTGCTGGCGGCGGCGGGGCCGTAGGCGGCGATGACGCTGAGGTGTTCGCGTAGGTGCAGGATGGGCATGCGGTCGGCCCAGCCGAGCGGGGACGGATTGAGTTCCTGGTAGATCTCGAAGAACCGGGCGGAGGCTGGCGGGCGTGGGGAGCCCCACAGCATGGACAGGTCGACTTCGGCCCAGGTCCGCGAGACGGCGGGGTCGATGACGGTGATCCGGCCGCTGGGCTGGCTGACGAGGTTTCCTGCCCACAGGTCGCCGTGGGTCAGGACGGCGGGCATGGCCGGGATGACTTCGGGGAGGCGGTCGCATAGCCGTTCGATGGCGCCGCGGTCCGCGGCTGTCAGGGCTTGCTCGACGGCCGGTTCGCTCAGGTAGCGCAGCAGCCGGTGCTCGGCGAAGAACTGGTGGCCGCTGGCGGTCCAGGTGTTGACCTGGCGGAACCGTCCCAGGTAGCCGTCGCGGTGCCAGCCGAACTGGGTCCCGGCGGTGCCGCGGTGCGCGGCGGCCAGGTCACGGGCGAATCTCTCCCAGGATCGTTCGCTGTCGTCGCGGGCCGCCAGGGCCTCTAGCAGCAGCAGTCGCTCGGTCACGGCCAGGACCTGCGGGGTGGCCAGGTGCCCGGTACCGCGCAGTGCGGTGAGCCCGTCGGCCTCGGCCTCGAACAGATCGGGGGCCGCGCCGGTGACGGTCTTGCCGATGACCTGGGTGGCGTCCGCGTAGGTGATGAGCCAGACATCGGCGGCTGTCCCGCCGGTCAGGCGGCCGAGCGCGGCGATCTGGTCCGCCCGGCCCAGCGCGCGCAGCTCTTGGAGCAGGACAGCGTCGCTGGTGTCGGCGGCCGCGGGCCCACTTAGGGCGCGAGGTTGGCTCGGCTGAATCGGCGGCCCCAGTCGTGGACCTGGTCCAGCAGTTCGGGCGGGGAGACCACGTGGAATTCCGCGCCGATCGCACCCAGTGCCATGGTGGGCCAGTCCAGTGAGTCGGCGGTCATGCGGACCCGGCAGCGGGTGGCGTCGATGTCCTCGACCGCGGCCCACCGCCCGATCCGCTGGCGCACGGCCGCGGCCGGAGCCAGCACGAGAACCTCGACGTCGTGTGCGGCCGTGACATTGTCGATGCCGGCCCGGAGGAAAGCGGCAGCGTCGGTGGCCGGAAGCTCGCGGGGCCGGAATCGTGTCCCGGTGCCGCCCGGCCCGGTGAGGCGGTCGAGACGGAAGCTGCGCCAGTCGTGCCGGGTGAGGTCGTAGCCGACCAGGTACCAGCGGCGGCCGAGCAGGACCAGGCGGTGTGGTTCGACGTGCCGGCCGGTGTGCTGGCCATCGGCCGCGGTGTAGGAAAAGCGGAGCCGTTCGCTGTCCCGGCAGGCTAGGGCGACGGTGGTCAGGATGCCCGGATCCACGCTCGGCTGGCCTGCGCTCCCCCAGCTCACGGGCACCGTCATCGCGCCCAGCGCCTCGACCCTCCGCCGCAGCCGGGCCGGCATGATCTGTACCACTTTGGCCAGCGCGCGCACCGAGGACTCGGCGATCCCCTCGACGGCGCCCTGCGCGGCCGCCTGCAGGCCGATAGCCAGGGCGACGGCCTCCTCGTCATCGACCATCAACGGCGGCAGGGCGGTGCCCGCGGCCAGCTGGTAGCCGCCTTCGACCCCGCGCTGGGCCTGGATGGGATAACCCAGCTCGCGCAGCCGGTCGATGTCCCGGCGCAAGGTACGCGGCGAAACCTGCAGGCGTCCGGCCAGCTCGGCGCCCGGCCAGTACCGGCGTGATTGCAGCAGGGACAGCAGCCGCAGCGTCCGTGTGCTGGTGTTCGCCATAATGTCCATCCTCGCTCAATTCAGGTCAGAAAGTGGCCGCTATGGGCCATAGCGTGAGCTTAGAGCGGGAACGGATCCCGCCTGGCGTCCACGGAAGGACCAGACCATGACGACGAGCACTCCGATCGGCGACGACCTGGCTGTTAGTGCCCAGAGCGGCTCATCCACCGCCGACGGCGAGCGCGCCGACCTGCTGGCGACGCTGGCTCAGCACCGGCACTTCCTGCGCTTCACCGCCCGCGACCTCACCGACGAGCAGGCCAGGCAGCGCACCACCGTGAGCGAGCTGTCCGTGGGCGGCTTGATCAAGCACGTCACGGCGGTCGAGCGGGGCTGGGCGAACTTCATCGTGGCAGGCACGTCGGCGATGGCCGATGCCGCCGCTATGACCGAGGACGACTGGGCGCGGCGAGCGGCGGAGTTCCGGCTGCTGCCCAGCGAGACGCTGGCCGGCGTGCTGGCCGCCTACGCGGAGGTAGCCCGCCGGACCGACGCGCTGGTCACTGCGCTGCCCGACCTGAACGCGGGGCACCCGCTGCCGAAGGCCCCCTGGTTCGCGCCCGGCGCACGGTGGTCGGCCCGCCGGGCGTTCCTGCACATCATCGCCGAAACCGCACAGCACGCCGGCCACGCCGACATCATCCGCGAATCTCTGGACGGGGCCAAGTCCATGGGCTGACTTCCGGAACCGCCGCGGGGCGGGGCACGAGCTCAGGCTTCGCGTTCAATCGGGCAGCTCATGCAGCGCGGCCCGCCTCGGCCCCGGCCGAGTTCGCCGCCCGGCACCGCGATCACCTCGATGCCGTTGTCCTGCAGGTAGGTATTGGTGGTCACATTCCGCTCGTACGCGATGACTACCCCGGGCCCGACCGCCAGCACGTTGCAGCCGTCGTCCCACTGCTCTCGCAGCGCGGAATGGACGTCCTGCACGGCGGTCAGCACCGTGATGAACGGCAGGCCGAGCGCGGCGGCCATGGCGCGGTGCATGTCTTCCGGCGGGTGATCGATGACCTTGAGCTCAGTTGCCGTCGCGCCCGGTTCCACCGTGTACGACGGCAGCATGCCCATCCCCGCGTACTTGCTGAACACCCCGTAGTTGGCCATGGTCAGCAGCGTGTCCAGATGCATGAACGCACGGGTCTTCGGCATGTCGATGGCGACCAGGCAGCGGGCCGCCCCGGCGGCGAACAGCCGGTGGGCGAGCACCTCCACCGCCTGCGGCGTGGTCCGCTCGCTCATCCCGACCAGGACGGCTCCGTTGCCGATGACCAGGATGTCCCCGCCCTCGATGGTGGCCGGCGCGGCATCGGCACCGTGATACCAGACATCGAAACCTTCCTGCGCGAACATCGGGTGCCAGCGGTAAATGGCCTCGCCGGTGATGGTCTCCCGGATCCGGGCCGGCCGGCGCATCGCGTTGATGGAGACGCCGCCGTAGATCCAGCTTGACGTGTCGCGCTGGTAGAGCAGGTTCGGCAGCGGGGCGAGCACGAAGCCGTCCGGGTCAAGTGAATGGAAGGCGATGCTCTTAGGCTCCGGACCGAGTTCGGTGATCTCCCGTTTGGTGATTCCGCCGGCCAGGTATTCCGCCAGCCGGGCCGAGTCGAGCCCGTCCATCGCGGCGCGCAGGGTGGTGGCGGCGAGCGGCCCGTGCCAGCGCGGGTCAAACACCCCGGCCAGGATGTATTCACGCGCGTCCGGGACTTCCAGGGTCTGGGCGAGCAGATCGCTGTAGTAGTGAACGACGACACCCTGCGAGCGCAGGACATCAGCGAACGCGTCGTGCTCGGCCTGCGCCCTGCTCACCCAGAGCACGTCGTCGAAGAGCAGGTCGGCGGCGTTGTCGGGGGTCAGGCGCTTGAGTTCCAGCCCGGGGCGGTGCAATACCACCTGCCGCAGGCGGCCAACTTCGGAATCCACGTGAAACATGGCTCCCCATTGTGCCTGACCTGGCGGGAAAAAACCGACTATGCAGGCGCAAGGGTGGCCGGTTCGGTCTGCAGTTCCTGTAGCCGGGCCCGGTACAGCGCGACGTTGGCGAGCTTGATGTTCTCGTAGCCGCGAACGAGATCGGGCAGCCGGGCGATCTCGACGGCACGCTGGTAGGTCTCGGTGCTCAGCTGGCCCAGGAGATCATCGATGGTGCCGGTGTACTCGTCGATCAACTCCCGTTCGGTCCGGCGCACCTGGGTATAGCCGAACGGATCGAGCCTCGTGCCGCGCACGATCTTGCCCGTCCGCAAGACCCGGAAGGCCGGGCGGAACCACGGCCCGAGCGTGAGTTTCCGCTTCATCCCCAGGGCCCGCAGCAGCGGCGGGTGGAGCCGGTAGGAAACGCGGGCGCCCGCGCCGAACTCGGCGCGCACCGCCGCCTCCGCCTGCGGATCGGTGAGCAGGCGCGCGACCTCGTACTCGTCCTTGTACGCCATCAGCTTGTAACCGAACTCCGCGACGGTCTCCGACAGCTCGCTCTTGGGAGAAACCGAACGATCCTCGGCTGCGCGCACCCGGGCGACTAGATCGGCATACCGGCGGGCGTAGTCGACGTTCTGGTACTCGATCAGGTCAGGTATCCGGGCCGCGACGATCCGATGCAGCTCCGAGCCTGGCGCTGCGCCGACGGACGCGATGAGCCTGCGCTCCGGTTCGGTCGGCGGGCGAGCAGGCGCCACGGCCCGCCTAGCCGCGACCGCTTGCGCGAACGCGGCCGGATCGGCCACGCGCTGCCGACCGCGCCGGAACGCCTGCACGTTCGGCTCCACCTGGACACCGTTCAACTCGATCGCCTGCTCGATCGCCCAGGCGGGCAGCGGCAGGGCCCCGGTCTGGAACGCCACCCCGGCCAGCAGCATGTTCGCGAACTGGTCGGTGCCGAGCAGGGTGACCGACAGCCCTCGAGCATCGACGAAAACGGACTCCGCGCCCCGGGTGGCGCTCCGGATCCGGTCGGTGGTCGTATCGACATCAGGGAACGGCACCGTCTTGTCCACGATCATCTTGCCGGTCGGCACCTTCGTGGTCGACACCACGGCAATCGTGGTCTCCGGGTCCGTCACGGCCAGGTTCTTGGCGTCCGCGGCCACCAGCAGGTCACAGCCGAGGTAGAGGTCGCACTCCCCCGCCGCGGCTTTGTGGCTCTGCTCGATCTCCCCCGCGCTGATCTTCACGTCGGAGATGACCGCGCCACCCTTCTGGGCGAGTCCGGTCTGATCGAGCGAACGAACCTCCCGGCCCGCGATCCGGCCCGCGGCGCTCAAGATCTGCGACAGGGTCACGACTCCGCTGCCGCCCACGCCGGTGATACGCGTGGTGTGCGGCGCTGCCGCGATGTCGAACCTGAGCGGGGGATCTCCGCTGGCGTCCGATGCCAGGGCGGGCGCCGCCGCCCGGCCTGCTCCCGGCTTGGGACTGGGAATCACGGTCAGGAACGACGGGCAGTCGCCCTTCAGGCATGAATAGTCCTTGTTGCAGGACGACTGGTCGATGAGCGTCTTGCGGCCGAATTCGGTGTCTACAGGCTGAACCGACAGGCAGTTCGACTTCTCGCCGCAATCACCGCATCCCTCGCAGACTCGCTGATTGATCATGACCCGTTCGGCCGGATCGGGCGCAAGCCCGCGCTTGCGCTTGCGGCGGAGCTCGGTCGCGCACTCCTGGTCGTGAATGAGCACGGTGACGCCCTCGACCTGGCTGAGAACTTCCTGTGCCTCGACGACGCGGTCGCGATGCCAGACCTCGGTCGTCGGCGGGAGGCCGGCTCGCCGGTAGCGCTTGGGCTCGGCGGTGGTGATGACGATACGCCGCACCCCTTCGGCCGTCAGCATCCGCGTCAGCGCGGGGACCGACATCGCTCCGGTGGCCTGCTGGCCTCCGGTCATGGCCACCGCTGAGTTGTACAGCAGCTTGTACGTCACGTTGACGCCACTGGCGATCGCGGCTCGTACCGCGAGGCTGCCGGAATGGTGGAAGGTGCCATCGCCGATGTTCTGCAGCAGGTGCCGCCGAGTGCGCATGAACGGCGCCATGCCGATCCACTGGGCTCCCTCGCCGCCCATCTGGGTCAGTCCGGCCACGTCACCCACCGCCTCAGGCTCCATCATCAGCACCAGGGCGTGGCAGCCGATCCCGCCCCCCACCAGCGAGCCCGCGGGAACCCTGGTCGAGCTGTTGTGCGGGCACCCCGAACAGAAGTACGGCGTGCGCGAGACTAGCGGCAGCGGCATAACCGGACGGCGGAGAGCCTGCTTGGCCTGCCAGGCCGCAACCGTGGCGAATCCGGGCCGCCGGCCCAGTCTGATGGCCAGTCCTGACGCGATCAGGTCAGCGTCCAGCTCCCCGTCGACCGGGAACAGCTTCGCGCCCTGGCGATCCGTCTTGCCCGTGATCGCGGGGGCATCTTTCACCCCGTAAAGGATCGCTTTGAGCGCGGACTCAATGAACGGCCGCTTCTCCTCGACGACGATGATCTCGGCCAAGCCGTCCGCGAACTCCTCGATCTCCGAGGCGATCAGCGGGTGGACCATCGCGAGCCGCAGGAGCCGGACCCCGCGGGCAGCCAGTTCGGCATCATCGAGGCCCAGAGCGCGCAACGCCTGTCGCATATCGAGATACGTCCTGCCCGCGGCGACGATGCCGATGCTGGGGTTACGGCCGAAGGTCTCGCTGCGGTTGAGCTGGTTGGCCCGCGCGTAGGCACGAGCCACGTCGGCCCGGACACCTTCACGAGACCGCTCCATCTCGGACAGGGCCGGCTGGAGCATCCGGGCCGTCAGGCGATGCTCCCACTTCTTGCCCTCAAACATCACCGGGGGCAGCTGCGGATCGACACGGTCGGAGCCGATCTCCACGGTCCCTGAGCCGTCAGCGACGGCCGTGGCGATCTTGAGCGCGACCCAGAGCCCGGACAGACGCGACATCGCCACGGCATGGGTCCCCAGGTCGAGTACGTCCTGGGGGTCAGCTGGGTACAGCACGGGCATCCCGAGGTCGGCGAGCAGGAACTCTGATGCGCCGGGCACCGTCGAGGATTTTGCGGCCGGATCGTCCCCGACGAACGCCACCGCGCCGCCCTTGGGGTGCGTCCCCATGAGGTTGGCGTGCCTGAGCGCATCGGAGGCGCGATCCAGGCCAGGGGACTTGCCGTACCAGAACCCGGTGACGCCCTGCACCCGGGCATCAGCCAGACCAGCCGCCAGCTGCGTGCCCTGGACCGAGGTCGCGGCGAGTTCTTCGTTGAC
>Ga0302314_10015377_pt1 | contig 13009 bp, 11 predicted proteins | sample III_Palsa_N2_3_FD_200533 | JGI IMG/M metagenome (GOLD analysis project Ga0302314, IMG submission 200533) | Peat permafrost microbial communities from Stordalen Mire near Abisko, Sweden - III_Palsa_N2_3 | ecosystem: Environmental > Terrestrial > Soil > Palsa > Peat permafrost | place: Sweden...
GGTCGAGATGCCGGCGATGGCGAGCAGGATCGATAGCAACACGTTTGGATGTTTCATGTTTCGCTCCTCAGGAAACCATCAGCGTGATGGTTTCGACCACGTTGCGCATGAACCCCGCGCCATTCCAGTTTGCGCTATCCGGCTGCATGACCCCCGCGGTGTTCGTTGCCTTGATTTTCAGCACCATGGGACCCGCCTGCGGTATCAAGTGCGTTTCCCATTGCCTGAAGCTGTATTTGCCGTGATCGCGGCCAAGACGCGTGGACGCCCAGGTAGCGCCGCCGTCAGACGACACGCTGACGTCGCGCACACCGGCGTCTCCGCCGAAGGCGATGCCGCGCACGGCAAGTCGCTTGCCGGCGGCCACCTTCTGGCCATCCGTGAGATTGGTGACGAATGAGCGTGGGACCATCCGGTTGATCGGCACCATCTTGACGCCGGTCTGGCCAGGCGTGATGTTGGCATGGGGGGTGTCGGGTATCAGGTAGGCCTTTGCCATCCAGAAGTTGTCGTCCGGGTGATTCAGCACCTCGATATCGTTGAGCATTTTCACCCAGTAGGTCGAATACCAGCCGGGCACAATCAGGCGCAGCGGAAAACCGTTCAGCAGCGGCAACGGCTGACCGTTCATCGCATAGGCGATCATCACTTCACCATCGCGCGCATGGTCAATGTCGAGCGACTTCATGAACTTGGGCGTTGCCGGGAGGACCCCTGTGTCTAGCCCGTTGAAACGGGCCTGCACGGCGTTGCCCTTGAGACGCGCGCGATCCAGGACATCGCGCAGACGGACACCGGTCCACAACGCATTGCCCATCGCGCCGTTGCCCCATTGAGCGCCCGCCACGCGCTGATCGAAGAAGCCCCGCGAGTTGCCGGAGCACTGGTTCACCGCCGCCAGTTCTACCGGTTCGAACTGGGTCCGCAGTTCGTCCAGGCTCAGGCTGAGCTCTCGTTCGACCTGTCCGTGGATGTTCAGGCGAAATGCGGCGCCATCGATTTTCGCGGGGATATCGGCGAGGTGCCAGCGCACGTAAAACTGATCGTTAGGCGTGAACACGCCTTGATCGAAGACGGCAAACGGCGTCTCCAGCAACGGCGGACGGGTTCGCAGCCGCAGCATCTCGCCTTTCTGTGGAAACGCGCTCGTCACGTCGCGCTCACCGCCGGCGAATGGCAGGTTGAAGCGCTCCGCCGGCCACGCATTGCGGTTCCAGCCGGCCATCGTGCCAGCGAGACCGCCGGCGGCAAGACCGAGAAGCATCTTGCGCCGGCGCGCGTCCATGCCGTGGGAATTGTCCTTCATGGGTGTTTCCTTCAGGTTGCTCGCATGGTTTGACTATTGGGTCGCCGCGCAGCCGCGAAACGCTGGCGTGGCATTATTTCAACTCGGTCGATCTCGGCCCGAGGAAGCCTTCGGACAGATCACTCAGCCACGTCTGACGCCATCTCGACGAACACACGCATGGCCTCCGTCACGTAACGCTGCTGATTACGCAGCATCAGGAAATCCCGCGACGGCAGAGGCCAATGGAGTGCTGTCAGCGTCCCGGCACTGAGTGACGAAGCCGCGACGAGACGGGACATCACGGTCGCACCCGCACCGGCCTCGACGGCGGAGCGCACTGCTTCGTTCGACGGAAGTTCCAGTGCGATTTCGAACCCGGAGGGATCGCCCCCTAAGCTTCGGACCATCTTTTCGAAGATCCCGCGCGTGCCGGATTCCTTTTCACGCAGCACCCAGGCGGTGTCGCGCAGGTCGATAATATTGGCAGCCGTCGAATCGTGACTGGCCCAGGGATGGCTGGGAGCGACCACCAGAACGAGTTCATCGTGGGCGACCGCGCGCACGTCGAGACCATCGGTTTCCACCTGGTCTTCCACGAAACCCAGATCGACGGCGCCTTCGGCGACCTGCCGCACGACTTGTCCGGTATTCGTGATCGAGAGCTTGAGCGAGACGCCGGGATAGGCCGCATGGAAGCGTTGCATCACGCCCGGTATCCAGTAATTTGCCACCGTCTGACTCGCCGCGAGCGACAACGCACCGCGCCGCAGTCCGGCCAGATCGGCCAGCATGTTCCCGGCCGACGAAGCACGGGCGAGCACCGCGCGCGCTTCGCAGAGAAACTGCTGGCCCGCGTCGGTCAGCACAATATTGCGGCGAATCCGGTGGAACAGCTGGACGTCATACTGCGCTTCGAGTGCGGCGATCGAACTGCTCACCGCCGATTGCGAAAGCGCCAGTACGTTGGCCGCACGCGTCACATGCTGCTGCTCAGCAACCGCAACAAAGATACGAAGTTGATCGAGCGTCATGATAGTCAGCAGACCTTGAATTTTTACGCTATGCCCAGCACGCGAATCAGCACGAGGCTGATGAGCACGAGCGCAACGATCGACAGCACCACCGCGAGTGTCACGCGGGGGCCGGCCTGGGCAACCATTCGCACATCGACGCCCAGCCCGAGTGCCGCCATCGAGATGATCGTCAACACATTTGCCGTACTGCTGATCGGCGATAGTGCTGCCGTCGGAACGATGTTGGCCGAACGCAGGGCGACCAGCGCCAGGAAGCCAATAATGAACCAGGGCACGACCTTGTGCCAGGCGAGGCGTGTTTCTTTCGCGGCACCTTGGGATAGAGTCGCGCCCGCACCGCGACGCGAACCGATTGACAGGACCAGGATCACGGGACCGAGCATCAGCACACGAACCAGTTTGACCAGCGTTCCAATATGGGCGCTGAGGGCCGACACGGGGACCGTTGCGGCAAGCACCTGCGGCACCGCGTAGACCGTCAGTCCGGCCAGTACACCGTATTGCAGGTTGCTAAGGTGCAGTAAAGGAACCAGCAGCGGCAGTGCGAGTACGACGATGACACCTAGCACTGCGGTAAAGGCAATCGACGCGGCCACGTCATCGCTATGCGCCCGGATCACGGGAGCCACGGCGGCGATTGCCGAGTTGCCGCAGATCGAGTTGCCGCATGCGACCAGCAACGCCATCCGATGGTGCAAACCAAGGAGACGCCCGGTGCCGTAGCTGACCACGATAGCCACCGCGACGACGGCCACGATGCCTGCCAGGAGTCCCACCCCGGCTGCCTTCAGGGTCTGCGTGCTGAGCGAGGCGCCCAGCAGGACCACGGCAATTTCCAGCAATGTCTTGGCGCTGAAATTGATCCCGGCGTGCCAGTGCGGCGCTGGCTTCCAGACACTTCGCACGGCCGTGCCGATGAGGATGGCGAGGACCAGTGCTTCCAGCCAGGCGCGCCCGAACAAATGCTGCTCAGCCAGTTGCAACCCGAATGCGGACAACGTGACGGCAATGCATAAGGCAACGCCTGACGCATGAGTTCGCACCCAGGCGAGGGGGCTGAATGTGCCTGAATGGCTTCCGGTCAAAGCGTGGGGTTCTAGCGGGGTCGACATCGCGCTCTCGATATTCCAGTGACTAGAAAGATGAGAATTATTGCGATGACGCGTTCTATATTCCAACGCGGAATATAGAACGAATTGATCGGTTATATAGAACGATGCTGTTGCTCAGCGGTTGAGCGGGCGAAGTACTGTTCGAAATCCGGGGTCTGGATGCGGCCCGGCGCGATCGCATTCGCATTCACGTGGATGTACTTCTCTGGCCGCAGATGCCATCACGCACCTGCGTATTCTCACTTTCGGTGGCGACTGCGCCAGTCACGGGGCGTCATCTGGAAACGCTTCTGGAACCAGACCGTGAACGCGCCCTGGCTGGTATAGCCCAACAGGGCGGCGACCCGGCCGATCGGATAACGTGGGTTGAGCAGGTAGCGCACAGCAAGATCACGCCGCACTTCTTCAACGATGCCCGAAAAGCCGGCACCGGCAGAATCAAGCTGGCGCTGCAGGGTGCGCACCGTCAGGTTCAGTTGTCGCGCCACCAGTTCGATTGAAGCCTGACTGAGGGGCAAAAGCAGGTAAATCGCCTTGCGGACCTCCAGCGCGATTGAATCTGCCGCCGTTTCGTTGAGTGGATTGGCGAGACTTTCCGCGTAACGGACCAGCACGGGGTCTGCATTCGGATTCGGATAATCGAGGTCCGCTGCCGCACAAACGACTCCGTTGAAGTCACTTTCGAATGTGACCGGACAGCCGAAGAACCGGCGGTGGAGGGTGAGATCGGGCGGCGCCGCATGGGTGAAATGCACGCTGTGCGGTTTCCAGTGGGCGCCAAGGAGCGCGCTCGCATGGCGGGACAGCACGCCGACTGCCAGTTCAATCGCTTGTACTGTCCGGGTGCCCGGCTCGGCGACAATCTCTTCGCGGATCGTCACGGTGTCGCCGGTCGTTTCGATGTACACACCCAGCGCTTCGTTGAGCAGATAGCGGTACTGGGCAGCGGCCAGCAACACCTCGCGCAGCGTGCGCTTGTGGGCAAGCAGAACGTTGATGACGCCGCTGCCGAACTGCTGGCGGGTCTGCGCAATCAGCAGCCCGAGTGTCGAACACGACGCTTTCTCCGCGGTGACTTCGAGCAACCGGCAGGCCCCTTCAGCCGGGATCCGCTCATCGGGATTCGCCAGCGCCACGGCGTCAAGACCGACCTCCTGCACCAGCTCGTAGGGGTTGAGGCCCAAGCCTCGCGTCACATCGAAATACCCGTGCAACGTCGACGATCTCACCATGCTTTGCATCCGATCTCCTTCCTTTTCTCACGCGCGAAGCCCATTGGCGCGGGATCGGTGTTAACGCGCAGTGTCGTCAAATAATAAAACAATGTCACCGAAAACGAAATTCGTATCGACGGATTGCCGTATCTTCGCCCAACTGATCCATCTCCCGTTGCGCCGAAAGTGTGGCGCGGGTGCGTGTTGATGGCGGTTGAGGGAGGCTCCCCGGCCCGCTTCGGGGAGCGACACAAATACCGATACCGGCCCCTGTTTGTCCGCTATGGGCAAGGGCGCTGGACGCGAAGGAGACGAAATGCTTTTGCAGCATGCTGAGCCCACGACGGGCGATATTTCGGCGGCACACTCGGATATACCCGCTCATATACCCGCCTATGCATGGGTGGTATGCGCGCTCACGGTCGGTCTGCTGCTTTCCGACTATATGTCGCGCCAGGTGTTGAACGCGGTCTTTCCGTTCATCAAGTCCACATGGAACCTCTCTGACACCAAGCTCGGTTCGCTGAGCAGTGTGGTGGCGCTGATGGTGGGCGTGCTGACCTTTCCGCTTTCGGTCCTGGCCGATCGCTGGGGTCGCGTAAAGAGCATCATCCTGATGGCGGCGCTGTGGAGCCTCGCGACGCTCGGATGTGCCATCGCGACGACTTACGGTGAGATGTTGGTCGCCCGTGCGTGCGTCGGGATTGGTGAGGCGGCCTACGGAAGTGTGGGCATCGCTCTCGTCCTGAGCATTTTTCCGCCGCGTCTGCGCGCCACCCTCACCGCCACGTTCATGGCAGGCGGGGCGTTTGGCTCCGTGATGGGCATGGCGCTGGGCGGCGCCGTCGCGACGCACCTTGGATGGCGCTGGTCGTTCGGCGCAATGGCCTGCGTCGGTATCGCACTCGTTGTCATCTACCGTTGTGTTGTTACGGAGAAAAGGCTGGCTTCACTTCAGCCGGTGGTCGCCGGGCACAAGGGCAACCTTGGCGTGCGCATGAGCTTGCGCGCGCTGGTGAAGGGGCTGTTTTCCACCAAGTCTGTCGTTTGCGCCTACGTGGGCAGCGGGATTCATCTGCTCGTCCCGGCGGCCGTGTGGTCCTGGATGCCGAGCTTCCTGAATCGCTATTACGGCATGGCACCCGGTAAGGCGGCCGTGCATGGCGCGGTGTTCGTGCTCGTGACCGGCGTCGGCATGATCGCGTGCGGAAGCCTCTCCGACCGTCTCAACAGGACGGTTGTACAAAGAAAGTGGCTGACCGCGATCGTGTACTGCCTGTTGTGCTGCGTCCTGCTCGGCATCGCTTTCCAACTGCCGCCCGGCCCGTTGCAGCTCGTCCTGATTGGCTGCGGGATGTTCTTCTGTGCTGGCGCGACGGGGCCTTCGGGTGCAATGGTGGCGAACCTTACCCCGCCGTCGATCCATGCTTCGGCGTTCGCCACCCTGACACTGGCCAACAACCTGTTGGGGTTGGCGCCCGCGGCTATTCTTACGGGCATCGTCGCAGACCGGATCGGCCTGCTCGGCGCCTTGCAACTGGTCCCGATTGCGCCGCTGCTCGCGGCGGTGGCGTTCGCCATCGGCCGTTGCAGCTACAAGCGCGACCTTGACCTCGTGAATGCACTGCGTGAGCGGGCCACGCTCTGACCGTCTTGCTCGCGCCTGCCTTGGGACGGCTTGGTCCCCCAGCAGGTGCATACCCTTTCTGCAAATCGAGAAACAACCAGGAGAACGAATCATGGCGAAAGCAGTCCGCTTTCATGAAACCGGTGGGCCCGAAGTCTTGCGGTACGAAGACGTTGAAGTAGGGGACCCGGGCCCGGGCCAGGTTCGCCTGCGCCATGAGGCAGTGGGCCTCAATTTCGCGGACACCTATTTCCGCTCGGGACTGTATCCGGTTCCGCTGCCTGCAGGCATGGGTGTAGAGGCAGCCGGCGTGGTCGAAGCAGTGGGCGAGGGCGTGACGAACGTCGCCGCGGGCGATCGCGTCACCTACACGGGCTTTATCAACACGCTCGGCGCCTACAGCACGGAGCGCCTGTGTCCGGCAGCACCGCTGATCAAGCTGCCTCAAGGCATCACCTGCGAGACGGCGGCGGCCATGACCATGCGCGGCCTGACCTCGTCGTACCTGATGCGGCGCATCTACGACTTCAAACCCGGCAATACCATTCTGCTTCATGCTGCCGCGGGCGGCGTCGGGCTGATCGTATCGCAGTGGGCCAAGCTGCTCGGGCTCACGGTGATCGGCACTGTTTCGAGCGAAGCGAAGGCGGAAGTCGCCCGCGCGCACGGCTGCGACCACACCATCGACTACAGCCATGAAGACGTCGCCGCGCGCGTACGCGAACTGACCGACGGCGTCGGGGTCAACGTGGTTTTCGACAGCGTCGGCAAGGATACCTTCGAAGCCACCCTGAATTCGGTCAAGCGCCGCGGCCTCATTGTGTGCGTCGGGACGGCATCGGGGCCGATTCCGGCATTCAATCCGCAGATCCTGGCGATGAAAGGATCGCCGTATCTGACCCGTCCCGCGCTCGCCGACTACATTGCCGATCCCGCTGAAAAAGCGGACCTGGCAGGGGAAATGTTCGGCCACGTTGCGGCTGGCCGTATCAAGATCGAGATCAACCAGCGCTATGCACTCGAGGATGCCGGACAAGCGCACCGCGATGTCGAATCGCGCAAGACAACGGGTTCATCGGTCTTCGTCATCTAAGGAGGGCGCCATGCTTGTCGAACAACTCAACAACGCCATTGGCGCCGAACTGGTGGGCGTCAAGCTCGCCGACGCGATCCACGACGATGGCCTCTTTGCCGAGATTCGGGCGAACCTGCTCAGGCACCGTGTACTTTTCTTGCGCGATCAGGACATTAGCCGTGCTGAGCATGTCGCTTTCGCGCGCCGCTTTGGTGAGCTGGAAGACCATCCGGTCGCGGGCAGTGATCCTGAGTACCCGGGCCTCGTGCGAATTTATAAGACGCCGGAACAGCCTAACGACCGCTACGAAAACGCGTGGCATTCCGACGCCACATGGCGTGACGCCCCTCAGTTCGGCGCCGTGCTGCGATGCGTGGAATGCCCGCCCGTTGGCGGCGACACGATGTGGGCGAACATGGTGCTCGCGTATGAGAACCTGCCCGTGCACGTGAAGGAGCAGATCGCCGATTTGCGCGCACGTCACAGTATCGAGTCGAGCTTTGGTGCGGTGATGCCGATTGAGAAGCGGCTTGCCTTGAAAGCCCAATTTCCCGATGCGGAGCATCCGGTCGTGCGCACGCACCCCGAAACGGGCGAGAAAGTGCTGTTTGTCAATGCGTTCACCACGCACATCACGAACTACCACACGCCGGCGCGGGTGCGCTTCGGCCAGGACGCCAATCCCGGTGCGTCCGACCTGCTCCGCTATCTGATCAGCCAGGCGTATATCCCCGAGTACCAGGTGCGCTGGCGCTGGAAGCCGAACAGCGTCGCGATATGGGACAACCGCAGCACGCAGCACTATGCGGTGATGGATTACGCGCCGTGCCATCGCAAGATGGAGCGAGCCGGGATTGTTGGCGACAGGCCCTACTAACCTGAAGGAATCAGCGTCTTGACTCTCAATATTGAACCTACCGTACTTATCGTGCCCGGCCTGCGTGACCACGTGGCCGAACACTGGCAGACACTGCTCCAGGCTCGTCTTCCCAAAACGGCTTCGGTGCCGCCGCTTGAGCACGACAAGCTTAGTTGTGCTGCGCGCGTTGCGGCGCTGGACGAGGCCATCGCGAAGATCGATGGGCCGATTCTACTGGTCGCTCACAGTGCCGGCGTCATGATTACCGTGCACTGGGCGCAGCACCACAACCGCCCGATCCACGGCGCGCTGCTTGCCACGCCGGCGGATCTGGAAGTACCCATGCCCGCCGGTTACCCGACGCTGGACGTGCTCGAAGAACACGGATGGCTGCCGAGCCCGCGCAAACCGCTGCCGTTCCCAAGCATTCTCGGCGCCAGCCGCAATGACCCGCTTGCCGCGTTTGATCGCGCTGCCCGCATGGCAGCGGACTGGGGTAGCCGTCTCGTCGACCTTGGCGAAGTCGGGCACCTGAACCCCGCGGCCGGCTATGGCGACTGGCCGCAGGCGGACACGCTGATCCGTGAGCTTCTCTGACATGTTCGCTACAGCAGAGCCATGCACGGCAGTGAGCAAAACCCAGTCGGTGACGGTCGATGTCCACTTCGACTTCATCTGCCCGTGGTGCCTGATTGGCAAGCGCAATCTCGATGCGGCCATCACGTACCTCGCAAGCTTGCGTCCTGACGTGAGCGTCAAGGTGCGGTGGCATTCGCATCAGTTGCTGCCCGATATGCCGGTCGGCGGAGTTCCTTATCAGGCGTTCTATGTGGCCCGTCTGGGAAGTCCAGGCGCGGTCGCTGCACGGCGAGCACAGGTTCAGAAGGCCGCTGAAGCGGCGGGCGTGGAGCTGATGTTCGACAGGATCGAGGTAATGCCCAACACACGGGCAGCGCACAGACTCGTTGCCTGGGCGACAACCACAGGCGCGGCAACTAAACCAGCCTTGCTGATCGACCGGCTGTTCATGGGCTATTTCATCGACGGCGAAGACATTGGCAACCCGGATGTGCTTGAGCGGATTGGCCTCGCGTGCGGTCTGGACGCCGCACGCCTCGCCGAGCATTTCGCGACGTCGGGGCGAGAAGACAACATGGCGTTGCCGTTTTCACCGCAGGCTGACGACGTCCGGGGCGTGCCGCATTTTATGGTTAATTCCACACTGTCCCTGTCCGGGGCCTATTCGCCCGGCGCGATCGTGGATGCCATGTTGCGATCGATCGGCGATGAGGAGAACAGATAGTGTCACGGCAGATACTCGAACTCACAGTTGACGACGCCCCGGCAGGTCCGTGTCGTTCGCGGCTAAGCTGAATCTGATAACTCAGGAAGAAACTCATGCATGGATTGATGATGCAGCAACCGCTGCTGGTCGCGTCGCTCCTTACCCACGCCGAGCGGCATCATGGCGGGCAGGAAATTGTGTCCCGACGGGTTGAAGGCGACATTCACCGATATCGCTATCGCGATCTGGCGCTTCGCGCCCGAAAGCTGGCCAATGCCCTCGTTGGCCTCGGGATTAACGAAGGTGAGCGCGTCGGTACGCTGGCATGGAACGGCTACCGTCACATGGAGTTGTACTTCGCCGTGTCGGGTTCTGGTGCTGTACTCCACACGCTTAACCCCCGGCTGCACGTCGACCAGCTCGCCTACATCATCGACCATGCTGACGATCGCGCGATCTTCTTCGACTTGACCTTCCTCCCGCTGATCGAGGCCGTCGCGTCACGTATCAAGAGCCCGAAGGTATTCGTCGCGATGACCGATCGCGCAAACATGCCGGCCAGGCACGATCTGCCGATCATGCTGTTGTGCTACGAAGACCTCATTGACGGTCACAGTGATGACTTTGCGTGGCCGCTTCTTGACGAGAACCATGCGTCGTCGTTGTGCTACACGTCAGGCACCACCGGCAATCCGAAGGGGGTGCTGTACAGCCATCGCTCAACCATTTTGCACACCTACGCAGCGGCGTTGCCCGACTCACTGAACTGCTCGGCCCGCGATGCGATCCTCCCGGTCGTCCCCATGTTTCATGTGAACGCGTGGGGCTTGCCGTATATCGCATGCATGGTCGGCGCCAAGCTCGTGTTCCCCGGTCCCGCTCTCGACGGCAAGTCGCTCTATGAGTTGATCGAGGCAGAACAGGTCACGCTCTCCGCGGGTGTGCCGACCGTCTGGCAGGGACTGCTTCGACATGCGGCCGAACGTGGCACGACGTTCACGTCCATGCGCCGCACCATCGTGGGCGGCGCGCCATGCCCGACGGCCATGACGACAGAATTCCAGGAGCGTTACCAGGTCGACGTCCTGCACGCATGGGGGATGACGGAACTGAGCCCGGTAGGCACGGTTTGCAGTTTCAAGGCGCACCACTTGTCAATGCCGACGCAGCAGCGCTACGCCGTCCAGGCAAAGCAGGGCCGCGCCGTGTTTGGCATCGACATGAGAATCGTGGGACCGGACGGCGAGGAGCTGGCATGGGACGCTCAGGTGACCGGCGACCTGCAGGTGCGCGGGCCGTGGGTTACGGCCGGATATTTCGGCGGCGAAGAAGATGCGTCGCCGCTCTGCGACGGCTGGTTTCCGACCGGTGACGTGGCGAAGATCGATCCCGATGGCTTCATGCAGATCACCGACCGCAGCAAGGACGTCATCAAGTCCGGCGGCGAGTGGATCAGCTCGATCGACATCGAGAATGTGGCGTACCTGCACCCCGAAGTGGCGATTGCGGTCTGCATCGCCGCAAGGCATCCGAAATGGGACGAGCGCCCGTTGTTGCTGATCGTGAAAAAGCCGGAGAGCACGCTTAAGTGCGACGAAATGCTCGCGTTCTTTGACGGCCGGGTGGCGAAGTGGTGGACGCCCGATGCGGTTCTGTTTATAGACGGCGTTCCCCTCGGCGCAACCGGCAAGGTGCTCAAGAACCAGCTAAGAGATCAGTTCCGGGACCACTACCTGACGGCTTGAAGGGGCCTGCAATTCTTGCGGGATTCGTACGGGACTCCGGCCGCCCCGATTGCGGCACAACCGGACGCCGTCCGGTTGTGCCGCACATAGCAAGTCAGGATAACTAACGACTATGCGTCGTCGGTCCTCATCAGAACGCTTCGCCGGGCGCACGCACCCATCCTTCCATCAGCACACGGGCGCTGCGACTCATGATGGCCCTGGTTACTGCCCATTCGCCGTCAACGAGCCTCGCCTGGGCCCCCACGCGCAGCGTGCCCGACGGATGCCCGAAGCGCACGGTGTCACGCGCTTCGCCGCCGGCGGCGAGACTCACCAGCGTTCCTGGAATTGCCGCCGCCGTGCCGATCGCAACAGCCGCCGTTCCCATCATCGCGTGATGCAGCTTGCCCATCGACATCGCGCGCACGAGAAGATCGACGTCATCGGCGGCGACCGGTTTGCCGCTGGACGCGACGTAATCGGCGGGCCTCGCGACGAAGGCGATTTTCGGCGTGTGCTGCCGGCTGGCGATCTCGTCAATATGCTTGATCAGGCCCATGCGAACGGCGCCGTGCGCGCGGATGGTCTCGAACATCGCCAGCGCTTTTGGATCGCTGTTGATGGCGTCCTGCAGTTCCGTGCCCGTGTAGCCGAGTGCCTGCGCGTTCAGGAAGATAGTCGGGATTCCTGCATTGATCATGGTGGCTTTCAGCGTGCCAATACCCGGAACCTCGAGGTCGTCGACGAGATTGCCCGTGGGAAACATCGCACCGCCCGCGCCGTCTTCCTCGGCGGCAGGGTCCATGAACTCGAGCCGCACTTCTGCGGCGGGGAAGGTGACGCCGTCGAGTTCGAAGTCGCCGGTTTCCTGCACGGCGCCCTTCGTGACCGGCACATGCGCGATGATCGTCTTGCCAATGTTGGCCTGCCAGATGCGCACGGTGGCTACGCCGTTATCCGGCACGCGATCCGGATCGATCAGTCCGCTCGTGATCGCAAACGGGCCCACGGCGGCCGAGAGATTGCCGCAGTTGCCACTCCAGTCGACAAACGCGCGGTCGATGGCAACCTGACCGAACAGGTAATCGACGTCGTGGCCGTCCTTGCTGCTCTTCGAGACAATCACCGTCTTGCTGGTGCTCGACGTGGCGCCTCCCATGCCGTCGATCTGCTTGCCGTACGGGTCCGGGCTGCCAATCACGCGCAAGAGCAGCGCGTCGCGTGCCGCGCCCGGCACGCGCGCGGCTTCGGGCAAATCCTGCAGGCGGAAGAACACGCCTTTGCTCGTCCCGCCACGCATGTAGGTCGCGGGAATCCTGATCTGGGGTGCGTGGGCCATGAAAAAATGTCCTTATTTGTCTGGTGAAACCGGGCGGTTAGTTTTATCGCAGTTTCCGCCCGGATTGGATCGCTATGCCGCCGCCTGCGACGATTCCAGGAAGTCCTGTGCGAAACGCTGGAGCACGCCGCCCGCTTCGTAGATCGACAGTTCTTCCCCGGTATCGAGCCGACAGGTCACCGGCACGTCCACACGTTCGCCATTTCGGCGATGTATCACGAGCGTCAGGTCGGCGCGCGGCTTGCGTTCGCCGATCACATCGAACGTTTCCGTACCGTCGATACCCAGCGTCGACCGGTTCACACCGGGCTTGAACTCCAGCGGCAAGACGCCCATGCCGACGAGGTTCGTGCGGTGAATGCGCTCGAACCCTTCGGCGACGATCGCTTGCGCGCCCGCGAGACGCACGCCCTTGGCGGCCCAGTCGCGCGACGAGCCTTGCCCGTAGT
>Ga0302314_10015380_pt1 | contig 13004 bp, 11 predicted proteins | sample III_Palsa_N2_3_FD_200533 | JGI IMG/M metagenome (GOLD analysis project Ga0302314, IMG submission 200533) | Peat permafrost microbial communities from Stordalen Mire near Abisko, Sweden - III_Palsa_N2_3 | ecosystem: Environmental > Terrestrial > Soil > Palsa > Peat permafrost | place: Sweden...
GACCCCCGAGGACATTCTCGAGGCGACGCTCGTCGGCAACCCGATCATGCATCACCTGCTGCTCGGGATCGATCCGGTGGAGCTCGGCGGCGCGCCGTTCGCGCTCGCGACCGACACGTCGCTGACGCTGCGCGCGAACGTCATCGATTTGAGCTTTCACCGCAACGCGAGAGTCTATGTGCTGCCTTGCATCGCCGGCCACGTGGGGGCGGATGCCGCGGGGATGGTGCTCTCCGAGCGCCCCGACCTCGGGTCCGAGATGACGCTCTTGGTCGATGTGGGCACCAACGCCGAGATCGTGCTCGGCAACAAGGATCGGCTGGTCGCCTGCTCGAGTCCCACCGGTCCCGCCTTCGAGGGTGCGCAGATCAGCTGCGGGCAACGCGCCGCGCCAGGGGCGATCGAGCGCGTGCGCATCGACCGCGAGACGCTCGAGCCGCGCTTCAAGGTCATCGGCTCGGACTTGTGGTCGGACCATCCGGAATTCGAGAAGTCCGTCGCCTCCGTCGGCATCACGGGCGTATGCGGCTCCGGCATCATCGAAGTGATCGCCGAGATGTATCTGGCCGGGATCATCAATCAGGACGGGGTGCTCGACGGGCGACTGGCCGCGCGCTCGTCCCGCATCGTCGAGAACGGCCGCACGTTCGCCTACCTCCTGCACCGGGGCGTCGCGGGAACGAATACGGTCGAGATGAAAATCACTCAAAACGACGTGCGCGCCATTCAGCTCGCGAAGGCGGCGCTGTACGCGGGCATCGCGCTGCTCATGGATCGGCTCGGCATCGATCACGTCGACCGGATCCGTCTCGCGGGCGCCTTCGGCAGCCACATCGACGTCAAGTACGCGACCATTCTCGGCATGCTCCCCGACTGCGATCTGAATCACGTGCGCTCGGCGGGCAACGCCGCCGGAACAGGCGCCCGCATCGCGCTGCTCGATGCGACCTCGCGCCCGGTGATCGAGGACCTCGTGCGGCGCATCGAGAAAGTCGAGACCGCCATCGAGCCGCGCTTTCAGCAGCACTTCGTCGAGGCGATGGCCATTCCACACAAGATCGCGCCTTACACGCACCTGCGCACGGTGGTCGAGCTGCCGCAGCCGAAGGAATCGAGCAGCCAGAGCGAGACGCGGGGGCGGCGGCCGCGGCGCACGGATCCCGCGAAATCCTGACGGGCGGAACGTTTTCTACAGGTCGTCCACGAAGCCGAGCAAGCGCTTTTTTTGCGCTTTTCCCAAAGCCGAGAACTTTAGGATCAGGGTCGCGAGCTCCGGATCCGCGCAATAGAAATAGGGCACGGGAACGCCCAGAACCTTGGCGAGATGGGCAAGTGTCTGCAGGTCCGGCATGTGCTTGTCGCGCTCGTACTGGTTGACGCGCGCACTCGCCGAGAAGGGATCGATACCTGCCTTGATGCCAAGCTGCTTCTGGGAAATACCCGCGCGCAGCCGAGCCTCCTTGAGGCGCTCCGCCACGATCGATACGCGGCCCACCTCTACCCCGATCTTGCTGGTTGGGGTTCCGAGACTGTGTTTCACGAGCTCGACGCCCTGATCTTCGGCTGACCCGTCCCGCAAAGTCATTGCACCATTTGAGAGGACTATGGCCATCCCCTCAGCCGCCGCGCCGGTCGACTTAGCTCAGATCATCGATGTCGACCGGTATCCAATGGATCCGACGGGGCCGAGAGCACGTCGGCTGCGCACCGACGCCAGACGACAATTTCACGAGACGGGCGTCTGCATTTTCGATGGTTTCCTCCGGACTGAAGCCGTGGAAGCCGTACTGTCCGAAATAGATCTCTGCGTGGACCAGGCTTACGTCAGTACCACATCCTCCACGGTATTCCTCGAGCCCGGCAGCAACCTCTGGCCGCCCGGGTTTGCGAAACGGACTTGATGAAGGCTCCGCAGTCTCGATGCTGGTGACCCTGCAGATCGGCGTGACGGCTGCACAGCTGACCATTGGATGGCTCTCAGATCGCATGAGTAACGCGCGATTGATGCTGGTTTTGGCCGGCAGCGGCACGCTCGCACTCTGCGTTTTGGCGCTTACAGCGCGGTATCCGCTCTGGCGGCTCGCTGACGTCGGCTTACTGGGCTTTTCGATCGGGGGAATCTGGACGACGAGTATCGTGCTGTTGGCAGAGCAATTCAACGAGTTCGAACGAGCAATCGGAAACATGGCTCGTGCTTTTCTGTATGGTTCTGTGGGCAGGTTCTTTGGGCCGAGCCGATTTGCCGGCCTGTAGGGGAGCTTGATGGGCGAGTTTGAGCTCGTCGAGCCCCGCGCCCCCGATGCCGAGACACCATGATCGCACCTCTCCGGAAGGCTGATTTCAGAGGAATTTATAGCATACAGTGGGGCTACTGTATATATTATCAGGGCGGTGAAAATGGGCGTTCGAGGCCCTGGATGAGATCGACCGCGGCCCGTAGGAGCCCGAGTCACCAGGATGGAACTCTGCCCTCTGCTCCTGTCTCTCAGCAGGTATCTTGCAGAGAACCCGTGCTCAATACGTATTGATCGGTGCGGCAGTCCTCGCACTGCACGCTCTGCTTTTCTGGCTGCTACTAGCCAAGGTACGCCTGCTCGCGGGGCCCGAGGTCGCACAGAGTCTCGAGCTCCTCTGGCTCCCACCCTCGCCGCCACCCGTTCCTCGCCGTGAAGAGGCCGACAAGGGGACCTCGAAAGCCTCGAAGCCCTCGAAGCGAAGGCCCGACCAGCGGACTCCGGAGCAAAGTCCCGCGCCGCCCGATAACAACGCCATTGCGCCGCCCATCGATTGGCAGGCGGAGATTGCGCGCGAGGCCGCGGCTTCCGCGTCCGCGAAGTCGGATCATCCATTCAGAGAATTCGATTTTCCGCGGCGCTCCCCTCCGGCGGCCAAGGCGCCGGAATTCGCGTGGGATCGAAACCATACCCATCGCGTCGAATCGGTGCCCGGGGCGCTGCTCGTGCACCTCAACGACAATTGCGTGTTCGTGATGGCGCCGCTGCCGTTCGTTTTCTGTAGACCCGGCAAACGGCCTGCGAATGGCAATCTGTTCGATCACATGAACGATCCGACCGGCGTGACCGGCGGCGCCCAATAGCGGGCGATCCGCTGCCGCGCGCGGACGTGGACCGCGCGCCGCGTAGAGCGTTGACACTCCTGCAGTTTTGCTTCTCAATGGCGGAGGGTCAAAGGGAAGTAACAACATGAACAAGAGACTCGCATCGATCCTCGGTGTGTTGGCATTCAGCGGAGTCCTGGTGCCCTGGTCAGCGTCGCAGGCAGCCCGCGCGGATCTGTGCGCCGAGAACCGGCCGGCGACTGAAAATTCAGATGGGAGCTATTCCAGGCTCCCGATACTCGTCATCATTCACCGCAAGCGAGTCGACGGCGAGGAAGAGGCGCAGATCTCGACCATTTGCTTCGGGAAGAAGGTGTATGTAAACGGGCACGCGAGTGAGCCCGGCGACATGGAGTTCGATGCGAAGACGGTCACCCTGGCGTTCCGTCTCGGGCGCGACCTCAAGATCACTCGCTGGAGGCATTCGAAAGGCGAGGGTGATCAGGGCGGCATCAGAATGGTCGAGGAGCCGGACGGCCGGAACACCAAACATCCGACCCAGCCCACGGACTGGCCGTCATGTGCCGGGCGTGCCGCCGCCGCCGACACGGACATTTCCTTCGATTTCAGCCAGTGCCCCAGGAGCAGGTATCACACCTATGAGCTGCACGTGGAGCAATGCCGGGGCAATGACTGCAAGGACATTCCCCTCGATCCGCAGATCGTCAACAAGCCCGGAGCCAGCGGGTCATAGTCCGGACCCGGCCCGGCGATGGTCTCCTACTGGGCCTTCATCAGCTATTGCGGTACCGACCAGGCTACCGCCCGCTGGCTGCAGCGCGCCGTCGAGACCTATGTCGTGCCGCGCAGGCTGATCGGGCGGCCGACGCCCGCCGGACCGGCGCCGAAGCGGCTGCGGCCGGTCTTCCGCGATCGGACGGACATGGCTGCGGACGCGGATCTCTCCGAGCGCATCGGCTGGGCGCTCGACAGGTCCGCCTATCTCATCGTGCTGTGCTCGCCCGAGGCCGCGCGCTCGATCTGGGTCGAGCGGGAAATCGAGCACTTTCGAAATACCCATGACGGCTCGCGGATTCTCGCACTGATCGTCTCCGGCGATCCGACTGGCGGTGCCGAGGACTGCTTCCCGCCGGCCCTGCGCCGCCGTGCCGGCGACGACGCGCGGCCGACGGAACCCATCGCGGCCGATCTGCGGCCCGGTTGCGACCGCCGGCGCATGGCGCTCCTCAAGATCATCGCCGGCATGCTCGGGATCGGTCTCGACGAGCTGGTTCGCCGCGATCATCAGCGTCGCCAGCGGCGTCTCGTCGCCGTGACGGCCGCCTCGCTCGCGGCCATGACGGTCATGGGCGTGCTTGCGGCCGAGGCTGTCATCGCGCGCAACGAGGCGCAGAAGCAGCGGGCGCATGCCGAAGGCCTCATCGAATTCATGCTCACCGACTTGCGCAAGAAGCTCGAGCCGAGCGGCCGGTTGAACCTGATGGACGGCGTGGGCCGTGAGGCACTGAAGTACTACGAGGCGCAGCTGCCGCGTAGCCTCGATGCGCTGTCCCTGGCGCGGCGCGCCCGCGCCCTGCGGCTGATGGGCGAGATCAGCGTCCAACGCGGCGATCTGGCGGCGGCGCTCGCGAGCTTTCAGCAGGCTTCGGCCACCACGCGCGAGCTCGTCGACAGAGCGCCGAATGATGGGCCCACCATTTTCAATCACGCTCAGAACGTGTTCTGGGTCGGCGAGATCGCGCATCAGCGGGGCGGCCTCGCCGATGCCGAGGCATCGTTCAAACAGTATCGAGCGTTCGCCGAGCGGCTCGCCGCACTCGATCCCGCAAACGATGACTGGCGCGCCGAGGTGGGCTATGCGGAGACCGCACTCGGCGTGCTGCTCCTTGCGGAAAATCGCGCCGCCGAGGCGAGCGCGGCTTTCCAAAAAGCGCTGGATGTCGATCAGACACTCGTCGGCCGGCACCCCGATGACTTGAACCGTCAATTCGAGCTGGGGCAAAGTCACGCCTGGCTTGCGGACGCGCTCAAAGCGCAGGGACGCCTCGCGGAGGCGCGGCGGCATCGCGAGTCGGAGGTTGCGATCTACCAGGCTGCGCTCGTCAAGGATCCGAACCTGCGGCAGGCCAAGTTCTCGAGCATCGTCTCTTTGCAGAAATTGGGGCATCTCGCATCGCTGCGCGGCGACCTGGATGGCACGCTCGCGACCTTGAACGATTGCGCGTCGCGCGCGGAGGCGCTCCTCGAGACCGACCGCGAAAACATGGACCTGACCGCTCTGGTCGCGAGCGTGCAGTTCGATCTCGGCGAAGCGTTGCTCGTGGCGGGTCGACGGGATGCCGCAAGAGCTGCGCAGCAACGCGGCGGCGCCCTGATAGCTGCGCCGCTCGCCCATGACGCCGCGGAGCAGGACTGGCGCAATTACCGCGACCACGGCGCATTGCTCGAGGCCGCCATCGCGGCCCAGAGCGGTCAAACGGCGCAATCCCTACGCTCGGATCAGTCGGTTCTCGGCAGACTGGAAGGCGAAAGAAGCGCCGATTACGCGCCCTATCGGCTGTGGCTCCTCGAGCGCGCTCGCCTGCAGACCGGAGACGACCTCGCGGCCTCCGGCCGCCCGCAAGAGGCGATCGATGCTTGGAGCGCCATCGTGCAAAGTCTCTCCAAGCCGATGGACATCTATGAGCCGGACCTTCTGCTGGTGCTGCGGGCAGCCGACGAGCGGCTCGGACGCGTGCAAGACGCCTCCGTCGTTGCGGCACGACTGGCCGCGCTCACGCGCTCCTGAAGGCGCTCAGACGTTCGAGTCCGGGAACGCGGCCTTGCGCTTCGTCATGTACTCGAGGAGCGCCTCGTCGACGGCGGGATCCATGGGCGGCGGCACGTATTCCGCGAGGAGCTTCTTCCACAATCCATTGGCGCGTTTCGCCATGTTGGTCGCGCCCTCCGCTTCCCATTGCTCGTAGCTGTTGTTGTCGGCCAGGGGCGAGCGATAAAACGCATTCTCGAAATTGGCCTGGGTGTGTGCGCAGCCGAGAAAGTGCTTTCCGGGCCCGACCTCGCGCATGGCGTCGATCGCCTGGCCGTTGGGCGATAGATCGATGCCCGCGAGGAGCGTATGCATCATGCCGGCCTGGTCCGCATCCATCACGAACTTCTCATAGCCCATGGTCAAGCCGCCCTCGAGCCAGCCGGCCGTGTGCAGCACGAAATTGACCCCGGCGAGGCAGGTGGGCACGAGCGTGTTGGCGGATTCGAATGCCGCCTGGGCATCCGGGATCTTCGAGGCACAGAGACTGCCGCCGGAACGGAACGGAATTCCCAGACGGCGGGCGAGGGCCGCCATGGCATAGAGCACGAGCGCCGGCTCGGGCGTTCCGAAGGTGGGCGCCCCGGACTGCATGGAGATGGAGGATGCGAAGCTGCCGAGCACCACCGGCGCACCGGGGTTCACCAGCTGCACGAAGGCAAGACCCGCGAGCGCCTCGGCCAGGGTTTGCGCGACCGTGCCCGCCACGGTGACCGGCGACATGGCGCCCGCCAGAATGAAGGGTGTGATGATCAGCGCCTGATTGGCGCGCGCATACACCTTGGCGGCACCGAGCATGGTCGCGTCATAGGTCATGGGCGAATTGACGTTGATGAGGTTGATGATGGTGGTTTTGGGCCGCCCGGTGGCCGGATCCTCGAGGTCCGCACCGAATACGATGTTCGCCATGGCCACCGAATCGGCGGCCCGCTCGGGTGCGGTCACCGATCCCATGAACGACTTATCGCTGTACTTCAGATGGCTGTACACCATATCGAGATGGCGCTTGTTCACCGGCAGATCGACCGGCTCGCAGATGGTGCCTCCCGAATGGTGCAGCGAGGTGGAGACGTAGGCGAGCTTCACGAAGTTGCGAAAGTCCTCGATCCGCGCGTAACGGCGGCCTTCGTCGAGATTGCGCACGAAGGGCGAGCCATAAGCCGGAGCAAATACGGTGTTCTGACCGCCGATCAGGACGCTGCGTGCGGGATTGCGCGCGTGCTGCGTGAATTCCCGCGGCGCGGTCTTTTGCACGAGGGCGCGGCACATGCCTCGCGGAAAGTGGACGCGCTCGCCCTGCACATCGGCGCCGGCCGCCTTCCAGATCTCGATCGCCTCGGGATCGTCGCGAAAATCGATGCCGATCTCCTCGAGAATGGTATCGGCGTTTTGCTCCATGAGCGAGAGTCCTTCCTCGCCGAGTACCTCGTAGTAGGGGATCTTGCGCGTGATGTAGGGAATGGAGTGGGCGGCCCGTGCGGCCCGGGAAGCGCGTTTCGCGTCGCGGCCGCTCGGGCGTCGCGCGTGAGTGGTTGGCGTTTGTTGCTCGTCCATCTTCACTCCGGATCGTTCGACCTGACGGGGGCGTCCCATGACGCGGCCTGGTTCAATCGCTCAGTATGGTCACAGCGCCCGGCCGGAGGCTGATCAAATGCGTCATGGACTTATCCCAGCGCGTCATTTCGCCCGGGGGCATTCGGGGCCAGCACCGGCAGCCATCGATGTTGCGGATACAGGCGCGAAACACCCGCCCGGAGCCATTCTCGCGCGGCGGCGTGGAGCCGCGGAGCGACGCGCTCGAAGTCGGCCTGGTCTTGCGGACGCACGTCTCGGGCTTTGTAGAGGAGCTGAATCTCGGGCGCCAGATACCGCGTGCCGTCGGCGGTACCGCGTAGAGCGACCGCGAGAGGGCGCCTGATCGACGGGTCGCGACGGAAGATCCAGTGCTCTTCATCCGAATCGTCGAGCATGAGTTCGAGCATCCACTGCGGCTCACCCGCGAGCCGGCCCCAGATGGAATTGACTTTCGCTCGGGGGTCCACGCCGATCGGCAGCCGATGCAGCGACCCCTCGTGCGCTTCGAAAAACTCCCAGCCCGGCAACGCTGCGAGAAAGCGCGCCGCGTCCCGGCGTCGCACCCCGACGTCCAGATCCTTGTGTGCCCGTGTTTGTGTCCCGACGAATAAATCGAGCGCCCAGCCTCCGGCGATCCACCAAGGCGCATCGACGGCGCAGAGGATGCGCCGTGCCGCGGTTGGGTCGATCGGATGCCAGCTGGCCGGCTGCGACAGGGTCATTGGACTCATGTGCGTTGGATTGTAGCGTGCGGGCTCGACGGGCTCGACGGGCTCGACGGACACAGCGGGCGCGGCGGGCGCGGCGGGCGCGGCGGGTCGGGGTCTCTTCAGTCGAGCAGCGAAGCGAGCACCCCGGGCGCAAAACGCGTGTCGATGAAATCCGCAAGTCCGTCGAGCGTGTCCTCGAGCGTCGGCGCCTCCGCGCCGAAGAGCGCGCGGACGACCGCGGCGCTTTCAAATAGCCCGTGGGGGTAGAGTGCGAGCAGCCGCCCGCTCTGCCAGCCCGCGCCGTCTGCAAGCACCGCGCGTGGCGCATGCCCCGATTGCGCGTTCGCCTCCAGGCGTGTCGTACCGTGATGAATCTCATAACCCGTGAAATTGATTCCCTGCAGGGGCGCCCAGAAGCCGCCCAAATCGTCGAAGGTATAGGCGCCGTGGCGATAGCGCTTGGCCGGCGAGAATTTGGTCACGCAGGGCAGAAGTCCCAATCCCTGCGCCGAGCCCTCGACGCTGTGAGGATCGTCGATTGCGCGTCCGAGCATCTGTAGACCCCCGCAAATCGCGAGCGTCGGCTTGTCGGCGGCTATGTGGGCGGCGATCGCGGCATCGAGCCCAAGATCTCGCAGCCAACGAAGATCGGCGGCCACGTGCTTCGACCCCGGCAACACCAGAAGATCCGCCGCAGCGACGCTCTCGGGTTGCCGCGCCCAGCTGAGCGAGAGGCCCGGCACGCGCCGCAGCGGCGCGAACTCGTCGAGGTTGCTGATGTAGGGGTAGGCAACTACGACGACCGATAACCCCGTGCCCGCCGGCCGCGCGTCGAACACCCCGTCTTCCTCCGGCAGCCCATGGTCGCGCCAAAAGGGCAGCACGGCGAGCGTCGGCACCCCCGTCAACTCCTCGAGCGTCTCTGGAGCGGGCGCGAGCAGGCGCTCATCGCCGCGGAACTTGTTGAGCACGAATCCGCGGATCAGGGTCCGATGCGCGGGCGGCAGGAGCTGCACCGTACCGTACAGATGCGCGAACGCTCCGCCGCGGTCGATGTCGCAGATCAGGAGCGTCGCGGCGCCGGCGGCCTCCGCGATGCGCATGTTCACGACGTCGCTGTCCATGAGGTTGATCTCCGCGGGAGACCCGGCGCCTTCAATGACGAGCACATCGTGCTGCGCCATGAGCTCATCGAGCGAGGCTCGGATGATCGGCCACACATGGCGGGCGCGGGTATGCCACTCCATGCGCGACAGATCGTCGCGGCGCTCGCCGAGCACGATCACTTGCGATTGTGTGTCTGCTTCGGGCTTGAGCAACACCGGGTTCATGCGCACGTCGGGGACCGCGCGGGCCGCAAGTGCCTGGAAGTACTGTGCGCTGCCCATCTCTCCGCCCGCCGCGACGCGTGCGTTGTTGCTCATGTTCTGCGCCTTGAAAGGCGCCACCTTGAAGCCTTGACGGGCATACCAGCGCGCAAGAGCGGTTGCGAGGAAACTCTTGCCCGCACCGCTGGTCGTGCCGCAGACCATGACGGCGCGCGCCGTCATGGCGTCAGACCGCTGAACAACGCCGCGACGGCCGCTCGGCAGGAGGGGAAGTAAGCGTGGAAATAGGAAGCCGTCAGTGAGCCGCGGCGATAGATGGTCTCGCCCGGCGCATTCCCAGGGTACGCACGGGTTTGGGTCGAGCCCTCGAGGGGCGTCTCGAAGATCGAGTAGTGAAACGTGTGACCGCGCAACTCGCCGAATGCGGTGCCCCACGCTTGCAGCCCCAGGGCCGCGAGCCGCGGCTGCATGCGGGTGTATCCTGCAAGAATGCCGGCCATGGGCCACTGCCGCCCTTGCGTGTCGCCGAGCGATTCCGCGAGCGCCATCATGCCGCCGCATTCGGCGAGGATGGGAATCCCTGCTTCGTGAGCTCTGCGAATCGAGTCCTGAAACTGGCGCGCGGCGGACAGCGGCGCAGCGTGCAGTTCCGGATAGCCGCCCGGCAAGAACACCGCGTCCGCTCCGGACGGCACCGGCTCATCGGCAAGCGGTGAGAAGAAAGACACGCGCGCCCCGAGCGACTCGAGGCACTCAACGTTGGCGGGATAGAGAAAGGCAAACGCCGCATCGCGCGCGATGCCCACGAGTCGACCCGCAAGAGGTTTGCCGTCCGCGGCTGCGCCGGGAAATTCAATCGATGGCGACGCCGGGGGCGACGGGGTACAGGTGCCCGGGGGTTGAGGGCGGGCGGCGTCCCGAGTCGCCCGATCCCACGCGCGCTCATCGATTCTGATCGAGCGGCCGAGGGACTCGAGCTGCGCCTCGATTTCCGCACCGTCTTCGGGCGGCAACAGGCCCAGATGACGCTCAGGGAGCGATGAGGGAAGTCGCGGCAAGGTCGCGACGAGCGGCACCTCGCGCAGCGCCGCCGACACCAGGACCGCGTGGCCCGCGCTTGCGACGCCGTTCGCGATGACGCCGGCGAGACGCACGGGGCCGAAGTCGCGCAGTCCCATCGCGACGGCGCCGACAGTCTGCGCCATGGCGCTCACGTCGATGACGGCCAGTACGGGCAGATCGAAGCCCCTAGCAAGATCCGCGGAGGAGGGTGTGCCGTCATAGAGTCCCATGACGCCTTCGATGAGAACGAGGTCGGCCGCGCTGCGCGCCGCGCAAAGCAGCCGCCGGCACTCCTCCTCGCCGACCATCCACAGGTCGAGCACGTGCACCGCTTGCCCCGCGGCGCGCTCCAGGACGAGGGCATCGAGGAAATCGGCACCCGTCTTGAACACGTGCACGCGCCGGCCCTGTTGCCGGTGATGGCGCGCAAGCGCCGCCGTCGCCGTCGTCTTGCCCTGTCCCGAGGCGATGGCGGACACCAAGAAGGCCGGCGCGTTCACGGCTGACTCAAGCCAGCTGTACGAGCGCCGCGACCGCGACGGCCGACCACGCCGCACGCCCGGCGATCTTGAGTCCACGCGGGACATCGTGCGGTCCCGCGGCGCTGGGCCCCGCCGGCGACCAGACGATATTCAAGGCCTTGTACCCTGCGGCACCGGCGCCTCGAGCGCCGGGCGCCACAAATGCACGCCTTGATGTTCCACGATGTTCACCCGAGTCTCGAACGCGGCCGAGAGCCAATCCCCGGCGAGCGCTTCCCGCACCGTGCCGTGGCCGACGACTCCGGCGTGGCCGAGCACGATCACCCGGTCGGCCGTCAACGCGAGCGAGAGATCGTGGATGGCGCTTACCACGCTGACGCCACAACGCAGCGCCTGGTCGCGCAGCAGCCGGGCGACATCCTCCTGGTGCGGCGGATCCAAGTGCGTCGTCGGCTCGTCGAGCAGGAGCACGGACGCCTCGACCGCGAGGACGCGGGCAAGATGCACCCGCTGGCGCTCGCCGCCCGACAACGTGGACAGCCGCCGCGGCGCCCAGGCGAGCGAGCCCGTCGCCGTCATGGCACGGCGTATGGCGGCATCATCGTCGGCTTGCCGGTGGGCGAGCCAGCCGCTGTGCGCGAACCGGCCGAGGCCGACGACCTCGGAAGCGGTGAGATCGGTGAGCGGCGCGGTTTGCGACAGCCACGCAAGCCGGCGCGCGCGCTCGCGCCGCGGCCAAGCCTGCAGCCGCCGGCCTTGAAGAAAGATGGCTCCGGCCCGTGCCGGCTCGAGGGCGGCAAGAGCTCGCAGGAGCGTCGACTTGCCGCAGCCGTTCGGCCCGACCACGCTGGTCCAGCTACCGGGCGGGATCGCAAGCGATATGCCCTCGAGCACGACGCGCGAGCCGTAACCCACGCGCAGGCCCTCGCAGGACAGCGCGGGCGCGGTGGCCGCGATGACCTCGGAAGTCGACGCCTCAGGCATTGCGGCTCCGACGCCAGAGCAAATACACGAGGTAGGTCCCGCCGACACAGGCGGTGACGGCGCCCACCGGCAGCTCGGCGGGCCGGATCAGCCAGCGGCTGGCGAGGTCGGCGGCTTGCAGCAGCGCGCCGCCGCAGAGCGGGGCGCCGATGAGGAGCTGGCGATGATTCACATTGAGCGTCTCGCGCACCAGATGCGGTGCGACCAGGCCGACGAAGCCCACCACGCCCACTTCGCCGACAGCGGCCGCGGTCGCAAGCGATACGATACCGAGCAGCGTGAGCCGCAGCACGGGCAGCGACAGCCCCAGGGATTGCGCGGTGTCCTCTCCCAGCGTGAGCGCATCGAGCCCGCGCGAGAGGAGCACGGCCGGCACGATGGACAGGCAGAAGACGATGCCGAGCAACCCGGCCGACGACCAGCTGATGAAGGCCGTACTGCCGAACAGAAAGCTCTGCATGCTGCGCCAGATATCGGGCTTGGTGAGCAGCAAGAGCTGCGTGATGGCGCTCAACAAAAAGGCGACCACGACGCCCGAGAGCAAGAGACTGCGAGTCTGCAGGACACCGCGCGAAAGACTGATGGTGAGAAGCGTCGCGCCCCCCGCGCCCAAGCACGCCGCGCCGGTGACGCCGAGCTTGCTCGCCCACGTGAGGCCGCCGATCGAGGCATCCGCGGCGATCAAGCTGAGGGTCACGCCGAGGGCGGCACCCGAGGCCGTACCGAGCAGATACGGCTCGGCGAGGGGATTGCGGAACACGCCCTGCGCGATACCTCCCGCGAGCCCGAGCAACGCACCTGCAAACCAGGCGCCGACGCTGCGCGGCAAGCGGATTTGCCACAGCACTACGCTCGACTGCGCATCGGGCGCGAGAATCCAGCCGAGGGAGGTCTCGATACTCGAAGTGCCGATGAGGAGACTGCCGAAGGTGAGCACCAGCGTGATCGCGACACAACCCAACAGCCATGTCACGA
>Ga0302314_10015381_pt1 | contig 13002 bp, 8 predicted proteins | sample III_Palsa_N2_3_FD_200533 | JGI IMG/M metagenome (GOLD analysis project Ga0302314, IMG submission 200533) | Peat permafrost microbial communities from Stordalen Mire near Abisko, Sweden - III_Palsa_N2_3 | ecosystem: Environmental > Terrestrial > Soil > Palsa > Peat permafrost | place: Sweden...
ACCCACCCCACACCCCTGAACCAGATTAGGGGCGGGCACACCAACCGCCAACCCCGCCAACCCCGCAACCAACCCCGACCGATCCCCCACAACCACCGCCCGATGCCCATGCACCGCACGACCAGCGGCCAAGGTGAGTCCGATGTCCTCCGTCCGCTGCTCGGGGTGCTCGGTCACCGCCTCCAGCAGGCGGCGGGCCTGGTCCGCGAGCGCCTGCTCGCTGCGGGCGGAGAGCACCCACGGCACCACCACCGGTGCGCCTCCGTCCGCAGCCGGCTGGGCGTCCGACTGCGGCGGGGCCTGCTCCAGCACCACATGGGCGTTGGTCCCGCTGATACCGAAGGAGGACACGGCGGCCCGGCGCGGGCGCCCGTCCACCACCCACGGACGGGACTCGGTGAGCAGCCGCACCTCCCCGGCCGACCAGTCCACCTCCGCCGAAGGGGCATCCACATGCAAGGTCTTCGGCATCGCCCCGTGCCGCATCGCCAGCACCGACTTGATCACACCACCCACACCGGCGGCGGCCTGGGCGTGGCCGATGTTGGACTTCAGCGAGCCGAGCCACAACGGACGCTGTTCAGAACGTTGCTGACCGTACGTCGCCAGCAGCGACCGGGCCTCGATCGGGTCACCGAGTCGAGTGCCGGTGCCGTGCGCCTCCACCAGGTCGACCTCGGCGGCACTGAGCCCGGCGTCCGCCAGCGCCGCCCGGATCACCCGCTGCTGCGCCCGACCACTGGGCGCCGTCAGACCATTACTCGCACCGTCCTGATTCACCGCCGAACCCCGCACCACCGCCAGCACCGGATGCCCATTGCGCCGCGCGTCCGACAACCGCTCCAGCAGCAGCACACCCACGCCCTCGGCCAGTCCGAATCCGTCGGCCCCGGCCGCGAATGCCTTGCAGCGGCCGTCGGGGGCGAGGCCGCCCTGGCGGCTGAACTCCACGAACATGCCGACCGTGGGCATCACCGTGACGCCGCCCGCCACCGCCAGCGAGCACTCACCGGCCCGCAGCGCCCGGACCGCCAGATGCAGCGCCACCAGCGAGGAGGAACAGGCCGTGTCCACGGTGATCGCCGCGCCCTCCAGGCCCAGGGTGTAGGCCAATCGGCCAGAGGCGACACTGCCGGTGTTGCCGGTCAGCAGGTGTCCGCCGCCGTCCGTGCCGTCGGCCAGACGTGGCCCGTAGTCCATGGTCATGGCGCCGACGAAGACCCCGGTTCGGCTGCCGCGCAGCCCGGTCGGGTCGATTCCGGCCCGCTCGAACATCTCCCAGCTGGTTTCCAGCAGCAGTCGCTGCTGCGGGTCCATCGCCAGCGCCTCACGCGGCGAGATCCCGAAGAATTCGGCATCGAACTCGGTTGCCTGGTAAAGGAATCCGGCTTCACGCTGATAGAACCGGCCTGGTGTGCCGGGGGTTGGCGCATAGCCATCGACAACGTCCCAGCCACGATCCTCCGGGAATACTGATACGGCGTCAGTTTCGTTGACCAGCAACTCCCAGAGCTGGTCCGGGCTGCCAACGCCGCCGGGGTAGCGGCAGCCCATGCCGACGATGACCACCGGATCGTCGTCCGGGGCCGGCACCGGGACCACCGGCCCGGCCTCGGCAGGAGTGCCGGTCCCAAGCAACTCCGCGCACAGGAACTCCGCGAGGGCCGCCGGGGTCGGGTGGTCGAAAGCGGCCGTGGCCGGAATCCTCAGCTCGGTCGCCGCGCTCAGCCGGTTGCGGAGCTCGACCGCCGTGACCGAGTCCAGGCCCAGGTCGAGGAAGGCCAGATCCTGCGGCAGCGGGGTCCGGCTGCCGGTCAGCGCCGCGACCTCGGCACCGACCAGCGCCAGCAGCGCGGCCCGCTGCTCGGCCGGGGCACGCCCCGCAAGTTCCTCCCGAAGCGAAGGGAGCGAAGGCAGCGGAGGGAGCGGAGGCGTGGGCGGCGGCTCCGCGCCATCGACGGCCTCGTCCCCGTCGAAGAGATCGAACGGTTCTAAAGTCTCGTGTCCGGCGAACACCTCGTCCCAGTCCGGATCGAGGCCGTGCACGCACAGCTCCCCCAGTGAGCCGAGGAACCGGTCCAGGCCGCCCCGGTCACGGCGCAGCGTCCCCAGCACCAGGGCATCCGTGCCGCTGTCCTCGGCGCAGTCCTGCATCGCCGAGGTCAGCACGGTATGCGGGCTGACCTCCAGCAGCACCCCGTGGCCGTCGCGCAGCAGGGCCCGGGTGGCCTCCTCGAAGCGGACGGTGCCGCGCAGGTTGCGGCACCAGTAGTCGGCGTCCAGGACCGGTTCGGCCAGCAGGTCGCCGGTCAGCGCGGAGTAGTACGGCAGCCGGGCGGGGCGCGGCCGGACCGGCGCGAGGTCGGCCCGCAGCGTCGGCAGGATGCGGTCGATGTGCGGGGAGTGGGCGGCCAGCCCGACGGCTATCCTCCGGGCGTGCACGCCGGTCCGGCCGAGTTCGGTGAGCAGTTCCCCGGCGGCGTCGGCGTCACCGGAGACGACCACCGACCGGGGCCCGTTCACCGCCGCCAGGACCAGCCTGCCCGCCCACTGTTCCAGTCTGGGCGCCAGTTCGTCGGCGGTGGCCCTGACAGAGATCATCTCGCCGTCCCCGGCGAGCGTCGCCTGGGCCCGGCTCCACAGGGCGACCACCCGGGCGGCGTCGTCCAGGGTGAGTACGTCGGCCAGGACCGCAGCGCTGATCTCGCCGACGCTGTGGCCGAGCACCGCCGCCGGTTCCACCCCGTGCGCACGCCACAGCGCGGCCAGGGACAGGGTCACCGCGAACAGTGCGGGTTGTACCGTGTCCGCGCGTTCCGGGCCAGGCGGCTGTGCGCGGGCCCGCAGCAGGTCCAGCAGTGCCCAGTCGGTGTGCGGTTCGAGCGCCTGCGCGCAGTCGTCCATCCGCGCCCGGAACACTGCGGAGGTCTCCAGCAGCTCGGCCGCCATGCCGGGCCACTGTGCGCCCTGACCTGGGAAGACAAAGGCGGCACCGCCGCCGTGGCCGCCGCCTTCGGTCAGGCCGGGGGTGCCCCGGCCCTCGGCCAGCGCGCCCAGCAGCTCCAGGAACCGCCCCGGCGTGTCCGCGACCAGCGCTGCGCGGCGCGGGCCCTGGGTTCCGGCGGCGGCGAGCGCCCGGCCGACGTCCGCCGGGTGCCAGCCCGGGCTGCGCGCGAGCCGGTCACGCAGCAGCCGGGCCCCGGCTGCCAGCGACTGCCGCCCGTCGCCGCTCAGCGTCCACAGCAGCGGGGGTCGGGTACCGGTTGGCTGCACCATCGCGTCCCAGAGCTCCTTCACTGCCAATGGACCAGGGGAATGAGTCGGATGAATCGAATGAGCCGGATGATCTGAACAATCAGGGTGGGGTCACAGCTGCGGAGGCTGCCCTTGAGATCCTGTCGGAGCCGGATAGCAGCCCGATATCGCAAGCCGCGACACCCTGGCCGCCCCCTCACCGGCCCGTCGCGCAGCTCGCCGCCGAACCCGCCGAAACCCCTCTGACCTGCCCCTTCCTCCCGTGGACCGCTGCTCAAGATGCCTGCCGGGCGGGGGCGACACATACTCGACACGTGCCGGACCTTCCGCCGGGAGGCGGCAGCCCCCGGGCACACCGGGTCCGCCGCCCCCGCGCCCTCGGTGAAGGCGCCGCCGGGCGCCGGAGAGCGAGCGGAGCGGCCGGAGAGGAGCGACATGTCGGGCCTGTGGCTCAGGGAAGACGAAGCACTGGCGCATATCGCCGGTATCTGCTTCAAGACCGGTCCGCCCCGGCGCACCGGGGTCGAACTGGAGTGGCTCGTACGCGACCACCGGGACCCGCTGGCGCCGGTACCGGTGGAGCGGCTGCGGGCGGCGCTGGCTCTGCTGGGGCCGACGGGTGTGCTCCCGAACGGGGGCCGGATCACCCTGGAGCCCGGCGGACAGGTGGAACTCAGCTCCCGCCCGGCCGACAGCCCCGTCCGCTGCCTGCGGGAGACCGCCGCCGACCTGGCGGACCTGCGCGCGGCCCTGGCATCGGTCGGCCTGCTGCTGGAGGGCTGCGGACTGGAGCCGTACCGGGATCCGGAACGGGTGCTCGACCTGCCCCGCTACCGGGCGATGGAGAGGTACTTCGACAGCGCCGGCCACTGGGGCCGGATGATGATGCGAGCCACCACATCGGTGCAGGTCAACGTCGATGCCGGGGAGGAAGCCGAGGCCTCGACGGTGGCGGCCGCCGCCGCGAACGGGCACGGCACCACCGGCTACCGCTTCCGCTGGGCGCTGGTGCACCGGCTGGGCCCAGTCCTGGTCGCCGCCTTCGCCAACTCCCCGCTGTGGCGCGGCTGCCCGACCGGCTGGCGGTCCACCCGGCAGGCCGTCTGGGCCCATATGGACCCCGGGCGCACCCGCCCGCCCGAAGCCGACCACGACCCGCGCGCCGCCTGGGCCCGATACGCGCTGGACGCCCGGCTGCTGTGCCTGCGGCGCCCCGAGCCCGCGCCCTGGACCGCGCCGCCGGACACACCGCTGCGGTCCTGGCTGCGCGGCTCCGCCCCGGAGCCGCAGCCGCCCTCCCTGGACGACGCCGAGTACCACCTGACCACGCTGTTCCCGCCGGTCAGGCCGCGCGGCTGGCTGGAGCTGCGGATGATCGACGCCCAGGGCGGCGACGACTGGATGGTGCCGCTGCTGCTGGTCACCGCCCTGCTGGACGATCCAGTGGCGGCCCGGGCCGCCTATCGCGCCACCGAGCCGCTGACCGGCGGCGCGGAGCTGCCCCCGTGGTCGGTCTGGCTGGACGCGGCCCGCCACGGCCCGGCCGATCCGGCGCTGGGCGCCGCCGCCCGGGCCTGCTTCAGTGCCGGATCGGCCGCACTGGCCCGCTCCGGCGTCCCCGAATCCCTGCGGCTCACGGTCAGCGACTTCGCGCAGCGCTATCCGCAGCGCGGCCGCTGCCCCGCCGACGACCAGCTGGACGCCCTGCGCTTCGAGCGCGGGGTGCAACTCCCGGAAGGAGCGTCGCGATGAGCGACCGTCCCGTCCTCACACAGCCCCCGGCCACCGCTGCCACCGACGCCGCCAGCACCGGCGACGACGCGGAGCAGCTCCGGGCGCGGGCCCGGGCGGCGCTGGAGGCCGCGCGGGCCAGGACCCTGGCGCTGACCGACTGCCTGGACACGGCCGGGCTGCAGGCCCAGCACTCACCGCTGATGTCGCCGCTGGTCTGGGATCTGGCGCACATCGGCAACCAGGAGGAGATCTGGCTGGTCCGCACCGCCGGTGGCCGACCCGCGCTGCGTCCCGAACTCGACCCTGTGTACGACGCGTTCCAGCATCCGCGTGCCGAGCGCCCGGCGCTGCCGCTGCTCGGCCCGCAGGAGGCACGGCAGTTCGACGCCGAGGTCCGCAGCCTGGCCCTGGACGTCCTGGCCGGGGCCCGATGGGACCAGGGGCCGCTGTTCGCGGGCGGGTTCGTGTTCGGGATGGTCGCCCAGCACGAGCAGCAGCACGACGAGACCATGCTGGCCACCCATCAGCTGCGGCAGGGCCCGCCGGTACTGGACGCGGAGGCACCACCGCCCGCCCCACCCGACGCCGACCGGCTGCCGTCCGAAGTCCTGATCCCGGCGGGCCCGTTCACCATGGGCACCGCCACCGACCCGTGGGCCCTGGACAACGAGCGCCCGGCCCACACGGTGGAGCTGCCCGCGTTCCGGCTGGACACCACCCCGGTCAGCAACGCCGACTACCAGCGCTTCATCGACGACGGCGGCTACGACCAGCCCCGTTGGTGGGCCGAGGAGGGCTGGCAGCACCGGCAGCAGGAGGGGCTGGAGGCGCCGCTGTTCTGGCGGCGCGACGGGCGTACCTGGCTGCGCCGCCGCTTCGGCCGCACCGAGCCGGTGCCGCCGGACCAGCCGGTGGTGCATGTCTGCTGGTACGAAGCGGACGCCTACGCGCGCTGGGCCGGACGCCGGCTGCCCACCGAGGCGGAGTGGGAGAAGGCGGCCCGCCACGACAGCGCCAACGGCCTTACCCGGCGCAACCCCTGGGGTGACGCCGACCCCGGGCCCGAGCACGCCAACCTGGGGCAGCGGCACCTGGAACCGGCCCCCACCGGCAGCTACCCCGACGGCACCGCCCCCTGCGGCGCGCGGCAACTCCTGGGCGACGTCTGGGAATGGACGTCCACCGACTTCGACGGCTATCCCGGCTTCCGCGCCTTCCCCTACCGCGAGTACTCCGAGGTGTTCTTCGGCGGCGGCTACAAGGTGCTGCGCGGCGGCTCGTTCGGGACCGCGCCGGTCGCCTGCCGGTCGACCTTCCGCAACTGGGACTTCCCGATCCGGCGGCAGATCTTCTCCGGCTTCCGCACTGCAGCCGACACCGATGAGCCAGGGATCAGCTGATGTGCCGTCACTTCGCCTATACAGGACCGGCAAAAGCTCTGTCGGAGCTGCTGCTGGCGCCGCCGCACGGCCTGTACCGGCAGTCCTGGGCGCCGCGCCGGCAGATGCACGGGACGGTGAACGCCGACGGCTTCGGCATCGGCTGGTACCCGCCGGACGGCGACGGCACCCCGGCCCGCTACCGGCGCGCGGTCCCGATCTGGGCCGACCCGAACCTGCCCGACCTGGCCGCACATCTGCGCAGTGGCGCGGTACTTGCCGCAGTCCGCGACGCCACCCCCGGCACCGCCCCGGACGAGTCCGCCAACTCCCCCTTCAGCAGCGGGCGCTGGCTGTTCAGCCACAACGGCGCGGTACCGGACTGGCGGCAGCTGACCGAGGACAGCGGCACCTCGCTGCCCGCGCCGGTGCTGCTCGGTCTGGCGGCGCAGAGCGACTCGGCGCTGCTGTGGGTCCTGGTGCACCACCGGCTCAGCGCCGGGGAGCCCCCGGAGGGCGCGCTGGCCGCTGTCGCCCGGCTGGCCGCCGCGGTACGCCCGCAGGCCCGGCTCAATCTGCTGCTCACCGACGGTCACACCATCACCGCCACCCGCTGGGGCGACAGCCTCTGGTACCGCGCGGCCGACGGTGAGGTGATCGTGGCCTCCGAGCCCTGGGACGACGAGTCCTGGGACGACACCGAGCCCAGGGACGGCCGGAGCGGTACCGGCGGCGGCTGGCAGGAGGTGCCGGAGCGCTCGCTGCTGCTGGCCACCCCGGCCTCCGTCCACGTCACGCCCCTGACCCCCGTAGCCCCCTGCCCCGTAGCGGAGAGGATCGCGTCCCGATGACCCCCACGTACACGCTGGAGCACCGGCTTCCCCCCGACCACTTCACCGAGGCGCTGCGCTCGGACGCGCTCCAGGGCCTGACCGCCCTGCCCAAGACCCTCCCGCCGACCTGGTTCTACGACGCCAGGGGCAGCGAGCTGTTCGAACAGATCACCCTGCTGCCGGAGTACTACCCCACCCGCACCGAGCACAGCATCCTGACCGCCCACGCGGCGGAGATCGCCACCGCGACCCGGGCCCGCACCCTGGTCGAGCTCGGCTCAGGATCCTCGCAGAAGACCCGGCTGCTGCTCGACGCCCTGCGGGCGGGCGGCACCCTGCGCGGCTACGTCCCGGTTGACGTGAGCGAGAGCGCGCTGCGGCAGGCCGCGACGGCGCTGGGCGTCGGCTACCCCGGGCTCGACGTGCACGCCCTGGTCGCCGACTTCCACCAGCACCTGGGCCTGGACGGAACGCCGGGACCGCGGCTGCTGGCCTTCCTCGGCGGGACCATCGGCAACCTGCTGCCCGACGCGCGCGCCGTCTTCCTCGCCCGCGTCGCCGCCGAACTCGAACCGGGCGACGCGCTGCTGCTCGGCACCGACCTGGTCAAGGACCCGGCAACGCTGGTCGCCGCCTACGACGACTCCGCCGGGGTGACCGCCGAGTTCAACAAGAACGTGCTGTCCGTCCTCAACCACGGCCTCGACGCCGACTTCGCCCCCGAGGACTTCCGCCATGTCGCCCTGTGGGAGCCGGAGCTGGAACGGATCGAGATGCGGCTGCGGGCGACCCACCCGCTCAGCGTGAAGGTCCGCGAGCTGGACCTGGTGGTCCCCTTCGACCGCGAGGAGGACCTGCGCACCGAGACCTCCGCCAAGTTCCGACCCGAGGGTGTCCGCGCCGAACTGGAACAGGCCGGCCTCACCCTGGACCACTGGTGGACCGACCCGGCCGACCGCTACGCCCTCAGCCTCGCCTCCCCCGCCCACAGCTGACCACGGGAACCCATCCGGCCCGGCGTCAGCGGCCCTGCCGCACCCGCTCCAGCTGGCGCTCGGCCGCGAGCAGCCCGCGGCCGTCCGGGCCCGGCACCTTGCGCCGCAGGGCCAGCAGGGCCGGGCCCTGGTCGGCGGCGGCACGCGGGTCGGTGATCCGGGCCCAGCAGGCGTGGGCGTTGTCCACGGCGGCCCGCACCTCGGGGTCGTCGGGGTCCTGCAGCGCGAGCCGGTCCTCGGCCGCGTCGCGCCACAGTTCGGCGGCGGCGGCCAGGTCGCCGCCCAGCCGGGCCAGGTGCGCCCGGGCCTCGCGGGCGGCAACGGCCGGGGCCGAGCCGGAACCGCCGCTCCAGGCCGCGCGCTCCTCCGCCTCCCGCGCCAGCCGCCGCGCCGCGTCCAGATCCCCGGCCTGGCAGGCCGCCGCGCTCGCGGCCAGCAGCTCCTCCAGCGAGCGGTGCGGCCGGGGCACCCCGTCGTACGGCACCACATCGGGCACCGACGCCGAAGGCAACGGGGCGGCGGCGTCCGCGGAGCCAAGCACCAGCGCCTGCTCCGGCAGCCGGGCCGTGCTCACCGCGAGCAAGTGCAGCTCCGCCAGCGTGCTGCGCCCGGTGGAACGGCGCAGCAGGTCGACCAGCGCCCGGGTGTACGGCGTGGCGACGGTGTCGCCGGACATGTCGGGCGGGCTGACCTGCCCCCACAGCGGGAGGCCGGTGGTCAGCCCCGCGCTGCCGTTGGCGCTGAGGACGGCCCAGGCGTGCTTGTCCGCGACCAGGTCGGCCAGCACCGTGGTGCTCCCGGCCGGGCGGTGGCCGAGCTCGGAGGCGAGCCAGCTCCAGGGCATGGCGGTGTAGCGGGCGTTCTCCGGACGGGTGCGCGCCAGCGACAGGTGCAGCTCGCCGCGGCGGCGGTCGGCGGTGAGCCCGCCGACCAGGGCCAGCAGCAGCGGTCCGGGCACGGCGGCGGCGGTGCGCAGGTAGGCCAGCAGCGCCTGCGGTTCGGCCGGGTCGATGAGCTGCACGGTGTCGGCCGGGACGTCGCCGGCCAGCAGCGCACCGGCGGGCACCGTCGCCAGCAGCGCCAAGCTGGCCTCCGGGCTCATCAGTTGGCCGCGCCGGGAGAGCGGCGCTCCCCCGATCAGAAGTATGTGCCCGCGTGCCGCCGCACCCGCCGTCGTCTCCGCCCCGTTGATCCGCATGGCAGCACGCTACCCGCAGCGCCCGGAGAACGCCGGGAGCCCGGCCCGCGCCGGAACGGCGCCCGGCCGTGTCCGCTCGTGTCCTCCCGCGTCCCGGCGTGCCAACTCGTAGGCTGTAGCAGCGGGTCCACCGTTCGTCCGTCACGTACAGGGAGCAGTCGACTATGGCAACGACACGTATCGCCGCGACCCACTGGGAAGGCAACCTGCTCAAGGGCAGCGGTTCGGTCGCCCTGGAGTCCTCGGGGATCGGTACCTTTGGCGTCAGCTGGGCCTCCCGCTCCGAGCAGCCCAACGGCCAGACCAGTCCGGAGGAGCTGATCGCGGCGGCCCACTCCTCCTGCTACTCGATGGCGTTCTCGCACGGCCTCGCGGGCCAGGGCCACACCGTGGAGGCCCTGGACACCCGCGCCGAGGTCACCTTCCAGCCGGGCGAGGGCATCACCGCGATCGCGCTGACCGTCAAGGCCCGGGTCCCTGGCCTGTCGGAGGAGGACTTCCAGGCGGCGGCGCTGGACGCGAAGCAGAACTGCCCGGTGAGCCAGGCCCTGGCCGGGGTCAAGAACATCACCCTCACGGCCGAGCTGCTCCCGTAGCCCCCTCCCCCGGCGTCACCGGCCCACCGGGCTCAGCCCGGTGGTGTCCGGGCCAGCACCGTGTCCAGCACCCGGGCCCACTGGCGGACGATGCCGCGCCGGCGGCGGCTGTCGTCGGTCAGCAGATTGGCCAGACCCAGGCCGCGCGCCATGTCCAGGGTCGCCTGGATGGTCTCGCGCACACCGGGCGCCGACTCGTCCACGCCGAGCAGTTCCACGGCCGCCTGGTGCACCCTGCGCCCGGTGCGGGCCTCCAGCGGCGCGACCAGTTCCCGCAGCTGCGGATCGGCGGAGGCGGCCACCCACAGCTCCAGCGCGGCGCGGAACGGCACGCCGATGAACCAGTTGACGATCAGTTCGACCACCGCCTCGGTGCGCAGCTCCCCGGCCGGGAGCGCGTCCAGCTCGCGCTGGATGTCCGCCGCCCGCGCCTCGGTGACGTGCGCGACGGCCGCGGTGGTCAGTGCCTCGCGGGTGGGGAAGTGGTGCTGTGCGGCGCCCCGGGAGACGCCCGCGCGCTGGGCGACCACGGTCACCGTCGTCCCGGTCCAGCCGTACTCGACCAGGCACTCGACCGCCGCGTCCAGCAGCCGCTGCCGGGTGGCCCGGCTGCGGTCCTGCTGCGGGGCGCGGCGGGCGGGCGCGGCCGGTGACTGGACCGCGCGCGGTCCCTCCGCCGCTGGTTCGAGGGGCAGCGGTTCGGGGGCCGGTGGCTCGGGGGTGTCGCGGCTCTGCATGGCCTCATTATGGCGTTCCATGATCAGCTGATCCGGGAGGCCGGGTCAGTACGACTTCGGCATGCCGAGGCTGGACTGGGCGACGAAGTTCAGCACCATCTCCCGGCTGACCGGTGCTATCCGGGCGACCCGGGCGGCGGCCAGCAGCGAGGCGAGACCGTACTCGGAGGCCAGCCCGTTGCCGCCGAGGGTCTGCAGCGCCTGGTCCACCGCGCGGATGCTGGCCTCGGCGGCGGCGTACTTGGCCATGTTGGCCGCCTCGGCGGCGCCCGCGTCGTCGCCGGAGTCGTAGAGCCCGGCGGCCTTCTGCATCATCAGCCGGGCGAGCTCCAGCTCGATCTTGTTCTGCGCCAGCGGGTGCGCGATGCCCTGGTGGGTGGCGATCGGCACACCGCCGAAGACCCGGCGCTCGTTGGCGTAGCCGACGGCCCGGCCGAGTGCGTAGCGGCCCATGCCGACCGCGAGCGCGGACGCCATGATCCGCTCGGGGTTGAGCCCGGCGAAGAGCTGCCCGAGCGCCGCGTCCTCCTCGCCGATCAGGGCCTCAGCGGGCAGCCGCACCTCGTCCAGGAACAGGCCGAACTGCCGGTCCGGCATCACCACGTCCATGTCGATCGGACGGAAGCTGAAGCCGGGGGCGTCGGTCGGGACGGCGAAGAGCACCGGCTTGAGCCGGCCGGTGCGGGTGTCCTCGGTACGGCTGACGATCAGCACATGGTCGGCCTGGTCCACCCCGGAGATGAACACCTTGCTCCCGCTGAGCAGCCAGTCGCCGCCGTCGCGGCGGGCGGTGGTGCTGATCCGGTGCGCGTTGGAGCCGGCCTCGGTCTCGGTGATGCCGAACGCCATGATGCTGGAGCCGTCGGCGATCCCGGGCAGCCAGCGCTGCTTCTGGTCGGGGGTGCCGAAGCGCGCGATGACAGTGCCGCAGATCGCGGGTGAGACCACCAGCATCAGCAGCCCGCACCCGGTCGCGCTCAACTCCTCCTGGACGATCGCGAGTTCGTACATCCCGGCGCCGCCGCCACCGTACTCCAGCGGCAGGTTGACGCCGACGAAGCCCAGCTTTCCTGCCTCCAGCCACAGTTCGCGCAGTGGTTCGCGGCGGCGGGCCCGTTCGTTGGCGTAGCCGAAGCCGTAGCGCCCGCCCAGCCGGGCGACGGCGGCGCGCAGGTCCCGCTGTTCCTCGGTCTCGGTGAAGTTCACCTGCTGCTCCTCGTCTTAGTGTGAAAGCAAAGGAAGTTGACGATTACTCAGCGGTCAGCACGATGCCGAGGACCGCCCCCGCGTCCACCTGCTGCCCGACGTCCACCAGCAGTTCGCTCAGCACCCCGTCCGCCGGGGCGTCGATCCGGTGCTGCATCTTCATCGCCTCCAGCCAGAGCAGTGGCTGACCTGCCGTCACTTCCTGCCCGGTCACTGCCTCCAGCCGGACGACCGTGCCCGGCATCGGCGCCAGCAGCGATCCGGGGGCGGTCTGCGCCACCGGGTCGGGGAAGCGATCGACGGCGGTCAGCGCCACCGGGCCGAGCGCTGAGTCGACGAACACCTGCGGGCCGTAGCGGGCCACCGCGAAGGCGCGGCGCACCCCGTGGTCGTCCAGCACCACCCGCTCCGGCGCGGCCTCGACCAGGTCCACCCCGTCCTGCCCCTCGGCCAGCAGGCCGTTCCTGGTCAGCCGGTAGGCCACCTCGGTCTCCCGGTAGGCGGTGCGCTGGGGCTGCGAGGGCACATTGCGCCAGCCGGACGGCAGCCCGCGCTGCACCCGGGCACCGGCGCGCCGCGCGGCGGCCCCGGCCAGCGCCGCCGCCAGCGCCGACAGCCGCAGGGCCGCCGGGTCGGCGAGGGGACGGGCGAGGGTGTCCAGGCCGTGCCGGTCGAAGAAGGCGGTGTCGGTCTCCCCCGCCAGGAACGCCGGGTGCCGCAGCACCCGGACCAGCAGGTCCCGGTTGGTGACCGGGCCGTGCAGCTCCGCCCTGGCCAGGGTGCGGGCCAGCATTCCGGCGGCCTCGGCCCGGCTCGGCGCCCAGCCGACGACCTTGGCCAGCATCGGGTCGTAGTGGATGCCCACCGCGCTGCCGTCGACGACGCCGGAGTCCAGCCTGATCCCGCAGTCGCCGCCCGGGTTGCCGAACTCGGCGGCGACCGCGGGCAGCCGCACCCGGTGCAGGGTCCCGGTCTGCGGCTGCCAGCCCGCCGCCGGGTCCTCCGCGTAGAGCCTGGCCTCGACGGCGTACCCGCGCCGGGCCGGGGGCGCGGACGGCAGCCGCGCGCC
>Ga0302314_10015383_pt1 | contig 13002 bp, 8 predicted proteins | sample III_Palsa_N2_3_FD_200533 | JGI IMG/M metagenome (GOLD analysis project Ga0302314, IMG submission 200533) | Peat permafrost microbial communities from Stordalen Mire near Abisko, Sweden - III_Palsa_N2_3 | ecosystem: Environmental > Terrestrial > Soil > Palsa > Peat permafrost | place: Sweden...
GACCGAGACGATCGCCACGCTGAAATGCCTGGGCGCGCCGGGCCGGGTGATCTTCACGGCCTATCTGATCGAACTGCTGGCGCTGGGCCTGATCGGCGTCGCGATCGGCCTGGTGCTGGGCGCCGTGGCGCCCTGGGGCATCGTGGCGCTCGCCGGCGACAAGCTGCCGGTCGCGGCGCGGCTGGCGCTCTATCCGCGCCCCTTGGGGTTGGCGGCGCTGTTCGGCGCGCTCGTCGCCGTCGCCTTCTCGCTCTGGCCGCTGGCGAGGGCGCGCGGCGTGCCGGCGGCGGCCTTGTTCCGGGCCGCGATCCTCGGCCTCGAAGGCCGCCTCGGCTGGCGCGACGGGGCAGCCAGCCTGGTCATGGCGGCGCTGCTGGCCGGTCTCGCCATCGGCACGGCCGACGACCGGAAGCTCGCATCCTGGTTCGTCGTCGGCGTGATCGTGGCGCTGGCCTTGTTCCGCCTGGCCGGCGGCGGCGTCATGTGGCTGGCCAAGCGCCTGCCGCCGATCCGGATGCCGACCCTGCGCCAGGCCGTGGCCAACCTGTATCGGCCGGGGGCGGCGACGCCCAGCGTCGTGCTGTCGCTCGGCCTGGGGTTGACCGTGCTGGTCGCGGTGGCCTTGGTCGAGTCCAGCCTCGGGCGCGAGGTGACCGAGCGGCTGCCGGAACGCGCGCCCAGCACCTTCTTCATCGACATCCTGCCCGATCAGGTCGCGGGCTTCGAAGCTCTCGCGACCCATGCGACCGGCATCGACGGGCTGGAGCGGGTGCCCAACCTGCGTGCCCGCATCGTCAAGCTGAACGGCGTGCCGGTCGATCAGGCGATCGTCGATCCCGACGCGCTCTGGGCCGTGCGCAGCGAGCGCGGGCTGACCTATACGCCCAAGCTGCCGACCGGCAGCCGCGTGGTCGAAGGCACCTGGTGGCCGGCGGACTACCGGGGACCGCCGCTGGTCTCGCTCGACGACGGGCTGGCGCGCGGGCTGCATCTGAAGCTGGGCGACAGCATCACCTTCTCGGTAGCGGGGCGCGAGGTCAGCGGCCAACTGGGCAATGTCCGCCATATCGACTGGACCAGCCTGGGCATCAATTTCTTCACGATCTTCTCGCCGGGCGCCCTCGATCACGCGCCGCAGACCAACCTTGCGACCGTCCGCGCCGACACGCCGGCCGATGCGGCGGCGCTGGAGCGCGCGGTGACCGACAAGTTCCCGAACGTCTCGGCCATCCGGGTCAAGGACGCGCTCGATCTGGTCAACCGGATCCTGGGCGACCTGGCCGACGCGGTGCGGCTGACCGCCGGCATCACGCTGGTCGTGGGCGCGCTGGTGCTGGCCGGCGCCATCGCGGCCGGCCATCGCCGCCGGGTCTACGAGGCGATCGTCTTGAAGGTGCTGGGCGGCACGCGCCGGCGCCTGGCGCTGGGCTTTCTGATCGAATACGGGTTGCTGGGTCTGATCGCGGCCGTGATCGCGGCCGGTCTCGGCACCGTCGCCGCCTGGGCGGTGACGACCCAGGTCATGAAGGGCGAATGGAGCTTCGACGGGCTGCGCGTGGTCGAGACCATCGCGATCGCCGTGGTGCTGACCTTGCTGGTGGGATTCGCCGGCACCTGGCGCGCGCTGGGCGCAAAGGCGGCGCCGCACCTCAGAAATGAATAATCCTTAATGTTGGCGGTATCGGGTATATATTGAACTCGGGACCGGACCCCCAATATCCTGGGGCGCTGGGTTTGCCCACATCACTCTCACGAGGCTTCAATGTCTTACGGTTCACAGGATCCCTGGTCGGTAGGTCGCAGCGCGGCAGTCGGCGCCGAGTACGATCTCGGCCTGCGCACCTTCATGCTGCGCGTCTATAACTACATGGCCTCGGGCTTGGCGCTGACCGGCATCACCGCCTGGTTGGCCGCCGAGACCGGGTTCTACGCCCAGATCGCGCATTCGCCGCTGATCTATGTGGTGATGTTCGCCCCGTTCGCTTTGGTGATGCTGCTGGGTTTCCGGATCCAGAAGATGAGCTTCGGCGCGGCCCAGGCGACGTTCTGGGCCTATTCGGGTCTGATGGGCCTGTCGCTCGCCGGCATCTTTTTGATCTATACCCACACCAGCATCGCGCTGACCTTCTTCATCACGGCCGCCACCTTCCTGTCGATGAGCCTCTACGGCTACACGACGAAGACGAGCCTGGCGAAGATGGGATCGTTCATGATGATGGGCCTGTTCGGCGTCATCATCGCCAGCGTGGTCAACATGTTCATGCACTCGACCGGGCTGCAGTTCATGATCTCGATCATCGGCGTGATCGTGTTCACCGGCCTGACCGCCTATGACACGCAGCGGATCAAGGAGCAGTACGATTACGTCGCCGGCTCCGATGGCCAGATGATCGGCAAGACGGCGATCATGGGCGCGCTGACGCTCTATCTCGACTTCGTCAACCTGTTCTTGATGCTGCTGCAGTTCTTCGGCAATCGTCGGAACTGACACCGCGCCGAAGCCGCTGAAATCAGACCGCCCGGAAGAGATCTTCCGGGCGGTTTTCTTTTGTGCAGCCGCTGAACTTTAACCGCGGTTTACGGCTTCTTATTGATTTCGCGACAATTTGGACTGCTGGCCCGGATCGGGCCCGCTTCGCCCGGCTGGGCGAAAGGCGTCACGGGCGTGAGGCTGATGAGCCAGGCGAAAAGCGAGATCATTGACGGCTTGCCGTATGCCAAGACCAACTTGCTTGGCTTCGGCGGGGCGGCGCTGGTGGTGTCGCCGACCGGCGACGTCCAGGGTGCCAACGACATGGGCGTCGAGCTGTTGGGCTCGCTCGACGAGGATACGCTCCATGAGATCGCGATCGCGGGTGCCCGCGCCATCGCGGCCGATGCGATGCGGCTCGAGCGTCTCAATGGGCCCTTTCCCGGCGATTGCGCCGATGCGGTGATCCAGCCGCTCGCCGGCCGCGGGCATGGGTCCGGCGGCGCCCTGGTGCTGATCGCGACCAACCCGGCCGAAAGCGCGCTGCGCCGTGCGCTGATCGAAAGTCGCCAGCGCTATCGCGATCTGGTCGAGGCGGCGAGCGATTTCGTCTGGGAGACCGACCGTCACGGCCGGTTCGTGTTCCTGTCGGGTCCCGGTGCCTTCGGCTATGCCACACGCGACCTGCTGGGGCGGCTCGCGACCGATTTCGTGGTCGATGCCTCGCCCTTGCCCTATCCGGTGTTCCAGGCACGCGACACGGTGCTGCAGACCGACGTCTGGCTGCAGCGCGCAGACGGCACGACCTCGTGCCAATCGATCACTGCCGTGCCGATCTACGATCCCGACGGTAATTGGTGCGGCACGCGCGGCATGGGGCGCGACGTCACCGAACTGCGCGAGATGGAGCGGGCCGAAAAGCAGCGCCTGCTGCGCGACCGGCTGATGAGCTATCTGGGCGAGACGATTCGGACCGAAATCAATCCGGAAAAGACCCTGCCGGCGGCGCTCTCGGGCACCGGGCTCGCGATCGGCGCCGACGGCGGCATGATCATCGCCGGCCATCCGGCGGCGGCAACCTACGACATGGTGACCTGGGGCGAACCCCTGCCCGAGGTCGATTTCCCGGAGGCCCATGCGGCGCTGATCGAGCAGGGAGCGGTCGATCTGCTGCGCGGCGGGCTGCAACTGATCGGACAGGTGACCGAGGATGCGACGGCGGGTGCCGACCGAATCAACGGCGCGGTGCTGTTCTGGTGCAAGGTCGATGGTCGCGGTTTCGGCGACGGCGATCGGGTCGTCCTGAGTGATGTCGCGGCCCAGATCGGCCTTGCCATCGCCCAGTTGAAGAAATTCCATGAGATCGTGACGATCTCGAACACCGACAGCTTGACCGGCGTGTTGAACCGGCGCGCCTTCTTCGCCGATCTGGAACGGCGCCTGGGCCGCCACGCGGTCGCACAGACCGGCGGCGCGCTGGTCTATCTCGATATTAACAATCTGAAGGCGCTCAACGATTATGCCGGCCATCTGGCCGGTGACCGGGCGATCCTGACCTTCGCCGAGCTGATCAAGGCGGCGACCCGCGCCTCGGACCTGATCGCGCGCATCGGCGGCGATGAGTTCCTGGTCTGGCTCGACGGCGTCGCGGCGGAGGGGGCGCCTGCCCGTGCCGACGCGCTGCTGACCCAGATGGGGCGGCTGGAGCAATTGTCCGTGGTGCCGAATCGACCGTTGGGCGTGTCGATGGGCATGGCGCTGTACGAGGGGGCGGCACCGGTGGCGCTCGATCGCCTGCTGGCGGCGGCCGACGCGGCCATGTACAAGGCGAAGGCCCGTCGGCAAAGCGGTTACGAGATTGCAGCCGCGATCCCGCCGGACGATAGTGCGGTGCTGGAGCCGCCTGACCCCCTGGCAGGCCCGGCCGGTGAGACCATCCTCGCGGATGGGACGGTGGAATGAAGGGCCTTCTACAGCGCATTTTTCACATCGCGGTGGGCTCCCCAAAGCTCGACTACGAGGAATCGAAACGTCTGATCCAGAGCCGGAACCCGGCGGATCGGCGTTTGGTCGCCGGCAATCTTCAGGTCCAGCCGGAGGTGCTGTATTTCCTCGCGACCGATCCCGACCATACGGTCCGGACCGCCGTCGCCGGAAACGAGGCGACGCCGGTCCAGGCCGACCTGATTCTGGCGAAGGACGAGCATGAGGCCGTCCGCGCCGATCTGGCCCGCAAGATCGCGCGCCTGGCGCCGAGCCTGACCCAGCGCCAGAGCGACCGGGTCAAGGAAATGACTTACGAGGTGCTGGACGAACTGGTGCGCGACCAGGCGGTCAAGGTCCGGCGCATCGTGTCCGAGACCCTGAAGGACATGCCGGACGCGCCGGCCGAGATCGTGCAACTGCTGGCGCGCGATGCGGAACTGTCGGTCGCCGGACCCCTGCTGCAATATTCCCCGCTGCTGCGCGACGAGGATCTGCTGGATCTGGTGCGCCAGATGCCGATCGCCGGCGCCGTCCGCGCGATCGCCCAACGCAAGGGCGTCTCGTTCGCCGTCGCCGACGAGATCAGCGCGGGCGACGATGTCGATGCCATCACCGCATTGCTGGGCAATGCCAGTGCCCAGATTCGCGAAGACACGCTCGACCGATTGATCGAGCGGGCGCCGGCGCACAAGGCCTGGCATCGCCCCCTGGTCGAGCGGCCGCGCCTGTCGGACAGCGCCGCCAAGCGGCTGGCCCGGTTCGTGGCGCAGGACCTGATCCAGCGCTTGAAGGCGCGGGTCGATCTGAAGCTCGAGACCGTCAAGGCGTTGCAGGCGATCGTGCTCGATCGGCTCGAGACCGAGGGCGGCAAGCCCGAAGAGCCGGAAGAAACACCCGAGGAAGCAGCCTCCGACAAGCTGATGGAAGAGGCGCGCAAGCTGAAGGAAGCCGGCAAGCTGACCGAGAACGCCCTGGTCGATGCGCTGATCGGCGGCAGGCCCGGCCTGGTCAATGCCGGTCTGGCCGTGCTGGCCGAGCAGCCGCTGGGCGTGGTCGAGAAAATCCTGTCGTCGCACAGCCCGAAGGGCATCACCGCCATCGTGTGGAAGGCCGGACTGCCGATGCGGTTTTCGGTCCGGCTGCAGACCGTCGTCGCCCGCATCCCGGCGCCGCAGACCTTGAAGCCGCGCGCCGACGGTGGCTTTCCGCTGTCCGAGGAGGCGCTCGCCTGGCAATTGGGCTTCTTTGCCGACATGGCCGCCGAAGGGGCGCAGAAGCAAGGAGCCGTCTTGTGACGGTGAGCCTTTCCCAAGAATTCCTCGTCTTCATCGACGAGTCGGCGACGCTATCGACCAGGGTGCTGGCCGAGCGGGTGCTGACGAAATGCCGGCGCCTGACCCAGGCAGAGGCTGGCTCGATCTTCATCCTGCGCGGTAAGGCCCCGAACGGGAATCTGGAGGCGCTCAGCCTGCAGAACGACGCGATCAAGGCGCATCGCCAGCTCTTCATCATCCCGATGACGCCCGCCTCGATCGCGGGCCATGTCGCGACCACGGGCGAGATCGTGTTCGTCGATGATGTCGACCAGATCCCCGACGGCGCGCCCTATCGCTTCAACCGCGCCTTCGATCTGAAGAGCGGCTATCGCACGCGCTCGGTCATGTGCTTCCCGCTGAAGACGCCCGAAGGGCGCGTGATCGGTGTGGTCCAATTGATCAACCGGCTACAGGACGGTCTGGTCGAGCCGTTCCTGGACAATTTCACCGACATGATCGGTGTGGTCGGTCTGTTGGTCGGCCGCGCGATCGAGCGGGCCGAGGCGATGGAGCAGATCCGCGAACGCAACAAGCGGCTGGCCGAGCGGAACCGGGAATTGAAGGCCGAGCGCACGCGCGTGATGGAATTGAGCGCCGAGACCGAGCAGGCGCTGATGATGTCGGTCGAGCTGCTGGCGCGCGCCGCCGAGGTGCATGACGCCGAGGTCGGCAGCCATATTCAGCGCGTCAACGAATATAGCTATCTGATGGCGATGCTCGCCGGCAGGGACAAGGCGTTCTGCGACGAGATCCGCTGGGCGGCCGCCCTGCACGACGTCGGCAAGATGAGCGTCGATCAGGCCGTGCTGCGCAAGCCGGGCAAGCTCGATGCGCGCGAATGGGTCGAGATGAAGGCGCACACCGTCTATGGCATGCAGATCCTGACCGGCCATCCGCGCCTGGCCATGTCGCGCGAAATTGCCCATTGCCATCATGAGATGTGGGCCGGCGGTGGCTATCCGCGCGGGCTCAAGGGCGAGGAGATTCCGATCGCCGCCCGGATCGTGGCGCTCGCCGACGTCTATGACGCACTCCGCAGCGCCCGGCCCTACAAGGCCGCGTTCAGCCACGAGCGCGCGGTCGAAATCATGCTGCACGGCGACGAGCGCATGCGGCCCGAGACCCATTTCGACCCGAAGCTGCTGGCGCTGTTCGACAAGCATAACCAGAAGTTCGCCGACCTCTGGACCCGGATGGCCGATACGCCGAAGGGCGAGGACGCGAGCCGGGTGGCTTAGCGATCGTCGATCGGATGCGAATCTGTCTCATGGCGGCTGACCCGCTTGGGTATATGCCAATGAGGCTATGGCCGGGTTGGGTGGTTGTGCGCCGACGCCCACGGTCTCGCGCCCGCCTCATTTAATTTGCGCTCAGTCGCAGACAATGCGTACACGGCGCGGGGGCATTCATCGTAATCAATTCGGGTCCGCTCCGCGCAGATTCTCGCGCCGCAGCGCCGATGATCGCGCGCCGCTCCAGCTAAAGTGCCGCGCCCGGAAACGCATCGCATAGAAACTGCACGAAGGCCTGGACCTTGCTGCTGGCCAGCCGGCGCGAGGTGTGCAGGGCCCACATCGCCACGGCGCGATCCGATTTTCCCCAGGTGACCAGGCGCCCCGATGCCAGGTCATCCCTGACGATCGACGGCGGCAGCAGGGCGGCGCCGGCGCCGGCGCGCACGGCATCGTGCACCATGACGAGCGAGGACAGGCGCAACACCGGATCCGGTGCCAGCGGCTGGCCGTCCGAGCAGCGCCAGACGGCGCCCTCCGGCGCGCTCGACAGCAGCACGGCAGGGACCGGCACCGGCACATCCGGGGCATCGCCCCGGGTTGGTCGGGCCAGCGAAGCCGGTGCCACGATCAGCGGCTGATCGCGCACGAAGCACCGCCCGACCAGATCCTGGTCCGGCGAGGGGTTGACGCGGATGACCACGTCGTAGCCTTCCTCGACCAGATCGACGAAGCGGTCGTCGGCGGTCACCTCCAGCCTGACCTCGGGATAGGCCGCAATGAAATCGGCGGCGATCCGGCCAAGCGCCAGATGGGCGAACAGCAACGGCGCGCTGACGCGCAACCGGCCGCGCGGTCGGGTCAGGCCGCCGGCGATCGCCGCGCCGACCTCGGCAACCTCGCTCAACAGCCCCTCGGTCCGGGCGTAGAGCGTGCTGCCTTCCTCGGTCAGCCGCAGCGTGCGCTGGCCGCGTTCCAGCAGTCGCACCCCCAGGCTTTCCTCCAGTTCCATGACCCGGCGCGACAGCGTCGCCTTCGGCCGCCCGCTGGCCCGGCTGGCGCGGCCGAAGCCGCCGTGGCTGGCGACCAGATTGAAGTCGGCGAGGGCGAGCAGGTCCATGGGTGATCCATTAATGGGACGGTCTGTCTCAAATCTACCGTCTTATGATCCGTTTCGGAACAACCATCTCCTGATCCAGAGGAGAACGGCGATGTATACGAACCAAGCTTTACGCATTCACGCTTATGGCGGCCCCGAGGTCCTGCAACGCGACGATATCCCTATGCCGGTGCCCGGCGCCGGTCAGGTGCTGATCCGGGTCAAGGCGGCCGGGGTCAATGGTCTCGACTGGAAAATCCGCGATGGGCTGGTGCGCGATGCCTTTCCGCTGCCGCTGCCGGCGGTGCTCGGCATCGAACTGGCCGGCGAGGTGGTGGCCACGGCCCCCGACGCCGCGCGCTTCAAGACCGGCGACTGCGTCATGGGCCCGCTGGGCGGCCTGGGTGCCTATGCCGATTTCACCGTGGTCGACGAGGCCAAGCTCTGCCTGATCCCGGCAGCGCTCGGCGACGTCGAGGCGGCCGCGCTGCCGGTGGCGACGCTGACGGCGTGGCAGGTGCTGCGGGCCGCAGGCGCGCCTCGTCCCGGCCAGAAGATCCTGATCCATGGCGCCGCCGGCGGCGTCGGTGGTTTCGCCGTGCAGTTCGCCAAGGCGGCCGGGGCCACGGTGGTCGCCACCGCCGCCGGTGCCAGCCGCGCTCATGTCCTGGGCCTGGGGGCGGATGCGGTCATCGACCGCCTCGCCGAACGGTTCGAGGACAAGGTCGATGGGATCGATCTCGTCATCGACCTGGTCGGCGGCGAGACGCTCGACCGGTCCTGGGCGGTGCTGGCGGCCGATGGCGCGATCGTCAGCACGGCGGCGCCCGATATCGCCCAGCGTGCGCCGGCCGGTCGCCGGGGCGTCTGGTTCATGATGCAGCCCGACGCCGTGCAACTGGCGCAGATCGCGGGTCAGGTCGCGGCCGGCAGCCTGAAATCCACCATCGCGGAAACCATCGGTCGGTCCGGTCTGGCCGATGCCATCGAGCGCAACAAGCAGGGCCACGCGCCCGGCAAGATCGTGCTCGACCTCACCCTCTAGTCAAAAGGATCACCATCATGACGATACTCGTAACGGGCAGCACCGGCGCCATCGGCGCCCAGGTCGTGGCGCTCCTGGCCCGAGAGGGCGCCGACGTGCTTGCTTTGGCCCGCACGCCGGAGACGGCGAAATTCCCGGCCTGCGTGACGCCGGTCAAGGGCGACATGACCGACGTGGATTCCATGCGCGCCGCACTATCCAAGGCCCAGACGCTGTTTCTACTGAACGCGGTCACGCCGGACGAGGTCACCCAAGCGCTGCTGACGCTCAACCTGGCCCGCGAGGCTGGCATCGAACGGATCGTCTATTTCTCGGTCCTGCACAGCGAGCTTTACACCAACGTCCCGCATTTCACCGGCAAGCACACGGTCGAGCGCATGATCGAGCATTTCGATCTGCCCGCGACCATCCTGCGCCCTGCCTATTTCATCCTGAACGACGCCGGTCTGAAGGCAGCCGTCGCGGGCCATGGCGTCTATCCGATGCCGGTCGGCAGCGTCGGCCTGTCGATGGTCGATACGCGCGATATCGCCGAGGTGGCGGCACTGGAACTGCGGCGCCGGGACCGGGCGGCGACGGCTTTGCCGCGCGAGACGATCGATCTGGTCGGGCCGGACGTGCTGACCGGCGCCGCGATCGCCGGCCTCTGGTCGCAGGCGCTCGGCCGCCCGATCCGGTATGCCGGCGACGATCTCGCCGCGTTCGAGCACATGGCGAAGAGCTTCATGCCCGGCTGGATGGCCTATGACATGCGGCTGATGTGCGGCCGCTTCCAGCAGGAAGGCATGGTCGCCGACCCGGGCGACGTCGAACGCCTGACCCGCCTGCTCGGCCGGCCGCTGCATTCCTACAAGGACTTCGCGGTCGAAACCGCACAGCAATGGCAGGCGGCCTGATCGCGACCGCCGATGGCGGGAACCGGCACCGGAAAGGGTGCCGGCTTGCCGCCATCGGGACCACGGCGGCGCTGACGGAACCGGTTCGCTGTCGGCTTGTGACGGCCTCTTCGGTACCGGTTCGATGATGCTTCGGCGACACGGGTTCCCGGCGGTGCGGGCCCCGTCGCAATTGTCATCTTCTGCGGATTGACAGCCTGCGGCGAACGGCCTAATGCCAACCCGTTCGAGGGCGGCCCCGCCTTCGGACACCCATCGCCCTTCAGAGAGTGAAATGGCCAGTCATAGTAGCAGCGCCCTGGTCGAGGCTGAGCCTCCGAGCCTGGGCACTGCGGAACATCATGGAAGTATCTCGCCGGCCTTGGGCGCTGGCGTGCGGGCCCTGATCATGTGACGGGCGTTCGTGCGTGAGCCTTTAAAGCCGGGGACAAGTCCCGCTTGGAGGTAAAGCATGAACATCCCTTTCGGAAAGAGCCGCGTCCATGCGCGGTGAGTCATTTCTCTTCGCCATCACACCGCGGCGCGGCCTGCTGCCCAACCGCTGGGACCTCGTCGCCTTTCCGCTGATCATCGGCCTGCTGGCGCTCACGGTGATCGGCGGCAAGCAGATGGGCGCGCCGCTCGCCATCCTCGACACGGGCGCCGTGACGCTCGATCCGGCCAACCTGCCCGAGTACGCGTTGCGCACGACGCTGCGCATGCTGGCGGCGCTGGTGGCCTCGCTGGTGTTCACGCTGGTCTATGGCACGCTCGCCGCCAAGAGCCGGCGGGCGGAGCTGGTGCTGGTGCCGATCCTCGACATCCTCCAGTCGGTGCCGGTGCTGAGCTATATCTCGTTCACCGTCCTGTTCTTCATGGCGTTGTTTCCGGGTCAGGTTGCCGGTGCGGAGCTGGCGGCGATCTTCGCCATCTTCACCAGCCAGGCCTGGAACATGACCTTCAGCTTCTACCAGTCGCTGCGCACGGTACCGCACGATCTGGACGAGGCATCGCGCGGGTTCCGTTTCTCCGCCTGGCAACGGTTCTGGCGGCTGGAAGTGCCGTTCGCCATGCCGGGCCTGATCTGGAACATGATGATGTCCATGTCGGGCGGCTGGTTCTTCGTGGTCGCGGTCGAGGCGGTCACGGTCGGCGACACCACCATCACCTTGCCGGGCATCGGCGCCTATCTGTCGAAGGCGATCGACGCGCGCGATCTGGGCGCGGTCGGCTGGACCATCCTGGCGATGACCGTCGTCATCCTGCTCTATGATCAGTTGATGTTCCGGCCGCTGGTCGCCTGGGCCGACAAGTTCCGGTTCGAGATGACGGCGGCGCAGGCGGCGCCGGAATCCTGGTTCCTCGACATGATGCGCCGGGCCCGCCTGGTCCAGAAGCTGGGCGCGCCGATCGGCTGGCTGCTGCGCGGATTCGTCCGTCTGCGCATCCCGCTGCCACAGGGCACCAAGCAGCAAAATACCCGCCGCACGCTGCTCTCCAAGATCATCGACGTGGTCTGGTATGTCGTCGTGGCCGCCGGGACGGTGGATATCGCGTGGCAGATCATCGATTTCGTGTCCGCCGAACTCGGCTGGAGCGATCTGTTCGAGGTGCTGTCGCTGGGCTTCTACACCATGATGCGGGTCATCATCATGATCGCCGTCGCAACGGTGGTCTGGGTGCCGATCGGCGTCATGGTCGGCCTGCGTCCGAAGCTGGCGGAGCGCATTCAGCCCTTGGCCCAGTTTCTCGCGGCCTTTCCGTCGAACCTGCTGTTCCCGATCGCGGTCGTGGCGATCCTGAAATACCGCCTCAATCCGGACGTCTGGCTGTCGCCGCTGATCATTCTCGGCACCCAATGGTACATCCTGTTCAACGTCATCGCCGGCGCCTCGACCTTTCCGAACGAGCTGCGCGAGGCCGCCGACAATTTCAAGATCCGGGGGTGGCAATGGTGGCGCAAGGTCATGCTGCCGGGCATCTTCCCCTATTACGTGACCGGGGCGATCACCGCGTCCGGCGGCGCCTGGAACGCGTCGATCGTGGCCGAGGTGGTGAAATGGGGCGATGACACCGTCACCGCGCATGGTCTGGGCGCCTACATCACCCAGACCACGACGGCGGCGGATTATCCCAAGATCGTGCTCGGCGTCGCCGTGATGTCGTTCTTCGTGATCGTGTTCAACCGAACCGTCTGGCGTCCGCTCTATGCGTATGCCGAGCGTCGGTTGCGGTTGGATTGAGGGGGCAACAAGCCATGTTGAATGCAGTACAGACCCAAGCGGCGCCCGGCGCCGAAGTGCTCCAGGTCAAGGGCGTCCGTCAGGGCTTCCAGAAGGGCTCCGGCGAGCTGCTGGTGCTCGACGATGTCGATCTCACCCTGCGCGACGGCGAGATCGTGGCCTTGCTCGGCCGGTCGGGCTCGGGCAAGTCGACGTTGCTGCGCATCATCGCCGGCCTGATCAAGCCCAGCGCCGGCGACGTGATCTATCGCGGCGAGCCGGTCAAGGGCCCGGCCGAGGGGGTGGCGATGGTGTTCCAGACCTTCGCGCTGTTTCCCTGGCTGACCGTGCTGGAGAATGTCGAAGCCGGGCTGGAGGCGCTGGGCGTCGAGCCCAAGGAATCGCGCAAGCGCGCGCTTGCCGCGATCGATCTGATCGGCCTCGACGGCTTCGAATCCGCCTACCCGCGCGAGCTGTCGGGCGGCATGCGCCAGCGGGTCGGGTTCGCCCGGGCCCTGGTGGTCGATCCGACCATCCTGCTGATGGACGAGCCGTTCTCGGCGCTGGACGTGCTGACCGCCGAGACTCTGCGCACCGACATGCTCGATCTCTGGACCGAGAAACGCCTGCCGACCAAGGCGGTGCTGCTGGTGACCCATAATATCGAAGAGGCCGTGTTCATGGCCGACCGCATCCTGGTGTTCTCGTCGAACCCGGGCCGGGTCGCGGCCGAGATCAAGGTGCCGTTCCCGCATCC
>Ga0302314_10015384_pt1 | contig 13002 bp, 10 predicted proteins | sample III_Palsa_N2_3_FD_200533 | JGI IMG/M metagenome (GOLD analysis project Ga0302314, IMG submission 200533) | Peat permafrost microbial communities from Stordalen Mire near Abisko, Sweden - III_Palsa_N2_3 | ecosystem: Environmental > Terrestrial > Soil > Palsa > Peat permafrost | place: Sweden...
GGTCGTCGAGGTGCCGGATCGACCTGATCCTGGCCATGCCGTCCTTGCTGCCGAGCTGGCACCCGAGCGCGTAGCACGAGTCCGTCGGGTAGGCGATCACGCCGCCCTCCCGCACGATGTCGGCGATCTGGACGATCGCGCGCCGCTGCGGGTTGGCCGGATGGATGTCGAAGTACCTGGCCATGGGACGAGCTTAGGGTCATCGCCCGCCGAGATCGAGGACGCCAGCGACGATTTCCGGCCGGCGCGGTGCTTATCGACCAGTACCGTGCCGCGCGAACGGCAACTCGAGGCTCGATCGCGTGCTGCCCGACCGTGCCTCGCTCACCGGTCGATGAGTCGCTCATTGGCCTCGGAGTAGCGGGCACCCTGCACCGTGATGGCAGCTGATGCAGTCTCGATTTCGTTCAGGTCGGTGGCGGTGAGTTCGAGGTCGGCGGCGGCGAGGTTCTCCTCGAGCCGGGCGAGCTTACGGGTACCAGGGATCGGAAGGATCCATGGTTCTTGCGCGAGCAGCCATGCCAGCGCGACCTGGGCAGCCGTGGCCTCCAGTCGCTTGGCGATCCGCGCGAGCAGGTCGACCATGGCCTGGTTCGCCGCGCGGGCGTCGGCGGTAAACCGCGGAATGCCGTTGCGAAAGTCGCCTGCCTCGAACGTTGACGTGGTATCGATCGTGCCGGTGAGGAACCCCTTGCCCAGCGGGCTGAACGGGACGAACCCGATGCCGAGCTCCGCGAGCGTCGGGATGATCTCGGCCTCCGGGTCCCGCCACCACAGCGAGTACTCCGATTGCAGCGCGGTCACCGGCTGCACGGCGTGGGCGCGGCGGATGGTGCGGGGTGCGGCCTCGGACAAGCCGAAGTAGCCCACCTGGCCGTCCTCGATCAGCTCGCGCACGGCGCCGGCGGTGTCCTCGATCGGAACGTCGGGGTCGACGCCGCACCGACGATCTCCTCGTTGGCGAACGGGCCGTACACCTCGGCGGTGTCGAAGAAAGTGACGCCCCGGTCGACGGCGGCGCGGATGAGCGCGATGCCCTCCTCGCGGGTGGGCACGGGCAGGTAGCTCTGGCTCAGGCCCATGCAGCCGTAACCGATGGCCGAGACCTGCAGCCCCGGCCGAGCGTTCTCGTGTGCATGTTCTGATTCCTTTGGTTGAGTTCCCGGGATACGGTCACGTCGTCACGAGCACCTTGTCTTCGTGAATCCGCGGCTCGTCGCCGTTCACACCCCAGGTAACCCGCTCCCGCCGCGCTCTGGGAGTGCCTGTCGTTCCAGGTAATGGCAGTGCCTCCCCGGGGGCGCTGAGAGCACCTAACACCGCACCGCAGGGCGGCCCCACCGCGGACAGCCTCACCCTCCTCGCCAGCTGGGCCGCCACCGCTGAACGGACCGGTGAGCTCATCGACGGCGGCAACACGATCACCTGATAACCGCCCGGGCGTTTGAAGATGGCAACGCGGCGGGTCCCCAGCACATCCCCCGGCCAGGATCTACATCCCCGAGCTGCCCGGTGACGTGCTCGACGGTGTCGCCAACCGGCCGGGTCTTCGATTGATGATAGGAGCGAACGAGATGACCACCTGGCCCCCGAGTGAACTAGCGAGTATCGGCGGCTCGGAAGAGCTTGAGCTCGCCTCCCGCCGCGCGGACGGCAGCCTCCGCCCGTACGTGACTTCCCGCCAGGGCAATGACCAGGAACCAAAGGAAGAGAGACTTACGGAGATACGCCCGATGAAGACCCGCGCCCTCGGCGGCCTGAAGGTCTCGGCTCGCCGGCCTCACCGGATGTATCAGTGCGGACCGAGCGACCTCTTGAGCAGTGAGGTAATGCCTTACGACAAGGGAGAGTCCTATGGCCACGACACGTGCCATCAATCCGATCCGCGACCCGAATCCGATCCGCAACCCGGTTATCCCCCGTGGGCCGGCGTCCACTCTGCTTCCGCCTTCGACCCTGAGTGGTGCCGTCGGATGTGACTGGAGCGCCGTTCTCAACGAGCTCGTGTTCGTGGAATACGGCGGCAACCTGTCCCGCATGATGCTCTCACCGTCGCCGAGCTACGCGGTCCTCGGAACGGGCTACATCACTCCCGAGGACGTGAAGATCTCCGCCGACGGGAAGACCGCGTACGTGACCGAGCGCACCGGCGATCTGGTCAAGGTGAGCCTTAGCTCGCCCGGCCGCGCCGCTGCCGCGGTGCTCGCCACCGGGATGACAGCGCCCCAGCAGCTGTTCCTCGACGAGGCCAACAACGCCGCCTACACAGTGGAGTACGCCGCCAGCGGCAAGCTCTGGCGGATCGATCTGACCAGCCTGGCCAAGACCGAGGTCCTGTCTGGCCTGCAGAACGCGGTCGGCGTGGTCCTGAGCGCTGACCGGCAGTTCGCCTTCATCAGCGAGCAGCTGGCGGGCGGCACCGGCCGCGTCAGCCGCTTCCAGCTGAGCAACGGCGCGCGTCAAGACGTGGTCACGGGCCTGGTCGCGCCGTTCTTCCTCACCTGGCTGGACGCCAGCCAGACCACTCTGCTGATGCCCGAGCGGGACCCGGCGAACCGGCTGCGGAGCATCAACGTCCTGGTCGGCACGTCAGTGATCGTTGCCCAGAACCTGCCGGAGCGGCCCTCGAGCGTCGCGGTCGTCACTCCGGGCACCGTGCTGGTCTGCTGCAACGACGTGATCGACGAGATCTTCCTGGCACCCCCGGGCAACCAGCTCGGCGGGGACCTGCTGGAGGGCATCGGATGGGTACCGGCCAGCTGGGTGGACCAGACGACCGGGCTCGCCAGCACCACCAGCCACGACCCGAGCTACACCTACCAGGTGGAGAACGCGCCCTTCGGCGGGAGCCTGCCGGTGATGGTCAACTTCGCCGAGGCGTCGGCGTTGGCGGCCAAGTACTACCGTGTCACGGTCGACGGGACCGACGTCCGGACGGATGTGTTCTACGGCGCGGTCAACGGCGTTCCCGCCACGAATGCTCCTGTCTCGATTGGGAGCAATCCGGGCTACTACCCGGTGTTCACGGCCGCCGCGGCGGAGCAGTGGCTGCCGTCGCTGCCCGGCTGTTACCTCGACTCGACCAACCTGGCGAGCGGGCAGATCCACACGATCACGGTGGACTTCTACGACAAGACCGGGACCACCATCCTCGGTTCAGCTAAGCCGCTGAAGATCTACGTCGACAACAACCCGTGTACCGCTGCGCTGAAAGCGGCGACCCTCAACGGGACTATTACCGCGACGGTCTGCGGCTACCTCAGCTATCCGACCAACAGCGAAAACGTGACGATCCCCTACCTCGCCGCCCAGCCCGAGGGTAACGCGACGTTCAGCGTCAGCCTGTACCGGGGCGTGACGCCGGTCACCGGGGCCCTATCGGGCACCATCGCCGGCGCCGTCACCTCAACGGTGGCGAACCTCGGCGCAACGGTGCAGGAACTCATGAACTATCAGGCGAATACGCCCCCATGCACCACGGCGGCGTTCGCGGCCTATCTGTACGTGGCGGCTACGGCCCAGACCGGATGGTGGCGCTGCAGCGAGTTCGACGCCTCGGCGGCAGAGGCGTTCATGCTCGTCCCCGCCCCGTAGGAAGGCGTGGCCAGCTGGGCGGCTCCGCGCACCGGAGCCGCCCAGCAGCCGTGATAGACCAGATCCATGATGCGTGATGATGTGCGCCAGGCGCTGGCCATCGGCCGGTCCTCGACCATCGAGGAGCGCACGATCGACATCACTACGACGGGCCGGCGTTCCGGGAAGCCGCGACGGATCGAGATCTGCTTCTACCGGTTCGGGGATGCCATCTACCTGAGCGGAATCCCCGGACCGCGCACGCGGGACTGGCTGGCCAACCTGGCCGCCGAGCCGCATTTCATCCTCCACCTCAAGCACGGCGTCGTCGCCGATCTGCCTGCGGTGGCCACGGTCATCACCGATCCGGTTGAGCGCCGCCGGGTATTCTCCGACTTCGTCGACGACTTCAACCACCGCCATGGCCCCGGCAGCCCCTGGCCGAAAGCTGTCCTGCAGGAGTGGGTGGAGGGCAGCCCGCTGGCGAAGGTCAGCTTCGTGGCGGCCGGCTGACGCGCGTCTGCCAAGTATCGGGTCTGCACCGTTAACCCCACGGCGCGCGTTCCATCGCGAGCGGATCTTGGTGCACCACTGACGGCTCGGCGAAGACCATGACGGGCCTTTTGCGTGTTTCGTAACGCTCCAGCCGGGATTTTCTGAACGGGCCGTGGTGCTTCTTTCCCGGACCTGTTGACCGCGGCGCCAGATCTGGACGGCGGGCCGACAGGCCGGGGCATATCATTCGATACTCGCTTCTGTCATGATTTTATTTGCCGCCTAAACCCCGAAACGCCTTGCCTCCCGCGCCTGGAGGTTGCACCCTCGCCTGGAGAAGGCATGCCCGTTCTTGAGGTTCCCGGAGCAAGACTGAACTATCGGACGGCGGGGGAGGGCTCACCGCTCGTCCTGGTCCACGGCTCGGCAACGGACATGACTACCTGGGATGGTGTCGTTGACGAACTAGCCCGTGAACACCTCGTTGTCGTATACGACCGGCGCGGCTACGGGCAATCTCGGCACAAGCCCGTTCGCGACCACCGGATCCATGCTCAGGACCTGACGGCGGTCCTCCGGGAAGTCGCCGGGCCGCCGGCCACTGTGGTCGGCTGGAGTTCCGGCGGCAACATCGCCCTCGCCGTCGCGGTCAAGCATCCGGAGCTTTTCTCGGCGCTGGTCGTCGTGGAGGCGCCCTTTCATGGCATGCGGCACGCCGACCGGCATGTGCTGGGCACAGCGCTGCAGCTCAAACTCACCCAGCTGCGCGGCCGGCGGCTGGAGGCAGCGGGGTCTTCTACCGATTCGGCTCCGCTCTGCGCTCCGGAGGCAACAGCTACGATCTCGCCCCTGAGAACATCCGCCGCAACCTGCAAGCCAACGCCGAGCCAGTGCTGGCGGAATGGGATCCGCACCCCTTCGGGGTCATGCATGAGCACATCCGGCTTCGCGCGGTCACCGGCCTTACGGTCCCGCTGACCTGGGTCCTTGGCCAGGAGAGCTCCCCGTGGATGGCTGGCCTGCACGATCGTGTCGCGCGGCAGCGACCGCACATCCGCACCGTACGTATCGCGGGAGCTGGGCACCTTGTCCACCTCGACCGGCCCGCCGACTTCATCGCAGCCGTGCGCTCGGCATCCATACCACCAGCCGGGAGCCTCCAGTCGTAGTAGCACTCGTGCGGTCTACCAGGGCATATATGGTTATTCAGGACTTCTGGGTGCTGTAGCTGACGAGCTCCCGCTGAACCGCGGGGCTGCGCTGGCTTCAGTAGGTGGCCCACGCGGTCCGTTCCATCGCGAGCGGATCATCCTGCACCGCCGACGGCTCGGCGAATACCATGACGGGCCTTTTGCCTGTCTCGTAACGCTCCCAGCCGGGATCGCCGTGGGTGACGAAACGGACCCAGGCTCCGTGCATGTCCGCGGCCAGCGACGCGGGCGGGGTTGGCCCGGCCGCCTCCCGCACGCCGGGTTCACCGAGCGCGTCGAAGGCGAAGGGGACGTCGAGACAGTGGAAGGCCAGGCCGGGCAGGCGGCCCGCTGACGCGGCCCAGCGGAAGTCGTAAGCGTAGGCCGCGCCGCCAGCCCCCGCCTTGGCCGCGGCCAGCTGCTGGGCCGGCCCGCGGAATGTGCGGTCGGTGATGGCCTGCCCGACGGCATCGCACGGCCGCTGGCCGGCCCGGTCAAGGTAGACAGCCGCCTGCGCGGCCGGGACGCCTGCCTTGGCCAGCCCTTCGGCCGCCATGTCGGCGGTAATCCAGTCCGCCGTCATCCAGGCCATGTTGAACTCATGGGCCGTGGCGCCCGCCAGCAACGAAACACTGCTGTGCTGCGGTGAGGCCGCCGCCTGCAAGGGCTCCTCGGTAACGACCTCACCGTCGGTCCATGGCGCCCACGGCAGCCGGGTACCACGACTGAGCACGCCTATGAGGGCTTCGGAGTCCTGCCGCCCGTCCATCGCGCTGGCGACCGAAACGGCCTCCTGAGCCGCCAGGATCGTCTCGGCGGTGAGTTCCTCCAGGGCGGCCTGGTTCAGGTCCGCGATACCCAGGTGCCTGGCCATCTGGGCGGCTACGGCGCGGACGCCGCCGGCGGTTTGGGTGAGCGCCGATCCGCCGCTCATGCATACCGCGCCGCGGAACAGCCCCCGGGCCGCGGGGACGCCCAGCAGGGTGGCACAGGCGCCGCCGCCTGCCGACTGACCCGCGATCGTCACCCTGGCCGGATCTCCGCCGAAGGCGGCGATGTTTTCCTGTACCCATTCCAGCGCGCGGACCCAGTCACGCACGGCCCGGTTGGCCGGCGCGCCGGGCACCTCGATGAAACCCTCGGCCCCGAGCCGGTAATTGATGCTGACCAGGACCACACCGTCCCGCGCGAACGCGCCGCCGCGATACCAGGGCGAGGCGTTGCCACCACCGAAGAATCCGCCGCCGTGGATCCAGACCAGAACCGGCAGGCCGGCCGCACCCAGATCTGGCGTAAAGACGTTCAGGTTGAGCTCGTTGTCTCCGGCGATGACCGGCTCAGGAATCAGCGTGGTCCCGCGATCGGGCTGCGGTGATGTCGCACCGTAGGCGAGCGCATCCCGGATCCCGTCCCAGCGGCGGTGCGGCACCGGGGCGGCGAAGCGCCCCGCCTGGGCCGGCGACTGAGCGTACGGGACACCGAGGAACCGCAGCGCCTGGCCATCCCGGGTGCCGCGCAAGCGTCCCTCCGCCGCCTGCGCGAGGACATCGTCCGTCATGTCTTCCCCTCCTCAGCTTCGTCACCGCGGATCCGGGCTGAAGCCGGGTTCGGGAACGTCATGTGAGCTCCACTTTCGCGCCCAGCGGCAGGTCGACCACTGAGGTGCCAACCCGGAGCTGATAGGCGCCGGGCTCGTAACGCCAGCCGTCCTGCCAGTAAGCCAGCAGCCGGGTCGGCGCGCTGAGGAGCACCTGTGCCCTCTGCCCGGCGGGCACTCGCACGGGCGCGAAGCCGACCAGCCAGCGCACCGGGCGGTCGACGACGGAATCCGGGCGTTCCGCGTAGACCTGCACGACCTGCTTGCCGTCGCGGGCGCCACGATTTTCCACCTCGACGGTCACGGGGATGGATTCCCCGGCGGCGACCGAGGCGGGTGCGTGGACCCCGGCCAGGATGATGTCGGTGTAGCCCTGGCCGCTGCCGAACCAGTACGCCGGCGCGGTGCCCTGCTTGAGCCAGGCCCGGTAGCCGATGTGGATCCCTTCGGCGTAGTCCAGCGCGCCGCCGGTCGGCGCGGTGGACAGGACCGGCACGTCGGCCTCGGCCGCGGGCCAGGTGGTGGGCAAACGCCCACCCGGCTCGGCCACGCCGAGCAGGACATCGGCGACGGCGTGACCGAATTCCTGCCCGCCGAAGTAGCCGACGAGCACCGCCGCGACCTGATCTCGCCAGGGCATCAGCACGGGGGACCCCGCGTTCACCAGCACGACGGTGCGCGGGTTGGCGGCGGCGACGGCGCGGACCAGGTCGTCCTGGCGGCCGGGCAGCGCCAGTGAGGTGCGGTCGTAGCCCTCGGACTCCACCGCGGAGTTGGTGCCGACGACGACCAGCGCGACGTCAGCCTGCCTGGCCGCCTGCGCCGCGGCGGCGATGAGAGCATCGGAGTCCGCCACGGCCGGCTCGGTGCCGAAGCGGAGCGACAACAGCTCGGCCAGCGGGCCGGTGCGGCCCGCCAGATCGTACTCGAAGCGCAGCTCGACCGGCCTGCCCGCGGTGAGGGTGACCTCCGCGGCGGCGGTCGGCGGGGCCAGCAGCGCGGCGCCGAGGTCGGTATGCCCGGAGTGGGCGATCTCATCGAGAATGAGCTCGCCGTCGAGGTAGACCTGGCCGTGGCCGACGGTGGCGAAGCCGACGCGAACCGGACCCGACTCGGCCGGGGTGAACCGCGTGGCCAGCTGCACCGTGGCCGACCGGCCGATCGGGGCGTCTCCGCCGAACCAGACCAGCGCGCTGGAGCGGCGGTCCTCGGCGAACAGTTCGGTGCCGCCGGAGTCCAGGAACCGGGCCCGCAGGCCAGGCTCGCCGGTGACCGGGTTGGTCATCTGCGCCAGCGGCAGCCCGGCCACGCCTTCCTGCACGACCGCACCCCGTGAGTAGGTGATGTCCACGCCGGGCAGCGCGGCGCGCAGGCCGTCCAACGGCGAGACGGTGTACTCCGGCACGACGGTCGCGCTGCCGCCGCCCTGCGTGCGGGCGTTGGCCGCATTGTCCCCGATCACGGCGACCGAGCGCAGGCGAGCCGGGTCCCACGGCAGCTCACCACGGTTCTCCAGCAGCACGGTGCCCTCGATGCCGGCCTGCCGGGCGAAGGCGATACCGTCCTCAACCCAGGCCGGCTCGGCGGCGGGGAACCCGCCGAGCGCACCGACCCGGCACGCCAGGCGGAGAATCCGCGCCACCTTTCGGTCGACGACCGCCTCACCGATCTCGCCGGAGCGGACGGCCCGCACCAGCGCCTCGCCCCACGGTCCGTCCGGACCGGGCATGACGAGGTCCTGGGCGGCCCTGGCGCTGGCCAGCGACCGGGCGGCGGTCCAGTCGCTGACCACGACGCCGTCGAAGCCCCACTCGCTGTTCAGCGGCGTCTCCAGCAGGTCGTTCTCGGTCGCGGTGGTGCCGTTGACCGAGTTGTAGGAGCTCATGACGAGCCAGGCGTTAGCTTGGCTCACCGCCTTTTCGAACGCGAGCAGGTAGAGCTCGCGCAGAGCACGGTCGCCGACCCGGACGTCCACGGTGAAACGGTCGGTCTCGGAGTCGTTGGCCACGTAGTGCTTCGGTGTAGCGCCGACGCCGTTGTCCTGCACGCCTTTGACGTAGGCGGCGGCGAGATCGGCGGTGAGCACCGGATCTTCGCTGAATGCCTCGAAATGCCGTCCGCCGAGCGGGGAGCGGTGCAGGTTGATGGTCGGGCCGAGCACCACGTCGACGCCCTTGCGGCGGGCCTCCACCGCGGCCGCGGCGCCGTAGCGCCGGGCGATGTCCGGGTCCCAGGAAGACGCGAGCGCGGTGGCGGACGGCAGGTTGAGCGACGGATCGCGCTCGTCCCAGGTCTCGCCGCGGACGCCGGACGGGCCGTCGGAGACGAGGATACGACGCAGGCCGATCTTCTCGATCGGCCAAGTGGTCCAGAAGTCACGGCCGGTCAGCAGCTGGACCTTTTCCTCCAGGCTGAGCGCGGCGAGCGCCTCGGCGATCTTCGAGTCGGCGGTCAGAGCAGTCATGAGAAGGCTTCTCCTTTATCTGTTACCTCGACCAATGCGCTCAGCCGCAGGTCGGCTGAGGATGCCCCGACCATAATCTCGTAGCGGCCGGGGTGGACCGTCCACCCCGATCCGGATGCCGACCCGGTCCCGCCTGCGCTCGCGAGTGACCGCAAGAGCCTGGCTGAGCTGGTGCGCCGCGGTCGGTAGTAGCCCGGCGGCTCCTACGGCAGGACGCCGGGCCTAGCGACGTTCGCCTGCTCGAGCAGCAGGGTCTGCGCGCCGCTCTGCACGTAGCCGGCGAACCGGTACGTGCGGGCGTCGAACAGGATTCCGGTGACGCCGCCGGTGAACGGGAAGCTGAACTCGACGTCGGCGCGGCCAGCCGCGTCGGTGATGTTCTGCACCGTTACTCCCGGCACGTCGGCGAGCGAGAAGTACCAGGTGAGCGACGAGATGCCCACGTCGGCGTAGCCGTTGAGCAGGTTCGCGATCACGCCGACCGCGTTGCAGTAACCGGCTGTGTCGCTGCAACCGGCGCGGTAGGTGTTGAGCTTGTCCAGCAGGGGCTGCGGATCGTACGGCAGCCACGGCCCGGCCCGCGTCGGCGGGTCGATCAACGTGAAGGCCGGGCCCGCGACCACCAGCCACCTGGTGCCGCTGGCGCAACTCGCCGACCGCGCGCAGGTCACCAGCGTGCCATTGACGTAGGACGCCTGCTTCGTATCGTCGGCCCTGGCCCAGACTTTCCCGGGTGCCGCCGCTCGTGCTGAGTTTGCGGTAGATCCACTGGCTGGGATCGGGGACGCCCAGACCGGCCTTCTGGTTGTTCAGCAGGGCCAGCGCCGCTTTCTCGACGGTCAGCTCGGCTCGGCTGGGGGGTGCCGAGTCGGCCTGAACGCTACCCGGCCCGGAGACCAGCGTGGTCGTCAGCACCGCGGTCTCCTGGAACGGGATGGCGGAGTTCGGCGAGCCGTTCGAGGGTTCCCAGGCGGCCTGCGCCAGGTAGCGGTAGTCCGACGCGTCCAGGATGATCTCCGAGTTCGCGCTCTGCGAGGTTTCCGGCAGCACGAACGCGACGCCGGCCCGGCCGTCGGCGTCCGTGACGTGGCTCTTCGCCTGGATGGTGGGGATGTCGCCGAGCGCCCGGTACAACTCGGCGTTCAGGGACGGCGGCAGGATGTCGTTGCTCAGCAGTTCCTCGATGGTGCCAAAGTCCGCCACGTCCTTGTTGACCTGAGTCGCGTTCGCGTTCGGGTAGCTGAGCTTGGCCAGGTACGCATCGAGCGCGATCGGATTCCGCGGCAGCGAGCCCAGCGTGCTGTAGAGCGGCAGACCGGAGACCGTGCCCCAGGCGCCGGCCTGGTAGTTGAGGGAGCCATCCGCGGTCTCCCATGAACCTTGGGTGAGCCGTGCGGGCATTCCCGCGGGCGCGCTGGCCTGATAGAAGAGCGTCCGCTGGTAGACCCACTGGCCGCCCGGCACGGTCGGGCCGGCCAGCGCGGCGGCGGCGGCCCGGTCGGCCAGGAGCTTCGCGGTCAGCACCGGTCCCGGGCTGGACGGCTGAACCGCGGTCGGCCTCGGTGGGCGGGACGGCTGAACCGCGATCAGGAGACCGGCGGCCAGGCCGGCGGCCAGCCCGGCGGCGATGGCGAGCCGCCACGGCGTCCGGATGCGGGCGAGTAGGTGGCGAGGCGGGGGAGCCACGGGCCGTTCGGTGGAATGATCGTGAATTCCGGCGTGGAACAGTTCCTCCGCGTGCGGCGAGACGCGGAGCGGGACCTCCGCGCGGAACCGGGTGAGCAGGTCCATCTCGTTCATTACTGTGGCTCCTCGGCGAGGGCGGATGGATCGATGTCACCCATGGTGTGGCGTAGCTTGCTTCGGGCCCGGCTCAGCCGCGACCGCACCGTGCCGGCCGGCACCCCGAGCGCCACCGCGATCTGCTCGTAGGACAGCTCGCTCCAGGCGGCGAGCAGCATCGTGTCGCGCAGCTCGGCGGACAGCCGGGCGAGCGCGGCGGCGAGCTGCCTGCTGGCGACCTCGGCGCTGACCCGATCATCGACCCGGTCCGTGAACGGCTCTGTGACCGGATCGGCCCCGGTCAGGGCCAGCGCGCGATACAACCGGATTTCGGCCCGCCAGTGGCGGCCGATGAGATTGGTGGCGATGCCGTACAGCCACGGGCGTGCGTCGGCCCGCGCCAGGTCGTAGCGGTCCCGCTGGCGGAAGGCCAGCAGGAACCTCTCCGCGACGATGTCGTCCGCCGCGTCCGTGCCCAGGCGGCGGATCACGTACCGCTGGATGTGCGGTGCATGCCGGAGGAATAGCACGGTGAACTGCTCGGGCTCAAGCCGGGAAAGCTCGATGACGGTCGCGTCGTCGGCGTCCGCGTCCGGAACAGCGTGCTGCTTCGATGTTCTCACCGAAAATGGCTCAGAAGAGCGTCGGCGGTCCGGCGGGGATCGGCTCGCAGAGCGGCTCGACCTCGGGCACCCGGGCTCGCACATCGTCGTGGAACCGGCGGGCCAGCTCGAGCGCCTCGACGTTGTCGGGCGTATGGATGAAGACGGTCGGGGAGCGCCCCTCACGCAGCCAGCCGGCCACCGTATCGAGCCAGGGCTGCCATCCCGCGACGGTATGTGCCGCGTCGTCCCGGCCGATGTAGCGGACGACGGGATAAGAAGTGAGGGCCCGGGACCGGCGGGGCAGCCGCGGCTTCTTGGTCCACGCTTCCCGTTCGGCGTCGCTGGCCGGAGGGCTCCCGAACAGGACGGTGGTGTCGAACGTCACCCACTCGGCCCCGACGTCCCCCAGGGCCCTCTCGAGCTGCTGTCCCCATCGCGGGTCCTGGAAGAACGCGTGGTGCCGCACCTCGACGCAGTACCGGTACTCGCGCGGGAGCAGGCGCAGGAAACCGGTGAGAGCACCGAGATCGGCGGGGCTGAAGGACGGCGGCAGCTGAACCCACAGGGTGTGGGCGCGCTCCCCGAGGGGTTCGATCGCGGCCACGAAGGCGCGGAGCGGGTCGCCGGCGTCGGCGAGGTGACGCTCATGGGTGATCAGTTTCGGCAGCTTGAGGACGAACCGGAAGTCGGGGCTGGTCTGCGCGGCCCACGATTTCACCGTGTCGAGGGCGGGTGTCGCATAGAAGGTCGTGTTGCCCTCTACGGCGTTGCACCAGGTCGCGTACGCGCGGAGACGGTCCCGCGGTGACAGCGACCCAGGCAGGTAACGGCCCTGCCAGGGTCCGTGCGTCCACATCGCGCATCCGACGTGGAGCTTCATGGCCCCGAGGTTATAAGAGCTCAGGCATCAAAGGCGCGCCTCCCCGGCAGGCGAATGAGTGCCCGGTAAGTTGATCCGGGTGCGGGATACAGCGATCTTGATCGTCGGCTTTGTCGTCTTGCTGACTCTTCCGGCCTGCTCAGCTGCTGATCTCTCCGCCAAGCAGGCCGCGACGTCTGTGCCCGCGGCTACCGTCGGCGTGGCCAGCCCGGGCCGCAGCGGGACGGTGACCAGCCAAGCGCGTGAGCCGAGCGCAAGCCCGCGGGTCACAGCGAAGGCCGCCTCGGTGACGATCACGGCCGTCGGCGACACGATGCTCGGGAACACGCCAGATCTCCCCCCGGACCCGGCGACGTACTTCGAGGCGGTCGAATCGATCCTCGATCCGGGCGCACAGATTGTCTTCGGCAATCTCA
>Ga0302314_10015385_pt1 | contig 13001 bp, 11 predicted proteins | sample III_Palsa_N2_3_FD_200533 | JGI IMG/M metagenome (GOLD analysis project Ga0302314, IMG submission 200533) | Peat permafrost microbial communities from Stordalen Mire near Abisko, Sweden - III_Palsa_N2_3 | ecosystem: Environmental > Terrestrial > Soil > Palsa > Peat permafrost | place: Sweden...
CGGGTGCCGACCGCCGCACCGCGTCGCCGGTCGCCGGATGCAGCCGGGCCGCGTCGGCGGCGGCCAGCAGGGCGATCAGCGCCAGCACGCCGAAGGCGATGCCGTAGGCGGTACCCGGATCGGTGCTGACCGCGCCGCCGACCCGCAGCGCCACGGTGGCCACGGCGACGCCCAGTCCGGCCGCGGTCTGGCTGAGGGTGGCCGAGAGCGTGTTGGCGTCGTTCATCCGCTCGGGCGGCATCTCGCTGACGGCCAGCACCGTGTAGCCGGTCAGGCCGACCGAGCGGGCCGCCCCGCTGACCACCGCCAGCACCGCGATCAGCGCGACCGGCGTGGACGGGGTCAGGAAGGCGCAGCCGACCATGGTGGCGGCCAGTACCAGTCCGCCGACCAGCAGCAGCCAGCGCAGGCCGTAACGGTTCAGCAGACCGGTGGTGGCGGGCTTGATGCCGATGTTGCCGACGAACACGAACAACACCACCGCACCGGACTTCACCGCGCTCCAGCCGAAGACCTCCTGGAACAGCAGCGGCAGCAGGAACGGGACGGCGCTGATGACGGTCCACAGCAGCGAACCGCCGGTGACCGAGGCGCGCAGGCCGGGCGCGGCCAGAATCCGCAGGTTGACCAGCGGGTACCGGGTCCGCAGCAGGTGCCGGGCGGCGGCGGCCAGGGCGAGCGCGGACAGCACCGCGAGGCCGCCGGTGGCGGCCCAGGGGGTCGGGGCCTCGGAGCACAGGTGGGCGGTCCAGGTGAGCCCGGCCAGTCCGGCGCAGCTGAACAGCACCCCGGCCCAGTCCAGCGGCGGCGGGCTCTGCCGGGGGCCGTCGGTGACCAGCCGCCAGGCGATGGCGAGGGCGACGACGCCGAGTGGGAGGTTGATCAGGAACAGCCAGTGCCAGTTGGCATAGGTGGTGATCAGACCGCCGAGCAGCGGGGCGAGGACCGGCGCGACCAGACCGGGCCAGACGATGTAGGCCATCAGCCGGGGTATGTCGGGCTTCTCGGCCCGGCCCAGCACGGCCATCCGCCCGACCGGGACCATCATCGCCCCGCCGATGCCCTGTAGGACCCGCATGGCGACGAGTTCGCCGAGGCTCTCGCTGGCGGCGCACGCCAGCGAGGCGAGGGTGAACAGGGCGATGGCCCCGAGCAGGATCCGCCGGGGGCCGAAGCGGGCGGTGAGCCAGCCGCTGAGCGGGATCAGAGTGGCGACGGTGAGCAGGTAGGCGGTGATCACCAGCCCGACCGAGGCGGCCGGGGTGTGCAGCGAGGCGCCGATCCGCGGAGCGGCGGTGGAGACGATGGTGCCGTCCAGCATCTCCATGAAGAAGCAGCCCGCGATCAGCAGCGCGGTCCTGCGGTGCCGGGTCTCAATCACAGCGTGCCGCCGGCTGTGGTCTCGAAGGCTGTGGCTTCAAAAGCTGTGGTCTCAAAAAGCATGGACGCTCTCAGTCTGCTCAGTGCGGGTGACGCTTCGCGGATGACTCCATGGTGTCGCCGCCCAATGCTGACTACAAGTTCCCAGTTGTCAGGGTAGCGTTGCGTTCCATGCAACTCCCGGACATGAACCTGCTGCCGGCCCTGGACGCCCTGCTGCGCGAGGGCAGCGTCACCGCCGCCGCCGCGGAACTGAACGTCTCGGCGTCCGCGATGAGCCGGACGCTGGGGCGGCTGCGGCGGGTGGTCGGCGATCCGCTGCTGGTCCCGGCCGGGCGCGGGTTGGCACTGACGCCGCGGGCCCGGGAGCTACAGCCCCGGGTGGAGGCGGCGCTGGCGGGGGCGCTGGCCGCGCTCCAGCCGCCGGCGCCGGTGGACATCGCCTCACTGGACAGGGAGTTCACGATCCGTACCAATGACGCGGTGGCCGTGGTGCTCGGCCCACCGGTGACCGCGCGGATTGCCCGCGAGGCCCCGGGTGTCCGGCTGCGAATCCTGCCGGAGGGCGAGGAGGATCTCGCCGATCTGCGCGACCGGATCGACCTGGACCTCAGCATGCTCCCGGAGTTGCCCCCGGACGTGCGCGGCTGCGACCTCTACCAGCACTGGCATGTCGCGGTGGTCCGCGCCGACTCCCACTGTGCCCGCTCCGGACAACAGGAGTTGACGATGGATCAGTTCGTCGGCACGCCACACGTCATCGTCTCCCGAAGGGGGCGCAGTCACAACGTGGTGGACGAGCTCCTGGCGCGGCTCGGCCGCAGCCGCACAGTGCTGGCGACCGCGCCGTCGCACAGCGCGGCCTGCTTCCTGGCCCTGGGGGCCGACGTGATCGCGCTGCTGCCAAGGGAGTTCGCCCAACGGGTGGCCGAGGTGATGCCGCTGGCGGTGCTGCGCGTACCGCTCGATCTGCCGCCGGTCACCCTCGGCATGGCCTGGCACCTGCGGCTGGACATCGATCCGGGGCACCGCTGGCTGCGCCGGGTGATCACCGAGACGGCGCGCGAGCTGGACACCCGCGATCAAGCCGACGAGAGCCGCCTGACAACAAGTTAGGAAATCTTCCTAACTATATCTTGACGTGTGCCACTCCAGGCCCGACGCTGACAACCACCTTGTTGCATCCCCGTCAACCTGGAGGCACCGTGCGTCGCCGCACGCTCACTGCATCCGTTCTGACCACGTGTATCGCCCTGCTCACCGCAGTAGTCGCCATGCTGGCCGGTGCCCCCAACGCCGGGGCCTCCACCACCCAGCAGGCCTACCTGACGTTCTACGGCTACTGGGACAACACCCCGCCGGGGTCGGCCATCGCCTACCCGGAGATCCACCAGACGGCGGGCGGCACCGGCACCTACGCCGACCCGATCACCTTCGCCACCGACAAGTCCGAACTCGCGCCCGGCACGATCATCTACGTACCGCGGGTCGAGAAGTACTTCATCATGGAGGACGACTGCGAGGAGTGCGACGCGGACTGGAGCGGCCAGGGACCCGACGGCGGCCCGAACATGTGGCACTTCGACCTGTGGCTCGGCGGCCAGGGCGGCAACGCCATGGACGCGATCGACTGCGAGGACGCCCTGACCGAGAGCAACGCCGACGGCAGCCCGCTGCTGGAACCGGCCGTGGTCGACCCGCCCTCGAACGAGACCTACGACCCGACGCCAATCTTCAACACCTCCACCAACGCCTGCTATGGCGGTGCGAAACCGACGACCACGCTCGGGCAGTACCTCAACTCGTCGACCAAGACCTGTATCGACGATCCGGGCGACAGCAGGACCAGCGGCGTCAAACTCGACATGGCCGCCTGCAACGGCTCGGCGGAGCAGCAGTTCCTCTTCGACGGGACCTTCCTGCAACTGAACGGCCAATGCGCGGACGAGTCCGGCAGCAGCATCGTCCTCGACGCCTGTACCGGAGGTCCGGGGCAGCAGTGGTCGCAGAACCCCAATGGCACCATCTCCGACATCCAGACCGGCAAGAAGTGCTACCAGGCGTCCGGCAGCACCCTGAAGACCGGTAGCTGCTCCAGCAGTTCGGCCCAGTGGACCTTCCCCAGCACCGTGGTCAGCTCAAGCCCGACGCCGACCCCCACCCCGACCGCGACGCCGACTCCCACGCCCACTCCCACGCCGACCGCCACCCCGACTCCCCCGGCCGGCGGCAAGACGTACGAGGCGGACCAGGCCACCCTGGGCGGCAGCGCCGACGCCAACAGTTGCACCGCCTGCCTGGACGGCAAGAAGGTCAGCGCCATCGGCGGTAGCAGCAAGGGCACCGTCACCTTCACCGGCATCAGCGAACCCACCACCGGCAGCTACACCATGACCGTCTCCTACCTCAGCGTCAGCAAGGCCCGACCCGCCGTCATCACCGTCAACGGCACCGCCCAGACCGTCACCTTCGCCGAAACCGACCCCAGCAGCTACAGCGTCATCGGCACCGCGACCGTCACCGTCAAACTCAACGCCGGAACCAGCAACACCATCGAATTCTCCGGCAGCGGCACCACCGGCGCCCCCGACCTCGACCACATCCTCGTCTGACCACATCAGCGACCAATCAAAGCGAACGGCCCGGACGGAACTCTCCCCCGTCCGGGCCGTTCACCCGCTCCTGAACACCGACGCTAGAGCGCGCCCTTGGCCGGGTCCCCGGCCGGGTGCGGGGTCAGCAGCAGCACGTCCGCCGGGGTCGCCAGCAGCCCGTCCAGCTCCTGGTTGAGCCTGACCAGCGCGGCCCCCTCGCTGTGCCGCTGGAGCAGTTCGGCGTCGGTCCACTTCTCGACCACCACGATGTCGCCGCCGTGCACATGCAGCGCGTACAGCTCGCACCCCGGCTCCTGGTGCACCTCGGCGACCAGCCGGGTCAAGACCTCCAGCACCTCCGCCAACCGGCCCTCGGCCGGGTGGATGGTCGCGGTGACGACAACAGCCATGGCGTACTCCATTCTTCGCGATGTTCATTCTTCGCGATGTTCCTGACAACGGTCCCGCTCAGGCAACACCGCTCCGGCCCGCGATCTTCCGCGGCTCAGCGACGGGAGGCGTGACCGGAGGCGTACAGGCTGGTGGCGGTGGTGACAGCGAGGACCACGGCGATGAAGGCCAGCGAGAAGGGGATGCCGATCTCCGGAGCCCCGTGCACCCCGGCCTCGTGCAGCGCGTGCAGCAGCAGCTTCACCCCGATGAAGCCGAGGATCAGCGACAGCCCGTAGGACAGGTGGACCAGCCGCTTCAGCAGGCCGCCGATCAGGAAGTACAGCTGGCGCAGGCCCATCAGCGCGAAGGCGTTGGCGGTGAAGACAATGTAGGCGTCCTGGGTCAGGCCGAAGATGGCCGGGATGGAGTCCATGGCGAACAGCACGTCGGTGGTGCCGATCGCCAGGATCACCACCAGCATCGGAGTGATCAGCCGCTTGCCGTTCTGGACGATCACCAGCTTGGTGCCGTGGTAGCGGTCGGTCGCCGGGAACCGCCGCTCGACGGCCTTGAGCAGGCTGTTCTCCTCGAACTCGGTCGCTTCCGGGTCACGCGTGCGCTCGGCGCGGGCCTCCTTGATCAGCTTCCAGGCGGTCCAGATCAGGAACGCGCCGAAGACGAAGAAGATCCAGGAGAAACTGGCGATCAGCGCGGCCCCGGCGGCGATGAAGACCGCTCGCAGGACCAGCGCGATCAGCACTCCGATCATCAGTACCCGCTGCTGGTACTGCGCGGGCACCGCGAACTTCGCCATGATCAGGACGAAGACGAAGAGGTTGTCGACGCTGAGCGACTTCTCGGTGATGTACCCGGCGAAGAACTGCCCGGCCGGGGTCCCGCCCGAGTGCCACCACAGGAAACCGCCGAAGGCGATGGCGAGGGCGATCCAGACGGCCGTCCAGATCCCGGCCTCCTTCAGCGAGACCTCGTGCGGCTTACGGCCGCCGATGAAGAAGTCGGCGGCGATCAGCGCGACCAGCACCCCGACCGTGGCGGCCCACAGAGCCATGGAGACGTCCATACGTGCTGCTCCTCCGGCAGTGGATCTGGCTGCCGGAGGTCTCCTCCGCCCGATAGGGCTGACGTCACCGGGCGGGCCGCCGCTCCAAGGAGCCGGTCCGCCGTGCTGACGAGGACGTCACGCTGCCACAGTGGGCAACGGGGGTACTCCCCTCCGCTTGTGCCTCAATGATAGGCAAGAGAACGGTCAAATCGGTATAAGGCCCACCGGTACAGGGCTCACAGGTAGGGCGTGATCGCCGGCAGCATGTCCTGGAAGGTCCGCCCCCGGGCGGGCGCGCCGATGGCCGACATCTGCCAGCCGCCCTCCGTGTCGCGCATCACCTTGGCCATCACCTGGCCGGTGTGGGCGCCGCCGCCACTGAGGCTGTAACGGGCCAGCTCCTGGCCGGTCGCCTCGTCCACCAGTCGGCAGTGCGCGTTGCGGACCTCCTGGAAGGTCTGCCCGGTATAGGAGTTCACCGTGAAGACGATCTGGGTGACGTGCTCGGGGACCCGGGACAGATCCACCACGATCGACTCGTCGTCCTCACCGCCCGCGCCGCCGGTCAGGTTGTCGCCGGTGTGCCGGACCGAACCGTCGTTGCTGACCAGGTGCTGGAAGAAGACCACGTCGGCGAGCTGGCGCTCGGCGAACAGCACCGCCGAGGCGTCCAGGTCGATCTGCCGGGCCTTGTTGCCGAACAGGCCGCGGCGCGGCGCGGCCTGCCAGCCGAGGCCCATCCGGACCACGCTCAGCGCACCCCCGCCCGACTTCCGCAGGCTGACGCTCTGTCCCTTGCTCAGGCTCACCGACATGATGGTCGCCCTCCCCGTTCGGCCCTCGGCTACGCTCCCGCTGCTCCACTGCAAACCTTACGCAGTCCCGGCGGCCGATGGGCGGGGGTTATCCCCCGCAGCGAAGACCACCCGCCCGGGCCCCGTCACACCATTCCGGCCTCGCGCATCTGCCGCAGCTCCTTCTTGAGCTCGTTGACCTCGTCACGCAGCCGCGCCGCGGCCTCGAACTGGAGCTCGGCGGCGGCGGTGTGCATCCGCTCCGTCAGATCGGTGATGATGTCGGCCAGTTCGGCGGCCGGCAGGCCCTTGGCCTCGCGCTTCGCGCTCGCACCCAGCGCCGGTACCGGCGCGCGCCCGCCCTTGACCCCGCCCTTGGCGCTCTGCCGATAGCCCGTGCTCAGCAGCTCGCCGGTGTCGATGTCCTCGCGGGCGATGGAGTCCAGGATGTCGCCGATGCGTTTGCGCAGCGGCTGCGGGTCGATGCCGCGCTCGGCGTTGTACGCCTGCTGGATGGCGCGGCGGCGGTTGGTCTCGTCAATGGCCTTCTCCATGGCCGGGGTGATCCGGTCCGCGTACATGTGGACCTGTCCGGAGACGTTGCGCGCGGCACGGCCGATGGTCTGGATCAGCGAGGTGCCGGAGCGCAGGAAGCCCTCCTTGTCGGCGTCCAGGATGGCGACCAGGGAGACCTCGGGCAGGTCCAGGCCCTCACGCAGCAGGTTGATGCCGACCAGCACGTCGTACTCACCCGCCCGCAGCTCCCGCAGCAGTTCGATCCGGCGCAGGGTGTCGATGTCGCTGTGCAGGTAGCGGACCCGGATGTCGAGGTTGAGCAGGTAGTCGGTGAGGTCCTCGGACATCTTCTTGGTGAGCGTGGTGACCAGCACCCGCTCGTCCTTCTCGACCCGCAGCCGGATCTCGTGCACCAGGTCGTCAATCTGACCCTCGGTGGGCTTGAGCACGATCTCCGGGTCGATCAGCCCGGTGGGACGGATGATCTGGTCGACCTGGCCGTCGCCGCGCGAGAGTTCGTAGGGACCGGGGGTCGCCGAGAGGTACACGGTCTGGCCGATCCGCTCGACGAACTCCTCCCAGCGCAGCGGCCGGTTGTCCATCGCCGAGGGCAGCCGGAACCCGTGCTCGACCAGGGCGCGCTTACGCGAGGCGTCGCCCTCGTACATCGCGCCGATCTGCGGGACGGTGACATGGGACTCGTCGATGACCAGGAGGAAGTCCTCCGGGAAGAAGTCCAGCAGGGTGTTCGGGGCGGTACCGGCGTCGCGACCGTCGATGTGCCGGGAGTAGTTCTCGATCCCGGCGCAGGTACCGATCTGCCGCATCATCTCAATGTCATAGGTGGTGCGCATCCGCAGCCGCTGGGCCTCCAGCAGCTTGCCCTGCTTCTCCATCGTGGCCAGGCTCTGCTCCAGCTCCGCCTCGATCCCGGCGATGGCGCGCTCCATCCGCTCCGGACCCGCCACATAGTGCGTCGCCGGGAACACGAACAGCTCGCTGTCCTCGCTGATCACCTCGCCGGTGAGCGGGTGCAGCGTGGTCAGCGCCTCGATCTCGTCGCCGAACATCTCGATCCGGACCGCGAGCTCCTCGTACACCGGGAAGATCTCGATGGTGTCCCCGCGCACCCGGAAGGTCCCCCGGGTGAAGGCGACGTCGTTGCGGGCGTACTGGATGTCCACGAAGCGCCGCAGCAGGGTGTCCCGGTCGATCTCCTGGCCGACCTTGAGCCGGACCATCCGGTCGACGTACTCCTGCGGGGTGCCCAGGCCGTAGATGCAGGAGACCGAGGCGACCACCACCACGTCACGCCGGGTGATCAGCGAGTTGGTGGCGGAGTGCCGCAGCCGCTCCACCTCCTCGTTGATCGAGGAGTCCTTCTCGATGTAGGTGTCGGTCTGGGCGATGTACGCCTCGGGCTGGTAGTAGTCGTAGTACGAGACGAAGTACTCCACCGCGTTGTTGGGCAGCAGCTCGCGGAACTCGTTGGCGAGCTGCGCCGCCAGGGTCTTGTTCGGCGCCATCACCAGGGTCGGCCGCTGGAGCTTCTCGATCATCCAGGCCGTGGTGGCGGACTTGCCGGTGCCGGTCGCGCCGAGCAGGACGACGTCCTTCTCACCGGCCCGGACTCGGCGTTCCAGTTCGGCGATCGCGGTGGGCTGGTCGCCGCTGGGCTGGTAGGGGCTGACGACCTCGAAAGGCGCCACTGTTCGCTCAAGATCGGTGATGGGTCTCACGGAACCAACCGTACGACCCACCACTGACAATCCGGGTCCGATCCGGTCCGAACCGGGCTCCTCAGCCGGTCGGCGCGGCCGCCTTGGCGCTTTCCCGGGCCAGCGCCACCAGCCGCGACACCGCCCGCAGGTACTTCTTGCGGTAGCCGCCGTTCAGCATCTCCGCGCCGAAGATCGCGTCGAAGGGGGTGCCGGAGGCGATCACCGGCAGCTCCCGGTCGTACATCCGGTCGGCCAGGACCACCAGCCGCAGTGCCGTGCTCTGGTCCTCGACCGGGTGCACCCCGGTCAGGCAGACCGCGCCGACGCCGTCCAGCAGCGCCCCGTACTTGCTCGGGTGGACCACCGCGAGGTGCTTCAGCAGCTCGTCGAAGCCGTCGAAGGAGGCGGTCGGGCCGACCCGCCCGGCCAGCGCGGCCACCTCGGCGCTGGAGTACGGCGCGGGGGCCTCGGGCAGGCCCCGGTGCCGGTAGTCCTGGCCGTCGATCCGGACGCTGCGGAACCGCGCCGACAGCCCCTGTATCTCCCGCATGAAGTCGGCGGCGGCGAACCGGCCCTCGCCGAGCTTGCCGGGCAGCGTGTTGGAGGTGGCGGCCAGCTTCACCCCGGCCTCGGCCAGTCGGCTGAGCAGGGTGGAGACCAGGACCGTGTCCCCCGGGTCGTCGAGCTCGAACTCGTCGATGCACAGCAGGGCGTGCCCGGACAGCGCGGCGACGGCCTGCTGGAAGCCCAGCGCGCCGACCAGGTTGGTCAGCTCCACGAAGGTGCCGAAGGCCTTGGGGCCGGGGGCGGCGTGCCACAGCGAGGCCAGCAGGTGGGTCTTGCCGACGCCGTAGCCGCCGTCCAGGTAGATCCCGCCGGGGCCGCCGGGAACGGACTGCGCCGAACGGCCGAACCAGCGCCTGCGACCGGTGGCCGGGCCACCGGATCGGCCCAGCGTCGCGGCGAATCCTTCGAGGATCCGGACCGCCTCGCCCTGGCTGGGCTGGTCCGGGTCCGGGAGGTAGCTGGCGAAGCGGGCGCCCATGAAGCGGGGCGGGGGCACCATCTCGGCGACCATGCGGTCGGCGGCTACCACCGGCTCCCGGGCGCTCAGGGATATCGCGTCGGCGGGACGGTCGGCGGGCAGGTCAGCGGGAGGCACAGTTACCAAGCGTACGGTCCGCGTCGCCGTGGAAGACTCCCAAGCATGCGCCGACTGCTCCCGACAAGCCCCGATGTGACCGACCTCACCACCCTGGAAGCCCTGGCCGAGGTCTACGCCTATCCGCCGAGCACCGCCGCCGGTCCGGGCCCGGACGGCGCCGAACGGCCGGCCACGCCCTGGCTCCGCGGCAACATGGTCACCAGCACGGACGGCGCGGCCCGGCTGGACGGCCTGTCCGAGGGGCTGTCCTCCAGCGCCGACAAGCGGATCTTCGGAGTGCTGCGGGCGCTCGCGGACGTCGTCCTGGTCGGCGCGGGGACGGTTCGGGCCGAGGGCTACCGTCCGGCGCGGGCGCGCCCGGCGTTCGCCGCCGAGCGGGCGGCGCGCGGGCAGGGCCCCGCGCCGGTGATCGCCGTGGTCTCCGCCCGGCTGGATCTGGACCTGACCCTGCCGCTGTTCACTGAACCCGCCGCGGGTGCCGCGGGTGGGGGCGCATCGGCCCGGACCACCATCGTGACCTGTGCCAACGCCCCGGCCGAGGCGTTGAAGGCCGCGGCCGGGGTAGCCGACGTGGTGATCGCCGGGGAGGGGCTGGTGGACCCGGCGGTCGCGGTGGCCGCGCTGGCGGAGCGCGGCTGGACCCGGCAGCTGACCGAGGGCGGCCCCAGCCTGCTCGGCCAGTTCGCGGCGGCCGGGGTGCTGGACGAGCTGTGCCTGTCGATCGCCCCGCTGCTGGTGGCGGGCGACTCGCAGCGGATCGCGCACGGGCCGAAGGCCCTCGCGGAACGGCTTGATCTTGTTGCGCTACTAGAGGAGAAAGGTTTCCTCTTTGCGCGCTACACCCGTAGCGTGACTAATGCCGCATAGCGGAAGACGATCCTCCGTGCGACAGGTGCGCCCCGTTCTGCCGACCGGCAGGCGCTGTACCGGAGCCGGGGCCGAGCAGATAGGGATGCGCGTGCTGTTCACGACCGTACTTCTGATCGAGAAGACACTCTCGAACGCCGATCTCGAACTGATCACCACTCTCCACGGTGACGAGAAGGTCACCTTCCACGTGCTGATGCAGCCCCGCGGCAGGCAGGACGAACTGCTGCGGGCCGTGGACGACGTGGCCTTCGGCTACCTGAACCGGGCCCTGCACGAGCACGACGAGCCGCGCGGCCAGGAGGCCGTCGACGCCGCGGCGGTCGAGCTTGAGCACACCCTCGGGCAGCTGCGCGCGACCGGTGCCGAGGCCACCGGCCAAGTGGTCGCGGAGGACCCGCTGCGCAGCCTGACCGACCTGGTCGACCAGGTGACGGCGGACGAGGTGGTGGTGCTCGCCGCACCCCAGTGGATCGAGGGCCTGTTCCACCGCGACTGGGCCTCCCAGGCCCGGCACAAGGTCGGCGTCCCGGTCCTCCAGCTGTTCGCCCAGCAGGACTGACCCCGGCCCCGGGCCCGACCGCAGCGGCGGTTTGCGGCCCGGCGGCCGAGGTACGGCACAATCTCCGGTGCGACACGATCCAGTGCCGCCGACCGCCCCGAGCCCGGGAGAGCCCCCCTTGAGCGCACCTGACCTCTCCGCACCCCACTTCATCGCGATCGGCGGGGTGGGCATGTCCGGCATCGCCAAGATCCTGGCCCGGCGCGGGTCAACGGTCTCCGGGAGCGACGCCAAGGCCTCCAGCACCCTGGACGCGCTGCGGCAGCTGGGCGTCCAGGTGTCGGTCGGCCACGCCGCTGGGAACCTTCCGGCCGGGGCGAGCTGCGTGGTGGTCTCCAGTGCCATCCGCGAGGACAACCCGGAGCTGGTCACGGCCCGCGAGCGGGGACTGCCGGTGCTGCACCGGGCGGACGCGCTGGCCGCGCTGATGCAGGGCTACCGAGCGCTGGCGGTGGCCGGCACCCACGGCAAGACCACCACCACCGGCATGCTGGCGGTCAGCCTGACCACGCTCGGCCTGGACCCGTCCTTCGCCGTCGGCGGCGACGTGGACGAGCCGGGCAGCAACGCCCACCACGGCAGCAGCGAGATCTTCGTGGCCGAGGCCGACGAGAGCGACCGCAGCTTCCAGAAGTACTCCCCCGAGGTCGCGATCATCCTCAACGTGGAGCTGGACCACCACGCCAACTACGCCTCCATCGAGGAGATCTACGAGTCCTTCCAGGCCTTCGTGGACCGGATCGTGCCCGGCGGCACGCTGGTCGTCTCGGCCGACCACCCCGGTGCCCGGGAGCTGACCGCGCGCGTCGCCGACCGCGCCGGGCTGACCGTGGTCACCGTCGGCGAGTCCGCCGAGGCCACCGTGCGCATCCTGCGGATCACCCCGCGCGGCCTGACCAGCGCGGTCACCGTGCTGGTGGACGGCGCCGAGCTGGACTTCACCGTCGCCGTCCCCGGCCGCCACTACGCCGGGAACGCGGTGGCCGCGCTGGCCGCCGGAATCGCCCTCGGCGTCCCGGCCGCCGAGCTGGCCGAGGCCCTGGGCAGCTACCGAGGGGTGCGCCGCCGACTCCAACTCCAGGGCGAGGCCCAGGGCGTCCAGGTGGTCGACTCGTACGCGCACCACCCCACCGAGATCTCCGCCGACCTGGACGCCATCCGCGGGGCGGCCGGCGAGGGGCGGGTCCTGGTCGTCTTCCAGCCGCACCTGTTCAGCCGAACCCAGCAGCTGGGCGCGGAGATGGGCGCGGCCCTCGCCCCCGCCGACGCGGTGGTCGTGCTGGACGTCTACCCGGCCCGCGAGGACCCGGTCCCCGGGGTCACCAGCGACCTGGTCATCGACGCGGCCCGGGCCCACGGCGCGGACGTGATCGCGGCCCACGGCCTGGCCGAAGTCCCCGACCTGATCGCGGGAATGGCCAAGCCCGGGGACCTTGTTCTCACCATGGGGGCGGGAGACGTCACCACCCTCGGCCCGGAGATCCTCACGCGCCTCGGCTGACCGCCGAACCCGAAAGGCAGGGAGACCATGTCCTACGAGATCGACAAGACCGACGCCCAGTGGCGCGCCGAGCTCACCCCGCAGGAATACCACGTGCTGCGCGAGGCCGGCACCGAACGCGCGGGAGTCGGCGAGTACACCGACACCAAGACCGAGGGCGTCTACTCCTGTCGCGCCTGCGGCAGCGAGCTGTTCAGCTCGGAGACCAAGTTCGACAGCCACTGCGGCTGGCCCAGCTACTACTCACCGCTGGCCGGCGACCGGGTCGAGTACATCGAGGACAGCAGCCTCGGCATGCGCCGGGTCGAGGTCCGCTGCGCCCGCTGCGGCTCGCACCTCGGCCACGTGTTCGAGGGCGAGGGCTACGGCACCCCCACCGACCAGCGCTACTGCATCAACAGCATCTCGCTGAAGCTGCGGCCCGCGTCGGGCGAGTGACTGTCGG
>Ga0302314_10015386_pt1 | contig 13001 bp, 11 predicted proteins | sample III_Palsa_N2_3_FD_200533 | JGI IMG/M metagenome (GOLD analysis project Ga0302314, IMG submission 200533) | Peat permafrost microbial communities from Stordalen Mire near Abisko, Sweden - III_Palsa_N2_3 | ecosystem: Environmental > Terrestrial > Soil > Palsa > Peat permafrost | place: Sweden...
GAACGGGTAGCGGCCGGTCGGGTCGAGGTTGGAGGTGGCGTTCCTCTGTCCCAAGCGGGGCGCCAGGTACGTGTACGGCTGTCCGTCGGGAGTCGTGGGGATCGTGACCGGCAGTCTGCCCGACGGGTTGACTCGGCCGGACAGCACTCCGGCGATCGCGCTCGCGCCCTCCTCCCCGGGAAAGAAGGTCGCGAGGATCGCCGCTGCTCGCTCGGGGGCGCTGCCCAGTGCGTACGGCCGTCCTTCGACCAGGGCGGCCACCACCGGAGTCTCGCCGTCAAGCAGGGCCTCCAGCAGCTCTTGCTGAACACCCGGGAGCTTCATGTCGCTCGCGTCGCAGCCTTCGCCGGAAGTGCCGCGGCCGAACAGGCCGGCGCGATCGCCGAGCAGTGCGATCACCAGATCGCACTCCTTAGCCCGGGCGACCGCGGTGGCGATCCCCTCAGTCTCCTGCCCGTCGACGGTGACGCCCTGCACGTAGGTGATCTCGGCGTCAGGAAACTCCATCCTGATGGCGTCGAGGACGGTCGGGATCTCGATCCCGACCGGGACCTCCGGATGCCGCGTACCCACGTGGCTCGGGAACGAGTAGCAACCCAGGAGCGTGAGATTGTCATCGGCGGTGGGACCGGTAACGAGAATCTTCTTCCCGGCGACGCTACGCCCGGCGGCTGCGTCCGCGATCGGCAGCGTGCCGTCGTTCCGGACCAGCACCACCGCCTGTTCGGCGATCTCGCGGGCGAGCTGACGATCCGCTGCGGTATCGAGCTCGATGCCTCCTCGTTGAGCCTCTGCGTGGCCGAGATCCTCCTCCGCGAATCCGTCCGGCAGCGGGTCCCATCCGGGATCGAGCATTCCCAGCTCCAGCTTCTGCAGCAGGACGCGCTGCAGCGCTGTGTCGACGAGCGCTTCGTCGACACGCCCCTGCTCGACCTCCTCGATGAGGGGCTGGCCGTACGCCTTGACGCTCGGCAGCTCAACATCGGTTCCGGCCGCCAGCGCCTTACCGCCGGCTTCGCCCAGCGAGGCCGCGACCCCGTGCAGAGTCTGCAGGAACGTGATCCCGAAGTAGTCAGCCACGACCGTGCCGGCAAAGCCCCAGGTATCGCGCAGCAGGCTGGTCAGCAGCTCACGATTGGCTGCGGCGGGCACTCCGTCAACATCGACATAGGCGTGCATCACGCTGCCGACGCCCGTCTCGCGCACAGCCATCTCGAACGGAGGGAGAATGACGTCCGCGAACTGCCGTGGTCCCATCGACACCGGCGCAAGGTTGCGTCCCGCCTTTGAGGCCGAGTAACCGGCGAAGTGCTTGAGCGTGGCGATGACGCCGGAGCTCTGGAGGCCTCGGACGTAGGCACTGGCCACGGTGCCGACCAGGTAGGGGTCCTCGCCGATGGTTTCCTCGACCCGACCCCAGCGCGGATCGCACGTAACGTCCAGCACGGGCGCAAGTCCCTGATGAACCCCGACTGACCGCATCGAGGCGCCGATCCGCGAAGCCATCTGCTCGATCACCGCGGGGTTGAACGTCGCGCCCCAAGAGAGCGGCACAGGGTAGGCGGTCGCACCCCAGGCGGTGAAGCCCGCCAAGCATTCCTCGTGCGCGATCGCAGGGATCCCCAGGCGCGAGCTGGACATGATCCTGCGTTGGGTACGCGCGAGCGCCAGCGCTCCCACGGCCGCGTCGACCGGCGCTGACCCGAACGAACGCGTGAGCTGCCCGAGGCCGTGTTGGACCAGCTCGTCCAGATCCAGGACATCGCTCATCTCGTGTTGGAACGGCGCCACTTCGCCGTCAGCGGAAGAGACACCGACCCAGACGCCGTAGAGCTGCGCCACCTTTTCGCGCAAAGTCATCTGTGCGATCGCTGCCGCAACACGCCGACGCGGCGCGAGCGACGGATCCTGCCACGGCGCGAGCGGCCGCTCGCGATTCATCTCGGTCGTCACGGACGCTTATCTCCTGCGTCCATCAGCCCTGCCCGAACCGGCGAGAGCTGCTGGGGCTGAGGCGGTCACCTTGGCGCTGCTGGCGGCCACGCCAGCCGAAGCCATCAGCGCACCGATGGCGACGAACGCATCGGTCGTTAATGCTCCTCGGCGCAGCCGAGGGCGTAGCACTGACATCCTGGGACCTCTCCTCTCTCCGAAAAGTTTCGCTATTACTAGCGACACTTCGTCCGACGAGCGGGAAGTTATCCCCCACCCCTGACGGTGTCAAGCCGGAACTGCGAACATCTGCTCGAGGGCGGAGTGACCATGGACAACAGCGAACAAATCCCACCAGCGAAGGGCGCTGCCGCAAGGCAGGGTCAGCGGATCACGCTTACGGCCATCGCAGAACAGGCTGGCGTCTCGCTCGCAACCGTTTCGAAAGTTCTCAACGGCCGGACTGACGTATCCCCCACCACGCGGATGAGAGTCGAACGGCTCCTCCATGATCACGGATACCTCAGGCGCGCCTCCGGCGCCGGCTCCGGGGTGGCGCGGATGATCGAGCTGGTCTTCCACGAGCTCGAGAGCGAGTGGGCAATCGAGATCATCCGTGGGGTCGAGCGGGTCACCAATGAGAACGGTGTGAGCCTGATCCTGACCGAGTGCGGCGACCGTCACAGCCCGGGTCACGCGTGGATCGACGGCGTGCTCAGGCGCCGTCCGATCGGCGTGATCCTCGTGTTCTCAGACCTCGACCCCGCGGAGAAGTACAAGCTCCGCAGCCGTGGTGTCAACTTCGTCGTGGTCGATCCGTCCGATGAGCCGGAGCCCGATGTGGCGTCGATCGGCTCGGCCAACTGGGCAGGCGGGTTCGCGGCAGCAAGACACCTGATCGACCTCGGCCATCGACGGATCGGCATGATCAGCGGCCCGGAGGACATGCTCTGCTCGATTGCCCGGATCGACGGCTTCCGATCGGCGCTCGAACGCTCCGGCATTAGCTTTGACCCCGAGCTCGTTCGAACAGGCGACTTCCACGTCACGGGCGGTCGCGCCGCCGCGGAAGCACTGCTCGATCTGACGGAGCCCCCCACGGCGATCTTCGCCGGCAGCGACCTGCAGGCGCTGGGCGTCTATGAGGCTGCGCGGCCGCGCGGGGTGACGATCCCGCACGACCTCTCGGTTGTCGGCTACGACGACCTGCGGATCGCGCGCTGGGTGGGGCCGCCACTCACGACAATCCGCCAGCCGCTGACCGAGATGGCGGAGACAGCCGCACGGCTGCTGATCGACATGGTCGAGGCGCCTGAGACGACGCTCAACCAGCGCATCGATCTGGCCACGAGCTTGGTCGTGCGTGAGTCCACTGCGCCCCCGCGTGGGCTCGCGGAGACGGCGGCGCCGGCGTGGGAAGCGGCGGCGGGCGCGCCGCAGGCGTAGCCGAGGCCAAGCACGGCGCTCTCCCCCGGCCTCCCGGGCAAGCCGACGCCCGGAATCGAACCGGGGACCCCTTCATTACGAGTGAAGTGCTCTACCAGCTGAGCTACGTCGGCAGTCCTGCAGCCATGCTGCGAGCTTGGAGAGTAGCTGACGATTAGAGTCGCTGAAGCTCGAAGTTCGAGAACCCGCAGCCCCAGGTAGGGAGACAGCTATGAGCAAGCAGACATTCGTGATCGTTGGCGCGAGTTTGGCGGGCGCCAAGGCAGCCGCTGAGCTGCGTGAGCGCGGCTTCGATGGGCGCGTGGTGCTGATCGGCACCGAGCCGGAGCTGCCGTACGAGCGCCCCCCGCTCAGCAAGGATTACCTGCGCGGGGACGCGCCGCGCGAGCAAGCACAGGTCGAGGACAAGGCGTTCTACACGAAGAATGAGATCGAGCTGCTGCTCGAGACGACGGTCACCAGGCTGGACGCCAGCGCAAGGCGCGTTGAGCTCACCGGCAAACCCGAGATCGGCTTCGACGCGCTGCTGCTCGCCACCGGGTCGCGGCCTCATCGCCTGCAGATCCCCGGTGCCGAGCTGGACGGGATCTACTACCTGCGTACTCTTGCCGACTGCGACGCGCTCAAGCAGCGTTTTGGGCAGGGTGGCCATGTGGCCGTGGTCGGAGGCGGCTGGATCGGCTGCGAAGTCGCAGCCTCCGCACGCCATCTGGGGCTCGACGTCACGATCATCCACGGCGAGGAACTGCCGCTTGTCAACGTCCTGGGTAGGGAGGTCGCGGAGTTCTACCGGAGCGTCCACGCCAGCCACGGCGTCGATTTCGTGCTTTCAGACAACGCCGCGGCGTTTGAGGGATCAGGACAGGTAAGCGCCGTTCGCACCATGTCAGGTCGCACCGTTGACTGCGACTTTGTGGTGGTGGGCGCCGGCGCGCGCCCGAACGTGGAGCTCGCCGAGGCGGCCGGGATCGAGGTTGACAACGGCGTGCGCGTGGACGGCCAACTGCGCAGCTCAGCGCCAACCGTCTTTGCCGCGGGCGACATTGCCAACGCCTGGTATCCGTTCTACAAGGAGTCGCTTCGCATCGAGCATTGGGCCACCGCGCTCAGCCAGGGCCCGATTGCGGCCGGTTCGATGCTCGGCGACGAAAAGCCCTATGACGAGCTGCCGTACTTCTTCTCCGACCAGTACGACGTCGGCATGGAGTACTCGGGGCGCACCAATCCTGACGATCCGGTCGTCTTTCGCGGCGAACGCGACAGCGGCGAGTTCATCGCCTTCTGGCTGCATGACGGCCGCGTCGTGGCCGGCATGAACGTGAACGTCTGGGACGTCAACGACGACGTTCAGAAGCTGATCCGCTCACGCGAGCAGGTCGATGTCGCCAGGCTCACCGACCCTGACACGCCGCTCACCGAGCTGATCCCGGCATAGCAGCTCGGCGCAGTCAGCCTTTGCCGTGCCGGCGCTCCCACTCCTCCGCCAGCAGCGCCCAGCGCTCGTGGTCGCGCCAGCGACCGCTGATCTTCAGGTAGCGCGGCGAGAAGCCCTCACGCTTGAAGCCGGCGCCCTGTGCCAGCGCGATCGAGGCGTGATTGCCCGGCTGGATGTTCGCCTCCAGCCGATGCAGCTTCAGCTCCATGAAGGCGACCTGCAGCACCAGCTCGATTCCCTCACGCATGTATCGCTGGCCCGCGTACCGTTCAGCCGCGGCGTACCCGAGATAGGCGCTCTGCAGCGAGCCGCGCGCGATCTGGGAGATGTTGAAGAAGCCGAGGATCGCGTGATCCTCGAGCCGGCAGACGAGAAACGCCTCAAAGTCCGGGCGCGAGTTGTCCTCCAGGTAGGCGGAGAACCGCGCCTCATCGGTCGGGGCACTGGCCCAGGGCCGGTGGAAGTGGCGACTGGCGCGCATGAGCGTCGTGAACTCCGTCTGGTCGACGCGCTGCGGAGCACGGATGTAAACGCGGCCTGCCACCCCGGTCAGTTGGCCAGCACTCGCTCGAGCCGGTAGGTCAGCGCCTCGCAGGCGAGGTCCTCACTGACGTTCAAAGGGAACCGCACGCGCGTGTCCTCCACGAGCTCCACGGCCTTGCGCAGCGCCTGCACGTCAGCGCCGCGCCCCGCCTCAGCGTCTGCCCGCAGATCAGTCAGACGGTCGCTGTTGCGCACCAGGTCGCTCGCACCCCAGGCCAGCGAGGCGAGGTCGAGCAGCCAGGTCTCGGCCAGGGTCAGCGCCAGGTCCAGCGCAGCCGTCTCAACCCTGCGACGCCCACGCTTGACCCGGTCGGTCCACTCGTTCTCGACCCGCTTCTGTTCCTTCTTCGGGTACATCGCAATCTCCGCGGCGGCGCGCTCCTCGAGCTCCTCGCGCACCCGCTCACCGCGCTTTTTGACGGCATCGAGCAATCCGGTCCATGGCTTCGCCGATGCCGCTTCACCGGCCAGCGCTCGCCGCACCAGTTCCTGAGCGCGGTCCCGCAGGACCGCGCCTTCAGGCGCCGCCAACTCCCGCGCCAACCCGGCGTCCCCGAGGCTCAACCGTGCGTAGGCGTCTGCCGCCTCGCGGGCGACACCCGTGGCCACGAGCTCGCCGGCCAGCTGCTCGGGCGCGAGCGCTTCGAAGCGCACCGCCTGGCAGCGCGAGCGGATCGTCGGCAGCACCTCGGCCAGCCGATCAGTGATCAGGATCAGGTGCACGTACGGCGGCGGCTCCTCCAGCGTTTTCAGCATGCGGTTGGCGGACTCGTCGCCGAGCTGATCAGCACTCTCGATCACGAACACCCGCCGCGAAGACTCAAACGGCGTTTTGCTGACCGCGGCCACCACCGGTTCGTCGATGTCGCTGACCAGAATCTCATGCGCGCCACTCGGCGAGACCCAGGTCAGGTCAGGGTGCGTTCCGGCCAGCGCGCGCGCATGCGCGCTGGCCTCATCAGCCTCGCCGGCCGACAGCAGAGCCGCTGCGAACTCCCGCGCGATCGCGCGCTTGCCAGACCCGCCAGGCCCGTAGAACAGGTACGCGTGGGACGGCGATCCGCCCGGGGCGAGGGCGGGCGTGAGCACCGCATCAGCATTCGGATGGCGCCTCAGCGAGTCGAGCATGGCTCACGATCGTAGACAGGCCCGATACCGTCCGCTCCGATGCGCGCACGCGGACGGCTGATCACGATCGAGGGTGTCGACGGCGCCGGCAAGACGACGCTGGCCACCGCACTGGCGCAGCGGCTTTCGAGCCGCGGCGTCGACGCCCGGCTCATGCGCGAGCCGGGCGGAGTGCAAGCTTCAGAGCGGATCCGCGAGCTGGTCAAGGATCCGGTCCTGACGGTAGGGGGACGAGCCGAGGCGCTGCTCTACGCCGCGGCGCGAGCGCAGCTGGTCGAGGAGGCGCTGTTACCGGCCCTGGAGGCGGGCGAATGGGTGCTGCTCGACCGCTTCGTCGATTCGTCGCTGGCGTACCAGGGCGCCGGCCGCGACCTGGGTGTCGAGGCGGTGCGCGAGCTCAACGACTTCGCGACCGGGGGCCTGACGCCCGATCGCACACTGCTGCTGACGGTCGAGGGCGCGCACGCGCGTGCCCGGGCCGCCGGCCGCAATGAGGCGCCCGACCGCCTGGAGCGCGAGGGTGACGAGTTCTTCGAGCGGATCCGCTCTGCCTACCTGGCACTGGCGGCCGTCGAGCCTGACCGGATCCGCGTGATCGACGCGTCGGCCTCGCCTGAGGCCGTGCTCGATCAGGCGCTGGCTGAGCTGTCCGACTTGCTGTAGCCGTTTGGGTGGGCCTGCTGGAAGTCCCAGGCGTCGGCGATCATCGTCGTCAGGTCGGGCTTCTTCGGCACCCAGCCGAGCTCGGACCGGATCTTGTCGCCGGCGGCCACGAGCTCCGGTGGATCGCCGGGACGGCGCGGGCCCTCGACGGCGGGGATCTTCTGGCCGGTGACCTCCTCCACGGCGGCGATCACCTGCCTCACGGAAAAGCCTGTTCCGGTGCCGAGGTTGAAGATCTGGTGCTCGCCGCGGCGCGTACCCTCGAGCGCCAGCACGTGTGCGTCGGCGAGGTCATCCACGTGGATGTAGTCGCGGATCGCGGTGCCGTCGGGTGTCGGGTAGTCGGTGCCGAAGATCTGGACGTTCTCGCGCTTACCCTGCAGGACCCGCAGGATGTTCGGGATCAGATGCGTCTCGGGCTCGTGATCCTCCCCCACGTGGCCATGCGCGCCCGCGACGTTGAAGTAACGCAGGCTGACCGCGCCGATCTGGTGGGCGATGCAGAAGTCCCCGATCATGTAGTCGACCGCGAGCTTCGAGGCGCCGTACGCGTTCTGCGGACGCGGCGTCGCGCCCTCATCGATCGGGACGATGTCCGGCTGACCGTAGACCGCGCAGGTGGACGAGAAGACCAGCCGCGACACGTCATTGACGACCATGGCGCTGAGCAGGTTGAGCGTGCCGAGCACGTTGTTGGCGTAGTACACGCCGGGATGGTCGACGGACTCGCCAACGAGCGCGAAGGCGGCGAAATGCAGGATGCCCTCGGGCTTGTGCGTGGCGACCGCCGCTTGGGTCGCCTCTGCGTCACGCAGGTCGGCCAGGACGAACTCGGCCTCGGGTGCGACCGCCAGGCGGTGACCGCGCTCGAGGTTGTCCAGCACAACGAGGTCATGCCCCTGATCGATGAGCAAGCGCGAGACGATCGAACCGATGTATCCGGCGCCGCCGGTGAGGAGGAGTTTCATGGGACGCGAGTTTGACGGAAACAGACGACGGGTACCCGACCTAGAATCGGCGGAGCGATGAGTGAGACACCCACTGACTTCGAGCTCGTCGAGTTCGAGCACGTCGAAGCGGCCCCCGGAACGGCTCTACTGCGTATTGCAGGGCGCCCCTCGTCCTCGACGCCTCCCGGACCGCTGACGCTGATCATCAGCGACGGGCAGCACGAGTTCCGTCATCCGCAGCTGCCAGCTCTACCCGGCCCCCCCGGTCTGCTCCGGGCCGCCTTCTCGGCGCCGGTCGACCATGTTGGACGCGGCGTCCTGTTCTCGCTGGAGCTGGCGGGCGGCGGCATCGTGCGGCTGCCCGCTCCCTCCCGCCGCCGCGCCGGCGGCGGCCATCTGCCGGGAGCTGGCGGTGGATCGGTGGCAGGTGCCCTGCCCTCCCCGTCGGCCGCCCGAGCGGAGGCTGAGTCCTCGCGTCTGGCTGAAGCCGAACGCCGGGCCGAGGCCCGGCGCCTGGCGATCACCGAACTCGAACGCCGCCTCCAGGCTGAGCGCGAGCGCCGTCATGCCGCCGAGTCAGACATCGCCCGGCTACGGGCCGACCGTGACCAGGCCTTTGCCGACCGCGACGAGGCGCTGGCCAATCGGGACGAAGCCGTGGCCGACCGCGATCAGGCCGAGGCCCGCGCCCGCGTGGCTGCCGGCAACGCCGGCACGCTGGAGGCCCAGGTCCGGGCCGCTGCCGACGCTGCCGGCCGAGTCGAGGCGACGATGCAGGCGCAGATCGATGACAAGGCCGCCGAGGTCGAGAGGGTGCGCGCCGCCGCCGAGCTTGCGCAGGCGCGCGCACACGCCAGCCGGCGCGAGGTCGCCGAACTGGATGAGCAGTTCGCTCACGCGCAGGCCCAGATCACGGTGCTGGAGAAGGCGCTCGAGGAGCGCGGCGCCGAGGCCAAGGGCGTCTCGGCCGAAGCTGACGCGGCGATCGCCGCCGCGCGCTCCGAGCTGGTCGAATCGCAGAGCCGCGTGACAGCGCTCGAGCAGCAGCTCGAGTCGCTGCACGATCTGGCCCAGCGCACCGAGTCCCAGCACACATATGACCTGGAGACGACGCAGGCACGGATGGATGTAGCCCACGCGGAGCTGGAGGTCGCCCGCGCCGAGCAGGAAACGGCCCAGCATCGGATCGGCGTGCTGGAGGCGACCCTCGCCGAGCTGGACGCCGTGCTTGGCGCTCGGTTGGCTGAAATCGACCTCCTGCGGGGCGCGGTGGTTGCGGCCCAAGCGGACGTCGCCGCCGACGTCGCAACACGTACTTCGGAGCAGCTTGAGATGGTCGCGGCGGCGGCTGGCGCCGAAGCGGCCCTGGCGACCGAAGCCCAGGTGCAGCTCCTGCTCGAACAGACGGCTGCCGAGCGCGCCCTGCGCACCGAAGCCGAGCAGGCCCTGGAGGACGCGAACAGCCGCGCGAGCGCCGCGGAGAGCGCGCTGGCGGAGCGCACCGCCGAACTCGATGAGTTCGGCACCCGCGTGCGCGAGCAGATCGAACTGGTCAACCAGAGCCGTTCCGAGCTGGTCGAAACTGCCGAGCAGAACCAGGCGAAGTTCGACGAGGAGCGCCAGCGTGCTGACGATCTGGAGGTCGAGCTGCAACGTATCCGTGACGCCGCTGCGCTGATCTCCGCCGAGCTGCTGACCGCCGGTGAGGCCGTCGAGCAGGCCAAGACCGAATCGGCGGCTCACCAACGACGAGCGGCTGAGCTGAGCGACTCGCTCACCTCAGCGCAGCGCACGATGCGCGAAGCAACCGAGGCCATCGCCGGATATGAGCGCAAACACCAGGAGCTGAGCGACTCGGTCAGGGCCGAGACCGAGCGCCGCGTGCGCGCCGAGGAAGCGCTGCTCGCCGCGAGCGCCGAGAGCCTGATCGTGTCCGAATCGCTCGCGCTGGAAGCCACCGCCCGAACCGACATCGAGGTCAAGGCCGAGCGCCTCTCGAGCGAGCACAAGCAACTGGCCGCCCAGGCCGAGACGCTCTTCGCCGAACTGGCGCAGGAGCGCGACCGCTCCGCCGCCCAGGCGGATGTGCTGCGCGAGCTGAAGTAGCGAAGGGCCAAGACTCGGCTCGGCCACCAAGCGGGCGCGGTACGCTGTTGGTGTGGCGAGACGGCATTCGCTCCGTGCGTCGGATAGCGACCGCGAGGAAGTCGCGGAGCGGCTGCGTGTGGCAGCTGGCGAAGGGCGCCTGAACGTCGGAGAGCTGGAGCAACGGCTCGATGTCGCGTTCCACGCTCGCACGTACGGGGAGCTCGACCGGCTCGTGCTCGATCTGCCGATGACGGTGGTGCCCTTCGAAGTACGTCGGCGTCCGGGTCTGCCGGTCCTTAGGCGACCGGGTCTTCCGGTTCTGGCTGGCGCCACGCTCGCGTTCGGGCTTTTGCTCACCGTTTTTGTGGCAGCGGCGACCACCGGATTCATGCGCCTGCACTCAGCCGTGGAGCAGGCCAACGGTCGACCACAGACCTTCGACCACGGCGGTCCGATCGGACTATTGGGCACGATCGCTCCGCTGATCGTGATCGTATTTCTCGTGGCTATCTGCGCCGCGCTCGGGTGGCTGTTCTCGCAGGGCCCCGATGGGCCGCACGCTGCGCCCAACTCCTAGCGTTCGGGCTCAGATCCAAAGCGTTCGCGGCGCGTATTGTTCAGGACGATGGTTCGGCGGTGATCGACGGGGGCGGGTCGGTCTCGATGGCCTGTAGATCGCGCTGCATCCAGGCGACGTCGTGCCACGCGCCGTGCTTCCAACCGACGCGTCTGTAGCAGCCAGCCTCCTGAAAGCCGAAGACGCGGTGCAAGCCGACGCTTGCCTCGTTGGGCAGAGTGATGCCAGCAAACGCGCGCCGATAGCCTTGCCGCGCCAGACGCCCGAGCAGATCCTCGTAAAGCCCGCGGCCGATGCCTTCCCTACGCCGATCTGGCGTCAGGTAGATGCTGGTCTCGCACGACCAGCGGTATGCGGCGCGCTCCGCAAACTGATGGGCGTACGCGTAACCGACAACGGTCCCCTCGCGCTCCGCGACAAGCCACTCGTGCGCGGTCTGAGCATCAGCGATTCGCTCCCTGAACCGCTCAGACGTGGGCGACTCCACCTCGAAGGTGATGCTCGTGCCGGTGACGTAGGGCGCATAGATCGCAGCACATGCAGCGGCATCAGCCGCCGTGGCAGGACGGATTTGCGACGGCGAACGTGACATGCGCTGATATTAGCCTCTTTTGCTACTATAGTGTCACCCATGAAGACCGCCGGCGAGACGAGCGACCCCGCCGACGGGCTGGCCGCATCGCTCGCGGCAACAGTCGAATCAGCCCGCCATCGGCGGGGCTGGTCGACAAACACGCTGGCACAAGCTTCAGGTGTCTCGCGCGCCATGATCGCGAAGATCGAGCGTGGCGACGTGCAACCAACCGCTGCCCTCCTAGCACGGTTGTCCGGTGCGCTTGGGATGACCCTTTCAGAGCTGATCGCGAGCGCAGAGGGTGCTCCAGACCGACTGGCTCGTCGTCAACAGCAGCCGGTCTGGAGAGATCCCGATACCCGATACGTCCGTCGAGCGGTGTCTCCAGCCTCTAGCTCAATGCTCCAACTGGTGGAAGTCGAGCTGCCCGCGCGGGCTCGTGTACCGATGCCAGTCGAGAGCTACCTCTTCATCGACCAGCAAATCTGGGTGCTCGAAGGGCATCTGCGCTTCATCGAAGGCGAGCAGATCCATGAGCTCGAGGTCGGCGACTGCCTGCAGCTCGGCGAGCCCCAGCCGTGCGTCTTCGAAAACCCAGGAGCCGCGACGTGCCGCTACCTCGTAGCGATACGGAAGCGTTGATCGGCGGACATCTCAGTAGGCGCCGTCAACCACGTTGATCAGCGGCTCGCCGGCTGCGTAACGGAGAACTTGGCCGCGCACCAGTGCATAGGCGCGTCGCGGAAACGAGTGCACGCCGCCACCGACGTGCGGGGTCAGCAGCAGGTTCGGTGCGCCCCAGAGTGGGTGCTCAGACGGAAGCGGCTCGGGGTCCGTGACGTCCAGCGCAGCCTGAATACGGCCGGACTCGAGCTCGGCCAGCAGATCATCTGTGACGACGACCGGTCCGCGGGCAGCGTTAACGAGCAGCGCACCGTCGTGCATACGCGACAGGAACTCGCGGTCGACCATATGGCGAGTCTCGTCCGTCATCGGGATCACGAGTACGACGACGTCAGCCGTCGGCAGCAGTTCCGGCAGCTCGTCGACGGCGTGCACTCCCTCCCGAGCATGGCGAGCGACCATCGTCGGCACGGCGTCGAAGGCGAGCAGGCGTCGCGCAGTCTGCTCGCCCAGATCACCGGCACCTATGACCAAGACCCGCTTTTCCGCGAGTTCGTCGGTCGCATGTTGGTCCCACTCCCTGCGTTCCTGGGCTCGCACGAAGCCCGGAAACTCGCGCAGGCTCGCGAGGATCGCGGCCAGCACCCACTCAGCCGTCGGGCCGCCGGGGATCCCACGGCCGTCGCAGAGCGTGATGCCCTCGGGGATCAGGCCGACGAGATGGTCGATCCCGGCACTGAGCGACTGCACGACCTTCAGCCCGGGCATCGTCTCGATCATCGCCGTGTACGGGAGCCCAGACGAAGCAACCCAGAACTCGACGCGCTCAATCCCCTCCGGCGGCGTCCCCGAGCCATCCCACGTCAGCACCTCGACGTTCTCCGGCAGCGGGCCTACCAGGCGCACAGCCTCAGGATCCGGCAAGCAGATCGTGACCATGTGTTGCTCCTTCCGTGTCGGGTTTTGGCGGTTCACGCCGAGGACGTCCGTGGACGAGAGCGACGAACCCTACGTACATTGACGTGATGGCGCGAACGCGCA
>Ga0302314_10015387_pt1 | contig 13001 bp, 9 predicted proteins | sample III_Palsa_N2_3_FD_200533 | JGI IMG/M metagenome (GOLD analysis project Ga0302314, IMG submission 200533) | Peat permafrost microbial communities from Stordalen Mire near Abisko, Sweden - III_Palsa_N2_3 | ecosystem: Environmental > Terrestrial > Soil > Palsa > Peat permafrost | place: Sweden...
GATCGCCGACGGGTCGATGACCCGCAGCGGCGACATCGCCAAGGCCCTCGCGCTCGGCGCCGACGCGGTGATGGTCGGCTCGCCGCTCGCCCGCACGCATGAGGCGCCCGGCCATGGCTATCACTGGGGGAGCGAGGCCAACCACCCCGAGTTGCCGCGCGGCGCCCGGCTGCGGGTCGAAGCGATCGGGACCATGGAGCAGATCCTGAATGGCCCGTCGACCGTTCCCGACGGCTCGATGAACCTGATGGGCGCGCTGAAGCGGACGATGGCGACCGCCGGGTACACGGAGCTGAAGGAGTTCCAGCGGGTAGAGGTCGTCGTCACGCCGCCTGACCCGCGACGCGGCGGCGCCCAGTCCCGTTAAACTTCGTGGCCATGACCACTCGTCGCGTCCTCTCCGGCATCCAGCCGACCGCTGATTCGTTCCACCTGGGCAACTACCTTGGTGCCGTCAGGCAGTGGGTGGAGCTACAGGCGACGCGGGACGCGATCTACTGCGTGGTGGACCTGCACGCGATCACGGTGCCCTACGATCCCGAGACGCTGCGCCGCCGCACGAGGGTGGCCGCCGCGCAGTTGTTCGCCGCTGGCCTTGACCCGGAGCGGTGCATCCTGTTCGTGCAGAGCCAGGTACCCGAGCACACCGAGCTGAACTGGATTCTCGGCTGTCTGACCGGGTTCGGCGAGGCAAGCAGGATGACCCAGTTCAAGGACAAGTCTGCCAAGGGCGGCGCCGACCAGTCGTCGGTCGGGCTTTTCACCTACCCGATCCTGCAGGCCGCGGACATCCTGCTTTACCAGGCGGACGAGGTGCCGGTCGGCGAGGACCAGCGCCAGCACCTTGAGCTGTCACGGACCCTCGCGCAGCGGTTCAACCACCGGTTCGGCCGGACGTTCACCGTGCCCGCACCCTACATCGTGCCCGCCGTGTCGAAGATCACAGACCTGCAGGATCCGACGAGCAAGATGTCCAAGTCCTCGTCCGCCCCGCAGGGCATCGTCGACCTGCTCGACGAGCCCGCCGTGATCCGCCGCAAGATCAACCGCGCGGTGACCGACGCCGAGTCGGTGGTCCGGGCCGACGATGAGGCCAAGCCCGGCGTGACGAACCTGCTGCGGATCTTCGCCGCGCTGTCGGGCGACCCGATCGACGAGATCGCCGCCAGGTACGGCGACGCGGGCTACGGCGGGTTCAAGAAGGACCTCGGTGAACTCCTTGTGGACACGTTTACCCCGATCAGGGAGCGGACCGTCAAGTACCTCGCCGACCCCGACGGCCTCGACGCGCTGCTCGCCGACGGCGCGCGCCGCGCGCGGGTGATCGCCCGCGAGACGATGGTGGCGGTCCGCGACCGCTGCGGGTTCCCGCCGGCAAGTTCCTAGCAATCCGCCGGAGGAACGGGCCCGGGCGGCTCTCATTCCGCACAGAACACCACAGTTGCTCACACGGGGGAAGGACGGACCCGGGTGAGCCGTGGCATAGCCGGACATTGGGTGTGATCGATGGACGATTCAATATTCCAGGGCTGGAAACGCTAGAGGGGCACCCGTCTCGCAATTCCGCCGCGAGACCACCCCCGCGTGCCTTGGAGGCCTGTCATGACGATCGAGTGGAACCCTTCCTCCGGATCGACGCTCGGCGTCGAATGGGAGGTGCAGCTCATCGACGCGCAGACGCGGCTGCTCAGGCAGGAGGCGGGCATCGTGCTTGCCGGCCTGCCTGGCTTGCAGGAGAGCGGCGAGCACCCGAAAATGCGCCATGAGCTGATGGAGTCCACCATTGAGGTCGTGACTGGCATCTGCGGCACGGTCGCCGAGGCCAAGGCGGACCTAGCCATCTCGCTGAAGGACCTGCAGCGCGCCGCGGAGCCGCTCGGCATTGTGCTTGCCAGCTCTGGCACGCACGCTATCAGCCACTGGCGGGACGCGAAGATGACGCCGAGCCAGCGGTATGCCGAGCTCGTTCAGGAGATTCAGTGGCCTTCCCGCCGGGCGCAAACCATGGCCGTACATGTGCACGTCGGGTTGCGTGACGAGCACCGGGCGATGCCCGTGGTCAACGCCCTGGCCATGTACCTGCCGCACATCCTCGGCCTCACCGCCTCGAGTCCCTACTGGTGCGGCGAGGACACCGGCCTCGCCTCCAGCCGGTCCATCGTGTTCGGCAACCTGCCGCACGCCGGCCCGCCGCTCGGCCTGCCCGACTGGAAGGCCTTCGAGGATTACATGGCCGGCCAACTACAGGCGGGGACCATCCGCACGATCAAGGAGGTGTGGTGGGATGTCCGCCCGCACCCGGACTTCGGCACCGTCGAGGTCAGGATCGCGGACGCGGTGCCGACCTTCCGCGAGGTCGGGATGGTGGCCGCGCTTGTGCAGTGCCTGGTGCACCTGCTCGATACCCAGCTTGACCAGGGATACCGGCTGCCGTCGCGCGCGCCCTGGGTGATCGCCGACAACAAATGGCGCGCGACGAGGCACGGGCTTGACGCGGAGATTATCACCAACGACTCCGGTGCCACCGCGCCGCTGCGCGACGAGGTATTTGAGCTGCTGCGTGACCTGGAGCCGGTAGCATGTCGGCTCGGCTGTGGCGAGGAGCTCGCGGTCGCCAGCGACGTGCTCGACTACGGCGCACCGTACGAGCGGCAGCGGGCCGTGTACAGCGAAGAAGGCGACCTGACCAGCGTGGTGGACGCGCTCGTCACCGAGTTCGCGGAGGACAAGTTCGTCCTGCGCGGGGATGGTGGGCATGGCGGATGACCGCGGGCGGGGCCCTAGAGTAGGCCCCGTGATGCGTACCGGGCTAGGTGCCAGTGCGGCAGGCTCTCCGAAGGACGGACCAGCGGACACCGGCGGCAGGCAGATCTTCCGATCGCCACTCGCGGTCGTGGTCTGGTGGCTCTGGGTGCTTTTCGCGGTCGCCAACCTGATCGACCTGGCCATCCAGGGCCGCGATCACCTCTCCGTGCTGGCCGCGTTCACTTTGATCCTCATCTCAGGCCTCGTATACGTGACCGCGCTGCGGCCGAAGATGGTCGCGGACCCCGACGGGCTGACGATCGTCAACCCGGTCCGCGTGCACCGTGTCGGCTGGGCCGCCGTCGCCGGGGCGGACACGACCGATCTGCTGCGCGTCCGCTGCGAGTGGCCGGCCGAGGGCGGGACGGGCACGCGGCAGCGGGCCATCTACTCCTGGGCGGTGCACTCCACCCACCGCGGCAAGATCGCGGCAGCGGCCCGCGCGAAGCGTCAGGCGCGCCGTGCCAGCGGCAGCGGGCGGATGGGCTTCGGCGCGTTCGGCCCACCGCCGCCAGACAACGCCCCGCCCCCGGCTCCCCTCGGCCTCGACGCGGCGAAGGTGATCGCCGACCTCACCGAGCGAGCGGAGAAGGCCAGAGCCGCCGCACCGGACGCGCAGGCCGCCCCGCCGGTCTCCTCCTGGCACTGGCCCGCCGTCGCCGCGATCGGTGTCCCGGCCCTGGCCCTGCTGATCGCCGTCCTCGCCTAGGCGTGCGAGCTTGGCGGGGGGTTGGAGGGCCTGGCGCGCAGCCAGTCGAGGTAGTCGGCCGGTGCGCCCGACTTGACCGCGGCGTCCACCAAGATGGTCAGCCGCTCCGCGGAGGGCAGGCCGCCCTCGTAGGCGTCGAGCACGTAGAGCCAGGCGAGGACATCCCCGTCCAGGGTCTGCACGCGGACCTTGATCTTGCTGTAGAAGCCGAGGTTAACTCCGTCCCAGACGTCGAGTTCCTTCTCGTCGATCTCGGGAACGTCATAGAGCGCGACGAAGACGCGCTGCGCGTTGTCCTCGACAACCGTGGTGAGGGCGCCGTCCCAGCCGAGTTCCTCACCGCCGAAAGTCAGGCGCCAGCCTTCGAGCCACCCGGTGCCCCGCTGCGGGGAATGCGGGCAGCGCAGGAGCATCTGCGCCGGATCCATGTTGCTGCCGTAGGCGGCGTAAAGGGCCACGACGCAAATCGTACGGGGTATACGCGGGGTTATGCTTGCTGCGCGCTCGATATGATGGCGGTTTTTGCCATCGGGCGTGCCCCGGGGGGTACGGGGGGTCGCCCCCCCGGGAGATAACTGCGCGCCCGATATGATGGCGGTTTTTGCCATCGGGCGTGCCCCGGGGGGTAGGGGCCAGGGGGATGGGGCGGGAGCCCCCGTGTGGGAAGTCCGTCCCCTGGGCGAAAGCAGCGGTGAACGTGCTGCCCAGGTCGGTTCCCGGCAGGCCTCACAGATCAATGCATAGGCCACCAGAGTCGGTAGCTACGGGGGAACAGCCGGGGGTGTAGACGTCGGTGAACGGGCCGTAGCCTTGGCCTTCGAATCCGACGAAAGTGGTGGCATCGCCAATGTCGGCGGAACTGACGGTCCATGAGTAGGTATACCCGCTGATGGTGGGCGGCACGTAGGCGATGGGAGTCCATGTCCAGTCGCTGCCGCTTCCGGCATAGACCAGGAGAGTGGTGTTCTCGATCAGCCAGTGGGCGCAGAAGGGGCCGCCCATATCGGCATCGTTGTTCGCCATCCACCAGCAGCTCTCCGATGAATCCGGCGGAGGAGATATGTAGACCCGGCGGAAGGAGTAGGGGACGAGGAAGTTCGCCGAGTAGGTGACGGTGCCGGATCCGGTCGTGGCCTGGTAGTTGGCGATGGCCTGGCCGCCGGGCAGGCTTAGGGTCGTGACGCTGACGGTGTTGCTGGCCGCTGAGAGGTCACCGCCGGCGCCCTGGGCGACGACATCGAGGGTGTAGGCCGTTCCTCCTGGCGTGAGCCCGCCGATGGTGGTCGCGGTCATGGACGACGGCAGGCTGGCTACCTCCTGGCCGTTGAGGTAGACCAGGTAGTTCGCGGCATTCGCGGCCGGCGTCCAGGTCAGGGCGGCGGAGGTGTAGTCGGAGCTGGTGACGGCCAGTCCGGAGGGCACGGCGGGCAGGGCGGCCCCGGTGGTGTAGGGCACCGCGGGCGACGTGCCGGGGGTGCCGCCGGGCACGTCGGCCTCTTCAGTGGACCAGAAGGAGGGGATGGTGTCGTAGGGGTTCGCCGGGACGGCGTCGGTCATGTAGACGTAGCCGGCGCCGCGGGTCAGGGAGGTCTCGTCGACCAGGGAGACGTCGGCGGCGGCGACGCCGTAGATGATGTGCCAGATCTCCGAGGGGCTCGCCGGGGTCCAGTCGAGTGGCTGGTAGGCGCTGCTCTCGTAGGTGGCCTCGCTGCCCTCGAAGGTGAGCAGTACGTCGGCGGTGCCCTCGTAGCACTGGGGCACGGCGGTGCCGGGGTTGAGCACCGTCATGGAGCCTGGGTGGTTGACCTTCTCGTACTGGTTGACCGCCTGGTAGACGGCCGCGTACTCGTTGCCGGCGCCGCACGCGTTGTATCCGTCGTCGAAGAAGATGCCGTCGATGGAGTTGCCGTACAGGTTGTACCAGGCGTTGATGTCCTGCTCGATCTGGGCGACCCAGTCGGCCATGGCGGTTGAGCCGAGCCGGGTCGTGCGGCCGGTCAGGCCCAGGTAGCCGGTGTCGACGTAGCCCAGGACCTTCTTGCCCGAGGCGTGGGCGCCTTCGATCGCGTTGGTCCACCCGGAGACGGCCGTCGAGCCGGGCCCGTTCAGGACGTTCGCGACCACGACGCCGAGCTTGTTCGTCGGCGAGGCGATCAGCGTGTTCCAGTCCGCCATGTCACTGGTGGGATCGATGTACGCCGGATCCGCGATCACCTGCCCCCCGCCCCAGGTCGTCGCCGACGGCGGCGTCGGGGCGGAACCCGGCAGCACCCACGACTGATTCGTGCTCCCCTTGCACTGGAAAAGGATGAGCTGGGTGCCGGCAGCCGTGTTGGCCGCGGGGTCATCCAGGCATTCGCTGTCGCCGCTGTTGACGAGTTCCTTGCCGGACACGGTCCATACCTGGCTTGACGAGCCGTTGCACAGCTGCAAGTTGGCCAGCGGATCGCCGTCGGAGTCGGTGCCGCCGCCCGCGGCGTCCAGGCACAGGCCCCAGTCCTGGACGGTGCCGTTGGTCCCTACCGTCCAGGACTGGGCCTGGGTGCCGCCACAGCTGTTGATCGCCACCTTCTGGCCGAGGGGCGCGCCCCCGCTCGATCCGTAGGCGTCCATGCAGTAAGTAGTGGAAGCGGGGTTTTTGACCGCGCCGAAGGCCGACACGTACTGGCCCCCCGCCGGCAGCGCCCACTTCTGGTTCTGGTTCCCCTGGCACGGGAAAAGGATGAGCTGGGTGCCGGGGGTCGTGTCGGCCGCGGGGTCGTCGAGGCAGTACTGGCTGGCCCCGTTCACCAACTGTCCCCCGTACTCGTACCAGACCTGGCTGGCGCTGCCATCGCAGTCCTGCAAGGTGGCCTGCGCCCACTGGGAGCCGGAGATGGTGACCATGCTGCCGCCGTTAGCGTCCAGGCACAGCCCCCAGATCGAGATACTGCCATTCCCCCACATGATCCAGGACTGGGACGGGCTGCCGACGCAGGGGCTGATCGCCACCGACTGCCCGGGGACCGCGCCCGGGGTGGGCCACACCGCCCCGGTGGAGCCGTAGGCGTCCATGCAGTTCGTGGACGAGGTGCTGGTGCTGCCCGGGGCGGCGTTTGGGATTGAGCCCTGCGTTGACAGCGAGTACGTCGACGCCCACTGGGGCATCTGGAGCGTCGGGCCATAGCTTGACGCTAGGTCGTTGTACATGAGATTGGAAAGCTGCTGCATTTCAAGGTCCACGCTATTCGCATCGGATGCAGATGCGTAGGTCGGGAGCCAGGAAAGCAGCGTAGCCCACGCGCTCGAGGCCGCAAGACTGGCAAACGCGTTGTAGAAGGTCTGGCTAAGCTTCGGCGGCTGGGCCATGCCAATGATGGTAGTCACGACGCCGGTCGCTATCCCGCCCATATATGTCCCGATCGGGAAATCGGTGTTCTCGCCGGTAGTAAGTTTCGTAGAGAAGACAACGGACACGGCATTCGCCACCACGCCATAACTAACGATGCCGCAGCCGATCTTGGCTGCCGTGGTGGCATTGTCTACGTTCCCTTGGGGGAAGAACTTTGCTCCGCAGAGCGCGTAGGACAGGAGCCCGGCAAAGCCGCCGGTCACGCCGGCGCCAATGCCGACGAGGAAGTTCTCGATAGCGCCGGTAGTCCCCGCGAGGGACTGGAAGTCTGAGGCGGGGATGTCGAACTCGACGATGCTCCCCCCGTTGCCATCCGCGGACACCGTCACCAACCCGCCTGAGAACAGGGGCGGCTGGGGAGGCGGCGTCGTCGTGTGGCCGTAGACCATCTGCCAGGTGGCCTGGAACAGGTCGCTGAGCTGCGGGTCCGGGGACAAGCCGACAGTCGCCGGCCACTCGGTGTCGACATAGTCCCACATGGTGGCCGGGCTGACGTAGGGGTAGTCAACGGAGGCCACGAAGTCGCCACCTGGCCAGGTAAGGGGAATCCCAGCGGTCGTCGCCGCCTGCGCTTGCCCCACGCTGCCGGCCGCCGTCATGGCCAGCGCGACGGACGCCACCACGGCGAGGACCCGGAAGCCCATGTGCCAGCGCCGCAGCCACGTGGCCGGACGGGCCGCCAGGCGGCCGCCACCCGCCAGCAGGCGAGCCCAGATCACAGCCGCCACCCATGCGAGACCATGAGACCTCATCTTCGCCCAGCCTTCCGCGCTGCCATGGTGAATGAAATGCGTAACCCACACACCCTTAGGCGGCTCTCGAGCTGTGCCTACCTGAGTATTCGCGCGTGAAGATGAGCGATCATGTGATGCCCGGATCATCACATGTCGGACAAACACTGTCAAGATGTTCGCACACAACCCAACAGCAGCTCCACGATCACTGAAAAACCAGCTGAAGGCACCGGCACTCACCAGGACCGCTCACACCAGGTGGGTGCCGGCGTGTGGTCAGGCTGCCTTCGTGATGACGGGGTACCTGGCGGCGGGCGCGCATCCGGGGCAATGGGGTCGCCCCGGGCAAAGTAGTGGTGAACGTGCGGGATAATTGCTTAACGTGACCCTGCCACGTCCACGTATCGCAATTCTGGGCGGCGGGCCAGGCGGTTATGAAGCCGCCCTCGTGGCCTCCCAGCTCGGTGCCGAGGTAACCGTCGTCGACGAAGACGGCCTTGGTGGCGCTTGCGTGCTTACCGACTGTGTCCCGAGCAAGACGCTGATCGAATCGTCGTCAACCATGACCTCGCTTGGCCGCTCGGCCTCGCTTGGCCTCCAGCTCGCCAACGGTGCCAACCCCGCGCTCGGGGTGGACGCGCCGGCCCTGTACGCGCGGATTAAGGCCCTCGCGGCCGCGCAGTCCAACGACATCGCCGAGCACGTGGCCGGCGAGGGCGTTCGGATCATCGAAGCGAGAGGGCGGCTGACCGGCCCGCACTCGATCGAGGCGGCGGGGACGACCGTCCACGCCGACATGATCCTCATCGCCACGGGCGCGTCGCCGCGTGCGCTGCCCGACGGGGTTCCCGACGGCGAGCGCATCCTTACCTGCCGCCAGATCTACGACCTTCCCGAGCTCCCTGAGGAGCTGATCGTGGTCGGTTCCGGTGTGACGGGTGCCGAGTTCGCGAGCGCCTTCCAGGCGCTCGGCTCGCAGGTCACGCTGGTGTCGTCGCGGGAACGCGTGCTGCCGCACGAGGACAAGGACGCCGCCGTGGTCATCGAGGGCGTCTTCAGGCGGCGCGGCATGAACGTGCTTGGCAAGTCCCGGGCCGAGGCCGTGCACCGCAAGGGCGACAGCGTGGTGGTGATGCTCGCCGACGGCCGCCAGGTGACCGGCTCGCACTGCCTGCTCACCGTCGGCATGGCGCCGTCTACCCGCGGGATCGGCTGCGAAGAGGTTGGCGTAACCCTGGACTCGCGCGGTTTCGTCGAGGTGGACCGCGTGTCACGCACCTCCGTGCCCGGCGTGTACGCGGCGGGTGACTGCACGGGCGTGCTGATGCTCGCCTCGGTCGCCGCGATGCAGGGCCGGATCGCGATGTGGCATTCGCTCGGCGAGGCGGTACAGCCGATCAGGCTCAGCCACGTGGCGTCCACGATCTTCACCGACCCGGAGATCGCCTCGGTCGGCGTATCGCAGGCCGCCATCGACAGGGGCGAGGTCTCCGCGCGGGTGGTCAAGCTGCCGCTCAAGTCCAACCCGAGGGCGAAGATGGGCGGCTTCCGCGACGGCTTCGTCAAGATCTTCGCCCGCCCGGGCACCGGCGTTGTGCTCGGCGGCGTGATCGTCGCGCCGCGGGCGAGCGAGCTCATCCTGCCGCTGTCGATCGCGGTGGACGAGAACCTCTCTGTCGACCACATCGCGCACACGTTCTCGGTCTATCCCTCGCTCTCCGGCTCTGTCACCGAGGCGGCCCGCACCGTCATGGAATTCGGTACCGACGCGATCCTCTGACCCCGGCCATCCCTCTGCGGCCGGTGTATTGCCCCGCAGATGCTCGTGATTCCCGGGTGAGCTCACGTGACCTGTGGCCACTTCCGGTAGGGCAGGTTATGCCAATTATTCTGGAAATTTTTCCTATCGCGTAAACATTGGTCCCTGATGGGGGCCCATAGTTTTCGAGATCATGCCAGCGAACAGGACTTGGCGCGTCAGCTGTCGGCCGGGGCTCCGGTGAGGGCATCGACGACGAGGTCGGCGCGTTCCGGGGTGTGCTCGCGGGCGAGCATGGCGTCCTCTTGGGCCGCCCACCGATCCCAGTGCGGGGCGAACGTCTCGCCGTCCCGGTCAAGCGCCCGCTTCTTCCTGACGGCCGGCGTTGCCTCCAGCCAGACAAGCACGCTCGCGTAGGCCGCGGCCCGCCGGGCGCCGGCGCCGACCCCCTCCACGATGAGTACCTCCGGGGGGTCGAGCGCGACCGGTTCCGCCCATTCCCCGGCGACCCAGTCGTATCGCGGCACGAGGGCCACCCGTCCGGCTGCCAGTGGCTCAAGAACCTCGGAAATGAGCAGGTCAATCCCGTGTTCCAGCCCGTCCCAGCCGCCATAGAGATCCTCAAGCGAAACAACAGGCGCGGCAAGCTCGTCCCGGAGAATTCCGGCCAGTGACGTCTTCCCGGCCCCCGACCGCCCGTCAACCGCGACCACTCGCGTGCCCCCCGCCCGCGGTGCCGCCCGCCGCACCGCCAATCCGATGCGCGCTACCGCACTGCTCGCGTCGTCCACGTCACTCCCGTCGCTCCACCCCATGCAGGCGGTCTCGGCCCGGGAGGAAGCTTGCCACGACGAGTGGGCGGGGGCTTCAGTGGGCGGGGCGGCCTAGGTCGGGGTCGTCTGGGGCGGGTAGCTGGTGCTGGCGGAGCCTGGCGACGCGGATGTCATCGGCGCTGATCGCGACCGTGCCCGCGCTGGCGATCAGCGCGAGCAGGGGGACGGCCACCCGGAGCCAGACCGGTCCTGGCAGGAACGCGAGTGCCACGCAGATCGGAACCATGAGCACCATGAGGCGCCTGATGGTCCGGCCGCGCCAGCCCGCGTCCGTCAGTTCGTGGCGCACCCACTCCCGGTTCTCCGCCGGCAGCCGAAAGCCGATCGCGAACAGCAGCCAGCGTCCAATGCTCGGATCACCAGGGAGCCGCGGCACACTATTCAGTCCTCAATCCTGTGCTGGCAGATCTCGGTTCAGTCTCAATCTTTGATCTGGCAGATCTCCGTGTCGGCGGAAACGGTCTGGCCGACCTCCACGGCGAGGCCCGTCACCGTGCCGTCCTTGTGCGCGGCAAGCGGCTGCTCCATCTTCATCGCCTCGAGGATCACCACCGTCTCGCCCGCCGCCACCTGCTGTCCCTCCGCGGCGACGACCTTCACGATGGTGCCCTGCATCGGCGTGACCAGGGAGTCGCCGCTGGCGCGCTTGGCAGCACCGCCCGACCGGCGGGCGGCCCCACGGGAACCACGGGACCGTTCCTGAGAAGACGGAACCGAAGCCGCGGCGGCGGAAACCGAGAGCACGGCCGGCACCACCACCTCGAGCCTTTTCCCGCCAACCTCGACGGTCAGCCGCTCGCGGCCCGGCTCATCGCTGGTCACCGCCGGCGACTGCGGCGGGAGGACCGCGGCGAACTCGGTCTCGATCCAGCGGGTGTGCACGTCGAGCCGGTCGCCGGCGAACGCGGGGTCATCGACGACGGCCCGGTGGAACGGCAGCACGGTGGGCATACCGCCGATGGTGAACTCCGCGAGCGCCCGGCGGGACCGCTCAAGGGCCTGCGCCCTGGTGGCTCCGGTGACGATCAGCTTGCCGATCAGCGAGTCGAACGCCTGCGGCACCGTCTGACCGGCGCCGTAGCCCGCGTCGAGCCGCACGCCAGGTCCTGACGGCGGGTTCCACTCGGTGATCGTGCCCGGCGCGGGCAGGAAGTTCCGCGCTGGGTCCTCGGCGTTGATCCTGAACTCGATCGAGTGGCCGCGCAGCGGCGGGTCCTGGTACCCGAGCAGCCCGCCCTCCGCGATCCGGAACATCTCCCGCACCAGGTCGAGGCCGGAGACCTCCTCGGAGACCGGGTGCTCGACCTGCAACCTGGTGTTCACCTCGAGAAAGCTGATCGTGCCGTCCAGGGCGACGAGGAATTCGCAGGTGCCCGCGCCGACGTAGCCCGCCTCCCGCAAGATCGCCTTGGACGCCTCGTAGAGCTGCTTGTTCTGCGCGTCGGAAAGGAACGGCGCGGGGGCCTCCTCGACCAACTTCTGGTGGCGTCGCTGCAGCGAGCAGTCCCTGGTTGATACCACCACGACGTTGCCATGGGAATCGGCGAGGCACTGCGTCTCCACGTGCCTCGGCCGGTCGAGATAGCGTTCAACGAAGCACTCGCCGTTGCCGAATGCCACGGTCGCCTCGCGGACCGCCGACTCGTAGAGCTCCTCGATCTCCTCATGGGTCCAGGCGACCTTGAGGCCGCGGCCGCCGCCGCCGAAGGCGGCCTTGATCGCGATGGGCAGGCCGTAGACGCTGGCGAACTCCCTGACCTCCGCGGGGCCGCTGACCGGGCCGTCGGTGCCGGGGGCGAGCGGCGCGCCGACCCGCTTGGCGATCTCCCGTGCCCGTACCTTGTCGCCGAGCGCCTCGATGGCGGCGGGCGGCGGGCCGATCCAGGTGAGGCCGGCCTCGATCACGGCGCGGGCGAAGGCCGCGTTCTCGGCGAGGAAGCCGTAGCCGGGGTGTACCGCATCGGCACCGGCCCGCCGGGCGACCGCGATGAGCTTGTCGATGTCCAGGTAAGTCTGGGCCGGCGTGGCGCCGTCAAGGGCGTAGGCCTCGTCGGCGGCCCTGACATGCAGGGCGTCGAGGTCTTGGTCGGAGTAGACGGCAACGCTCGCAAGGCTGGCGTCGCGGCAGGCACGTGCCACCCGGACCGCGATCTCGCCGCGGTTCGCGATCAGAACTTTATGCAATTTCGGCCCCAGGGGAGAGCTGGCATTCAGTTTCGTCGTAGCTGGACGGAGTCTAGATCACTACGGTAGGGAGCGTGCTTATGTGGGTGCCTGCTGACTGGGTTGCTGCCGAGGTGACCGGGCTGCCAGATACGGATGTCGAGATCGTCGCGCTTGGCCGGGACGTTGGACAGACCGATGAAGTCGGCGACGTGCCCATCCCGGCGAGCGCGGCTGACGTTGAATTTTACGTACCCAGCTTCTTCCCGAGCCCGGCGAGCATCGCCGCGATGCGGCAAATGCCGAGGTTGCGCGTGGTGCAGACGCTGACCGCCGGAGTTGACTGGATCCGGCCGAACGTGCCGCCAGGGGTCGCGCTCTGCAACGCGCGCGGGGCGCATGACGCGGCCACCGCCGAGTGGGTGGTCGCGGCGATGCTCGGCGCGCTCCGTGGGTTCCCGAGGTTCTCAGTTGAACAGGCGGCGGGCCGGTGGGCCTACCAGGCGACGGACCAGCTGGCGACGAAGACGGTCCTCATCGTCGGCTACGGGTCGATCGGCGCCGCGGTGGAGCAGCGGCTCGCCGGATTCGAGGTGACGGTGACGCG
>Ga0302314_10015388_pt1 | contig 13001 bp, 11 predicted proteins | sample III_Palsa_N2_3_FD_200533 | JGI IMG/M metagenome (GOLD analysis project Ga0302314, IMG submission 200533) | Peat permafrost microbial communities from Stordalen Mire near Abisko, Sweden - III_Palsa_N2_3 | ecosystem: Environmental > Terrestrial > Soil > Palsa > Peat permafrost | place: Sweden...
GATGGAACAACAGCAGATGGAACAGGAGGCCCGCGCCGAGGCCGAGCGCAAGCGCGCCCTGCGCGAGGTGGCCGACGGCTTCGAGCGCCAGGTCGGCCGCGTGGTCGATGGCGTCACGGGCGCCGCCGTCTCCTTGCGCGAAGCCTCGCAGGGGATGAGCGCCAATGCCGGCCAGACCAGCGCCCAGGCCGTCGCCGCGGCCGGCGCCGCCGAGGAAGCCTCGACCAATGTCGAGAGCGTCGCGTCGGCCACCGAGGAACTCTCCTCCTCGATCAACGAGATCTCGTCGCTGGTGGCGCGCTCGCAAACGGTGGCGACCCGCGCCGACGGGCAGGCCCAGGGCACCTCCGGCCTGATCCGCACCTTGTCGACCAATGTCGCCGGCATCGGCGAGATCGTCGCCCTGATCAACGACATCGCCAGCCAGACCAACCTGCTCGCGCTGAACGCCACCATCGAGGCTGCCCGCGCCGGCGACGCCGGCAAGGGCTTCGCCGTGGTGGCGGGCGAGGTCAAGCACCTCGCGACCCAGACCGGCCGCGCCACCGAGGATATCGTCGCCAAGATCGCCGCCGTGCAGAACGGCACCGCCGACGCGGTCACCGCGATCCAAGCCATCGTCAAGGTGATCGGCGAAATGGCCGAGATCGGCACCTCGGTCGCCGCCGCGGTCGAGCAGCAGAACGCCGCCACCGGCGAGATCGCCCGCAATATCGACCAGGCGGCGAGCGGCACGCGGGAAGTTTCGCGCAATATCGGCGGCGTCGAACGCGCCGCCCGCGAAACCGGCGAAGCCGCCCAGCGCATCGACCAATCCTCGGGCGATTTGACCCAACAGGTCGAGGTACTGAAACAGGAAGTGGCGCTATTCCTGGGGCAGGTCAGAAGCTGAGCGATGTAGAAAATCGCAATCGGCACCTGATATTGTGTGATCTGGTCAAATAGATCCGGATCTACGCGCTTCCGCCATGCCCTTCTTTCACCTCGCCGAAGGCGATCTTACTCCCCGCGAAGCCCCGGATCTCGACCCCGAAGACGTGCCGCGCGCCGTCGCCGCCTTCGGCGGCCACATGATCACCAAGGGCTTCGAGTTGCCCACGCATACCCATCGGAAGGCCCAACTCGTCCTGACCTTGCGGGGGGTGGTCCGATGCGAGGCCGACCAGGGCGTCTGGATCGTACCGCCCCGTTGCGCGGTGTGGATTCCCGGCGACGTTCCCCATAGCGTGGCCGTCGCCGGCGACGTCGAGGCCTATTGCCTGTTCGTCGAGCCGGATGCCGCGCCGGCGCTGCCGAAACAATGCTGCACTCTGTCGGTCTCGCCCTTGCTGGAGCACCTGCTGCGGCATATCGCCCGAATGCCGCCCCTCTACGATGTCGACGGCCCGGACGGCAGGATCGCCGCGGTGCTGCTCGACCAGCTACGCCTGGCGCCGGTCGAAAAGCTCAACTTCCCGATGCCGAGCAACGCCAAGCTGCGCCAGATCGCCGCCGCGATGCTGGCGGATCCCTCCGACCGCGCGACGATCGAGGATTGGGGCCGACGCATGGCCCTTGCCCCGCGCACCCTGACCCGCACCCTGCAGCGCGAAACCGGCATGAGCTTTGGGCGCTGGCGCCAGCAGCTCCACATCCTCATAGCCCTGCAAAGCCTCGCCCAGGGCGCCTCGGTCAAGAGCGTAGCGCTCGATCTCGGCTATGAGGGCGCGAGCGCCTTCGTCACCATGTTTCGCAAGACTCTCGGCAAGCCGCCCGCCCGGTATCTGGCCGACCGCGGCGCCTGACCGGAAATCGCAATATATTGTCTAGTTTGCTGAATGTAGTCAGGCGAGCGAGTCCGTATGCTGGTTCCGGTATTTTACAGGAGCCCTAAACATGCAGTCACTCAACAGCGGCCTGGTCGCGGAGGTTCTCGAGCGTCTCCATCGGCAAGCCGAAGCGGCCGATGCACCGCTGGCGCAAGCATACGCCGACGCTGCAAGCAGCCCCGAGGATTGGATCGATCAACTCGCCGAGGCCGAGCGCCAGGATCTGACCGGACTCTATCGCGGACTCGCCGGCAATTTCCTCACTGTCTCGCCGTATTTCGGGCGTTTCCTTTATATGAACGTCCTTGCCAGCAAAGCCGAGCGCATCGTCGAGTTCGGCTCCTCGATGGGCATTTCCGCGATCTATATGGCGGCGGCCCTGCGCGACATGGGTCGCGGTCGCCTGATCGGCACGGAATTGGAACAGAGCAAGGTCGAGCACGCGCGGCGCAACGTCGCGGCGGCCGGACTGACCGACTTCGTCGAATTCCGGGTCGGCGACGCGCGCGAAACCCTCAAAGCCGGCGTCGGGGGCGATGTCGACATGGTTATGCTGGACGGAGCCTTCACCCTCTATCTCCCCATTCTCAAGCTCCTGGAGCCGCACCTCAAACCCGGCGCTCTCATCATCGGCGAAAATGCCTTTGAGCAGGCTTCCGGCTATGTCGAGTATGTACGCGATCCTCGGAACGGCTATCTCTCGCTGCCGCTGCCGTTCGATCCGTCGCGCGGCAGCGAACTGACGGTGAAGACCAAATGAGAATTAGATTGGATCTTCCTTGATCGCTTCCGCGAATTTGCGCATCAGCCGCACCAATTCGCCGATCTCGTTCTCTTCCCAGCTTTCGAAGATGGCGCGGCCGATCTTTTCGCGGGCCGCGTCGACCAGGTCGGTCATCGCCTTGCCCGCCGGCCTCAAGATCGCGGTGACACCGGCGCCATTATCGGAGGTCGAGCACACTTGGCCAAAGGATGATAGTCAGCGACGAACGGTATTTCTGATCGGAGATCAAAAATAATTCACCACTGAGGCACAGAGGATACTGAGAAGGAGGAGAAGCGCGAAGCGCGGTCATTCCTTATTCGCGGCACCTTGCCGGTATACAGGAATGACTGACTGTAGCGCTTTTACCTCAGTGTCCTCTGTGCCTCTGTGGTGAAACCTTTTTTTGGCTGCGCCGCTTACTGAATGCCGAGATTGCTCCAGGACCAGTGCGGCATGAAGTGGACCCAACCCACCGTCGGGCTGGTCGCCTCGTTGATTTCAGCGGTACGGCGCTGGCGGTAGGCGCTGCGCAGCGCGCCGTAATAGTCCAGCGAGTTGCGCTTGATATCGTCGAGCGCGTCGACATTGGCGTCGAAGGTGACCACCACCGACGCACCGAAGCGCAGCTCGGAGAGCCAGGTCATGTTGGTGTCCTGCAAATACTGATCGAGCGGATCGGCATAGCTGTCGACCAGATAGCCGAAGCCGTCGCGCGGATTGGACGGGCCGATCACCGGCAGCACCAGATACGGCCCCTCGCCCACGCCCCAGACGCCCAGCGTCTGGCCGAAATCGGCGTCATGCGGCGGAATCCCCATCGGGGCCGCCACATCCATGATGCCGCCGACACCGAAGGTCGTGTTGAGCGTCACGCGTTCGATCGTCTGACCGGCGCGGGTCAAATTGCCCTGCAGCACGTCATTGACCAAAATCACCGGCTCTTTGAGGTTGCTGAGGAAGTCGCTGATGCGGGCGCGGCCGAATTCCGGCACCACGGCGCGATAGCCGGTCACCATCGGGTGCCAGACATTGACGTAGAGCACGTCGTTGAAATCGAAGATGGCCCGGTTGGTGGGCTCGAGCGGGTCGTTGACTTCGTTGAACTCGGCCACCGCCTCCGGATCGTCGGCCGGCGGCGGCGTAGCGCAGGCGGACAGCGCCATCAGCAGAACGGCAAGAGTGGCGCGGAGGGTGGATTTGGCCAGATGGGGGGGGAGCATCGGGGGATCCTGAAAACAAAATACGGCGGCCGGGGAAGCCCGACCGCCGTTCCTGACTAGCACATTAGAATTATTTTTGCGAGGGGACGAACACGTCCAGCACCGCCTTGCGCATCAAATCGGGCGGTAGCAATCCCTGCGCCAGGATAAAATCGTGGAACTTCTTCTGGTCGAATTTCGCGCCCAAAGCGGCCTCGGTTTCCTTACGCAGATCGAGCAGGCGGGTATAGCCGTAGAAATAGCTGTTGGCCTGACCGGGAGCGCGGTAGGTGAAGCGCTCCACCTCCTCCTTGGCGAAGGCGTGGCTCAGCACCACGTCGTCCTCCAGCATCCGATAGGCCTGCTCCTCGGTCACCTTGCCGCTCTGCAGCTCGGGATCGAGAATGGCGCGGGCCGCGCGCAGCAGGCGCAGCTGGATGGTCAGCAACTGGCCCTCGGCCGGCTCGTAGGGCTGCATGATATATTCGGAATAGAGGCCCCAGCCCTCGGCGTTGGTCGAATTGAAGGCGTAGAGGGCGCGGGCCAGGCTGACGCCGTGCTCGACCATCGAATCGAATTGCAGTTCATGTCCGGGACGCGCCTCGTGGGCGGTCAAGGTCCAGGACACCGCGTCGGTGGTGAAATCGTCATATTTGTCCTCGGCGCCGCCATTGGCCGACGGAATGTTGAGCGGCAGCACGAACTCGCCGCGCTGGCCGGTATTGTGCAGGAAGGGCGGCGGCGTCATATGCGGCGCCGGCTGCTGCGCCGTTTCGGCGGCGGTGGCCAAGCGAATGATGGCCGGGCGGCCCGGCAGGCTGACGATGTTCTTGTCGGCGATGATCTTCTCGATCTCGTGCAGGCGCTTCTCATAGAAGGGCAGGATCGCGTCGCCGGTGATCTGCTGCTTCTTCAGCTCCTTGATCACGGCGCGGTAATCGGGATCGGGAAAGCCCTTCTCCTTGGCGATGGCGGCGGCGATCGGCGCCATTTCGGCCTGGTACTGGGTGAAGGCCTTATGGGCCATATCGGCGATTTGCGCCGGCGGGATGTCGATGCCGTAGCCTTCGAAGGCCATGGCGTACTGCTCGGGCGGCAGGCGGAAATCGGTGCGCGCCTTCGGCAGGATGGTCTGACGCACCCACTCGTCATAGGCGGCCAGCTGGATCTTCAACTCCTCATAAGGCTTCTCCCAGCCCTTGAGCTTGTACTTCTTGAAGAGATCGGCGATGCCGGAAATGTAATTGGCATCGCGCCCCAGCTCGGTCTCGACCTCGCCCTTCGAGGGATAGAACACGCCCGGCTTGGCGATCTGCGCCAGGGTGCGCTCCTTGAGCAGCTCGGCGTAGGGCTTGTAGCCCTTCTCGGCGCCGACATATTTCTTCAGACGCTCGATGGCGGCGGCATGGCGGTCAGGCGCCACCTGGTCGTCGAGCAGGACGCGCAGGCCCTGGAAGATCTCCTGGCTGGCGTTGCGGAAGCCGACCTCGTGGGACAGCGAGAAATCCTGCTGACGGAAGCGCAGTTCAAAAGCCTTCTGCAGGATGGCCACGTCCTGCAGGACGTTCTGATCGGTTTCCTTGGCTGCCTTTACCTTGATCCCGGCCAGGGCGGCGGTCAGTTCCTTGCGCTGCGCCTCGTCGTCGGACAGGCGCGGATCGCTGATCAGCGTGTCGAACTTGGCCAGCCCCTCGCCCGATCCCTGCTCCGGCGAATGCTTGATGTCGACGTCGAGCAGCTTCTGGGTATAGCCGTTGGACTTGGCGATCCAATCCTGGCCGGGCTCGGCGGCGGCGACCGCGGTCATGGAAACGGTGCTCAGAAGCAGAGCGGCGATGGCCTTGCGCATAGGGTCCCCTCGGATAAATCAAGTGCAGCCGGAACGGTCATGCCCCGCCTGCCGCCGAGTAACGCCGCTTCGACGAACGGCAGCCCTGCATCGACGAACGACGTTACTCGGCGGGCAGCCTGAGGCGCGTGATCAGCCCGGCGGAGCTTTCCTTGCCGGACGCCACGTCGAGGATATGCAGATTGTAGCTGCCCTTATGCGATGGATCGGCGGCGAAGGCCACCGTGCTGCCGTCGAAAGAGATCGCCGGCAGGCGCATGGCGGAGCCGAGATGGGTCAGCTGGCGCAGGCCGTTATTCTCGATCAGAAACAGCTCGGGCGAGTTCTTGACCGTGTCGATCAGGATGATCCTCAGCCCGTCGCGCGAAGCCCGCAGATCATGCTGGCCGGAGAACCAGCGATTCTTGCCCTTGCCGTCGATCCAGAGGTTTTTCAGGATCAGTTCGGGCGTCGCGCCGAATTTCAGGCCGTAAGTATGGATATCGGTCTGCGGGCGCGGATCGGGGAACTGCTCGAGCTGGCGGGCGATCTCCGGATTGCGCGGATTGACCGCCTGGAAGATCACACGGTCGTTGCCGCCGAAGGCCGGCGGCGAGATGACGCCGAAACTGTCCTTGGCTTCCAGCACCTCGATCTCGCTGCGGTCGGGGAACTTGACGAATTCGAGCCGCGCCGGATTGCTGCCGACATAGAGCACGCCCGACCCATCGGGGGCGAAGACCGGCGATTCCTTGAAGCCCTGGGCGTTGTCGGTGATCCTCTCGGCTTTCTGCGTCGCCAGGTCGATCAGATAGAGCTGGTTGTCCGAGACGGCGACCAGCGACTTCCCATCCGGCGAGAAGCTGGGATCGATATAGGCGCGCCCTCCATCCGGCGGCGGCAGCGGCGTGAAGTCGCTCTTCTTCCAGTCATAGAGACCGAAGCCGGCGCGGTGCATCTCATGATCGGTGAATTGCACAGCCACCAGATGGCCGTCGGGCGACAAGGCCAACCCTTCGATGGTGTAGCGCTCGGTGTCGCCCCCGCCCACGCCGATGCTGGAACAGGCCGCGCAGGCCGCCGCCAGGAGGCCCGCGGCCAAACGGCGTAAATCAGACCTTGTTATCGCCATAAAGCTGCCTTGCTCGTTTCTCGAAGGCTCCGACCATGACCTTAACCGCCTCGTTGAACAAGGTGCCGATGATGGCCTGCAGCATCTTCGAGCGAAATTCGAAATCGACATAGAAATCGATGATGGTCGAGCCGTCGGGCTGTTCCTCGAAAATCCAATGGTTGGTGAGATATTTGAACGGCCCTTCCTGATAGGCGACGTCGATGCGCTCCTCCTTCAGGGTAACCAGCGACGTGAAGCGCTCGCGCAGCATCTTGAAGCCGATCACCAGATCGGACTGCAGCACGTTGCCGCGTTTCTCGCGGTTCCGGGCGGCGACGCACCAGGGCAGGAATTTGGGATAGCTTTCGATATCCGCGACCAGGTCGTAAAGCTGCTTGGGCGACCAGGGCAGATGCCGGCGCTCGGCATAGGTGGGCATCAGGCGCCGGCGAGCTGCTTGTCGCGTGCTTCCTTGAGCAGCTTGAAGTCACGGTCGGCATGGTGCGACGAGCGGGTCAGCGGCGACGCCGAGACCAGCAGGAACCCCTTGGCGCGGGCGATCGAGCGATAGTCCTCGAACTCGTCCGGCGTCACGAAGCGAGCCACCGCCGCGTGCTTCAGGGTCGGCTGCAGATATTGGCCGATGGTGAGAAAATCGACACCGGCGGAGCGCATGTCGTCCATCACCTGCAGGACCTCGTTATAGTCCTCGCCCAATCCAACCATGATGCCGGACTTGGTGAAGGTGCCCGGCTCGACGTCCTTGACCCGCTGCAGCAGGCTCAGCGAGCCGAAATAGCGGGCGCCCGGACGGATGGTGGGATAGAGCCTCGGCACGGTCTCGAGATTATGGTTGAACACGTCGGGCCGCGCCTTGGCGACCACCTCGACCGCGCCCTTCTTGTCGCGGAAATCGGGGGTCAGGATCTCGACCGTGGTTTCGGGCGAGATGCGGCGCACCGCGTCGATGCACTCGACGAAATGCGCAGCACCCCCATCGGCCAGATCGTCGCGATCGACCGAGGTGATCACCACATGCTTCAACCCCATGGCCAGCACCGATTCGGCCAGATCCACGGGTTCCTTGGGGTTCACCATGCCGGGCTTGCCGGTTTTCACATTGCAGAACGCACACGCACGCGTGCAGATGTCGCCCAGGATCATGAAGGTGGCGTGCTTCTGCTTCCAGCACTCGCCGATATTCGGGCAGGCCGCCTCTTCGCAGACCGTATGCAGGTTCTTCGACCGCATCAGCTTGGCCACTTCCGACGCCTCGGCGCTGGTCGGCGCCTTGACGCGGATCCAGTCCGGCTTGCGCGGGGACAGATTGTCCGGCTTGTTGACCTTCTCGGGGTGGCGAACGGGCGGTGTCTGTACGGTCATGATCAACTTCTTTTATCTGTGGTCCTCCGTGTCCATCCGTGGATTTAAATTTTCCACGGATGGACACGGATACACACAGATGATTGCGTATGGCTAATCCCTAGAAATGGATCACGCGACCATAAGCGTCAAGCACGGCTTCGTGCATCGTTTCCGAAAGGGTGGGATGCGGGAAGACCGTTTCCATCAACTCGGCTTCGGTGGTTTCGAGGGTCTTGCCGACCGTGTAGCCCTGGATCAGTTCGGTCACTTCGGCACCGATCATGTGGGCGCCCAGCAATTCGCCGGTCTTGGCGTCGAACACGGTCTTGATCATGCCCTCGGCCTCGCCCAGCGCGATGGCTTTGCCGTTGCCGATGAAGGGGAAGTGGCCGACCTTCAACTCGTAACCCAGTTCCTTGGCCTTTTTCTCGGTCAAGCCGACGCTGGCCACCTGCGGATGGCAGTAGGTGCAGCCCGGGATGTTGAGCGTGTTCAGCGCATGCGGATGCAGACCCGCGATCTTCTCGACGACGATGATCGCCTCGTGGCTGGCCTTGTGGGCGAGCCAGGGCGGGCCGGCCAGATCGCCGATGGCGTAAACGCCCGGCTCTCCGGTCTCGCCCCATTCGTTGATCACGACATGGGTCTTCTCGACTTTGATCTTGGTGCCTTCAAGGCCGATATTTTCGACATTGCCGACGATGCCGGCGGCCACGATCACGCGATCGACGGTGATTTCCTCAACCTTGCCAGCCGATTCCACCGTGACGGTGACTTCCTCGCCCGACTTCTTCAGCGACTTCACCGCCGCGGACGTGCGGATCTTGAAGCCCTGCTTCTCGAAGGACTTCTTGGCGAAGGCCGAAATTTCCTCGTCTTCCACCGGCAGGATGCGGTCCATCACCTCGACGACGGTGACCTCCGAACCCAGCGCGTTGAAGAAGCTGGCGAATTCGATGCCGATGGCGCCCGAGCCGACCACCAGAAGGCGCTTCGGCATGGTGTTGGGCACCAAAGCTTCCTTATAGGTCCAGACCAGCTTGCCGTCGGGCTCAAAGCCCGGCAGCACGCGGGCGCGGGCGCCCGTCGCCAGGATGATGTGCTTGGACGAGAGGTCGGCGACCGGCTTGCCGTCCTTGGTCACCGAGACCTTGCCGGGACTGGCCAGCTTGCCGGTGCCGTCGAACACGGTGACCTTGTTCTTCTTCAGCAGGCCTTTGACGCCGGCCGAGAGCTGGTTGGCCACCTTGCGCGACCGGTCGACCACCTTGGCGAGATCGTAGGAGATCCCGGTGGCCGCCAGGCCATAGGAGGCGGCGTGCTGCATATTGCGGTACACCTCGGCCGAGCGCAGCAGGGCCTTGGTCGGAATGCAGCCCCAATTGAGGCAGATGCCGCCGAGATGCTCACGCTCGATGATGGCCACCTTCATGCCGAGCTGGGCGGCGCGGATGGCGCCGACATAACCGCCCGGGCCGGAGCCGACGACGATCAGATCGAAGGAAGTATCGGACATGGGTCTTCCCTCCTTACAGCAGCATGGTGAGCGGGTCTTCGATCAGACCCTTGAGCGCGGCGAGATATTCGGCGCCCACGGCTCCGTCGACGACGCGATGATCGACCGACAGGGTGCAGGACATCACGGTCGCGATGGCCAGGGCCCCATCGACCACCACCGGGCGCTGCTCGCCGGCGCCGACGGCCAGGATGCAGCCCTGCGGCGGATTGATGATGGCGGCGAAGTCCTTGATGCCGAACATGCCCAGATTGGAGATCGAGAAGGTGCCGCCCTGGAATTCCTCGGGCTTGAGCTTGCCTTCCTTGGCGCGGCCGGCCAGGTCCTTCATCTCGGAGCTGATCTGGGCCAGGCCTTTCTGATCAGCATGCTTGATGATCGGGGTGATAAGGCCGGTCGGAGTCGCCACCGCCACCGAGATATCGATGTCCTTATACATGCGCAGCGCCGTGTCGGTGAAGGAGGCGTTGGCCGCCGGCACCTTCTTCAGCGCCAGCGCCGAGGCGCGGATGATGAAGTCGTTGACGCTGAGCTTGGTGTCGGATTTGGCGTTGAGCTGCGTGCGCAGCGCCAGCAGGGCGTCCAGCTTGTAGTCGATGGTCAGGTAGAAATGGGGCACCGTCTGCTTGGCCTCGGTAAGGCGTCGCGCGATGACCTTGCGAATCGAGGTGAGCGGAACTTCCTCGTAAGCCGGACCGAAGGCCGGCGCCGGAGCAGCGGCTTTCGGCGCGGCGGCAGGCGCCGTCCCGACGGCGGGACCGGCGGCGGCGGCGGCCTTGGCCGGACCGGGCTGTTCCTTGGCGAACTCGACATCGGCCTTGATGATGCGGCCATGCGGGCCGGACCCCTTCAGGGCCTTGATGTCGATGCCGGCATCCTTGGCGATGCGCTTAGCCAGCGGCGTGGCGAAGACGCGGTCGCCCTTGTCGACATGAGCCGGAGCGGCGGCGGGAGCCGGCGAAGGCGCCGGAGCCGGGCTGGGAGACGGCGACGAAGCGGCCGGAGCCGGAGCCGGAGCAGGGGCGGCGGCGTGCTTCGTGTCCTTGATGGACGAAGCGTCCTCGCCCTCTTCCAGGATCACGCCGATGGGGGTGTTGACGGCGACGCCCTCGGTGCCTTCCGGCACCAGGATCTTGCCCAGCGTCCCCTCATCGACGGCTTCGAATTCCATCGTCGCCTTGTCGGTCTCGATCTCGGCGATAACGTCGCCGGATTTGACCTTGTCGCCTTCCTTCTTGACCCATTTCGACAGTTTGCCCTCGGTCATGGTCGGCGACAGAGCGGGCATCAGGAGATTGATCGGCATGTCATGCTCTCCTTAGCGATAGCAGACGGCTTTGGCCGCCTCGACGACGTGCTCGATCTGCGGCAGGGCCAGCTTCTCGAGATTGGCGGCATAAGGCATCGGAACATCCTTGCCGGTGACGCGGGTGACCGGGGCGTCCAGCCAATCGAACGCATGCTCCTGGATAAGAGCGGCGATCTCGGCGCCGATGCCGGCGGTCGGCCAGCCCTCTTCCAGGCTGACGATGCGGTTGGTCTTCTTGACCGACTCGACGATGGTGTCGACATCGAGCGGACGGATCGAGCGCAGATTGATGACCTCGGCCTCGATGCCCAGGGTGGCCAGGGCGTCGGCGGCGTCGAGCGCGGTCTTCACCATCTTCGAGAAGGCGGTGATGGTGACATGCTTCCCGACGCGTTCGATCTTGGCACGCCCGATCGGCAGCACGAAGTCGTCGCTTTCCGGCACGTCGAAGGTCTGGCCGTACAGCAGCTCGTTCTCGAGCACGATGACCGGGTTCGGGTCGCGGATGGCGGCCTTCAGAAGACCCTTGGCGTCGGCGCCGGAATAGGGCGCCACCACCTTGAGGCCCGGAATGTGGGCATACCAGGAAGCGTAGCACTGGGAGTGCTGCGCGCCGACGCGGGAAGCGGCGCCGTTGGGGCCGCGGAACACGATCGAGGATGGCATCTGCCCGCCGCCCATATAGAGCGTCTTGGCCGAGCTGTTGATGATATGGTCGATCGCCTGCATGGCGAAGTTGAAGGTCATGAATTCGACGATCGGCTTGAGGCCGGCGTAAGCCGCGCCGGCGCCCAGGCCGGCGAAGCCCATCTCGGTGATCGGCGTATCGATGACGCGCTTGGCGCCGAACTCGTCGAGCAGACCCTGGCTGACCTTGTAGGCGCCCTGATACTGGGCGACTTCCTCGCCCATCAGGAACACCGATCTGTCGCGGCGCATTTCCTCGGCCATGGCGTCGCGCAGCGACTCACGGACGGTCTGCTTGATCAGCGTACCCTTATAGTCGGGCTCGGGAGCGACGGTGGAGGACTTGGCCTCGGCGGGCGCCTTGGCGGGAGCGGGTTTCTCCTCGGACTTCTCGGCCGACGGTGTCGGCGAAGGCGCGGGAGCCGGGCTCGGCGCGGCGCTGTCCTTGATGTCGGAGGCGCTTTCGCCCTCTTCCAGCAGCACGGCGATCGGCGTGTTGACGGCGACGCCTTCGGTGCCTTCCTCGATCAGGATCTTGCCGATCTTGCCTTCGTCGACGGCCTCGAATTCCATCGTCGCCTTGTCGGTCTCGATCTCGGCGATAATATCACCCGACTTAACGGAATCGCCTTCCTTCTTCAGCCACTTGGCCAGCTTGCCCTCGGTCATGGTCGGCGAGAGGGCGGGCATCAAAATCTGTGTGGGCATGGTCGGGTTTCCTTTCAGCCGCCAATCAGGATGTCGGTATAGAGCTCGGACGCATCCGGCTCGGGGCTGGTCTGGGCGAAATCGGCGGCCGCGACCACCACTTCCTTGACCTTGGCGTCGACCACTTTCAGATCCTCCTCGGTGGCGTGCTTGCCGTCGATCAGCAGCTTGCGCAGCTTGTCGATCGGGTCGTGCTGTTCGCGCATCTTGGCCACTTCCTCCTTGGTCCGGTACTTGGCCGGATCGGACATGGAATGGCCGCGATAGCGGTAGGTCTTGACGTCGAGGATGGTCGGGCCGCCACCGCTGCGGGCGCGCTCGACCGCCTCGAGGCCGGCCTCGCGGATCGCCAGCACGTCCATGCCGTCGACCGCCTTGCCGGGAATGCCGTAGGGGACGCCGCGGTGGCTCAACTCGACGTCGGCGGTCGCGCGCTCGACGGAGGTGCCCATGGCGTATTTGTTGTTCTCGATGACGTAGACCACCGGCAGCTTCCACAGCGCCGCCATGTTGAGGCTCTCCGCCACCTGCCCCTGATTCACCGCGCCGTCGCCGAGATAGACGAGAGCGACGCCGCCATCCTCGTTATATTTATGCGCGAAGGCCAAACCGGTGCCGAGCGGCACCTGGGCGCCGACGATCCCATGACCGCCATAGAATTTCTTCTCCAGGCTGAACATGTGCATGGAGCCGCCCTTGCC
>Ga0302314_10015390_pt1 | contig 13000 bp, 13 predicted proteins | sample III_Palsa_N2_3_FD_200533 | JGI IMG/M metagenome (GOLD analysis project Ga0302314, IMG submission 200533) | Peat permafrost microbial communities from Stordalen Mire near Abisko, Sweden - III_Palsa_N2_3 | ecosystem: Environmental > Terrestrial > Soil > Palsa > Peat permafrost | place: Sweden...
GCCCTTGGGCATGTTGACGTTGGCGTCCCAGTTGAGCATGTCGCCGGCGGCCTCAAGCTTGGCGGCGAGCGAGAAGCGTTTGACGACGCGAAGATACGGATCGGGCTGCGAAGCGGGCTTGTTCATGGGCGCAAACCAGCCATGCGCAAACATGTGCGTCAACGGGTCGCGATGGCGTTTTTCGGCTTTTGGCCGCCTGAACGCCAATACTCGACCATGACGCGGGGTCCGTGTACGACGAATCTCGGGGGCGCGCTGATCCATACGATCCGAGCCTGCGTAGTGGCTGGAATGGTGTCGGGGTGCGGCGTTGAATTTCCGAATGGTGGCTCAAACCTGCCTGTTCGTGGCGGTTCTAGGGATCGTGCTGTTCGCTTCGGCGGGCGACTGGCGCTGGTCCGAGGCCTGGATTTATCTGGCCGCCATGCTGACGTCTTCGCTGGCGCTAGGCATTTGGCTGGCGGGACATGACCGAGAGCTGTTGGCGTCGCGGCTGACATCACCGGTGCATCGCGATCAAACGCCCTGGGATCGTATCTTCATGGCGATCGCCTTCCTGGCCTTTTTTGGCTGGCTGGCGCTGATGGGGCTGGACGCGGGCCGTTTCAGTTGGTCGGACATGCCGATCTTTCTTGAGCTCATCGGCCTGATCCTCATCGCCCTCTGCATGCTGATCTGTTGGCGGACTTTCCGCGTGAACACCTTCGCCTCCCCACAGGTGCGCTTGCAAAGCCGTCGAGGGCATCAGGTCGTGACGACGGGTCCCTATCGCGTTGTGCGGCATCCGATGTACGCTGGCGCCCTGCTCTATTTTCTCGGCGTGCCGCTTCTACTGGGATCTTGGTGCGGATTCGTGCTATTCCCCATCTTCGCGATTGGCCTTGGGATTCGCGCCCTCGGTGAGGAGCGCCTGCTTCGCTCAAGGCTGACCGACTATGACATCTACACCCGACGGGTCCGTTTTCGCTTTATCCCCTATATTTGGTGATGCCGCGGGACCCTTCGGCCCAGGCTTGGCGTTGACATCATCAAGCGATTTCCTTTAGGTCCGCGCGCGTGAGGCTGCACCGCGCCGGTGGCGTCGCTTGGCCAGGCTCTATCATCATCAAGACATGACAGATTTTTCCGAGTTGGGGCTCAGTCCCCAGATTCTTCAAGCGGTAGCCGACAGCGGCTACACGGCCGCCACGCCAATCCAGGCGCAGGCGATCCCCGTGGCCCTGGCTGGCGGCGACATATTGGGCATCGCCCAGACCGGCACCGGCAAGACCGCGGCCTTCACCCTGCCGATGATCGACAAGCTGTCGTCGGGCCGGGCCAAGGCGCGCATGCCGCGCGCCTTGGTGATGGAGCCAACCCGCGAGCTGGCCGACCAGGTCGCCGCGGCGTTCGAACGCTACGCCAAAGGGACCAAGCTGACCTGGGCCCTGCTCATTGGCGGCGTCTCCTTCGGCGACCAGGAAAAGCTGCTGGATCGTGGCGTCGACGTGCTGATCGCCACGCCAGGTCGCCTGCTCGACCATTTCGAGCGCGGCAAGCTGTTGATGACCGGCGTGCAGACCCTGGTGGTCGACGAGGCCGACCGCATGCTGGACATGGGTTTCATCCCGGACATCGAGCGCATCTTCAAGCTGACGCCGCCGAAGAAGCAGACTCTGTTCTTCTCCGCGACCATGCCGCCGGAAATCACCCGGCTGACCAAGCAGTTCCTGCATGAGCCGACCCGAATCGAGGCGGCCAAGCCCGCGACCACCAACGAAAACATCGCCCAGTTCCTGGTTCGCATTCCGCTGAGCGAGCCGGCGGCCAAACGGATGGTCCTGCGCGAACTGGTCGGCCGGGCGGACGTGAAGAACGGCATCGTCTTCTGCAACCGCAAGAGCGAAGTCGACGTCGTCGCCAAATCCCTGCGGACACACGGCTTCGACGCCGCCGCTATTCACGGCGATCTGGACCAGTCGACCCGCACCCGCACCTTGGACAACTTCCGCAAGGGCGACCTTCGGCTGCTCGTCGCGTCCGATGTGGCCGCGCGCGGGCTGGATATTCCCGACGTCAGCCACGTCTTCAACTATGACGTGCCGCACCACGCCGACGACTATGTTCACCGCATCGGCCGCACCGGCCGCGCGGGCAAGTCCGGCCAGACCTTCATGATCGCCACGCCGGCCGACGCCCGGACGCTGGACAAGGTGATCAAGCTGATCGGCCAAACTCCTGAAGAGCTCAAGGTCGAATTGGATTGGGACGAGGCGCGCGCCCGGGGCGAACGCCAGCGTAAGGCCAATCCCGAACGTGGCGCCAAGGGTGGACGTGGACGCAGCCGGGATCGCGACCACGATCGCCCAAGCCGCGCCCCCGCCGAACGCGCGCCCTACACGGCGCCTGACGACGCGCCCGTGGCTGAGGCCTCGACGCCGATCGAACCAACCCGCCGGCGTGAACCGCGCTCGGGTCGACCGCCCCGCGCGGACGCCGCCCCCGCCTCGCCTCGCAACGACAGGCCGCGTCGGGACGACAAGCCCCGCCAGGAAGATCGGCCCCGCCAGGAAGATCGGCCCCGCCAGGAAGACAGGCCGCGTCAGGAAGACAGGCCGCGTCAGGAAGATAGGCCTCGTCAAGAAGATAGGGCGCCCCGTGAGAACCGTGGCGAACGGGAAGAGCGTAGCGTACGAGGCTTCGGCGCCGACGTGCCCGCCTTTCTTTTCCGGGGTCCGGCGCCCGGCGACCCGACAAAGAAATAACACGCACCGCGCCATTTTATTTTGGCGCACCAACGCGCAACAGCTCCGTTTTAACGGCTCGTTTCATCTCTGACCCTATAATCGCGGGTAAGTCGCAAAGCGGCACGGGTTCGCGGTCTGTTGGGGTTTTCTGGAATGTCGGGCGATATCGAAACGGCCGTGCGTGGCCCGGAAGCCTATAGCCTCGCCCGGCGCGTGCTGGAGGATATGGAGCGGCGCCAGATTTGGCCGACTCCGCTGAACTACGAACTCTGGCTACATTTCATGGCCAATCCTGAGGGCGCGCTCGGCCGCGAGATCGAACGCCGGCTGGCCCAGGGCGAAGCCATCACCGAAGGCCTGGTCGAAGAACTGGCCGCCCTCTATCTGCCCAAGGCCAAGCTGAACGACCAGATCCGCGACGCCGGCGCCCAGCTGAATCGGGAGCTCGCGGCCGTCGCCCAGGCGATCAAGCAGGCCCAGACCTCAAACGAAAAGTATGGCGAGACCCTGGCCAACGCCGGGCAGGAACTCACCGCCGACGTCAAACCTAGTACGCTGAAGGAAATGGTCCAGAGCCTGGCCTCGGCGACCAAGCGGGTGCAGCAGGAAACCAAGGCGCTGGAAAAGCGGCTGGAAGATTCGTCCGCCGAGGTAGGCCGGTTGCGCGAACACCTCGAACAGGTGCGGCGCGACGCCACCACAGACGCCCTGACCGGCCTGGCCAACCGCAAGGCCTTCGACGACGAACTGACACGGGCCTGCGCGGAAGCGGCGGAAAGTGGCCAGGCGCTGTCGCTCGCCCTTGTCGATATCGATCTGTTCAAGCGCTTCAACGATAACTGGGGCCACCAGACCGGCGATCAGGTGCTGCGATATGTGGCCAATGTGATCGGCCGCATCGGCGCCGCGCCCCGGTTCGCCGCCCGCTTTGGCGGGGAGGAATTCGCCATGATCTTCCCCAGCGAACGGGTGCAGGACGTCCTGCCGCTGGTCGAGGAAATCCGGCTTGAGGTGTCGTCGCGCACGCTCAAGCGGCGTTCGACCAACGAAGACCTGGGCGCGATCACGGTCTCCGCCGGGATCGCGGAATTCCGGGCGAGCGACGATGTGCACGACCTCGTCGAGCGGGTGGATCAGGCGCTCTATGCCTCCAAGCACGCCGGCCGAAATCGCACCACCACCGCGGGCGGCACCACCCTCGCCGCCTAGCCGAACAGCGTGTTGAGCGCGCCGCCGCCGACAGCGTCGGCGGGGGGCGTGATCAGGCCGGACTCCGACAACTCTCGCGCCCCGCGTGCGAACCCGCTCCAGGCCATCCTCGCCAAGGCGCCGCCGACGCTGACCCGTCGAACGCCAAGCTCAGCCAACTCGCCGACCGTCAGCCCGCCGGTGGTCAGCAAGACGTTCACGGGCCTTGGTGCGACAGCGGCGATCAGTTCGGTCAGCGCCTCAGCTGAACCGACGCCGGGCGCATAAAGGCAGTCCGCGCCCGCCTCGGCGAAGGCGACCAACCGCTTGATGATGAAGCCGAGATCGTCCTGTCCCACCAGCGCGCCTTCGCAGCGTGCAACGAGCAGGACTCGCGACCCGTCCGCGTCGATCGCCGCGCGGGCGGCGGCGATCCGCTCGACCGCCAGGGCGTGCTCATAGAGGCCGCCCTTGGTGCGATCCTCAATGGACAGTCCGGCGACGCCGGTCTCCGCGGCCAGGCGGACGTTGGCGGCGACGCCTTCAGGCGCATCCGCGAACCCGCCTTCGAAGTCGGCGTTCACGGGCAGGTCCGTCGCCTCGCAGAGGGACTTCAGGTGCGCCAGCACCTCATCGCGGGTGACCTGATTGTCCGGCTTGCCAATGGACCAGGCCAGGCCCGCGCTGGTCGAGGCAAGCGCCTTGAACCCCATGGACTGAAGATATTTCGCCGATCCGGCGTCCCAGGGATTGGGAAGGGTGAAACAGCCCGATTGATGCAGGGCGTGAAAGGCTGCGCGCTTTTCGCTGACGGACACAGTCATGGCGTTCTCCTTGAAGCCGATGACGGTATAGCCGAGCCAGGTCGGCGCGATGGCGGAAATCGGTCGCGGACAGTTCGCGGCGGGTCGAAGGAATGTGTCTTACTCACGTGGTGTAGGTTCTGAGAGGTCCCTAACCCCTCACCCTCCCATGCTTCGCATGGGTCCCTCCCTCTCCCTTCGGGAGAGGTGTGGTTGAGCTCACCCCTCCGCGCCGGCCGGCACGATCGTCACGCTCTCGCCGCAGCCGCAGGCGTCGGTTTCGTTGGGATTGTGGAAGACGAATTTTGACGACAGCTTGCTCGTCTCATAATCGATTTCCGAGCCGATCAAGAACAGCACCGCCTTGGGCTCGACCAGGATGGTGACGCCCTTGTCCTCGATCACCTCGTCCAGGGGGTGGGGGGCCTCGGCGTATTCCAGGACATATTCCTGTCCGGCGCAGCCGCCGTTCTTCACTCCCACGCGCAGGCCCATATAGGGCTGCTCGGCCTTGGCCATGATCTCCTTGACGCGTTCAGCGGCACGGTCGGTCAGGGTAACGACCTTGGGCCGGGGACGGCGGGCCCTAGGTTGAGGATTGGGTTGGGGTTCGCTGTGAGTTTCCATGGCCCTAGAACATATTCAGTTGCAGCTTGGCTTCGTCAGACATCCGCGAAGGATCCCACGGCGGATCGAACACCAGCTCGACCCGGCAGGAACGGACCTCGGGGATGGTCATCACCGCGTCCTTGACCCACTCCGGCATTTCGCCGGCGACGGGGCAGCCCGGCGCGGTGAGGGTCATGTCGATGGCGACATCCTTCTCGTCCGACACGTCGACCTTGTAGATCAGGCCAAGCTCATAGATGTCGACCGGGATTTCCGGGTCGAACACCGTCTTCAGCTTGTCGATCAGCTGGTCCGTCATGGCGTCGAGCACCGCCTGGTCGAGGGGGGCGGTCTTGGCCGCTTCGGCATTGAGATTGGCGTCATCCATGGGGAATCAAACTCTAGCTGAAAAAGGTTTGCGCTCTGGTGAGCGCGTCGACAAAGGCGTCCGCCTCCTCAAGCGTATTATATAGGGCGAAGGAGGCCCGCGCGCTTGAGGTGACGCCGAAACGTCGCATCAAAGGTTCGGCGCAGTGGGTTCCGGCGCGCACGGCGACGCCGTAACGGTCCAGAATCTGGGCGATATCGTGAGCATGGGCGCCGGCGACGTTGAAGGAATAGATGGCGCCCTTGCCCGGCGCGGTTCCCAGCTCGGTCAGCCAGTTGACGCCGTTCAGCCCGCTCTTCACCCGTTCATAGACCGCGTGTTCGTGGCGCGCGGCGGCGTCCCGATCCAGGCTTTCCAGCCAGGTGATTGCCGCGCCGAGGCCGATGGCCTCGATAATCGGCGGCGTTCCGGCCTCGAACCGGTGCGGAGGATCGGCGTAGGTGATCCGGTCCATGGCGACTTCGCCGATCATCTCCCCGCCGCCCTGGTAGGGCGGCAAGGCGGCTAGCCGCTCGGCCTTGCCATAGAGGACGCCGATCCCGGTCGGGCCATAGAGTTTGTGGCCGGAGAAGGCGTAGAAGTCGACGTCGAGCGCCTGGACGTCGATGTCCAGGTGGACGATGGCCTGGCAGCCGTCGAGCAGCACCGGAACGCCGGCGGCATGGGCGTCGGCGATGATCTCGGCGACCGGGTTGATGGTCCCCAGCACATTGGACATGTGGGTGACCGCGACCATGCGGGTGCGCGGGCCCAGCAGGGCGCGATAGGCGTCGAGATCGAGTTGGCCGTCGTCGGTGACCGGAATAAATTTCAGCACGACGCCCTTCCGCTCGCGCAGGAAATGCCAGGGCACGATGTTGGCGTGGTGCTCCATCTCGGAGACGATGATCTCGTCGCCGGCCTCAAGACTTAGGCCGAACGAGGCCGCGACCAGGTTGATCGCCTCGGTGCCCCCCTTGGTGAAGACGATCTCCGCGACCGTGCCGGCCTTGATCAGCCGGCGCACGGACTCGCGCGCGGCCTCATAAGCATCGGTGGTCTCATTGGCCAGGGTGTGCAGGCCGCGGTGGACGTTGGCGTAGGAGCCTTCCATCGCCGCGCTCATGGCGTTTATTACGGCGCGCGGCTTCTGCGCCGAGGCGGCGCTGTCCAGATAGACCAGCGGCTTGCCATTCACCTGACGGGACAGGATGGGGAACTGGGCGCGGATTTGGGCGGGGTCAAAGGACTTTGTCATCCCCTTCTCCCCTTGCGGGAGAAGGTGTCGGCGCAGCCGACGGATGAGGGGTCGCGCCGGCTTATCCGATAATCTGTTTGCAGGAACTCAGGACCGCTGGCGCGACCCCTAATCCGTCTCGCTTCGCGAGCCACCTTCTCCCGCAAGGGGAGAAGGATATACGCGCGCGCCCTCACGCCATGCCTCCAAGCCGCGCCGCGACCCAGGCCCGCGCCACATCGCGCGCGCCCTCGTGTTCGATCCGATCGATCACTTCGCCCACGAAGGCGCCCGTTAGCATGGCGCGCGCCTCGGCTTCGGGGATGCCGCGAGACCGGGCGTAGAAGATCGCCTCTTCGTCGAGTGCGCCGACCGTGTTTCCATGAGCACAGGCGACATCGTCGGCATAGATTTCCAATTCCGGCTTGGCGTCGATCTCGGCGCGTTCGGACAGGATCAGGCCGTGGTGGCCCATGCGGGCGTCGGTGCCGTCGGCGCCCTGGGCGACGACGATGCGGCCCTGAAACACCGCGCGGGCCTGGCCCGAGACGCAGCCCTTGACCAGCTGGTTGGTGACGCCGTCCGGGCGGGCGTGGGTGACCTCGGTGGTGATGTCCGCGTGGCGGCGATCGCCGAGCAGGTAGACCCCGTCCATCCGCACCGATCCGCCGGCGCCGGGGTGGGTGACCACCGTCTCGATCCGCTGGCGGCGGCCGCCGGTAGTGAGCACCGTCTGCTTGAAGGTCGCGCCGGGGTGCAGCACGACGCGCGCTTCGGAGACTAAGATCGCATCCGCCGGCTCATCGGCCAGGACGATCCGCGTCAGATGACCGCCTGCCTCGACCTCGATCGCGATCTCAACGCTGGCGACATAGGCCGACCCCCGGCCCTCATAGCTCTCAAGCAGGGTGACGTTGTCGCCCTCCTCCACCGCGATGGCGACGAAGCTCGAATGGCTGGTGGCCGCCGCGTCCGACACAAACCGCAGCCGCAGGGTTCCGTCGCCGACCATGGTCAGGCTGCTGTACTCGGCGCCGTTCGGGCTGCGCCCGTTGCCATAGGCCAGTTCATCGGCGGGCAGCTGTGCGAACGGGCCGCCTTCGGCGACCTCGATCGCGGGAGAAGGCGGCGGGATATCGCGCAGCAGGCCACGCAGGTCCGTCCAGCGCCAATCCTCGTCCCGGCGGCTGGGCAGCTTGGCGACATCTTGGGTCCGAAGGGCTGCCGCTAAGCTCATGCCGCCGCCTTGACGTATTTGTCGTAGCCTTCGGCTTCCAGCTGGTGCGCCAGCTCGGGGCCGCCGGAGGCGACGATGCGGCCATCGGCCAGCACATGAACCCGGTCGGGTTTGATGTAGTCGAGCAGGCGCTGGTAGTGGGTGATCACCAGCATGGCGCGATCCGGTGCACGCATGGCGTTGACGCCTTCGGAGACGATGCGCAGGGCGTCGATATCGAGGCCGGAATCGGTTTCGTCGAGGATCAGCAGGCGCGGGGAAAGCACCGCCATCTGAAGGATTTCCATCCGCTTCTTCTCACCGCCCGAGAAGCCGACGTTCAGCGGCCGCTTGAGCATTTCGAAGTCGATCTTCAGCGCGGCGGCCTTTTCGCGGATCATCTTCAGGAAGACCGGCGCGGAGACCTCGTCCTCACCGCGCGCCTTGTGCTGGGCGTTCAGCGCCGTGCGCAGGAAGGTCAGGCCGGGGACGCCGGGGATTTCCAGCGGATACTGGAACGACAGGAAGACGCCCTTGGCGGCGCGTTCGCTGGGGTCGAGGCCGAGCAGGTCCTCGCCGTTCAGGCTCGCTGAGCCGTCGGTGACCTCATAACCCGGCCGCCCCGCCAGCGAATAGGACAGGGTCGACTTGCCGGCCCCGTTCGGCCCCATGATGGCGTGCACTTCGCCGGCGGGAACGTCGAGGGTGAGGCCCTTGATGATCTCGGTTTCGCCGACGCGGACGTGAAGGTTGGTAATGTTAAGCACGGGAAGCCTCTTCTCCCTTCCCGCCGGCGGAGGGGGGAAGGGTCGGGGATGGGGGTGACAGCGTTTCCGCTACGATCTGTCGGACGACGGCGTCAACGTCGTCGCGGACGTCTTTTTCGTCGAACTGAATGACGCGAAAGCCTTCCGACGTCAGCCAATCCGTCCGTGCAGCGTCCTTCTCGGCCGCGCCTTCGACCGTGTGATAGTAGCCATCGATCTCGATCAGCAGCTTCGATTGGTGATGCGCGAAATCGACGATGAAACGACCGATCGGAACCTGGCGGCGGAAGTTCATCTGAAGTTGGCGCAAGGCATTCCAAAGGGTGCGTTCCGCGACCGTTGGCTCTTTCCTGAATTTGCGCGCGCGCGGGACCGCCCCTGCCGCCGGCCGGCTTCGCACCTCTCCCTTCCCCCTTGAGGGGGGAAGGGTCGGGGATGGGGGTGACAGCCCGTCCGCCGCGCTCGGTTTGACGGGTTGGCCGCGAGCCTCTCGGTTATCGTCAGCCGGGCCGGCCGTGTCGGCGGGACCGACAAATCCCTCCGTGGCATGTCTGCTTGGCCGGTGGGGTGTAGCACCCCCATCCCCGGCCCTCCCCCCCTGAAGGGGGAAGGGAGAAGAATGGCTCATCCGACCGACCCCTCAAGCGAGATCGCCACCAGCTTCTGGGCTTCGACGGCGAACTCCATCGGCAGTTCCTGCAGCACCTCGCGGACAAAGCCGTTGACCAGCAGGGCCACGGCCTCCTCTTGGCTGAGCCCGCGCTGCATGGCGTAGAAGAGCTGGTCTTCCGATAGCCGGGTCGTCGTCGCCTCGTGCTCGAACTTGGCGCTGGCGTTGCGGGCTTCGATATAGGGCACGGTGTGGGCCGCGCAGGTCTTGCCGATCAGCAGGCTGTCGCACTGGGTGAAGTTGCGGGCGCCGGCCGCCTTGGGGTGGGCCGAGACCAGGCCGCGGTAGGTGTTGGACGAATTACCGGCGCTGATGCCCTTGGAGATGATCCGCGATTTCGTATCGCGGCCCAGGTGGATCATCTTGGTGCCAGTGTCGGCCTGCTGGCGGTTGTTGGTCACCGCGATCGAGTAGAACTCGCCCGAGGAGCCGTCGCCGCGCAGGACGCAGGACGGATATTTCCAGGTGATGGCCGAGCCGGTCTCGACCTGGGTCCACGACACCTTGGACCGCGCGCCCCGGCAATCGGCCCGCTTGGTGACGAAGTTGTAGATGCCGCCCTTGCCGTTGGCGTCGCCCGGATACCAGTTCTGGACGGTGGAATATTTGATCTCGGCGTCGTCCAGCGCCACCAGCTCGACCACGGCGGCATGCAGCTGGTTTTCGTCCCGCATCGGCGCGGTGCAGCCTTCGAGATAGGAGACGTAGGCGCCCTTATCGACGATGATCAGGGTGCGCTCAAACTGGCCGCTTTCGGCGGCGTTGATGCGGAAATAGGTCGATAGCTCCATGGGGCAGCGCACGCCCGGCGGCACATAGACGAAGCTGCCGTCGGAGAAGACCGCGCTGTTCAGGCAGGCGAAATAGTTGTCCGACACCGGCACCACCGAGCCCAAATACTGGCGCACCAGCTCGGGATGTTCGCGGATGGCTTCCGACATGGAGCAGAAGATCACCCCGACCGCGGCCAGCTCCTTCTTGAAGGTGGTGACCACCGAGACGCTGTCGAACACCGCGTCCACGGCATATTTCGGCGCGCCCTGAACCCCGGCCAGAACCTCCTGCTCCTTCAGCGGGATGCCCAGCTTTGCATAGGTGGCCAGCAGCTCCGGATCGACCTCGTCCAGCGACATCGGGCCGGCCTTGGTCTTGGGCGCGGCGTAATAGTAGCTGTCCTGATAGTCGATCTTGGGAAAGCTGACCTTGGCCCAATCGGGCTCGTCCAGGGTCAGCCAGCGTTCAAACGCCTCCAGCCGCCAGGCTAGCATCCACTCCGTTTCGTTCTTCTGGGCGGAGATGTAGCGGACCGTGTCGGCGCTCAACCCCTTGGGCGCGAACTCCTGGTCGATGTCGGTGACGAAGCCGTGCTTGTAGGCTTCAAGCGCCTCGACCTGGTCGATGGTCTGTTGGTCGGCCATGGATAAGGCTCCTTACGCGGCCGAGGCGCGACGACGCGCCTGATGACGGGTGTAGGCGGCGATCCAGGCGTCGGCGAACCGATCCCAGTCCGCCTCGGTGGTCGCCCAGCCGCCGCTTATGCGGATCGACTGGTTGGCCAAGGGCTCGAAGCCCATGGCGATCAGTACGGCGCTGGGCGCCATCTTGCCGGACGAACAGGCCGCGCCGGCGCTGACCATGACGCCGTCGAGGTCCAGCGCCATGACCTGGCGCTCGGCGTCGAAGCCTTCGCAGCCGAAACAGAGCGTACCGGCGACGCGCGGCGCCGAGGCGCCAAACACTTCGATCTCGGCGGCCTCACCGATCCGCGCCTGGGCGGCGTCGCGCCAGGCGGCCTGAACTTGCGCGGTCGGGAGGTCGCGCAGCGCCGCTTCCGCCGCGGCGCCAAAGCCAGCGATGCCCGAGAGGTTTTCCGTGCCCGCGCGACGGCCGCGTTCCTGGCCGCCGCCGTGGATGCGCCGGGATAAGGTCGCGCGAGGGCCGGCCGCCAGGGCGCCGACGCCTTGCGGCCCGCCCAGCTTATGGCCGGACAGGGCCAGTGTATCCGCGCCCGTGGCGGCGAAGTCGGTAGCGATCTTTCCGGCAGCCTGCACAGCATCGACGTGAAGCCAGCCGCCGGCGGCGTGGATCAGCTCGGCCGCCTCGGTGACGGGCTGGATGACGCCGGTCTCATTGTTCACCAGCGAGATGGCCGCGAACGGCGCGCCATCCTTGGCGCTCCATTTCGACAGGCGCTCAGCCAGCCAGGCGAGGTCGGCACGGCCGTCTTCCGTCACCGGCCAGCCCTCGACCATGAGGCCGGACGCCATCGCGCTCGCCAGCACGCTGGCGTGTTCGGTCAGGCCGATAAGGGGGCGTTTGGCGCCGGCGATGATGGCGCTCTCAATGGCCAGGTTGTTGGCCTCGGCGCCGCCGCTGGTGAAGGTCAGCGAGCCGGGCTTGACGCCGATCAGCGCCGCCACCTGCTCACGCGCCTTCTCCACCGCAGCCCGCGCCAGACGGCCGGCGGCGTGGATCGACGACGGGTTGCCGCCGATACCCAGCGCGCACGCCGCCGCCTCCGCCGCCTCGGGGCGGATCGGCGCGGTGGCGTTGTTGTCGAGGTAGACGGAACTCACGCGGCCCTCGCCGGCAGAGATGGCAGCCGCCCGCCCGCGACATCGGCAAGCGAGATGCTGGCGAAATAATCGTGGATCAGCTGGCCAGTCGCTTCCCACAGATTGTGGGTGGCGCACTTTACGCCGCCCTTCATGCAGCCGAGCGTCGAGCCGTGGCCGGCGCAGCGTGTGGCGCGCAGGGGCTCGTCCACCGCGGTGACGACATCGGCGATGGTGGTTTCCGCGGCGGTCTTGGTCAACAGATAGCCGCCGCCCGGCCCGCGCACGCTCTGCACCAGGCCGCGCCGGCGCAGGCGCGCGAACAGCTGCTCAAGGTAAGCCACCGAAAGTTGCTGGCGCTCGGCGATCTCCGCCAAGGTCACGGGATGGCCCTCGCCCTGGCTGGCCAGGTCGGTCATCGCCATCACGGCGTAGCGTCCCTTCGTGCTCAACTGCATCGCGCCATCCTTTTAAGTCCGTCCGAGCCCTTCAGAATTCCCGCGCATCCGATAAAGCTTGTGCTACACACCGCCGCCTTCCGACGGCCTGTTCGCCCGAGGACCGGACTTAAGAAGACCGAGCGCTGTGGTCAAGTATTCCCGCCGCGTCCCTAGGAGGTTTCATGCCTGAAGTGGTTCTGACCGGCGCGGCCGGCCGTATCGAGGGCCGCTATTCGCCGGGAAAGAAGGACAATGCGCCAATCGCCTTGATCCTGCATCCGCACCCGCGCGCCGGCGGCACGATGAACCATCCCGTCTCGGCTCAGCTGTTTTTGATGTTCATGCAGCGCGGCTTTTCGGTGCTGCGGTTCAATTTCCGCGGCGTGGGCCGCAGCCAGGGCGAGTTCGACGCCGGCATCGGC
>Ga0302314_10015392_pt1 | contig 13000 bp, 9 predicted proteins | sample III_Palsa_N2_3_FD_200533 | JGI IMG/M metagenome (GOLD analysis project Ga0302314, IMG submission 200533) | Peat permafrost microbial communities from Stordalen Mire near Abisko, Sweden - III_Palsa_N2_3 | ecosystem: Environmental > Terrestrial > Soil > Palsa > Peat permafrost | place: Sweden...
AGCGCTCGTTGTAGATCGCCAGCGTGCGCGTCCCGGACGCGAGCTCCGTGACAGACTTCAGGGCGGCGGCGTCGACCTCGATCCCGGGCAGGCCGCTGTCGCTCACAGCGAAGCGCTCGACCGGGACCCAGCCGGCGGCATCCGCAGCGGCGAGCAGGTCCTCGCCCTCGGCGACGAACTGGCCCAGCCGGTCGCGCTCGCGCCGGCGCTGGCGGAGCTTGCGAAGAGTCTTGAGCTTCTCGTTTTGGGGGCTTGTGATCGTCATCAGGCGTTTCGGGAAACAAAAAAGGCGCCGTCCTCTCGGAGCGGCGCCCTTTGGCGGTGCTGGTTTCCGGCGATGCTCAGCCGGCAGCCAGCGCCTCACGGGCGCGCTCGGCAAAGCGTCGGAAGGTGTCGGCGTCGCGCACGGCCATGTCGGCCAGGACCTTGCGGTCCAACTCGACGTTCGCCAGGTCGAGACCGTGCATGAACTGTGAATAGGACAGGCCGTTCAGCCGCGCCGCAGCGTTGATACGCGTGATCCACAGGCGACGGAAGTCGCGCTTGCGGTTGCGCCGATCGCGGTAGCGGTACTGATCGGCCTTGAGCAGCGCCTCTTTGGCTGAGCGGTAACGACGCGATGCGTTGCCCCTCATGCCCTTTGTCATCGCCAGAGTTTCGCGGCGCTTCTTGCGCGCGTGTACGGAACGCTTGACGCGGCTCATGACTTCTTTGCTCCCAGCAGGGTCTTGACGCGTGGCGCGTCATGATCCGAAAGGATCAGCGGGCTGGCGAGATTGCGCTTGTACTTCGGTGACTTCTTCTCAAGGATGTGGCTGGAGAAGGCGTGACGCGCCCTCACCTTTCCATTGGCGGTCAGCTTGAACCGCTTTTTGGCGCCTGAGTGGGTCTTCATCTTCGGCATAACTCGCGCTGAGTAAAGCAGATCGGGCTTCAAATGCTCGGTCGCCCCGGGTGCGCCCATTCCGCGCTCCAATCGTCAGCGTTCAGGGCACGAGGGGCTCCCGTGCATATGAAGCTCGATCGGGCAGCGAGCCGATCAGCAAGCTCAAACCGACAATCTAAGCCGGAGCAGTTTGATTTGTCGGCAGAGTCCCGAAAATCGCCCCGATCTCGTAGAAGTTCGGCGCCCCGCGGCGAAATGACGGTTCAGGCTGGTTGGATCAGCTGAGGTCGCTGCAGGGTACGCGGCTAGGCGCCGGCGCTGTCGGCCTTGACGGCCGGCTTCCTGGCGCGCGGCTTGGCCGCAGGGGCGGCCGCCGGCTCTTCAGGCGCTTCGTCCGCGACCTCGTCAGCCTCAGCCTCGGGCTCGGTGGCCTCGGGCTCCGCGACCTCGTCAGCCTCAGCCTCGGGCTCGGTGGCCTCGGCAGCCTCAGCCTCGGGCTCGGTGGCCTCGGCAGCCTCGGGCTCCGCGACCTCGTCGACCTCGGGCTCGGTCACCTCGTCCTGTACAGGCTCGGCGGCCTCTTCCTCAGGCTCGGGATCGACGTTGAAGTCCTCACCCGCATGCGCCGCGGCCTCGCGCTGCTGACGGCGAGGGCGCTTCTCGTGCTCGTCGTGCTCGTCGTGCGCAACCGGCTCCGGGTGCTCGCCTTCGGCGAGGATCGCCTTCGAGGGCCCCAGCATCATCGTCATATTGCGGCCGTCCTGCAGCGGTGTCTGCTCGACGACGGCGAACTCCGAGAGCTCGCCGGCCAGCTTCTCGAGCAGCGCTGTGCCGCGCTCGGGATGGGCCTGCTCACGGCCGCGGAACATGATCGTGACCTTGACCTTGTCCTTGCCCTTGAGGAAGCGCTCGACGTGACCCTTCTTGGTCTCGTAGTCGGCTATCGCGATCTTCGGGCGGAACTTGATCTCGCGGATCGTGATCTGCTGCTGATGCTTGCGGGCGGCCTTGAGCTTCTGCGCCTGCTCGTACTTGTACTTCGAGTAGTCGAGCACACGGCAGACGGGCGGACGCGCGTCCGGGGCGACCTCAACGAGGTCGAGGTCGCGCTCCTCCGCGTACTTCAGCGCGTCGGGCGTCTTCAGCACGCCGATCTGGTTCCCGTCCTCGCCGATCAGGCGAACCTCGGGCACACGGATGCGGTCGTTGACCCGAGTCTGGTCGCGTTCCGGCAGACGCCGGTCAAACCTACGTGGAACCGGCACTAGCGGTTGTTGCGGCGGTGCTTCAAGCGTTGCCGAGCCGGTTGGAATAAGTCTGCTGAATCAACGAGAGGGAAGTATAGCCGCGGGCGAGTCAAGTCAAACTCCGGGTTGCAATCAGGTCGGAAATGCGGTGCAGAAAGTCATCGAGCGCGACCGCTCCGGTGTCCCCCGCGCGGTGCTCGCGCACACCGACCTCGCCGGCCTCCTGCTCACGGTCGCCGACGACGAGCATGAACGGCGCCTTGCGCACCTCGGCGTCACGGATCTTGCGGCCGACCGACTCGGTGCGGTCGTCGAGCTCGACCCGAACTCCGGCCGCCGCGAGCGTGGCACGGACCGACCAGGCGTATTCGTTGTGGCGATCGGCGATCGGCAACACGATCACCTGCACCGGGGCGAGCCAGAGTGGAAGCTCACCGCCGAAGTGCTCGAGCAGGATCCCGATGAAACGCTCGTATGAGCCCATCAGTGCGCGGTGGATCATCACCGGCTGGTGCTCGGCGTTGTCAGCCCCCGTGTACGTGAGCCCGAAGCGCTCCGGCATGTTGTAGTCCAGCTGACAGGTGCCGAGCTGCCACGAACGGCCGAGTGAGTCGGTCATGTGCATGTCGATCTTCGGCCCGTAGAAGGCGCCATCGCCCTCGTTGATCGTGTACTCGAGCCCATGGCCGTCGAGCGCGCGCTTGAGCGCGTCCTCGCTCTTGTCCCACAGCTCGTCTGAGCCGATCCGCTGCTCCGGCCGCGTCGAGAGCTCGAGCTTGACGTCGAGGTCAAACAGCTTGTAGGTGTCGAACGCGAACTGCAGCACGCCCGCAACCTCATCCTGAATCTGGTCCTCGGTGCAGAAGATGTGTGAGTCGTCCTGCGCGAAGTGGCGCACGCGCAGCAGTCCGTGCAAGGTCCCGCTGGGCTCGCGGCGGTGCAGCAGCCCCGGCTCCCAGATCCGCAGCGGCAGGTCGCGGTAGGAGTGCGGCTGCATCGAGAAGAGTTTCGCGTGGCCAGGGCAGTTCATCGGCTTGACCGCCATCTGCTGGTCCTCGTACTCGGTGATGAACATCGCACCGTCGTACTTGTCCCAGTGGCCCGAGGTCTTCCACAACGAGCTGTCGAAGATCTGCGGGGTCTTGGCCTCGACGTAGCCGCGCTCACGGCCCAGCTCGCGGCTCAGCTTCACCAGTTCGTTGAACACAGCCGTACCGGGCGGGAACCAGAAGGCGGCGCCGGGTGAGACCTCGTTGAACGAAAACATGCCGAGTTGCTGGCCAAGACGACGATGGTCGTTCTGACGGGCGCGCTCGAGCCGCTCGAGGTACTCCTCGAGCTCCTTGTTCGAGAAGAACGCCGTTCCATATACACGCGTGAGCATCTGCCGGTTCGAGTCGCCGCGCCAGTAGGCGCCGGCGACTGACTGCAACTTGAAGGCCTTGATCCGCTTGGTCGTCGGCGCGTGCGGTCCGCGGCAGAGGTCGACGAACTTACCGTTGGTGTAGAGGCTGACCGTCTCCACCGGCGCATCGGCCGGAGCGTTCTTCACGAGATCCTCGATCAGCTCCACCTTGTAGGACTGGCCTGCACCCCGATAGCGGTCGAGCGCGACCGCTACCGGGACGTCTTCGCGCACGAACGGCTCGTCGGCACCGATGTGCTCGCGCATCCGCGCCTCGATTGCCGGGAAGTCGTCCTCGTTCAGCGTCACGCCCTCGGGCAGGTCGACGTCGTAGTAGAAGCCGTTGTCGATCGGCGGTCCGATCGAGATCTGCACGCCGGGATAGAGCTCGAGCATCGCCTCGGCGAAGACATGGGCCGTGTCGTGGCGGATCAGCTCGAGCGCCTCCTCCCCACTCTTCTCGGTGATGATCTCGATCCGGCCCTCGCCGCCCGTGGGCAGCTCGCGCGAGAGGTCGTAGGTGACGCCGTCGACCTTGATCGCGAGCGCCGCCTTGGCGAGGCCAGGGCCGATCGCGGTGGCGGCATCGGCGCCGGTCGCGCCGTCAGCGAGGCTGAGCTTGTCGCCGTTGGGAAGCAGGTAATCCATTGCCCCTGATCCTACGATCCTGCGGGCCCGCGTGCCGTCCCGCGCCTCTAACGCTGCTGGAGCTCACCGTCGACGTAGCACTCAGCCGGCACACCACGGGCGACCGCGCCCGGCGGTACGTCGTGCAGCACCAGCGCATGAGCGCCGACGACCGCACCGTCGCCGACGTGCACGGGCCCGAGTACAGAGGCCTTCGCCCATATCTCCACGTTGTCGCCAAGTGTCGGGAAGCCGGTCTTGCTCACGCGGTGAAAGGTCGAGCCGAGCAGTACCCCGAGTCCGAGCACGGTGTCCCGGCCGATCACCACGCCGTCACCGATCTCGACCCCCTGGGGATGCTCGAGGAACAGCCCCGGCCCGATCTCGGCGCGCCAGTCGATCTCGGCGCCGGTAAGCGTCAGGCTGACTATCTGGATCAGGCGTGCCAGCGGGGACAGGCCGCCATTGCCAAGGGCGTGCGCGAGCCTGTAGGCCGCCACCGAGAACAGGTGCGGGAACAGATACGGCAGCAGCAGATCGTGGTCGGTGCGCCGCGATCGCATGAGCGCGACGTCCCCCTTGAGTCCCATCCAGACAGAGCTCATGCGTCATCTCCTGCCCTGCCCGGGCCTTTCCCACGCGTTGCGCAGCGCTTCCTTACGTCGGACACGTGTCGATAACCGCCGGCGTCAGCTCACCGTAAATACCTGCGATGACGACAACCCTCCTAACTCAACCGGAGGCTTTTCGAAAACCAAAATGCGTCGTCTTCTGTCGTTCACCGTTCCCGCCCTGGTGGCACTGGCACTCCCAGCGCTTGCTCAGGCGAGCACCGGCACCGTCCTATCGGTCGCCAACTCGCACCACCAGGTCCAGGTCATCGGCGCCAACAAGGTCGTCAGCGCCTATAGCTTCAGCGGTCATCTGCATGGTGTCCAGCGCGGCACGAGGCTGAAGTTCTCGGCCAGCGGCTCGCGTCTCACGGACGCCAAGGTGCTCGGCACAGCCAAGACATTCAGCTTCCTCGGCACGGTCGTGCGCTCGGGCAGCGGTGCGCTGGTGCTGTCGCTCGGCGACTCACAGAAGCTGCGGCTGACCGGCAAGCAGCTCGGCCGCGCGCACGCGTCGCGGACGGCGCGACTGAGCGCCCGGACGAGCACGAAGAGCGTCACCGTCGAGCTCAACGGTCTGCAGCCAGGCGAGAGCGTTGTCATCACCGAGAGCACCGACTCCGCCGGAAACCTCACGATCACCATCACACTCCCCTCTGGCGGCGGTTCGGGCTCGCAGGGACAAGGCTCCGGTTCGGAGCAGAGCGCAACCGGCCTGGTCAACAACGTCGGCACCGACACGTTCGACATCATCACCTCGAGCGGGACCGATCTCAGCTTCCACATCCAGTCCCAGGCACTCGCGAACGACGATCTGAGCCCGTGTGATCAGGTAGTCGTCAACTATCACAGCGCCAACCAGACGCCGACCGCCGACGACGTCAACGACACCGGTGCTCCGGACGCCGGCCCCTGCTCGAGCGGCGGCGATAACTCAAACGATTGGATCGGAACCATCACAGCCATCTCCGGGACGAGCATCACAATCGATGCCGGCCTGGGCAATGGCGGCGCCGAGACGTTCGTCGTCGATGATCCTGCGATCACCGACGGCTTCCTGGTGGGCGACTCCGTCGACCTGACGTACGAGCCTTGGAACGGCCAGGTCGCTGCCGATCAGCTCGCCTACAACGACACCGAGACGTCCGGTGTTGTCACTGGGTTGGCGGCTGCCGGCTCGGGATTCGAGACCGTCTCGCTGATCGACGACTACAGCGGTGAGCCGGAGACGTTCTACGTCCCGATTGACCTGCTTCAGGGTCAGGACGTCGAGGTCGGTGACGATCTGGACGTCAGCTACTACCAGGCTACCCGCGGCCTGACGCTCGACTCCCTGGATGACAACGGCCCGGCAGGGTCCTGACTGCAGTGACGAACGCGCCGCCTCGCCCGCTGGCGAGGCGGCCTCGTCAGCTCCTCGGTGAACCGCGACGTTTTCCCACACACGCGCAGCCGCTTATGTAAGGCTTAGGTCTCCAATTGGGCCATGACGGGCTGATCGGGGGCCGAGTGATGGGGATCTTGAAGTGGTGGTGCGGTGCGCGGACCGTGGCGGCGGTTGGCGTCGCGACGGTTCTGTGGTTGGGCGTGGGTTCGGCTGCGGCCGACAACACGATCGTCGTCAACACGACGCAGACGACTTATACGCAGGGCGACGGTCTCTGCGCACTCGGGGAAGCGGTCGCTTACGCCAACGGCGGCTCCGACCCCGACTGCTCGGCCGCTGCGCGCTCGGGCACGACCACGATCGAGCTGCCGGCCGGCAAGTACGAGGTTCCGGGGACGCTCGAGCTCGACGACCCAACCAACCTGGTGGGCACGGGCGCAAGCGAGACCGACCTCGACGGCGGCGGTGTTCAACAGGTCCTCAACATCGACAGCACAGCCACGGTCACCGTCAGCAACCTGGCGATCACCGGCGGGATGTCGGACGCGCCGTCCTCGTGCACCCCCACGCTCGCGACGTCCTGCTTCGGTACGGATGGCGGGGACGGTGGCGGGATCATGAACCTGGGCAAGCTGACCCTGAGCGGCGTGACCGTCTCCGGAAATCAGACCGCGGCGGGCTCCGAAGGGAGTTACGTGCACGAGCACTCGTGCGGCAACTGCCAGGCTGTCCCGGGGCTCGACGGCGGCGACGGAGGCCAAGGCGGCGGGATCTACAACGGCACTGGTGCAACGCTCACGATCGCGAACTCGACGATCAGCGGTAATGCGACCGGTGCCGGTGCCGCGGGCATCGAGGGCTTCAGCGGCGGCGGCAGCGACGCAGGTCCTGGCGTCGATGGCGGCATCGGTGGGGACAGCGGCGAGGGCGGTGCGATTTACAACGAGGCGGGCGCGACGCTCAGCGTCACTGGCTCGACGATCTCAGTCAACACAACCGGCGCTGGTGGCGCCGGAGGCGCGGGATCCAACGCGGCCGCCAATCCCGCTCGCGGCGGAGACAGTGGCGGGGGTGGTGAAGGCGGCGGCGGAGCAGGGATCTTCAACGAGGGTGCCCTCTCGATCACCGGTTCGACGCTTTCCGGCAACGCCGCCGGCGCCGGTGGCAACAGTTCCACGCCTGGCTCAGGTCTGGGCGGAGATCCCAGCGGAGGTGTCGACGAGGCAGGCGACGGAGGTTCCGGAGCGGCGATCGTCAACGACAGTGCGACCGCCACGCCCATTGTCGACAGCACGTTCTCCGGGAACGTCGCCGGAGCGGCCGGTTCGGGACAGAGCCCCGGCAATCCCGGCGAGGGTGGAGCGATCGACAACCTGGATTTCGCGGGCACCGACCTCACCGACGTGACGATCGCCGACAACACGGCCAGCGTGGATGCCGCGATCTCAGGCCCCGGCGGGCGCCCGTTGACCGAGACGAACTCGATCATCGCCGCGAACACGAACACCGTGGCCGATTCAGAGTCCTGCAACTCCGATCAGATCGTCGACGGTGGTCACAACGTCGCCTATCAGGCCACCGGGTGTGCCGGTATCACCGGGAATCCAAAGCTCGGCGCACTCGCGAGCAACGGCGGGCCGACGCAGACGATCGCGCTCGGTGCGGGCAGCGCGGCGATCGACCTCGTGCCGGTCAGTGCCTGCACGGTCACGACCGACCAGCGCGGGCTGCACCGCCCAGCCGGCTCGGCGTGTGATGCCGGTGCCTACGAGGTGTCCCCACCCACCTTGAGCGGCGCGCAGGCCGTCGCGGACGGTCCGGCGTCGGCGAGCGTGAGCGGACAGCTGACCGCCAATCTCACCGACACGAAGCTCGTGGTCCACTACGGCACCAGCACCAACTATGGCTCGACGACTTCGGCCACGGACCTGGGCTCGAGCTCGGGCGCGAAGGCCTTCTCGATCATGCTCACCGGACTGACCGCGGGCACGACCTACCACGCAGAGGTCCTTGCGACGAACTCGGACGGTACGAGCTCGACCAGCGACCTGACCGTCAGCACCCCGGTCGCCGCGACCGCCTCCGTGGCGCACACCACGATCACCGGCAACGTCGTGCTTGTGAGTCTCGCGTGCACCGCGGGCGCGAGCGGGTGCAGCGGCGCGTTGAAGCTCAGCTCGCGCGTCAGCACCAAGGGCAAGAAGATCGTGGCCGTCGCAGCCGCCGCCGGCAGGAAGAAGAAAGCCAGGCGCAAGACCGCGACACGCACCGTCGGAAGCGGCCGTTACAGCATCGCGGCCGGGCAGACCAAGGTCATCAAACTGACGCTCAACGCCTACGGCAAACGGCTGTTGAAGGCCCGCCGCCGGCTGCCCGCCATGCTCACGATCACGGGGCCTGCGCCGCTCACGAAGAAGCTCACGTTCATCTACAAACGGAGCCGCAAGAAGAAGCGGTAGACGCTACATTTGTCGCTCCCAGGGCGATTAGCTCAGCTGGGAGAGCGCCGCCTCGACAAGGCGGAGGTCACTGGTTCGAGCCCAGTATCGCCCATGCGCGAAAGCCCCGGTACGCCGGGGCTTTCGTCGTTCTGGGCGTCGTTCGTGGTCCCAATGTGGTTCCGTCTTGCATGCCGGTGCTGAGGTCCGGGACCGCCGGGGCCGCCGTCACGATCAGTGATGGCTTGTCCTTGCAAGCGGGCTACAGGTTGACTCGCCCCGGGCGTCAACCGATCGTGATCGTCTGCCTGATCGTGATCGACTCCTTGACGGTGTGCTCGCTCTTACCGCGCCTGGTCGTGAGCTCGAGTGTGTAGCGCCCCGCGTGTAGTGGCTTGGTCGCATGCAGCGTCAACTCGCCGTTGCGCAACGACCCTCTTGCGTAGACGTGTCCCGCGCGCGAAACGCTGGCGCGGGCGGTGTTCGCCGTGAACGTCTTCGGCGACGAGGTGAGCTGAGTCGTGCACTTCTTCTTCTTCTTGACCGTCGTGCACGTCACGAGCTCGATCTTGCCGGCGGGACCCTGCGGCCCTGGGACGCCTTGCGAACCCGCAGACCCCTGCGGCCCTGCCGCGCCCTGCGCACCCGCAGGACCCTGCGGCCCTGCCGTACCTTGCGAACCCGTAGTGCCCTGGGCTCCATTGCTTCCGTTCGCGCCGGCTGGTCCGCTGTTCTGGGAGATCACAGTGACTGGTGAGCTTGCGCCAACGGCGGTGACGCCCGTGAGCGGGTAGGTGACGGTCTCGCGACACGCGATCGTGTCCCCGACGTCGGAGGTTGAAGGCGTGAAAGTCGGCGTTATCTGTCCGGCGACCACGGTGCCGTTCAGGTACCAGCTGAAGCCGTCGAAACCGAACAGGCTTGGCTCGGGCTGCTGGAAGGCGAAGTCCGACCATTGCGCGCCCTCACAGGCCTGCGGGATGCCAGCCTGCCCGCCACCCGCGACGACCGGGGAGAGCAGCGATGCCGGAGAAGCTCCGGTGATGATGTTCGCGACGCCGGCATCGTCGCCGTAGCTGAACCAGATGTTTCCGTCAGCGCCGGCCGTGATCCAGTCGTCAACAGGAGAGTCCACGTTGCCGTCCGTGTACTCGGTGATGTCACCGCTTGGGCTGACTTCCCCGACCTCGTTGGCGCCGACATCGAGGAACCAAACATTGCCGTCGGGGCCCAGCGTGAGGTCCTGCGGTTCGCTCGCGCCGGCGTATAGGCCGGAGGAGTACTCGGTTATCTGCCCGCTCGGGGTTATCTTGCCGACCTCCGACGTGACGTTGCCGCCCAGATCGGCGAACCACATGTCGCCGTTCGAGCCTTCGACGATGCCGTCGGGATCGGGAGTGCCGCCGCCAGTGGTATCAAGACCGCTCGTGTAGGCGGTGAAGCTGCCGGCTGCGGTGATCAGATCGATCGCGGGCGTCGAGCCGGTGACCGTCGCCCACATGTTGCCGTTGGCTGCTGCCGCGATCGCGTCAGGTGTGTTCCCCGTTCCATAGTTGCTCGTCGTGTAGCCGGTGATGACACCCGCCGAGACGCGCACAATGCCGTCGGTTCCCGACGTGGTGGCCCAGATGTTCCCGTCCGGACTGGCTGCAAGCGATGTTGGCGTCCCGCCTCCGGGAATCGAATATTCGGTCACCTGCCCGCTGGGAGTGATCTTGCCGATCAGTTTCGGGGTGCCCTGATCGGTGAACCAGATGTTGCCGTCGGCGCCGGCCACGATGTAGAGCGGCGCAGCGCCAGTCGGGAGCAGATACTCGGTTATCTGCCCGCTGGGGGTGATCTTGCCAATCGCTCCGGAGTTCGTGACATGGTCGGTGAACCACATGTTGCCGTCAGCTCCCGCGACGATGTGCTCGGGAGCACTGGGAGACTGCAGTCCGTTGGCGGTGCCGAAGATCGTGACGGTGCCGCTCGGCGTGATCCGACCGATGCCAGCCGTCGAGCCGTGAGCCGTGAACCACACGTTGCCGTCCGTGCCCGCTGCAACCGCATACGCCGACGAGGTTCCCGTCACGTTTGTGATCGTTCCGGTGACTGCTGCTTCGGCGCTCGCGGACCAAGCGGAGAGTGCAAGTAGGAAGGCGACCGTCGCGGCGGAAAAGGCGCGCCGCCCAACTACACGGTTCCCTGCAAGTCGCTTGGCTCCACCGGCGAGACCGCGAGCACTATGCGCGAAACGGGCCATTTCGACTCCCCTGTAAGGTGATTGCGCTCGCGGCGGACCGCCCGGGCGCGCATACGCTCGCAGATCTTGCGCTCGCCCGCAATCTTGAGATATCTCAGAGCGGCCAGCTCGACATTCAGCGGACGCGCCGGAAGGATCTCCGCATGCTGGGCGTCCTAATTGATGGTGAACCGAACGGATGCTCTAGCGGGATACAGGCGCGTACGAGCGCTTGGATGGCCTCGGCGATTTCCAATTGCCCAGTTCCCGAACAATCCTCTGATCGCAGCGTTCGTGGCGGGCTACATCGCTGCGAGGCTGCACGGCTCCGGGCACTTCGATGCCCAGGCGGTCTCGTATCTGGCGATGGCGATCTGGGCGTATGAAGAGCTCGTCCATGGAGTCAACTGGTTTCGTCACCTGCTCGGGCTCGCCTACATCGCCTCCACAGGCATACACCTCGCGATCGCCCTCGGTCACTGAAGGCCCGCGCCCTCTCTCGGCTAGACCCAACCGTTGCGCTTGAAGTAGGCAATCAGCGCGATGCACGTGGCGACCATGCTCCCCACACCGACAACCCAGAACGTCCATTGGTCCTCGATCAGATGGTTGACCATGAATCCGAAGTTCTGTCCGAAGAAGCCAGTGATGAAGGACAGCGGCAGAAAGATCGTCGCGATCACCGTCAGCCGCTTCATCACGTCGTTCTGACGGTTGCTCACGGTCGAGAGATATAGATCCGTCGCCCCGGACAGCAAATCGCGATATGAGTCGATCAGGTCGCTGATCCGAATCAGATGGTCATAGACATCACGGAAATAGTCACGCTCGTCGAGCTTGAGACCTGAAAGTGCCGCGATCTGGTCTATCGAGCGGGCGAACAGGTCACGCTGCGGGGTGACCACCTTCCGCATCGCGACCAGCTGACGCTTGAGCGAAAACAGCCGCTCAAGCTGCTCATCGTCAGGCCTCACGAGCACAGCGGACTCGAGCTCGTCGATCTCGTCATCCATCTCGGCGAGCACTGGGAAGAAGCTATCTGTGAGCGCATCGAGCACCCGGTACAGCAGGAACTGCTCGCTGTGCAAGACCCGACCCTCAAGCTGCTCACGCTGTTGATCAAGCACCGGCAGCGGGTCGCGATGCAGAGTTATCAGGTACTTGCCGGAGAGGAACAGATGCACCTCCCGCAGGGGTTTCGGATCATCGGTGCTGTGTCGCCAGGCGCCATAAAAGACCAGAAAGATGTAATCGACGTAGTTGTCCAACTTCGGCCGTTGCCCGAACTCTCCGCTGTCCTCAAGTGCCAGAGCGTGAAACCCGAACAGATCGTGCAGCTTCCCCAGGTCGTCATGGCTCGGCGCCGTGAGGTCCAACCAGAAAAAGTGATCCCGCTCCAAGTGATCGCGAATGAACTCCTCATCGATGCTCGTGCGACAAGGCACGACGAACTCGAAATCCTCACCTGTGGTGCCAATCGTCGCTGCCTTCGCCTTGCCTACCGGCATCGTGATCTCCTTGCTCGCGGTGGACCACCGATTGTCGCCGAGGTAACCGGAGTCAGATCACACGCGACAGCGAGTCGGCCTCGACCACCGGGAGCTTGGACAACCTAGGAACGCTGAGCGCGCTCGAGCTCCTTACGCTGTTTGCGCGTCAGTTTCGGACCTCGACGGACCTCGGTGCCACCGAGGATCGAGATGAGCCGCAGGTGCACCACCGGTCCGCCTGGATCTGGCTGCCCAGCGCCGATCTCGACTTCATTCCCACCGAGGATCGCTACCTCCGAAACCTCGACGTTCATGCCGATTGGGAGGGTGACTTCCGCTCCGCCGAGGACGTTCACGACCTTCAGCTCAACGCGATCGGTCGTCAGCTCCACCTCGCTCAGGTCGAGCTCGCTTCCGCCCAGCACGTTGAAGACCGAACACGAAGCTGCCAGTCGCCACCTGCCCGTGCGCCTGCTGCCTCCCAGGATCGACAGGATTCGGCGTGTGCCGTCCTCACCCGGGCGGACGAGTGGACGCGCGACGCCAGGTACCGCCGCGACGGACCCTCCGCCGACCGGGTGACGGTCGTCGAAGGGCACGAGCACGTCGTCCACCAGGCGCTCCAATTCGACGCGGGTCTTGGCTGTGAGCACAAGATGCATGCGGTCGTCGAGCTCATCGACCG